>Ga0187881_10004837_pt1 | contig 10682 bp, 12 predicted proteins | sample June2016WEW_19_1_2_FD_133017 | JGI IMG/M metagenome (GOLD analysis project Ga0187881, IMG submission 133017) | Peatland microbial communities from SPRUCE experiment site at the Marcell Experimental Forest, Minnesota, USA - June2016WEW_19_100 | ecosystem: Environmental > Terrestrial > Soil >...
CTTGAAGGCGACCTGACCTGCCTCAGGATTTGCCTCGTCATATAGACTTATATACGAAATTGTTAAAGGGAAGCCGCGCCCTGGGGGAGCCACTCCTCAGCGATGCGCCTCGCGGAGCGCGGAGGGCCGACCGCTCGGGAGGCCTTGAAAGCCTGGTCCCCCTGAAAAAGGACGCTCCCATCGACTTTCGGTTCCCGGAGATCGCAGCCATTGCCGACATGCCAAAGCTCTTTGCGGCTGTGACCGCAAAACTCGGCAAGGGAGAGATTACCCCATCAGAGATCCAAACCTTGATCGATCTGGCCGAAGGCATCCGCAAGTCGCTGGAGGTGGTCGAACTGGAACAGCGTATCAGCGCTTTGGAAGAAAGGGCGAGACCGGGGAGAAGCTGACAAAATGACGCTATCTGAAGATTCTATACTCCCTCGCAATTTCCTCCAGTGAAAAATAGGGTCGTGCCAAGCCAGGTATCTGTTTGCGTAGAAAATATTCTAAGAACCGGGGATTATTGTCCTCTGAAAAGCCATGTCCTTGTTTGCTTCCGATTTTCCTGCATGCCCATTCCCTTTTCTCTGTGCCCTCTGTGCCTCTGTGGTGAATGGGGAAATGTGTTTTTCACTATTCAAGCTCCTGTTATCACCTGTTATTGCGGAGAATCTAATCCAAAACTGTCAATTAAATCAGTTTGTTGTGCGATCAGCCCCTGCATTTGCCCTGTATTTACAGGAATTACAGTAAGCGAATGAAACTCTTTGACAACTGAATATGAGTATCGGATTTCCAGGTGTCGACTCTTATCTCAACCTGGTCCAGATCTGGGTTCTCCCCAGCAGTTGAATTCCTATATAGCCCCTTACCTTGAGCCGATCCTCTCCAGCCATTGAAAAATTGCACCGGTATGTCTCTCCATTCTCGGGGTTATAAATCTTGCCCTGCCAGCAATTATCCCCTTCATAATGAAATCCTGATATCAGGGGCAAACCGACAAGAGTTTGATCTCGAAGAGCGGGATTTGGGTTATGCCTGTCTACCTTGGGCCTGCAGGGCATCTGTTTGTCAGTGGGCGGATAGTTGGGTTCTTCCAGGCTGGAGATTCTTCCGCAGTAAAGTGACCCGCATCTGTATATCTCGAAGATCGCATCATTATCCTGCGTATTCCAGAAGCCTGTTACGGAGTCGGCGTCGACCGCCCCAGCCGGGGCAGCCGTCAGGATTATCAAAAACAGCACGAGATGGGCGATGCTTCTGGACATTGTTACCTCTCAAATCGTTCCACATTAAAAACCTCTCTGGATTCCGGCTCAAAACCACTGCCGGAATGACAGAGTGTGGCGGCTCATTGTGCTCAAATATCGATGAAATTGTGAAACGCTACATTAGTTTCCATCCGAAAATCCAGATGAACGTAGGAAAGTTTCAATTTATGATATACCCGCAGTTTCCGATTCGGAAAGGAGGCTTAATCTGGTCATTCCGCTCACCGCCTTTAGGCGGAAGATTTTCGCTCTGGCTAGGAAATCAAGGGCTTGCGCCGAGGCGTACATTTGTACCGCCTCGCGGCGCGTCGAGATATCGGCAGGCGGTCCCGGTTCCCAAGCCCAGGGGCGGATAAGACACTCGCAGTTTCCGATCCGGAAAGGAGGCTTAATCTGGTCATTCCGCTCACCGCCTTTAGGCGGAAGATTTTCGTCCTGGCAAGGAAATCAAGGGCTTGCGCGGAACCGTACATAATCTGGTCTTAATCTGGTCTTAATCTGGTCATTCCTTTTACCGCCTTTAGGCGGAATATCCTCTTACCGCCTTTAGGCGGAAGCTGTACCGCCTCGCGGGTGGGTGGGCGGGCTGTCGAGATCTTTGACAGGGTTTTGCGGCCACCCGCCGAAATCTCGACGCTCCGCGAGGCGAGGCGGTCCCGGTTCCCAAGCCCAGGGCGGAAAAGGACCCTTTCCGGATCGGAAACTTAGGCTATTCTGATTCTTGCGTCGCAGACCTCGATGTCCTTTGATGCCACAAATACGGGATTCAGGTCCATCTCCTGGATCTCAGCATGTTTTTCCAAGAATTTTGAAACCTGCAGGAGAAATTTCTCAATGGTTGGAAGATCGATCGTTCCTTTCCTCGGGTTCCTGAGCGCTGCATAGCCCTTCAATTCTTCGATCATCTCTTTGGCATCCAACGACTCGATAGGGATCAGCCTGAAAGCAACATCGTTCATTGCCTCCGCAAAAATGCCTCCCAACCCAAACATAAGCACAGGGCCAAATTGCGGATCTTTTCGCGTTCCGATGATCAGCTCGAATCCTTTGCCCAGTTCCTGCACCATAACACCATCAAGCCTTTTTGCAGGGGGATTGGCTGTAAACAGGTCCACTATTTCTTTGAAGGCCCGCCTTACTTCCCCCTCATCCTTCAGGGGGACCGCCACCCCTCCCGTTTCGGTTTTATGAACCACATCGGGAGAGGAAATCTTGAGCGCCACCGGAAAACCTATCTTTGAAGCCACGCTAACAGCTTCATTCTCATCGCGCGCCAGGGAGCTCTTAAGCACCGGCAAGCCTTTTTTCTCTAGAAATGCAAGAGCTTCCACTCCGAGCAGCAGTCTTTCCATATTCATATCTTCAACCTTCCAAGCAAGTTTGCTTTCCAAAGATTACCCAAGGCTTTGGCAGCTCTTTCAGGGGTGGGAATAATCGCAAATCCCTCTTTTGCGTCCATCCCTTTTATCTCATCATCCCAAATTCCCGGTGGAGCGGTAAAGCAAGCGATAACAGGTTTTTCGAAAGGACCTGTGCCTTTCATATATTCTTCCATCTCTTTGGCCAAATTAACATTTGCCGATGCAAACACAGCAAGAAAAATGACTCCGTGCGTACCCTCATCTTCAATTGCCGCTTCCAGGATATCGATAATATTTTTCGAATTATACCAGGTAGGGCCCATATCCACCGGATTGGTGCGGATGGCGATCGGGGGAAGGATGCGATTGATCCTGTCCTGCGTGCCTGGAGCGAAGCGGGAAAGTTTAAGCCCCGCCTGCTCGACAGCATCTGCCGCGATCAGTCCTGGGCCTGCCTGGCCGGAAAGCACTGCAATATGAGCTCCTTTAATGGGCGGGCATTGATCAAATACTTTTGCCGTATCAACCAACTCTTCCGATGAAGTGACCTCAAGGATGCCGGCCTGGCGAAGAGCGCCTTTCCATATCTTATAGTTGCCTGCAAGAGAACCCGTATGAAATCGACTTGCACTGTCACCCTTTTCACTCTTTCCGGCCTTATATGCGATGATGGGCTTTCTTCCCCTTAAAGATGCCGCTGCATCAAGGAGCCCACGTGGTTCATCCAAACCCTCTATATACAGGGCTATGACCGTGGTAGCATCATCCTCTTCAACCAGATGCTCCAGGACCTCCGGAAAACCAACGTTGAGCCGGTTTCCGAGACTCATCAATTTAGACACACCCATCCTTTGTTCAATGGCCATAAAGCCACATAGGTGACACATACCGCCGCTCTGACTTATGAGCGCAACTCCTCCTTTTTTCATTAGAGAAAATTCCGGCGTAAAAGATGCGTTCACTCCGAAAGTCACGTTGACAAAGCCGAAGGTATTTGGACCAATAATGGGTAGTTCGTACTGCTCGGCGATGCTACCTATCTCCTTTTGAAGTGCTTCTCCCTTCACATCCTCAATTTCTCGAAATCCGGCGGTAATCAAAACTGCCCCCTTCACCCTCTTTTGCCCGCATTGGTGAAGTATTTCCGAAACATTTGACGCCGGTACGGCGATCACGGCAAGATCGACGCCGTCCGGCGTCTCCTTCAAAGATGTGTAAGACCTGAGGCCCCAGACCATTTCACCTTTGGGATTTACCGGGAATATTCGCCCCGTGTAATTGCCCTGAACAAGGCTTTTCATCACATGGTAACCAAGTTTATCGAGACTGTTCGATGCCCCGACGACCGCTACGGATTGAGGAGAGAAAACCTCTTTTAATTTTCTGTTCATCATACCTTCAACTTTCTTCTATGGCCACTTATGGCGGCGCAAAGCTCAAAGTGGCGGTTGGGGTAACTTCAGCCCGGTCTCCTTGAGCATGGTCATATCTCTGTGGATTCCCTCCACCGTAGGGGGAAAGCGTCCTACACAAATCATCGTGAACCTATTCCTATGAATTGGTTTAGTCAACTTGATACAGCATTCCCCCGCGTGTCAAACTCCATAGCCCGCCCACCCACCCGCGAGAGGGCTTGGTTTTTAGACCAATTTCCATTAAAGAGTTCTTGCGGTTCATCCGATTCATCTATTGGCGGCGAATCTGCAAAGGGTGGCTTTTTATAAAAATCCGGCAAATCCGAAAATCCAGCCGGACAATGACCATAATGTTCGACTCCAAAATACGGGGATCATTTTTGCATGGATTCTAAAAACTTCAGGTTTAAGTATGCTTCCGGACTAGGACCTTTTGCGATTTCCACTCCCATACGACTGCTGGGAGTAATTGCTCTTATCCTGGCGGTTTGCAGCAACGGCGGTTGCCTGGCGTCACAGATGAGGGCCACCTCGAACCGGCCGGTCAATGCGAGTATGACAGTCTTTGCCCGTGCCTCAATCGAGCAGCACTCGATGGATAGTGTTTGCCTATTCCCCTGCACCTCGCCCCCTGAGATGGCCGCAGCCTCAAAGGGGATCACGGTCGCTTTTCAGACCAGGCTTGTCCAAAGACGCCCTTTTCGGGAGATCCGGACCCTGCCATATGAGGTCAAGTCGGATTCGGAAGCATTATGGTATGCCAGAAACGAGGGGTGCACGCTCGCAATGTGCCCATCACTTCTCTATATGATGGACGGAACCGGAGCTATGACTACAGAGCTTACAGTACGCACCCGGATATTGGATGCTCGAACGGGTCAAGTTCTCTGGGACCTCAAACAGATCGGGCGGTCCCAACCGGGCTACGATATCGATCTTACTTGGAATACCATCACGGGCGAACCCGCGCAGAGGTGCCTCGTGATAGCCGATTGTTTAGCTCAACGTTTCGCCGAATACCTGGTTGGACCGCTCGAGAAAGAGAAGTAGGAAGCAGCATGGCATAGTGCAACAATAAACAATCGGGTTCAGTGGAGACAGTGATGAGCACAACTACGGGAGAAATTCAGCCGGTCCTAAGTGTGCCATTGGTTGCCAAGGAGGTCCAGCCCAAAGATGCCCAGTCAGTACCGCCGGTCATCAGGACCGAAGGCGGCAGCGCCGCAAAAGTTGGGGATTTTGGAACAAACAGTGGCGCCAACTTTCCCGCCCCGCCCCCGGAATTCTCCGCTGAAGTCGTCCAAGAGATACAATTTTTCCTCAAGGAGAACATGGGCATCGAGCTCAACTTCACCGCAGACGAGGACGGCAGGACTGTAGTGGAGGTTCTGGACAGCAACACCGGCAAGGTGATCCGCAAGATGCCGCCGGAAAAGGTTTCTCTGTTTCGCAACAAAATCGAAGAGCTCAGGGGTATTCTATTTGATGGCCAGGCCTAGAACCTTATGGTAGGATAAAAGTATGAAGTCAAAATCCGAGACGGCCGCACGGGTTCTTTTGGCCGATGACGATGAAATCTTCCTCGAGATTCTGGCCGAAACGGTAGAGGAAGCCGGAGGGGAAGTTGCGCTTGCTTCCGACGGCGTGGCCGCTCTCGAACAGTTGTCGGCCGGCGATTTCGATATCCTCATCTCGGACCTGAACATGCCCCGGATGGATGGTTTGACCTTACTCAGACAGGTTAGGGCACTCTACCCCCACATTCTTAGCATTCTGATAACCGGATTCGGAAGTCTGGAGTCGGCTATCCAAGCTCTGCGGCTTGGAGCTTACGACTATATACAGAAGCCTTTCATGGTGGAGCACGTGGCCGCAACGATCCGAAACGCTGTCGACCGGGTCAAAACCTATAAGGAGAGGGCTGAACTGCTTCTGGAAATAGAAAATCTGCAGAGCAAGATCTGTTCTCTTGAAGGAAAACACCATTCGAAATCCAAGGTTTACGACAGCTCGGGCAATCTGATTAGAGGACCTCTGCTGGACAGTCTACCGGGATTTCGGCCCGATGCTTTTCTGGAAAAACCGCTGGGAGATACGAATCGGACCCTTGTAGCCCTCCAAGCGCTCAAGGATCTCAAGCGCGACGGCATAATATCAGATTTGGAACTCCAAAAACTTAAGCAGCTCATTATTAGTAGATAGAGTCCGGCAGGTTATGAAAATTTTGATCGTGGAAGACGATGTAATGCTCAGTGAGCTTCTAGAGGAACGCCTGTTGCGTCTGGAGCACGAGCGAGTGCGGGTTTGCCTGACCGGACGGGAAGCCTTTGAGGTGATCAACGAGGAAGCATTCGATTGTGCGTTTGTGGACGTGGGCCTGCCCGACATGGACGGGCTTCAGGTTCTAAGCGCAATAAAGGAGCGCGATCACGGCCTTCCGGTAGTCATGATGAGCGGCTTTCCAACCATGGACCACGCGATCGAGGCCATGCGCAAAGGGGCTTCGGATTTCCTCACCAAACCGTTCACACTCCAGGATGTAGCTTTCACACTGCAGTGCATCAGGCAGGAAAGGCAACTACTGGTGCAAAATCTCAGTCTTCAGCTCGAAATCCAGACGCGCAAGGAACTCGAGGAGGTAAACCGCAAACTCGAGAGCAGAGTTAACGAGCAGACCAGGCTGTTTCGTATCTCGAAGGAAATAGACGAAATCCACTCAAGCGACGATCTTTATCCACGAATCGTCCACCTGGCCTCCTCACTCGAATCGGTCGAAAGGGTAAGCTTTTTCCTGGTGCCCCAGGACAGAAGCAGCCTTGTGGGTATCGCCAACTGCGGATGGGACCCCTATGATTCCTGGCCTCAAAAAATAGAGCTCTCAGAGGGGCGGAGGCGGGAATTGCTCGGAAATGGCGCAAGTCATACCATCATTGGTCCCGACGAAATCCAACGCTTTTTTGAAAACGCGCCCCAAACAGACAGGATTCTCTCCTGCTGGCCGATGCGTATCCGGAAGGAATCATTCGGTCTCCTGATGGCTTTCCACAAAAACGGCAGCCCGCTGTCCTCAGAAGAAACACGGATTCTTGATTTCCTGATCACAAAGGCATCTTTGGCCGTCGAGAATATGGCGCTTTACGAAAGCCTGTTCAGCAACTTTTATGGTATATTGAAGTCACTCGTGAATGCGCTGGAAGCCAAAGATCTCTATAGCGGAAAACATTCTGAAAGAGTAATCTGTTATGCAACCGAAGCAGCCAGAACCCTTGGCTGCTCGGCGACTCAACTCGAGACCGTGCAAACCGTGGGCTTTCTTCATGATATCGGCAAAATAGGGATCTGCGACAGTATTTTGAATAAACCGGGGCCCCTGTCCATGGATGAGTACGAAATTGTAAAACAACACCCTTCGATTGGGGATTCGATCGTGTCCGAGTTGGGTCTGAGCTCTGAGGAAAGGTCGATAATAAGACATCATCACGAGAGGTGGGACGGGGCCGGCTACCCTGACGGCCTGTCCGGTGAACAGATCCCTCCGCTTGCAAGAGTATTAAGTATCGCCGACGCTTATGACGCAATGACGTCAAAACGGGCCTATCGCGATGCCATGTCGCGCGACCAGGCCCGTGCCGAGTTGCTGAAAAACCGCGGCAAGCAGTTTGATCCGTTGGCCTTGGACGCATTTCTCGAAGTTGTGTAAAAGATCTCGCCCAAAGGGGACAAATCCAAATAATGCTCATTATTTGATAATCGCAGAAGAACGAAAAATATGGCTGCCGGAAACCCCTCAACAAGTGAACAAATCCTTATCGAACGATGTATCCGCGCTTTGCATGAAATGGACCGGTCCAATTACTCGGGCAAGTTCGTCCAGGGGTTTGTGCATAACGTCAATGGACCTCTTCAGAACCTTACCTTGCTCACAGAGATGCTAATATCCGGTGTGGATCTCCAGGATCGCCTGTTTAAGAGCACTTGCGGCGAAAACCAACAATGGTCCGAGCTTCTGGGCAAACAACAAAAACGGCTGACTCAGATGCGCGAACAAATATCCAATCTGGCTGCAGACTTGCGCGAATTCATGCAGCTTTATGAAATTGAACTGTGCGGGACGGAATTAGACATTAATGCTATTCTGGCAAGGATATCGAAAGTGTTCCGGTCCGATCTCTTCTTCAAGCACCAGGTTAAATACGAGCTGCGCCTGGCAAAAAACCTCCCCCACATAAAGGCCCGCGGCAGGGACCTCGTTCCAGCCCTCTTCCACCTCTTCCAGAACGCCATAACAGCCCTCAAGGAATCGCCGAAGAAGCAATTGATCGTTGAGTCCTGCATACAGGCCGGGGAGATAGTAGTCAGAATAACTGATTCAGGTTTCGGGCCACCCGAAGAGCTGCATCCGGATGTCCTTTTCGACCTGTTCGAATCTAGATGGCAGAATCCTGGCAGTCAAGCCGCGTCCGCAGACCAACATCTCGGATTTGGACTCTATGCGGCAAGGCAGCTCCTTCTGCCTTACGGGTTTAGCGTCAGCCTTGAAAGAACCGGCCAGGGAACTTCAGCGCTAATACGCATGCCTCTGCACAAGAAATCGGCATAAAATTCCACCCGCCGGAAATTCTTTCCCTGATCCCCCTTTCGTGACGCCCGTCGGAGCTCGAAAGGCAGAGGTCTCAAACAAGCATGTTGCGATAACCAATGTGTAGACACCCGGTTTTCAATCATCAGACCTCGGCCTTCGGATTTCCGCCTTCCACTCTCCAATTCTGCCTCTTTTGGCAAGGTATTTGCTTAGGATTATTTCGACTGTAAATTCTATTGTTTTTACTGAAGGGAGGTTGACTGAAGCCCTATGAGAATAGATGAGATCCTGAGCCAGCAAGCTGTGCAGGAGAGCAAACAGTCAAAAGGGCCCCAGAGCGGCAGCCGTGATGATGCCTTCGCCCTGCTCCTTCAGAGTGAGATAGCGGGACCGGGGGAAGAGACTGCTCCGGGTGGCGCTGTTTGCGCACCAATGAGCGCACCCGGTTTTGGGACCCAATCCCTGAGCGGAAATTTAGCGCAGGCATCCGAAGTGTCCCAGGCGATTTCTGCTGTCAATGGCGTCCTCACACAGTTCGACTCTCTGAAAAATGCGCTGCAGGGAAACAAGTCTCCCAAGGAAATCAATGTCTTGATCGAACAGCTCAACACGGAAATTGCCGGAATGAACGATAAAATGAGCGGCCTTCCCTCAGATCATCAGCTAAACGACATGGCCGAAGAATTGAAGGTCAGCGCATATATGGAATCGGTTAAATGGAGGCGGGGCGACTATTTGTAATACCAAGTTGCGATCATAGCGGTACTTAAATTGCCACCCTGGGGATGTATGAACACAAGTTGAACGTAACTTGGTGTAAGATCCCGGGGGCAGATGTTTCACACATAAAGGAAGTTAAAATGAAAGGGACCGCATTTGTCTTTATAATCCTCGTTTCGGCCCTCCTCCTTGCGGGATGGCTGGCGCCCATAGCTTCCAATTCGGACGAGTCCGGAACACTATTGAAAATTAAAAGCCTGCAAAATCGGATCGGTCCGCCTCCCCGCCAGCTTCTGGCGGATCGTACCGATACGAAAGACGAGATTATATATGGTACCGATCCCGAGATGGAACGGGCAATGGCAAAACAGGCAAGGGAGGAAAAGGAAAAGGAAGAGAAAGCATGGATTATGCTGCAGAATATGAATCTTAGGATAAATAGCGGAAAAAATCCTCGATCTACCCAGCCGGACAACGCGCCGTCAAAATAAGGCCGGCCTGTTTTCGCAACCCCCCATTCAAACTACTGTATTCCACCATCAAAAATACAGTGAACCCCCCGCTTTTAGTCGTACCTTAGGACCTTAGAAAATGAGAACTGGAAATGCGCCCATTTTTCCTCATTACCACCGTGGCGCCGAGCAATTTCGAGACCGACCAGGGGCTTTTGCATATCTGAACCAAGGAAATGGACCTGGGGAGAATAATAGAGGCGTATGGCAACATGCCGGGGGACCTGCTCAATCTGTGCTTTCTGATCCTCAATCCCGCGCGGCTGGTGATCGACAAGTACATCAGTTTTTTTGAAAACATGGACAATAAGGAGTTCATCGAAAACTTCGTGCGAATGGAAAAGTGGATCTTCGACAGTCCGGACGTTCCCGGCGAAACCATTCGGCAGTTTGTCGAGGATTGCTACCAAAAGAATTTGCTGATTCAGAGCAGGATGGAAGTCGGGGGAAACCGGGTCGATCTGAAAAATATCACCATGCCTTTGCTCAATATCTAGCCTGAGTTTACGACTTATTTGCGGGGACAGTAGATAACCACCTGTAATTAGGTTAGATTTGGTTCCGGCGGCGTATTACCTACCTAGCACTTCTTGAATTTGGAGGCAATTGGCGAGCTTAAGCTGACGAGGAGACATACGACTGAGGGTAATGTGGTCCTTGCGGTGTGCCAGGGTTCCTGGTGGGTAGATGACAGCAACCTCCCGAATCTCTGTGAGTTCCTTAAGGAGAGCGGGCAGTGATAATTCGATCCCTTTTTCGTAGGCTTTCTTACGCGCCAAGGAGCAAAGAAGCAAGGCCAGGACGCAATAGAGGGCGTGGACCTTGAGTTTTTGGTC
>Ga0187881_10004841_pt1 | contig 10679 bp, 18 predicted proteins | sample June2016WEW_19_1_2_FD_133017 | JGI IMG/M metagenome (GOLD analysis project Ga0187881, IMG submission 133017) | Peatland microbial communities from SPRUCE experiment site at the Marcell Experimental Forest, Minnesota, USA - June2016WEW_19_100 | ecosystem: Environmental > Terrestrial > Soil >...
AACCAGACGTCTGACCAGCCGACATCGCCGAAACGGTCCTTGGCGACGCCGATGCTGGCCTGCTGGAGGTCGGCACGATCACCCGTCCAGGGAGACTTGAAGTCGCGGTGGATGTAAACCACAGTGGACGCGTGCTTTTTCTTGGCGCCGGAGCCGTACAGAGCGTCGAGCACGCCGCCCTCAACTTCCGACCCTTCATTCGACTTACGCATCTGGGAGATCAGGATCACGGGCACCTTGAGGTTGACGGCCATCTGCCAAGCGCCGGTGGCTACGTAGGAAAGCCGCTCGAGCTCGTTCTTGCCGGGGGCGGAGACGAGCTCGTCGTAATCCACAATCAGCAGGGAAAGCTTGCCCGCAGCTTTCATGCGGCGAGCGCTGCCGGCGATTTGGGCGATAGTCAAAACGCCGTGGAGGATGCTGCAATCCGGGCACTGGCTTTGCGCGGCTTTATAGAGCTTGGCGTAATTCTCCGCCGTCAAAAGCTCCGGCTTGCGCAAGTGAAGCCGAGGCACGCCCGCAGGCCCGGCGATTTCGCGGCCGGCAAGCTGTTCGTCGGGCATTTCGCAGGAGGCGAAAAGCGAGTGCATACCGTGCTTGCAGGCCCAGCGGCGCGTTTGCTGGGCTAGAAGTGTTTTACCCACGCCTTCCTTGGCGCTGTAGACGATAAGCTCTTCGGGCAGGAAGCCGCCCGTGCGGTCGTCAATTCCTTTGATGCCGGTCTGGACGGCAGGCAGTTCTTTTTCCTGGAGTTTACGCACCAGGGAAAGCGAGGCATCGCGGAAACTGCGGTAACTTTCGCGCTGTTCGGCGATGTCGAAAAGCTGGGCTTGGGCTACATCGAGCAAGACGGCGGGATCGTCCGTTTCCTCTATGCAGCGCGATATGATGTTATTCGATGCGTTAATGATGCGACGTAGTGTCGACTTTTCCTTGACGATTCGGGAGTACTCCGAGACGGCTACGGAGGTGCCGATGGGAACGCTATCAGTAAGGGCGGCAAGGTAGACTACGCCGCCAGCCTTTTCGATCAAGCTGTCTTTGCTAAGCTCTTCGGAAAGCGTAACCAAATCGACGGTGCGGTTGCGCTGGGAGATCCAGAGCATCTTATCGAAAATGAGGCGGTGGCCTTGAGAGTAAAAGTCGTCGGTTTTGACGGTTTGGAGGGCGAGATCGAGCGCTGAATTATCGAGCAGCACGGAGCCGAGGAGGGCACGCTCGACCTCCAAGTTGTGAGGAACGGCTTTAGAGGAATCCATGCGATGCGCAATCCGCGTCAGAATAGGCTTGGTAAATGCGTGCGGCGCGGGCAGGGCAGCTCATCCTCCCATCGGGCTTGATTGAGCCAAGTTGCCGGATGGGGGATGAAGCGGCCGTTGTCCTTTTGCCACTGTTCGAGTTGCTTATGCTCCGCCAGGGCTTCCATGATGCGCAGCCGCAGGGCGTCGCTGGGATTCAGCTTGCGCCAGGCGCGAAGCGCCACCGCCTTGCATACACGCCGGGGATACTCCCGCCAGAAGTCTTCAAACCCGGCCGGCGCGCCCTTCGGCAGCGGCTTCGCAGCGCGGCGCCGGCGCGGCGGATGGCCTGTTTCGGCCAGGGAGCGGGCGTACTCTGCGAGAACATAATCGCTGGCATAGCCGCAGTCGCCCAGCGTGAAGCAGGCGAGTACCGCCTCTTGGCATTGCCGCCAGATTTCGACGCTTGGCGCATCGGCAAGCGCGGCAAGCTTAAACTCCTCGGCGGGCAGATACGGCCGCGATTCGCAACGGAAGGCAGCGAGCAAGAGCGCACGGTACAGATGGCGCTCGAGTGGCGACATGGCGCTGACGCGAGGATCTGCCCAAAACTGCGCCTCAGACCAGCGGACGTACTCGGGATTAAAGTTCGCACCCTCGCCCATAATTCAGCTTTCCGGCGAAACAATACGGTCAATAAGTCCCAACTTTAGCGCGGCCTCAGCGGTCAGGTAGTGATCGACCGGGCCGTGCGACTTCCGCAACTTCTCCAGATCCACGCTGCTGTGCTCGAAAAGAATGTCGCGGACGACGCGGTGAAGCCGCATAGCCTCTTCAACCTCTTTCTGCTGGGCGGTAAGGCTGAGGTTACCGCCAATCAATGCAAGCTCGTGAACCATAAAGCGGCTGTGAGGGTACGAGAGGCGCTCTGTGGCGGCCTGCATGACGATGACCCCACCTGACATACACGAACCAATAGCCAGCGCGCGGACTGGGAAGCGCTCCCGGTACGCCCGGATGAGATCGTAGAGCGCAAGCGAGGCATCCAGAGAGCCGCCGCCTGTGAAGATCGAAAGTGTGACGGGCTTCGAGCGCTGCCTGCCCTGGTCAGCAAAGTGGAAGAAAAGCGCTTCCAGATAGCTCACATCGGACATATTGATCTCGCCGTAAATCTGGGCGCAGCGCAACTTTAGCGAAGAGGAAAAGATGCGTTCGAAAGGCTTCATTTGCGCAGTGGTCATGGTCGCTCCTAGAGGCGCCGCCCGCGGGCGTGAACGCTGGCATCAATTCGGCCATCGCGGTGCAGGCGGATCGGAAGTAAGCCAGGCATTCCAGGCGGGTACATTTTCTGTGCAGCGTAAGTGCCAAAGTACCCAAGGTAAGACGGCGCGATGATGACCAAAGCGTCGCGCTCGAAAGCATGACCCGTCTTTTGATCGTGGTCGATCTGATAGACCACGTCGACAAGCGAGTTGTGCAAATGGCCGGTCCAGAAAACGTCAAAGCAACGCGCCCATGGCAGCATCTTGCGCGCCGCCATGCGCTGAGCGCCAGCGGTCGTCGAGGCGCCCGTGCCGTGATGCGCCAGGATGCGGAAGTTGTTGCCGGCAAAACGGATGGTGCAGAAACAGAAGTCGGGGAAGTACGGAATGCCCAGCCAAGTCGCGATATGGCGAGCGATATCCAGCCCGAGCACTTTGGCGCGAAGCTCGTGATTGCCTGGCAGCTTGAAGAGCATCTTGCGCCAGAGCTTTGCCTGGATCAGGAGGGCATCTTCGAACTGGCGGTCAGGCTGGAGCGCCTGCTCGTAGACCCCGGAAGCGACGCTTAGCTTTGAAGCAAACTCGGAGAAGTCGCCGCCATCAAAGGTGAGAAGGAAGGGGTTGCTCATCATCCAAGAGATGTGTCGGTAGAAAAGACCGTCAAGGTGCCGGCTGTGGCCGCGGTGAACGTCGTAGAGAGGGGCGATATCGACGTAGGGCCAGGTGGGCGGCACATCAACAAACAGTTCCGGGAAGTCGCTGCGCTCAGACGGGCGCGAGATTCTGGCTACGTGCTTGCGATGTCCTTTGGCGCGGTCGATTCTGGCGCGGAGGTCTTCGCTGGCGATTTCCTCGAGTTTATTCTGGGGCGCGAGAATTTCGCTGAGCTTCAAGTTCCCTCCTTAAGAGTGCGATGCCCGCCTGAGAGCCGTAGTAGTACGAGACTCCTACCTGCAGGCGGAATGGGTCGAGAGCTGGCGCGTGACTCTTAGTGCTCGCTTCTGAAACGCCGACGCGGCGCGCGAGTTCGGCTCGGGTATAAAAGCAATGCCTCGGTAGCCGCTTTATAAGCGCAACGGCGCGCGGAACCCAGGAACGGTCAAGCTGGAGCGGCTTACCGTCGAGTTTTACGTTTGGAGTTTTTCTTCCCATAGGCCTCATCGAGAAGTAAGGTTGTTAACCGAGTCAGCCGACGCCCGCGGCGCACGATAATCATGGCCAAAATCGAATAGACTGCAATATCCCGCAGCTTGTCATCGAGGGCTTCAGTTAAGTTGAGTTTTTGCTCGCCCACGATCTCATAGACTGCGTCGACCTGCTTTGACGCAAGCGAAAGGCACGAGGCCAGGGCTGGGTCGATTCCAGGCTTAAGGAATTTTCGGATCATGTGCCCTGTGCGCTCAAAGTTGGCAAGCGGTGCGGCTGCCGTGGCGTATTGCCGGTTTTTGTCGGAATGTAGCCGCTCTAGTTCCGCGAGGATCTCCAGGAACATAGGATCGCCGAGGAACAGGCGCGGCTTGCTTTGTACTGGGTTCATATTAGCCTCCGTGGACTATAGTTGAGACAGCACTTCTTCGGCCTCGGCTGGCGAGAAGGGGAGGGGCGAAAGATCGTATCCGCCCCAGGTCCTCCGGCCAGCGAAAGGTAGGTATTCCCAGCTTTGTGGCCTGCTCGCGCTCCCCTCGCGCGCCCTCAGACATCGCCCAATCCGGCGTTAAGACAACGCAATCCGAAAGCCGCACAAATTCAAGGTCACCAGCCATGAAAGTGCTGTGGGGCGCAGCACCGTCGAAAAAGCGCGTGTTGGCGTGGGGGCAGATTACGGCAAAGCCCATGCGCCAAAGCTCCAGGGCGATAGCTTCCGCCTGGCGGCAGTTAAGCTCCTGCTCCCAGTAGCTTAAAGCGCGGAAAGGCCCAGCGACGTAGGCGATCTTCATTCGCTGGCCTCCAATTGTTCGGGATCAGGCTCAGGGGTGGGCATTTCGGCTAACAGACGCGCCCGGCAGGTGGCGCAAAGCTGGACCTCGATCTGTCCGCTATCATTTTCTTCGGCGTCAAGCTCGGCGCCGCACTCATGGCAGACCACTTCAAACGTGAATGGCATCTTGCGCTCCGGAAGGGGAAGAAGGATGGCCGCATAGCGGCGGGATAGTGGCACGAATCGGAGCGTTTGTCAAGGATTATTTTTCACACAGGTATCTGAGACGTTTCGATGCCCTTAAGCAGGCGCCGGCAGCACTCCGAGCAAATGCCGTGCGTAACACCGCCATCACCGATCGGGAAAGTGCGCTGGCAATCCCAGTTTTTGCAGATGGCGCGGCGCTCGGATTTAGACCCTAAACCTTTCGGGAATATCTCAGTCAGGGTGACAGCTTCGCCACCGCACTCAGAGCATTTTTCGCCTAGAATCCTGTGGCAGCACATACACTGGATGGTCATTGTATAGCCTCCTGTATTATTCCTTTCCGTATTGCCATCGGTCGCCGAAGCGCCAAGAGTAAGCGGGCAGCAAAAGGATCAATGCGCGGGAACGGCGGAAAACCTGTTTTTCGCCACTGTGCAGCGCACCGGTATAGCTTCAGTGTCAAGCGTTCGACTGTGCGGGCGCTAACCAGCATGACAATCGAGATTTCGCGGCTGGTCAGGCCGGCGCAGAGAAAGCCTAGAAAATAGCACTCATTGCGGGTAAGGCAGTTTTGCTTTCTTCGCATAGTACTCCTTAACTCGCCGTGAGTAGGGCGGCATCCAGAGATTGCAGGGCTTCGCCCACATTGCCCTGTGCGTCGTGCGCGATGGCGTCTAACCGTTCAAGCGGTGTTGCCTCATTTGGGTTGCGATGCTCGCAACACCAGATGTGGGCTAGGAAGTAGGGCAACTCACCGTTGATGGGCGGAAACTTAACCTTGAGGCAGCGGCGAAGGAAACGGGGCTCGAATGATTTTGGCGAGTCGGTTAGCGTCTTGCCTTCACCGTTACAGGTGAAAATCCAGATCACGGGCAGCGGCTGGGATTCGACCATGCCACCACCAAAGCTGGGCCGGAGCGTGTTGCAAGAGTCTAGCGCGGAAAGTAACGCAAGCTGGGCCTGCGGGCTCATTTTGTCGGCTTCATCGCAAAGAACAACCCACCAGCCGCCTGATTCGGGGTAGTACTGAATGCGATTCAGGGTTTCGGAGACAGCCTCGACTGTGAGCTTTGCACTGGCATGATGGATTAGACCAGCGTGCAACTCTTTGGCGAATGCCATGGCAATGGTGGTTTTTCCCACGCCTGGAGGCCCGGTAAGCAGCAGCGCGCAGGGGCGCGGCCTTTTCAGGAGTGCGCCAAGAACTGACTTGGCCTCAGCGATTCCGATAAAGTCGGCAATCAGTTGCGGGCGGTACTTTTCCGTAAGCGGCAGGTATTCGAGGGGTTTTGCCTGGATCGGGGGTTCGCTGGGGATTGCCTGCGGCTCAGCGAGTCTTGGGGTTGGCTGGGAGTCGGCAGCGGTTTCGCTTGGCGCTGGGGACGGGTTGAGGCTTGGGCTCAGGCAATCATAATGCTGGGCGCGCCCGCGCTGGTCCGGCGTCCACGCGATGTAGTGCCGCTTGGCGATGATCGGCTTGTGGCAGTTGGAGCAAGTCGCGTCGAATTTTGATAGGAAAGTCATCGGTTCCTCTAGTCGTCGCGGTCGCGCGGATCGCGGTAGTCGAGATTATTGAGCGAGTGGCCAAGCCAGATCGCCCAAACTGCCAAGCCGATTAGAATTAGCGAAAGTGCGTCCATTATATTCCCCAGCCTTCCTCTTGTCGCAAACGAGTAATAGATAAGCACTTGCCGTTCCAAAACCATAAACCCTTTGTTTTCAAAGCCAAACACTTTTAATTCCAAACGTAGTAGCGTAAGTCCTTTGTTTTCAGTGATGGTGTGACAAAAAATGTCAAGTGGTATGGTCAAATCGTGGCAAACCATTGATAATAAAGACTGCGGTGTGTTTTATTTGGATCACTATTATATTACTCGGTGACAAATAGTGTCAGAGCTTTATTTTTCAATCCATACAACCTTTTGTTGGTTTCCCCCGTCCCCTCTGTAATACTGTACTTCTCTTATATATGTAACAGTATCCCACGCATCATTTAGCATTAATTTTTCCTGTATCTGCCTGTAGCGGAGGTGTTTGGTTTTATGGTTTTGATTAGCGTCGTTAAAATCGGTTAGCATCATCTACGCATTACTCTGCATTGCTAATTACTTCGTACGCCTATAACGTCTTATAAATTAAGCGATTGAGTGTGAGTGTGACTGTCAATTGCGGATGGTTTGTGAGGATCGCATGGGTGAGGCGGGGAAGGCGAGGAAATGCGGCTGTAATTCTTGGCGCGGGATGCGGGAAGACGCGAGAAGCGGATGAGTACGAGGCGTGGGATGCCGGATTTATACGTATCTTATTGATTCTATTAGGTCTGCGTTGGGTTATTAACCCAACGACAGGATTTTTGATTCCTAATCGGGCAGAAAGACAGTACCTTTTGGATCGGCCAGGGGACCGGTGGGGGAGCCTCCGGCTCCCTCGCCGCCAGTTTGATTCTCACGGAGAGAATTGGGCTTAGCAAGGATAGGATTTATGGTACGGCGCCTTCAGCTCGCCCGGTGAGGAAAAAGCTTGACAAAAACGTAAAAATATGCCATTATGCTTTCCGTTCCCATGAGCCACATCTCCAGCGTCGGCCTTGCGCATCTTCCGAGTGAAGGTTTTCGTTGTATGACGCCACCGCTGGACGGGGACGATGGTGTTCAGTTCCAGAGCCTTGATGGCTTTGGGCCAGATCTAGCGAGATTTCAAAACAAACCGCAAAAGAGGCCGGCTAATAGGTCCAGGCGCTCGCCAGACGCCAACGGGGTAAATCCGGTGAATGTAGCGCGAGGGCGCTCCGCGCGAAAACCGGTGCTCGGCTGAAGCGCAATGGGGTAAGTCCTGGACCCACCACAAAACCATGATTCCTCCCGCCGCAATTTCAAATCAAGCCCTCGTTGAGCAGGCGAAAGAGTTTGCGCGGAGCTTTAATCTCGATCCCGCGCTCGTTTGCGCCGTCATCGAGCAGGAGAGCGGATGGGATGTCCACGCCCTGCGGTATGAGGATGGCTTTTTTAGCCGTTACATTGTTCCGCTTGGCCTGCCCTCGACGGAAGCTCGAGCAAGAGCTTTTTCCTGGGGCCTGATGCAAATCATGGGGCAGACGGCGCGCGAATTGGGCTTTAAGGGCGCGATGCCCCAACTCTGCGATCCCTTTTTTGGGATTTCGTACGGGTGCAGGAAGCTTGCGACCTGTTTGAAAGCGGTGGGTAGTGAGCATGACGCGCTGGTACGCTATAACGGCGGATCGAACCCGGCCTACGCGGACCAGGTGCTTGCGCGGGTGCCAAAGTACATGACGGTGCAGTAATGCCCTCAGTTTCACAGGCCGAGCAGGCCGTAATGGCCATTGCTGAACATGATCCGTCAAAGCTCTATAAGAGGAATCGGGGAGTCCTTAAGATGAGCCACAAGGAGCTTCACGATTTTGCGTCTACGCCGCGTAAGCGGCTGCCAAAACACAAAAGCAGTCACCGGCTGCGCTACGCGGACCGGTAAAGAGGTAGCAAATGAATACGAACACAATTGGTTACGTGACGGGGAACGTGGTGAGCAACCCCACGGCTGCTACGCCCACGATCTTCCCGGCGAGCTCAGGCGGAAGCGTGCGCGCCACCGTGGGCTGGCCAGCGTACACTGAGCTGGATCCCACGTCCTCAGCGGCAACGAGTCTGCCAGCGAGCGTTGTCGACGGGCACCCGTTCAAGGTCAAGGCTTGCCTGAAGGCGACAGCGATTCAGTCCGAGAACGTGACGTTTAGCCTGTACTGGAACTCGGGCGCCAACACGGACCTGACGACGGTAACCTCGGACAAGCTGCTCATCAGCACAGGCACGATGGCCACGGGCGGCGCGGCCAGTATCTCGGCCTACATCGAGGCGGTATGCCTGTGGGACTCAGTTTCGCAGCGACTTGCCACAGTGCAGATGCTGGGCCTGAAGAACATTCCGACGCCAGCCGTGATCAATTCGGGAGCGATGACCATCAGCTCGCCGAATCCGACCACAACGGCAAAGGCCACGAGCGACCTGCTGCAGTTTTTCGCTACAGTCGCTTTCTCCACGTCAGGTGTCGGGGACGTGGCCACACTGGTCGAACTCTCAATCGGGCAGTACTAGGAGGACACCGTGAATCTCAACACTCTGGCCTCCATTGGGGGCCTCGTTCTCGGGAATGTAACGTCTGAGACGGCTTTTCCCGCCGCGGCGGGGGGAACGACCAGAGGCCTACTCTCGCTTCCACCCGATCCCGCCTTTTTGCCAAACACGGCGGCAGCGGCGGTAACCGTTCCGTGGGCTTCGGTTGACGGCAAGCCGTTCCGAGTGAGAGCCCTGTCCAAGGTTGCGTCAGGCGGCGCCGGAACCTTTCAATTCCAGCTTTATTGGAACGCGGCCACTCAAACAAATCTGACCACGTTTACGAACGACATTGTCATCGCCACCGACATCTACACCGGGCCGGCTACCCCGGCAACTGGCGGCGTGCCGTGCTCCTTCTACCTCGAGGCTGTTTGCCTCTGGGATTCAAAGTCGCAGCAACTTATGGCGGCCCAAGGCTCCAGCATTGCGAATGTCACCACAACGCCTCATTGTGTCGTCGCAGACTGGACGCTGACACCCGCGGGGGCTGCCGTTGCCACGGGCTTGGCATCGAGTTCGGCTTTGCAGTTTTTCGCAACGGCGCTTTTCGGCACGACTCACGCCGGAAATTCGGCAACGCTTGTCGAGCTTGCGATCGGGGGTTAGCAAAATGGCGGAAGAACATGAGAGGGCTAAAGGCTCTCTCTCAGAACGCGAGAAAAAGCACGATGGCCACGGGCACGGCGCCCATCACGGAATGCACATCAAGAAGCTCCACGATGGCTACCACGTCCACCGATTCCATCCTGACGGGACCGAAACGGAGCACGCGGCCGCGAACCTGGACGAGGTCCACGATCACGTCCACGACCATTTTCTTCCGGCGGAAGAAGCCGGTGCCGGCGGCGCCGAGGAAGGTGGCGCGGCCAGCGAGGGCGGCGGAGCGGGCCCAGCGCCAGCCGGAGCAGCCGGAGCCGAAGGGGCGGCAGCGTGAAAAATTCAACACACGTGATCGCGGGCATAGCCGTTGCGTTGACCGGGGTACTATGCATTCCGGGTGTGCAGTCGCTGCTTAAATCCCTTGTGGGCCAGAATCCGTATGGGTCTCTGATTGTGACGTGCCTGCTGGGACTGGCGGCGCTTTACCACAATCCGAAAGCGAGCTGAAGCGTGCTGAGTGCAATCACAGCCTTGCTTGGCTCATATCTTGAGGCGCGCGCCATAGGGAAAGTTTCGGGCGAGATCGGCGCGTACCTCGACAGATGGGCCAGGCTCATAGCTTCGATTCTCATTACCAGCTTTGTCACCACGTTAATCGTGTGGGGCGGAATTGGCGGAGGGCTCCTCGCATCGGGGAAAAACTGCTGGACGGCACTTGTTGGTGGCTTCCTGGTTGCGCTCTTTACGACCGGTGCCATCGTTTTTCAGCTTTGGACGAGAAGCGAACTTACGAAAGGGATCGCCATAGCGATCCCAAGCAAATTTCAAGAGGCAATCCTGCAAGAGAACGTGACAATTACCGAAAGGAAGTGAAGCATGTCCACAACTCCAGCGCCCGCAGCTAGTTCACCCTTAGGGGCGGAGATCAAGGGAATTTTCAACAAGATCGGGCGAGAACTGACCGCAGTTGGCAACGAAACGCTCAAAATCATCGGCCTAGTGCAAAAGAACATTCCCGCCCTCGCACCGCGGCTGAATGCGACAATCGGGACGATATTCGGGCCTGGCGTCGCACTGAGTGTCGCAGGCGTGGAAAAGATCGCGCAAGTCTGCCTGACAGCGGCAAGCGCCGTCGCTCAGGCCCTTGTCGCGGAGGGCCTTAACCCGACGCTGGACGAAACGGCGGCGACAACCGTTGCCGGCGTTATCCACGGGACGGGGGCGAGCGCGACGGCTGCAAGCGCTGGCGCGGCGAGCTAAGCCACGAGTAAGGAAATTTGAAATTGGAAATTTGAGATCCCGGCGACGGGACCTCAGACAGGTG
>Ga0187881_10004846_pt1 | contig 10676 bp, 7 predicted proteins | sample June2016WEW_19_1_2_FD_133017 | JGI IMG/M metagenome (GOLD analysis project Ga0187881, IMG submission 133017) | Peatland microbial communities from SPRUCE experiment site at the Marcell Experimental Forest, Minnesota, USA - June2016WEW_19_100 | ecosystem: Environmental > Terrestrial > Soil >...
ATTTGATAAACTACCTAAGAGAGATGTTGTAGAACGTGAATTTGTTGTTTGGCTACTAACGGAAGATAAAAGATTATTAATTTCAGATGTTAATGTTCTACTTCCTGTAAAAAGCCTTGAGAGAGAAGCAATTAAGTTTCCTAATAGTGAAGATGAAACTCTATTTAAGACTTGTTGTTCAGCTAATAAGCTCAGTAAATTGCTTAATAATGATGTAGAACTTCTGGTTAATATACTTTGTCTGGAAAGTAAATTGGCTAAATTAGAGAATGTACTTGTACCTGTTCTACTTAAAACCTGCTGTTCTGGTGCTGAACCTGCTATATTTGAAAAGACTGATGTAACTGTACCTGTAAATGCACCTGTTGAATTATACAAGTAAAGTACACAACAGTCTTTTGCCCATGTGTCCTGTGTTGTACTGCTCGCTTGTGTTTCTTGGATAAACTTGATGGTTAAGGTTCCACTCAAAATGTAAGTACCTATTGAAGTATAATTATTCCAGCTATTGACAGTTAATGGGTTCTCTATTGTTGTCCATGCACTTCCAGTCCAAGCTTGCAACCCAATAGTATCTGTTGTTGTCCATGTGCAGGTTGAAACATCAAGCTGCTGGAATGTGTAGCCTGACGGTACAGAAGTGAATTGTTCTTCTAAACCTAATTGATAGTTTGGAATTCCAATTGAACAATTAGCATAAATTTCATAGTTTGTGTCATTTGTATGGGTTAAAGAAGTTACTGATGTTGCTGTCCAACTACTTAAACTTCCTGCGTACTGATAACCTGTTGTTGTGGAAGAATAATATGTCCACAATGAAGTTCCAGAGGAAACAACCATAAGCAAATAGATGCTACTGGCATTTACAACAGGTGGTGAAGCAAAAGACGCTGTGAACCACCCTTTAGTTGTAGTTACACTTACATTGCTTGTGGTAGCTATGACTGCACTTGTTGTGTAGTTGACAAGGATGCATTCCATATTCATGGTACTTGCACTGTATTTGACACTAGCAGTGACATTGTAGAGTTTGTAGGCATTTGCTGGAGTAGTATAGTTCATTCCAATAATATGGAGCCTTGATTCAGTAGTGTAAGATGAGTCAGTTGTTGCAGTGTTACCAAAGCTACTTGTTGTGTTTGAAACCGTATTCGCTTCAGTTAAAGTATCATTGTAAGGATTGTTTGCTATTGGAGCGTGCTGTTGTGCTGTAAAGTTGCTGTGAGTGCCAACATCAGTTATACTATCTACCCTGCAATTAGGATTACCAACATATTGATAACCACTGCTGAACGTTGGACCCGCTGCAAAAAAAGTGGCGATGCAACCAGCATAAGCGCCATAAGTATTTGTAGCTACTCCATTGGTTGCTGCCCATGTGGAACTTGTTATGTACTCTAAATATCCCAAAGATGCCCCATCAAGCAAATTACCATACGTCGGAGTGGCTAAAGTGTATCCATCGGTCATGATGGCACCAATATCTAATTCGTTGGCTTGTGTTGTGGTTGCTGTAGTGCCAGTTACGCAAGCCCCAGAAGCATCATTCGAAACAGCCGTTTCATCTAGAAAGTTGTTTGGTGCCAACCCAGAGTACTCGCAAATATCAGCTATATCCTCAAAGATTCCGTTTGAACCTGAAAGTGATAGTGTGACAGTTGCTGTTGCTCCGCTTCCTATTATTCCCACGTAAATTGCAGCATAATAATAATTAGTATCCAAATTTGTCTGTTGAATTTGCAGCCCAGCACCATTTGTTGCCCAGTTTACGTTTGTTTGACTTATAGATGAGATTGTGATGGCAGTAGTGTTCCAAGAGCCAAAACAGAGAACTTCTAAATCGCCCTGTGTCAAGTCAGAACCTGTAGAACCCATAGTCACCGTTAAAGTCGTTGAAGTAGTTGTGGCTCTACAGTTACCTTGAACTCTTGAAATTGACGGATCAATGTAAATCGGGAAAGATGCAGAATTAATGAAGCCGATTGGAACTAAAAGATTTACAACTAAGATTCCGTTGCTGGTTGATACATGCCAAGTCCCCGTCACCGTGTTCCCAGCACTATCATAAACGGTTGGGGTTGGAAAATAAAACTCGGTCACATTGCTTGGACCGTTGAAGGCTACTTTACCTTGAGTCGTGAAAGTCTGCGAAGTCTGATAATAACCCACTCCATTAGCATAAATTGTCATTGAATTATTGTAGTAAACATTTTCGGCATATTCTAAATATGCTGTCAAGCTTGGAGATTCTGAAGCATAAACACCGCTGTTAATCAATGTTTCTTTCAGTTTATCCCCAAAAGCCTGAAACTGTAAATCAGTGTTAGCCCAAGCACCTGCATAAGTCGCAGTAGTTCCAGAAACGCTCAAAGATGTGCTTAACGGGTTCATTGTGGTAGCCATGCCGATTATCGCGTAGGAATAGGAAGAGTTAGCGCAGTAGTGCAGTTGCGAAGTTGAAATATCTATGCCGACAGTATAGCCATTATTCTGGTACAATGTACAGTTCGATGTGCCACTGTTACTTTTAAAATAGGCATTATAATCCGCCACAGCCTGCTCTGAATACCCTGTCAAGTTGCTTGCTTGAAAGTAAGGTTGGTCTGGTCCTTGAACTAATTGTATTCCAGAACCATTTGAACCTGAAGATTGAGCTTGAACAGGAAACAAAAAACTAGGTTCAAAAACAGAAATAAAACAGACACTTAACAGTATAAAAATGATTAGTGAAACTTGTAATTTTCTTTTGAACTTCATCTATTCACTTTGTTTGAAGATATAGGAAACTTAAAAAAAAAACTTAGAGAAAAAAGATGTGGTTCTTAACCACATGGCATTGTTATGTTGTATTGTATGTTAAGCGTATCTGTTGGCGCTAAGTTAACTGATGGGGTAAATTCACCTGCACATACTAAAGCTGATGTTCCTGCTGAATTTGCGCACATTCCGACTGTTTGGACTACGTTTTGGTTTGCTGATGAATCAGTAAATGTATTGTTGAAAACTACACATCGGCTTAAACCTGACGCTGTAGTACAGTATTGATACGTTATTGGCGTTAATGCACCCGTTACTGATAAGCCATCATTTGTAATTAGTGTTGTTAGTTCAGTTGCTGTAACTGGAATTGAAGTATCGTTACTCAATGTCATATAAGTACAAAGCGTTGTGATGTTTGTAAATATTGCCATGTTTAACAGGTACATTGAACCGTATGTTGTTAAAGGGTCTTTATTCACTCCATATGATGTTTGTATTACTTGCCCTTGGGCATTGCATTCAACTGCTGTTATTGTGCCTATCCAATCGTTTAACATAGTTGATGCTGTAGTATTCCCTTGTGATGCTTGCAATTCAAGAGTTTTTAGTTGTAGTTGCATTGCTGCTATTTGAGATTTTAGTGATGTTACTTGTGCCTGAGATTGAATTGACATTCCTGCAAATAGTGTTGATGCAATCATAAGTATTGCGACTATTGAAAACAATCCTATTCGTTTTTTTGTTATCACTTTTTATCACCTCTATCCAGTGTAATTATATGTTGTTGATATGGGAGTGGGACTTGGACTTGGAGTAGGTGGACTACCTACAGATTCAATTGTATTTGGCAAGACTGTTGTAACTGAACCCGTATAGTGAACTGGTGTATGTGGAACAGTGTATGGTGTTGTTAAAACTACTCCTGTAAACAATAAACCTGACAGAATAGTTGCAATCATTAAGACTGTTTGAACTTTTATCATTTTTGTGCTCCATATTTATTATTAGTAGTTTATCTTTTTAAACTTTTAGCTGAGGGCAAGCGGAAACCCCACATACCTTGGCTGTGAAATAAATAAAAACTTAACACTTATAAATAAGTTGTTATATAGTAATCATATGGTTATTATATAGTACACTGCAATTCAATTAAACCATGAGAAGAAAAGAACATAAACCTTAGAATGTACTTGGTAATAGCAGCGCACGCTTTTTGTGTCAAGAAATCTTTACAAGAACCCTTTTATCGAAAACCGTCTCTAAAACTAAGTATGGGTAGAATAGGCAAGAGTTTCTCATTGCTTCTTATTGTTCTCTTAGTCGTCTCAAGTCTAATAATGGCTAAACCAACATTTGCTCAGACACCTACACCTACGCCCTCAACAATACCTACGCCATCTGTTCCGCAGTTTACCGTACAACTTGTTGGTCCTCCCACGATAGTAAACACCACTTACTCTTTAGACCCCAACACTGGACAGATTGTAGCTAACCTTGGCTATACTAACCCCTACAGCAACATAAATCTGACAATCAAGAATCAACAGTTTAATCCTTCATACGGGTCAATTTATTATAGCGTTCAAATAAACGGCGTGAACGTCACATACCCCGTTAATAAGGTAACTCTTCCACCAGAGCAAACGTCAGGTTCAGATTACACTAAATTATCATTCAGTATTGAAGATTATTTGGGAACTCAAGTCAGTATTCGGGTTCAGGCAATACTGGGAAGTTACTTTTGGGAAGGAGGTAACCCGTATGGAGATTACTATATTTTCACTGGCACGACAAGCCCTTGGAGTAATCCACAAACAATATCAGTACCTGCGAATGTTCCACTAAGTTCTCCGTCAAGTCCTGTACCAACCTCTTCATCCTCTCCAACTTCAACATCAACTTCCACGCCAACTGCTAAATCATCTCTTTTATTAATAACCACTATAGCTCTTGTAGTAATTGCATTTTTGTTGGCTATCATTATTTCTTTACTAATTTATATTAAGAAAAGAAACACGTGATAAACTGAAAAACTAAGAATAAATAAGAGAGAATTATACGACGAAATCATAACTGCTTTGATTGAAAAACGAAAGAGTTAGTAAACATGCGAGCCTACCGATTTCGACTTTATCCAAATAAAACACAAACTGAAACTATGAATCATCATTTGTGGTTGTCGAAAGAGCTTTGGAACAGGATGCTTGAATACTCAAAAAGTAAGTACAAAAGCGAGAAAAAGTTTGCTTCAAAGAAGGAACTCCGTGAAATGGTTAAGCATCAAGGCTTATTCAGCCAAGTTGCTCAGGAACTCGTCGATAGACTTATTGAAGCAGTTTGGCGTTTTATCGAGTTAAAAAAGCAAGGTGCGAAATGTGGTTTTCCGAGATTCAAAAGTTTTGACCGAATGAAAAGCCTTGTTTATCCACAGATGGGTTTCAAACTAATTGGCAATCGTGTAGATGTTTCACCTTTCGGTTCAATTAAGTTGAAACTACATCGTCACGTTAAGGGCAAAATCAAGACTTTGACTTTGAAACGTGAGTCATCTGGAAAATGGTTTGTAGTATTTATCGTTGAAGAACCACCTGTCCAACCAAAAATTAATCATGGAATCTACGTTGGAATTGACCTCGGCTTATCTAAATTAGCGGTTTGTTCTGATGGTTTAGTTATCACGAATCCACGTTTCATCAAGAAATATGAAGATAAAATTGCTTTTCTAAATAAACTTCTTTCGCAGAAGAAGAAGGGTAGCCGTAACAGGTTTAAGGCTAAGTTAAAGTTGGCGAGAGCTTATGAAAAATTTGGTAATTCACGGTTGGATTTTCTGCATAAAACTTCGTGTAGCTTGGTAAATCGGTATAGTTTGATTTCTCTTGAAAACCTCAACATTAAAGGTATGGTTCAGGAGCGGTTTGGGAAGCAGATTAATGATGCTGGATGGGGTATGTTGGTGAATATGCTTTGCTACAAGGCTGAGAGTGCTGGTTGCAAAGTTGTATTTGTTGACCCAGCAAACACAACAAAAGAATGTAGTAGATGCAAGGCAATAGTTCCAAAGGCTCTTTGGGAAAGAGAACATAGGTGTCCAAGTTGTGGTTTGGTTCTTGACCGTGACTTGAACGCCTCTATCAATATTTTGAATCGTACCGTAGGGCATACGGAAATCAACGCTTGTGGAGCTGTCCAAGAAGGACTAACGTTGAAGCAAGAAGCCCATACCTATACGTAGGTGTGAGCATGTCAATAGTCTCCAAGTGGGTTTTTATATTTTTTATTCAATTTCTTTTTGATTTTTGTTGCTACTTTGTGAATTGAACTTTTTTGTTGCATCTTCGCTAATGTTTTGCTCGGTTTGGATAGGTTTTTAGTTAAAGTTTTTTGGGCTTTTGTGAAAGATTTTTCAATTCCACTCATGTCTGGTAGGTTGCCTTTGGCTAGTTTGGAGATTGATGTGCCTTTAGATTTGCGTTTTTGTTGTTGTTCTGCTCCAACAAATGTTACACCTACTAATATGCAGCCTATGGCTATGAGGGCATATTCAGCAGAAGTTGGAAGAGTTGCTGTTATAGGAGCAGTTGTTGGCTGTGTTATAACAGGCGTTTGGGTCGGTGATGTACTACTTATTCCACCTCCCCCACCTCCGCCTGATGGAGTAGCAGACCACGTCACTGTTGTCGGAGTAACTGTGAATGATGTTATTCCATAAGTGTTGTCTATTATACCTGAAACTGAATAGACGTGGGCAATGTTTGAATCTGAATCTGTTCCACTTGATAAGCTTGTGTTATTAAGAACAGCAACTCCGTCTCGTGTTACGTTTGCAGTGAAACTGGAAACTACTGAACCATCGTATTGTCGTATAATCGTCCAAGATATGACAATTGTAGCACCATTAGTTGGCTGATTGTATGAACTGGACATTGTTACTTCTAAATTGTCAAAGATGACTAAAGGATTTGGTATTAAAACATCTGTTATGTTGTTTGCTTGAACAAAATTTACTATTCCACCACAGTTTACGGCAGAAACAGTAAAGTTTATTTGTGCTACTGTTGGATTTGTAGCCGTAAAGTTTGCCCATCCATTGTTGATTGAAGTTAAAATTTCGTTTACTGTGATGTTACCAGATGTTACACCTGTTCCGTTTGTGTTGTAAATTAAATAATATGATAGATTCACATTTTGGTTTATTCCTGTGTGGGTAATAGGACAGATTATTTGGGTAATGTTAACTTGGGTTGAAGGGTTCTGAGTTGATGTTACTGAAATTGTTTGGTTTGATAAAACATCTGGAAATGTATAGGATGTTATTGTTCCTTGATTCACACTGTTGACAAGTACAGTTGAAATACTGTAACCTGTGTTAGCAGATATTGTAAATGTTTGACTTCCACCATAGCTAACATAAACTGTTCCTGTAGGGGAAATTATTGAATGTGAATCATTTGATGCTACTATTTGGTAGATTATGTTTGATGTACTAACTGAGATTGAGTGGTATGTTGAAATACTGGTAAAGGTGTAACTTGTTGGATAGGTAATAAGCGATGTTGATACACCATCAACAATAAGGTTTGACAGGTTATGTCCAGCATTTGGTGAATAAGAAAAGATTGGAGAAGTTCCAGCAGTTTCCCATGCTGAAGGAGTTATTGTTGAATTTGCATCTGAAGAAGATGTTACGTAGTATTGTGTGTTCCAACTTGCAGTTTCTGTTATGGGTGCATTCATAGTTGCCGATGCTGAAGGAGATGAGCCTGAATAGGCACCTGAACCACTACCTGACCATAAAGAAAAGAGTTCTCGACTTTCGCTACTAATGATGTTTGAGGGAGATGTTATACTGAAAGTTGGTTGACTTCCAGAAGCGTACCAACCTGAACCCGATGGGGAACCGTAAGGTGAGGTAATTGTTAATTGATACCAAGGTGTAAATGTACCAGTAATTGTTCCTGCTCCTGTTACTGTGAAAGAATTGCTTTGGGATGTTTGTGACAGACCAGATGTTGTTGACCAAATGTATTCTTTGCCAGTCACTGTTGAAGTTACAGGTGAAGTGAAAGAGAAACTGCAAGATGTACTACTGTTGAACCATTCTGAATAAGGTAGAGAAGACTGAGATTCGACGTTTCCTCCAAGTGTAGCAACTGTTCCCGAAGAATCTGTACTTATACCTGATGAGGTTATGGTAATTTGGTATTGAGTTGTCCATGCGGCAGTTTCGTTAATAGGATTATTCATTGTGATGGATTCAGAATTTATGCTTCCATTATAGGCACCTGATCCTGAACCAGACCAACTACAAAAAACGTATTGAGTACCACTACCGCCACTTGCTGGAGAAGTTACGCTAAAGCTTGCCGTAGCACCCGAATTATACCAGCCACTACCTGATGTTGTGCTATACGCTGAATTTACCGTTAAGTAATATTGGATTTGCCAGTTGAACGTTACTGTCTGGGCGGTCTGAAGGTTCGTGAGGTCTACGCTGGTTCCGCTGCCGCTGCCATAGCTTGTAGTCGTGTAACCTGTGCAAACTGCTTGTTCGCCTGTGCCTAACGAAACTGGGCTGCCTGATACGCTTACGTCGTCGCTGCCTCCTTGCTGCACAACCGCATTTGGATTTGATATGATGCCATAGGCGCTGTTAACAGTTGTTGCAACATTAAAATAAGCATAAAACACAAGATTTACATTGCTATCAGTAAATGTGTATGAACTCGTATAAATGTAGGTTGAACCCGAAATCCATTCGCTAAATGTTGTGCCAGACGGAGGAGTTACTGAAATTTCTACTTGGTCACCGCCATTAATAGTTCCTGTCGCAGATCCTGTACCAGTGTATCCTGTACTCGTCGTTACATCGTAAACGGTGAAAGACCCTTCGCCATTTGTGCTTTCAGCTGTCACCGTATAAGTGGTTGCATGTGCAAACGGAATATTAACTAATATTACTACCGAAAGAGCCAAGAGAAATACGAAGACTAAAAGTTTTTTGTAACGCATATTTGTTACACTCTTGTTTGATTAATCAGTAACTTAATCAGGTAAACAACGTAAATTAAACTGAATATTGCTATTGCAAACTCGGGTATTCTTACCCATATTCGAGGTTCATAAGCACCATAAATACCAATAGTGTTAATGTCAAAAAACATCCAAACAGCTAAGAAGGCATTTCCAAAAAGGGTTGCTACACCAACAATATTGAAAACGCTTAGTTTTTTATGTAAAATCTTCATTTTAGTTTATCTCCCGAAAAAGTATGTAAGAAGCCGAAAAGAAAAAAGTAACTAAAAAAACGCTAAGAATCACAATTTGAGCAAAAAAGAAGTAAATATTCCATGAAATAGTAGAAATAAAAAGACCTTCAAATGTGCCATAGGCAACTTGAACACAAACTACTGGTATTAAAACACTTGCAAGTAATGTATGCCCTGTTTTCCATAGCAAAAGAGCTACAAAAAGAAATGTTAATCCTGCTCCGTATCCACCAGCAAAGTTAACTGCAGTCAGACTATAACCAGCTTTCGTTATTACTGTAAAAGAGGTAAGAAACCCATATCCTCCTAACTTGATGTATCCTTGTCCACCAGTCACTATTAATATCAATAAGTGACATAATTCATGGATTGGCATAGAAATCGCAAGAGAAATAAGTGAAATAACTCCTAAAGTGACCGCGTTAAGTACGATACAGGGAAAACCAACAATTTTTGTTTTCAATTTCAGAGTCATCCTATTTCAACTACAAAAATCACACCTAAATAGAAAAGATAGTTTATTTTAAATTTTAAATTTCATCCTCTCCTCTTCTTAGTGTTGCCCAACAACACAAAAACCAAGGCTATGACTGCAATAATTACAATGTATATTGTATAGTCTGGAGGTTGTGGTGTTGGCGATGTTGAAGATGCAAAATTCAAAGTTACAGATGGATTGTATGGTGTTAAAGTATCAAGTGGTGGTGTGATGTTGATTGTTTTAGTTTTTGTTATACCTTCATAGGTTGCCGAAACTGTGTAGGAACCAATTACCACTTGGAACGTTGCTACTCCATACTGGTTGGTGTAAGCATTTTGGCTTCCGCATGTAACTTGAATGTTAGGTAGAAGTTGAGTTCCATTTTCAACTGTGACTGTTAAAATGAAAGTTGATTGAGTTATTCCACCTCCGCCTCCTCCGCCTCCCCCGCCTCCACTGCCAGTTGATGCTGATGCTAACGTTAAATTAGTTCCACCAGTTAAGACAATAGCAACTGGATTTGACGTATTTACTGTATTGTTAAGAAGCCATGAACCAAATATGTAGCTGGTATTTGGCGTGTCTGTTATTGTTAAAGTGTCTCCTGTTGGAAACTGCCAACCTGTATCTGATTGAACATTTATTATTGACTCTAAGTTTTCGTTACCGTCTGTTTCAGAAATTACTCCTTTTCCATCACTAGTAACATTTAAAGTTTGAAAACCAGTTAAACCAATATTGTTTAAGAAGGTCATGTTAAATGCTCCTGCTTCGCCAGAATATGCATAATAAGCGCTGTTAGTGTTTCCGCTAAAAATATTGTTTAAAAAGAAATCAGTTTTGGAGATGCCAGTATCAAGGTAATTAGTGTAAACTCCATAAGCTTGGCAGCTAAAAATATCGTTATATCCTATAAAGGTGCTGTTTTCTGCTACAAGCCAAATGCCATCTCCACCAGTGTTATAGTAGCCTGATGTTGCGTTTGTAAGCATGGCCGAAATCGTATTGTCTGTAACTATGTCGTTATTGCCATTAAGTATCATCCCCCATGTCTCATGAAAAACAACTGGGTTACTAGGTGCCCATGAACCTCCTGAACCATAAGAGAAATAATAGCTTGGGCTAACGCTTATGGTGTTATTTGAAATATTATTATTTGAGTATCC
>Ga0187881_10004858_pt1 | contig 10656 bp, 5 predicted proteins | sample June2016WEW_19_1_2_FD_133017 | JGI IMG/M metagenome (GOLD analysis project Ga0187881, IMG submission 133017) | Peatland microbial communities from SPRUCE experiment site at the Marcell Experimental Forest, Minnesota, USA - June2016WEW_19_100 | ecosystem: Environmental > Terrestrial > Soil >...
AGGTCATCGTGCACGCGGTCGAAGAAACTGAGGTCGCGCACGGTGAATTCGAAGTTGGCGTCCTGGAACTTCTTCATTTCGCGCTCCAGCTTCGGCGCGCGCGCCAGTTCGACGGTGGTCGTCAGCGGTTCGCCGTCGCGCAGGATGCGTAGTTCGGGCTTGTCACTCACGCGATACTGGCGGATGCGACTGGTGAACACTTCTTCGTCGCCGGGCTGGGAAGCGGGAATCTTCTCCCCGTCAAGCCCGACAATCAGGTCGCCGACTTTCAAGCCTGCATCCGCTGCGGTGCTGTGCGGGTACACTTGGATGATACGCACGCCCGTGAGGGTGTTGCTGCCGAGTTGTTCGGCGATCTCGCGCGTGATGACTTGAACGGCGACCGGCAACCACGCCTTGCGCGCTTCGAGGCCCGGGTCTTCGAGTTCCTTGATCCCGACTTTGACGACTGTGAGGAATCTTTCGGTCTTGCGGCCGAAATGAACCGTCGTGGGCACGGGCGCTTTCTTGTCTTTGGTCAGATCCTCAGTCACGGCGACGAGGTCTTCGACGCTGTTGACGGGTTTACCGCCGACGAACTTGATGATGTCTTGAGGTTGGACAGCGGGCTTGGCCTCGCCGCACGGGCCGCCGGGGCGGACAGAAGTAACGAGGACGCCATTGCGGTCTTCGAGCTTCATTTCCTTGGCAGTGAAGAACGAGATGTTGCGCACGGTCATGCCCCATTGCTTCAGCTCGTGTTGTTTCGGGTCAACCGGCTCGCGCTCGGCGGTGCGCACCTTTAACGTGCTCTGTTTTCCGTCGCGCAGGACCACCGCTTCGATCTCCTTGCCGATCGGCAAGGCTGCCACCATCAGGTTCAGCAGCGGAATCTCTTCGTCGAAGCGCACGCTGATATCCCTGCCATCCAGCCGCACGAGGATGTCGTTGGACTTGAATCCGGCCTGCGCCGCGGGTGAGTCATCGACGACGCCGCTGACCAACACGCCGCGCGTCAGTTCCGAGCCTTTCAACAGCGGTTGAACTTCAATGCCGAGCCAACTGCGGCTGACCCGGCCGTTCGCGATGATCTGATCGGAGACGTCGCGCGCAAGATTGCTCGGAATGGCGCCGCCCAAGCCGAGGCTGATCTCGTTGACGCCGATGACCTCACCCTTGAGGTTCACGAGCGGGCCGCCGGAGTTGCCGGGGTAAATCGACGCGTCGTGCGCCAGCCAGCGCACCAGCGAGCCGACGTCTTCGCCTTCCAACGAGAAGCCGCCGTAGCGGCGGAACATGCTAGGCATGGTCATCTTGGCGTTGCTGACGATGCCGCGCGTGACCGACTGCGATAGCGCCAACGGGCTGCCCATCGCCAGGACCGTGTCCCCGACGTTGACGAGGCCGGAGTCGCCCCAGTCCACCGCCGGGAATTCCTGATGGCGGCTGTCGTCCAGTTTCAGTACGGCAATGTCGGTCATCGGGTCGGTGCCGACCAGCGTCGCCTCGATCTCCTCGTTGTTGGAGAACACGCAGACCGCCCGCGTAGCGCGGCCGGCAACGTGGTGGTTGGTGACGACGTAGCCTTTCTTGCGAATGATGAACCCGCTGCCGCTGGCTTCATGTTTTATCTCGCGGCCCTGCGCGTAGTCCACCCACACAACCTGGATGCGCACCAGCGACGGCTTCACCCGCGCCATCGCCTGCTCCATTGCCGGACGCAGTGGGTCGAGTGAGGCTTCACCAAAACCTCGCGGCGCAAGCGCCAGCGAAAGAGACAACCAACCGCACACCGCCATACATGGAAGCAAACGAACCCGATTCATCATACCGGTTATTTCAATCACAACCGCCTGCCGCAGAAAAGCTAATTCTTTGTCCGGTGCGGCGAATGATCGGAATCTAAAAGCGGCAGTCGATTTGGGTTGAGGTACAGGTTGGCGGCGCCCCCGCGAGACCGTCGGTTACGGCGCCACCCCTTTGCGCTGGCGTGTTGGCTCCGGTTCCGGTAGTCGTAATCACGCCATGACCGGTCAAGACACAAACCAGACGACGAATCTTCCTGCATCCCCTCGATTTCTTCCTGTGTTGTTGGTGCTGTTCTTCGGCAGCGGGTGTGCGGCGTTGATTTATGAAATCGTCTGGCTCCAGTTGCTGCAACTCGTCATCGGGTCAACGGCGGTCTCCCTCGGCGTGTTGCTGGGAACCTACATGGGAGGAATGTGCCTGGGGAGTTGGTTGCTGGCGCGGGTAATTCCAGCGCGGCGACATCCGATGAGAGTTTACGCGCTGCTGGAGTTGGGGATCGGCGTGATCGGGATCGTGGACCTGTTCGTTATGCCGTTTGTCGGCCAGATTTACACGGCGCACGTCGGGCACGGATTCCAGAACATTCTGCTGCGCGGCCTGGTCAGTGCCGTGTGCCTGCTGGCGCCGACGATGTTGATGGGGGCGACGCTGCCGGCCATTGCGCGCTGGGTGGAAACGACGCGGCAGGGAGTGTCGTGGTTGGGGTTCTTTTACGGAGGCAACATTGCCGGGGCCGTGTTCGGCTGTTTGCTGGCGGGGTTTTATTTGTTGCGGGTTCACGACATGCCGACGGCCACGTATGTCGCCGCGGCAATTAACGCGACGGTGACGTTGATCGCTTTGAGTCTGGCGAGTGAATCGCCGCATCGGGCGCCTGCCGATGAACCAGCACAGAGCCGCACGGCTCGCGCGTCGGGAGCATGGGGCGTGTACGTCACGATCGCGTTGTCGGGCATGTCGGCACTGGGCGCCGAGGTGGTTTGGACCCGGCTGGTTTCGCTAATGCTCGGCGGGACGGTGTACACGTTTTCGATCATCCTGGCTGTGTTCCTAGTGGGACTGGGGATCGGCAGCAGTGTTGGATCGTTTCTGGCGCGGGGAACGATGTCGCCCCGGATTGCTTTGGGAATCTGCCAAATGTTGCTCGCCGCGGCAATTGCCTGGACGGCGCACATGATCTCCGACTCGATTCCTTATTGGCCGATCAATCTGTCGATCTCGCGCAGTCCGTGGTACACGTTCCAACTCGATCTGGCGCGTTGCCTGTGGGCGATTCTGCCGGCGACGATTCTCTGGGGGGCAAGTTTTCCGCTGGCGCTGGCGGCGGCTGCGGTTCGCGGGCAGGATCCAGGGCGGTTGGTCGGCGGAGTGTATGCCGCGAACACGGTGGGTGCGATCGTTGGCGCGCTCGCTTTCAGCATGGTGCTGATTCCTGCCGTGGGCACGCAATGGTCGCAGCGGGTGTTAATCGGGTTGTCAACCGCCGCGATGCTGGTGGCATTGTCGCCATTCCTTTGGCCGCGTGTTGCCGAAACCTCCGGTGGCGATACGAGGAAGTTTGCTGCGGGAGTTGCCGTTGCGTTGACGGGTGCGGTGGGCGTTGCCGCCTGGCTCGCATGGAGTCTGTTCCCGATTCCCTGGGGTCTGGTCGCTTATGGACGTCACATGGCGACCTGGGCGGGTCAAATCATGCCGGGGATTGTCCAGGAGGATGACGTTCCGTTTGAAGCCGGTCCCACGGATGTGTATTGCACCTATGTGGGCGAGGGAATGAACGTGTCGGTTGCCGTGACGCTGTCCACGGCGGGCATTCGCAGTTTCCACGGCGCGGGCAAGGTGCAGGCGTCGAACGACCCGCGCGATATGCGGTTGCAGCGGATGCTGGGACACATCTCGGCGCTGGCGCACAAGAACCCGAAGTCGGTGCTGGTGGTGGCCTGCGGCGCGGGGGTGACAGCGGGCACGTTTACCTTGTACCCGAGCGTGAAACGCATCGTCATCTGCGACATCGAACCGTTGGTCCCGAAATTCGTGGCACCGATGTTTGCGAAAGAGAACTACGGGGTGGTGAACGATCCGCGGACGCAGGTGATTCTCGACGACGGGCGGCATTTCGTCCGCACAACGCGGGAGAAATTCGACATCATCACGTCCGACCCGATTGATCCGTGGGTCAAAGGCTGCGCCGCGCTGAACACGGTGGAGTATTACACGTGGTGCAAGGAACATTTGAATCCGGGCGGCGTGATGAGCCTGTGGATTCCGCTCTACGAGAGCAATTCGGACACGGTGAAGAGCGTGATTGCGACCTTCTTCAAGGTGTTCCCGAACGGGATCCTCTGGAGCAACGATGCCAAGGGGGAAGGTTACGACGCGGTTTTGTTCGGTCAGGTCGGGCCGACGAAGATCGACGTGGACGAATTGCAGCAGCGGCTCGACCGCGACGACTACCAGCGCGTGAAAGCCTCCCTCGAAGAGGCGGGGTTCGGCGAGAAAAAGTGGCGCGCCGGAAAGGAAGTGGACGGGCCGGGAGTCGCGGTTGATTTGCTCGCCACCTACGCCGGGCAGGCAGCCGATCTACAGGAGTGGAGCAAACACGCGCAAATCAACACGGACTCGAACCTGCGTCTGCAATACCTGGCCGGCATGTGGTTGAACTCCTATTGGGGCACGGAGATTCTGGCCGGGATGCTCCGCTATTACCGGTTCCCCGAGAATGTTTTTGTCGGTTCCGACGAGCGCATCCAGGCGTTGCAACATGCTCTCGAGAAGGAAGGGCGACCGAGACGCACCGAACTGACCCCTGCCGCAGGGCGCTGAAAAAAACTGACAGCACGGCTTGGCTGGAGCCAAGCCCTCCATGTTTTGTGGGAACACCGCATCTCTCTGGAGGGCGAAGTTCCACCCGCGCGCCGGCCCCGATTGCGGCAACTACTCTTGCGATTCCTTGGGTTCCGTGGTCGGCACGGCAGCTCGCGTTACGACCGGCGGCTGGGTCGCCAGCTTCAGCTTGCTGCGGGCGGCCTTGGCTTCCCTGGTCTTGGGCCAGCGCTTCGCCACGTGCTCGAGCAGCTTCTGACCGAACTTTCGCTCGTCGCCTGTGCCTTCGCTAAAGTGGAAACCGACATAATAAAGATCGGCTGCATCGAGGACTTTTTCTTTCTTCAATCGCTCCAGCAGCTTGAACGATTTGTCCGGCAGCAACGCCTGAAAACCACGCAGAGCCTGATCTCCGGCACGCAAATGCTGGGCGAGATCCTTTTGCGACTGTTTCAGGTTGCAAACGCTGAGTTCGTAGCGCAGTTCCCGGTCGAAACTTTCGGCCCGCGCCAGTTGCCGCAGGTATTCGACCGCCTTCGACCATCTCTTTGCCTTCTTGAATTTCAAGCCGACGTCGCGCACCACCCCATCCGCCACCTTCGGATCGATGTTGCACAGGAAGTAAGACAGTGCTTCGTAGCGCGGATTCCCCGACTCGAGGTCGCGGGCGGCCAGGGCGGCAAATTTCTTGAGGGTCTTCTTGTCCACGGACTCGCTGTGAGGCTTGAGGATTTTTGCCAGTCGCCAAGCCGCTTCGGTTTTGCGTTCCCGCGCCAGTGCGGCGAGCAACAGCTTGGTGGCGCGTTTGTGTCGGGCGAGCGCGCCGGCGGCGATCTCACCGACCTGCGCGTCCTCGTGGTTCAACAGCGTCATCATCAATCGGTTGGTGGCGGCGTTGTCGCCGACCGCGAGCCTGCGAGCAGCAAACTCTCGGACGACCGGATGTTTGTTCTTCAACAGCTTGCGCCACTGCGAGTCGTACGAGCCAGACAATGGAAGCTTCTCAAGAATGTCCAACGCATGCTGCGCAATCGTGGTGTCAGAGTCCGCCAGATACTTCAGCATCTGGCGGGCGGTCGCCCTGGCCGCAGCGCCTGTGAGTTCCAGGCCTTTGAGGCCGATCAATGCGTTGCGGCGGATGTAGCCGAGGTTCCTGAGCGTTGTGTGTTTTAGCAGAATGTTGCGGGCGTTGGGAGCGCCGATGTTGCCAACCAACAGCAAGCAGGAGATCAATACACGGTCATTCTTTTTGACGCGCGAGGAATTCGTGAATTTCGCGACCTGTTTGTGGAGCATGGCACGCTCTTTGGGCGTGGCATCGCCAATGTGGCGTCGAACTGCCTGGCAGGCTTCCTTCACGAGTTCGAAATCGGGATCGAACAAAACGTTGAGGATGATCTGCATGGCCTCGCGGGTGTGAATGCGGGCCACGATGTCCACGAGGACGCGCTTCTGCTGAACGCTCGACTTTTCAAATTGCCGTTTGAGTTCGGGCAAGATGTCGCCGCCCGCGCGCGCGACGATGGCAGCAGCGCGGAGTTTCGTTTCCATGTCCTCCGCATCGAGCAGCGGCAGCACGTAGGCTACGACGGCGCGCGTTCCGATCGCGTCGAAGGCTTCGAGAACATAGCGGGTGAGAAGCTGGTTGGCACCTTTGAGAGATTCGCCAAGGGCCTTGACGATGTGCGCGTCTTTTGGGGCGAGTTCAGCCAGCACCATCGCGGCCGCACAACGTCGCATGCCATCGGGGCTCTGCAACAGATCGCAGATTCTCTGGACGGTTCGATCCATAAAATAACCGCATACACTAGCAAAACGGCCAGCGGCTTGCAATGCAACAGGCCTTCCTGTAGCATCTAAGCCGAAATGGGGGTACATTGAAGATGGCCACACATTCAGGAATAAAAGTGCTTGGCGATATGGAGGTTACAACTCTGGATCACCTCCAGAGGACTTACTCCCAACCGTTGTTTGACCTGATCCAGCAGGCACGAGAAGTTTATCTGAAGCACTGGAAAAACAACGAAATCCAGCTCTGCTCGTTGCTGAGCATCAAGACCGGCGGCTGCAGCGAGGATTGCTCCTACTGTGCGCAAAGCGCCCGGTACAACACGGGCGTTAGAGCCGAGCGGCTCATGTTGACCGGCGAGGTCCTCGAAGTTGCGCAGCGCGCGAAGGCGAATGGCGCGACGCGTTTCTGCATGGGTGCGGCATGGAAAGGCGTCCGCGAAAACACGCCACAGTTTGAGGCAGTCCTCCAGACGGTTCGCGCGGTGAGCAGGCTCGGCATGGAGGTTTGTGTCACGCTGGGCCAGCTTACTGAAACGGCGGCGCACGAATTGAAGCGCGCGGGTCTCACGTCGTACAACCACAACCTCGACACAAGCCCCGAGTTCTATCCTAAGATCGTAACCACGCACACATTCGAGGATCGGTTGAAAACAATTCGCGCTGTACAGAAGGCAGGCCTCTCGGTGTGTTGCGGCGGAATCATCGGGATGGGAGAGAGCGAACTGGATCGCTTGAAAATGTTGGAGGTGCTCGTGGGTTTCGACCCGCCGCCCGAGAGTGTACCGATCAACTGTTTGATGGCCATGGAAGGCACGCCGCTGGAGGATCAACCGCCAGTGGACGTTTTTCAATTGGTCCGGTTGGTAGCGACGACCCGCATTGCCCTGCCGCGGTCCAAAGTGCGGCTTTCGGCGGGCCGCACGCGACTGTCGCGGGAAGCTCAGGCGCTGTGTTTCTTCGCGGGAGCCAATTCGATTTTCTATGGCGATAAACTGCTCACAGCGGAGAATGCCGAGTGTGAGGCTGATCGGGAGCTACTCAACGAACTGGGGTTCTCCCCTCAGCCACCTCGCCCAGAACTGCACGGCAATCCTTTTTAGCCGACATTTCCCATATGACCTACGCCCCGCGACCGTCGCGGGCCATTCAGTCTGACGAGCGGTCATAGTATCACCTCTGACAATAAATCCCTCCCCGGCCAAACGAGGCTTAGCTATCGCCCCGCCCGCGCAGGGTTTGGGCAGCCACCGTGAGCGTTGCAGATTTGGACAACAGATCCGCGGTTTGTCGGAAGTCAGCCACTTGGAGATAAAACTGAACAACTGGGAACGCCGCGGCATGCAGTGGATCTCCAGGCGCGAATGATCGTTTCTGTCTGTTAGTGACCGCTCTCGCCGGCACCGGATCCAACTCCGAATGACGCTGCCGAAAACCGTTCCGCGGGGAGTTGCGTATCGTAGCTGCCCTCGTACACCTCGAGTCGCGACTTCTCTTCGGATGGCAGTGACTGCCCCGGCGGCACGAAGGCGGTTTCGATGCCGCGCGGAATCCAGAATTCGCCGATCCGTCTGAAACTGGTGATCGCAAAGCGTCTCACCAGATTATCGTTTTCATCAAACGCCTCTGCGCGCAATAGGGCAAAGTACTCCTTGTCGATCCACAGTTTGACCCGTGCATAAGGCTCGCCTGCAGCTTTGGTTTCGATGATGTAACAATCGCGTCCCGGCACGCGCTGCTCACCCTGGAGCTTTGGGTTCGGCCACCGCAAAAACGGCATCCCGAGATCGTAGTCACTGAAGTGTGAGCCGAGGAAGCCTTCCGTTCTGCTCTTGCCCGTGAGTTCGCCCGCCCCCTGCAAATAATAGCGCGGCTCGCCGTGTCCGGGCTGAACGACCAGCAACTGCGTTTTGCCCGCGCGATAAATCGTCCGCACTTCTTCGGGAGTGTTCTTCACGAGAATTTCCACGGGCACGATCTGCTCGCGCGTCACAAACAACCGGGCCTTCAGCGAAAAGTCTTTCATCACGCGGTTCGCCAGCACGCGCGCCAGGATCGCTTCGGCCGTGATGTTCGTTTCCGCCGCGCGGGCGCGCGCCGCAATTGTGAGCATCAGCGGTAGAACTGCCAGAGCCAGCCATTTCATATTCTGCGGCTTGTTTCACCCCAGAGGAGTTTCGGAACGACGTGAGAGAATCTTGTTGCCTTCACCGACGAGCACAATGCGCGCTTTGTGGGATGGTATCTCCTGCTCGGACATGGCCGCGTACGCCAGGATGATCACTTTGTCGCCTACCGCCGCGGACCGCGCCGCCGCGCCATTGAGCGATATTTCTCCCTTGGTTTCAGAACGGATGACGTAAGTTTCCAGTCGTCCGCCCGTGCCGATATTCAGCACCGAAACCTTCTCCAGAGGGAGCAAACCCGATGCTTCCAACAAATCGGGCCCCAGCCCGCAGCTCCCCTCGTAATAGAGATCGCAACGGGTGACGGTGCCCCCGTGAATCTTGGCCGACAGCAATTGTCTCACGCTCATTTGAATTGTTCTCTTCGTAATTGTCGAAGCAACGGTTGCATCCTAGTCGCGCTCCTGCCAGGAATCAACCCCCGAAACGGAGGGCCGAAGCAACTGTCGCAACTTCTGCGGAACAGCCTGTACGCAAGGATGGATCGCTTGTGGTGGCTACGCTCTCGCGCAGCCCCGCGCCCCCGCTCCACAAAAAAGTAAAAAAGTTGTTGCAATTCCCTACTGGACTACTAGACTTGACATTGTCTACTAAATCAGTAGGGTTTATAAAAAACCAAACAAACTGAAAGGAGCTCAGAATGAGCCGTCACAAACGCATCGTGGTCGTCATCGCATTGGGGGCCGCCGTCATCGGCAGCCCCGGAATCAATGCGCAGCAGGATCAGCAGCCGCCGCAGCAAGCCCCGGCGCCGGAGCCGACGTGGCAGCAGAAGTACGAAGAACTCGAGCAGCGCCAACGGATCGTTGAGCGCAAGCTCGAGCTCAAGCAAGAGGCGGACGACGCCGCGGCAAAGGAACAAGCCGCCAAGGCAAAGGAAATGCCGATCATCAAAGCAGGCCAGGACGGATTCTCCCTGCAATCAGCGGATGGCAACTTCGTCTTAAGGCTGCGCGGTTACGTGCAGGCTGATGGGCGGTTTTACCCGGGCGACGATGCCAACAATGCGACCGACACGTTCTTGCTGAGGCGTGTCCGGCCGATATTTGAGGGGACGGTCTTTCGCGATTTCGATTTCAGGTTGATGCCTGACTTCGGGAACGGCGCGAACTCAACGAACATCATCCAGGATGCCTATGTCGAATGGAAGTACTGGCCGTTCCTGAAGGTTCGCGCTGGCAAATACAAGCCACCCGTGGGGCTGGAAATGCTGCAATCTGACACGGACCTGTTGTTCACGGAACGTGGACTGCCCACGGATTTGGTGCCTCAACGCGACGTTGGCGTGCAACTCTCGGGTGATCTCTTTGACGGGGTTGTCAGCTACGCGGGTGGCGTGTTCAACGGCGTCGTCGATGGCGGCATTGCCGATATCGACACCTTCGACTCCAAGGACGCGGATGCGCGCATTTGGTTCCAGCCATTCAAGAAGGCGGGAGTCGAGCCGTTTCAAGGCCTGGGCTTCGGCGTGGCGGGTACGATTGGCAGCGAGAATGGGTCGTTGGCCTCGCCCAACCTGCCCAGCTACAAGACCACGGGCCAGAACACGTTCTTCAAGTATCTCGGCAACAGCACAAATCTGACGACCACTGCGATCGCCAATGGCTCGCGTGATCGGCTTAGTCCACAGGCGTCTTACTACTGGGGACCGGTCGGTGTGTTCGGCGAATACGTGATCTCCGAACAGGAGGTGATGAAAGGCGCATCGAGTGATCGCCTTCGCAACCAGGCCTGGCAGGTGGCAGGTTCCTGGGTGGTCACGGGCGAAAACGCATCCTACAAGGCCGTCACGCCGCGCAAGCCATTCGATCTGAAAAAGGGCGGCTGGGGTGCGCTGGAACTCACCGCTCGTTACGGCCTACTGCGCATCGACAAGGAGGCTTTCCCGACTTATGCGGATCCAAACAAATCGGCGCAGGAAGCGTGCGAATGGGGCGTCGGAGCCAACTGGTACCTCAATCGGAACGTGAAACTGGTCCTCGACTACGAGCAGACAGCTTTCAACGGCGGTGCAGCGGGTGGAGCAGATCGCGAGACGGAACGCGTCATCTTCACGCGCGCGCAGCTTCAGTTC
>Ga0187881_10004860_pt1 | contig 10653 bp, 13 predicted proteins | sample June2016WEW_19_1_2_FD_133017 | JGI IMG/M metagenome (GOLD analysis project Ga0187881, IMG submission 133017) | Peatland microbial communities from SPRUCE experiment site at the Marcell Experimental Forest, Minnesota, USA - June2016WEW_19_100 | ecosystem: Environmental > Terrestrial > Soil >...
CGCCCGGGACATGCGGCGGCTGGCCGACGTCTTCCTCCAGGACGACTCGGTGAAGCACCGCATGGTCGGGGTGGGCGTGCTCACGCGCGAGCAGGCAGCGGACCTGAGCTGCGTGGGCCCGGTGATGCGCGCCAGCGGAATCTCGCGGGATACCCGGACCCTTGGCTATGCCGCTTACGGGTTCGTGGATTTCTCCCCCGTCGTGGAAACCTCCGGCGACTCCTACGCGCGGTGCGCGGTCCGCATTGGGGAGCTGTTCCAGTCGGTGGGAATCATCGAGCAGGCCGCCTCGAAGATTCCACCGGGAGAAGTGTCAGTGAAAGTCTCAGGCTACCCCGAGGGAGAGTACCACTCCCGGTGCGAGCAGCCCCGCGGCGAGGTGATCCACTACGTGAAGGGGGACGGCACGAGGTACCTTCGGCGCTACCGCGTGCGCACGCCGACGTTCGCCAACGTGCCCGCCCTGGTGAAGATCCTCCAGGGCTGCGAGCTGGCCGACGTGCCGGTGCTCGTCCTCACCATCGATCCCTGCATCAGCTGCACGGAGAGGTAGGAATGTCGGTCCTGGGAATGACGCGCACGACGATCCGAAACCTCTTTTCCCCGCCCTCCACCCGGCGCTACCCGACCAAGGTGAAGGAGCCGCACCATGCGTCGAAGAGCCGGGGCCGCATCGAGATCGATATCGACGCCTGCATCTTCTGCGGCGCCTGCGCCAAGCGTTGCCCTACGGACGCCATCATCGTCTCCAGGGCGGGCAAGGCGTGGGAAATCGACCGGCTGCGCTGCTGCACCTGCAATGCCTGCGTCGAGGTTTGCCCGAAGAAGTGCCTGGACATGGACGTCCGCTACACGCTGCCCACGGTCACCAAGGACAAGGACGTCTTCACGCAGGCTCCCCGGCCGCCTAAACCCGAGCCTCCGACAGCACCTTCCGCCGCTCCCTAGCGCCCTCTACGGCGACCCTGCTACGCACGAGACCCATCAGTCTGAGATTGTTGCGAACAAAGCTCTCCACTGTCGCTGCCTTGATCTCTGCGTGGAACCCGTCATATCTCAGGCGTCAACGCGCAAAGTCAGAAATGGTTTGCAGTCCTTCCCTTCCAAATCGTGGATGAATATCATCTAGTGATGAAGAACTTGTATGCTTTCACCGCGAAGGACATCAACGGTACGGAGAAGTCCCTCTCGGAGTTCGTAGGGAAAGTCCTCCTGATCGTGAACGTCGCCAGCAAGTGCGGCTTCACTCCCCAATACCAGGGGCTGGAGTCTCTTTACAAGCGTTACCGGGAGCGAGGCTTCGAAATCCTCGGGTTTCCGGCGAACAACTTCGGGCGCCAGGAGCCAGGCACTGATGCAGAGATCAAGAGCTTCTGCAGCCTTACATATGGCGTCACCTTCCCGATGTTCTCCAAAATCTCCGTGAAGGGGAAGGACATCCACCCCCTCTACGCTTTCCTCACGGATAAGAAAACGAACCCCGCGTTTGCGGGAAAAATCACGTGGAACTTCAACAAGTTCCTTATCGACCGTGCGGGGAACATCGTCAACCGCTTCGACTCGAAGGATGAGCCGATGGGAGACAAAATCCCCCGTTCTGTCGGGGAAGTGCTCGACCGCTAGGTTCTGGCAAGTCGCGCCGGTTTCCCTGTCCCTTCCATCGGCCCTCAGCGAGCACGCATCAGTTGCGCAGGCGTCTGACGGCAGCATCTGTAGGCAGGACGGCCCAAGAGCGTTCAAAGCGGGCTTCCAACCGCGGAGTGATGGGGACTTGACTTCAGAGATTTTATTTGTTACATTACTAAATATTAATGTTGTTCCATTAGAGAAATGAAGGAGTCTGGGAATGGAAAAAGGGCATGTACCGAAGGCCGCTCAGAATACGCTATTCGAGGAACTGGAGGGCATCCGGGACGTCTACCGTGTTGACGTCAAGCAATTCATCGGCTTCATGAGGGAGAGGAAGCTTCTCATCGTGAACGGGTTCAAGAAGTATGCGGCCTGGCTGGAGGAGGATCACGATGGAAAGAGCTACTCCCCTGCGACCATCAACAGAAGGCTCGCCGCAGCAAGGAGTCGGGTCCGTTATGCCTTCAAGCACGGCGCGTTTGCCTCGGACCTGCGCAGGAAGTACCAGCTCGAGGAAATCTTGAAGTCGGTGAAGCTCAAGAAGATCGACACCCTCGCCGTGCCTCCTGACAAGATGCTGGATATCGAGGAGGCTCGGAAGCTGGTCGATGAGACCAAAGACAGGACGATAAGGCTGATGGTGACCTTCCTGGTGCACACGGGCGTTCGCCTGTCAGAGATGCTGGGTCTCAAGCTCACAGACATGGAGACGGCGAAGGATGGGCTGGTTGCGCTGCGGATCACGGGCAAAGGGGGGAGAGAAAGAACCATCCACGTGAAGAAAGACTTCGTGGAACGTCTCGGGAGGCATTTCCACGGCAAGACCTGGCTCTTCGAGCACCGCGACAGGCCCTATAGCCGCGTGTCAGTAACGAACAGGATCAAGCATGAGGCCCTGCGGACTCTGGGGAAAGAGGTATCGGCGCAGAACCTGAGGCATACGTGGGCCGCCATCCAGATCAAGAGAGGAAGAAGCATTAATGCGGTGGCCGCGCTGCTGGGACATTCCAACCCCGGCCTGACAGCGCGCATGTATCCCGAGGCGGCCTTGAAACCTGAAGAGGCATTTCTCGACCTGGAAAAGACCGATGCTGACAGTGGCCAGCTTTCCGAAGCAAGGGGTCATGAAAGAAGGTCCGAAAATGGACACGCATGAAGCGGGAAAACAAAGAGCGGAGCAATTCGTCACGGAGATAGTCCGAAGCCTGAAGCAGGACGGCTTAGTGGATGCGTTTCTCTGGTGGCCGGAAGTCCTGCCTGAGCCGGGCGGACCTGGCGACACGACGGTGCCGCTCCGTATCTACAAGGGAAACAGTTGGAGATTGATCGGGTTTGCAGGATCAGATATCGACGGGAGCGTTGACAACCCTGCAGTTCTCAAGAAGTACGAAGACGAAGTCGCCCAGAGCCTGGCGGAGCTTCAACTCTAAAGGGACCCTGCGCGTGGTGGAGAAGATGAAGCCTGTGAGAGGGAGCACTGAGAAGCATGCAGCAGGTTGAAAGAGCAGAGACCTCATCGAACCTCGTCGATTGGGCAGCACGGGACAGTCTGGCTGAGCAAATTGCTTTCACCATCGCTCACCGGCTGTCTCTTGAGCTGGACAGCATGAAAGAGCTCCTGTCTGGATGTGACGGCACTGGCACGATCGAAACGATCGGCAGGGAGATGAACTCTCAGTTGACGACGATACAGGGATTGATTGCGGAAGGTCAGATCCTTCCTCGGTGCAACCTCCAGGTGTCCCAAGGAGCGTTGCCTCTGTCCCCGTGTGACAGGCCTTTGCGGATTGGCGTCTTTCCCACCGCTGCAGATCCATTTCATTGGATGCACCTGCTCAGCGGATTGAAGGCAATGGCGATCTGCAAACTGGACAAGGTCATTTACGTCATTACCGGCAGTGACCCCAGAAAGCCAGCCCTTCTCCGCGCCGACGAACGTCATCGGATGGCGCAGGACGTCCTTCGGCTCTTTGTCCCGCTTTTCGCCTATTCGCCCATTGCTCTGGACAACGCGCTGGATGGCGAGACCAATATCTTTAGAATTCTCCAGTTGAATCCGCGACAGAAAGTCGATGCTTTCTACATTGCTGGATCGGATCATTACTACCGTCATAACCCCGCGACTGGAAAACCGGATACGATCCAGAAACTGGAAAACGGCGTAAAGAGGAAAATTTTCGGATATGACGAGCGGATGAGCTCCATCTCGGTGATATTCGTGGGCAGGGGAAAGCGTGTGCTGAACGGCATCGATACTTTTCTGAATATCAAGTTCATCCGAGGCATGCCATTTGAAGCGTCATCAACGTCAATTCGAAAGGCGCTGGCTGGAGGCGGCACGATCAAAAAGCTGGCCGCCCTCCCCTATTCGGTTTTCAAGCATATCAGGAGATCCGCTCTGTATTCATCTTTTTTCAAATATCCGGTGGCACGAGAAGGCAAAGGGGACGGGAGTTTGCTGGGAATTCAGCCATGCGCGGTTCTGAGCCGTAGAGGGTTCAAGGCTGCGCGAAGTGGAATACGGAGGGCTAAAGGCGGGATCGGCGCATGCAAAAGATGCTGACCTCGCAATCTCCAGGCAGCACGTGACAAAGAGCGCGTGCTCTCCAAAAGAAGAAAGCGAGGAAAGAATGTCAAAGCTGGCAGATGTTACTATTCATGGCACCTCTCGTTCCTACTCATTTGAGGTCTACTCTACGGGTTCTGAGTTCGACGCGGTTGGCGCCGTCTATGTTTTTCTCAAGAGCGTGGTCCTTCCAAACGGAAAAGTGATCTATGAAGAGATCTTGTATATTGGGCAGACCAGTTCCCTCAAGGATCGCGTTCCGAATCACGAAATATGGCTGTACGTGAGCAGAAACGGAGGGAACTGCATTGGCATCCACCGCGATGACAATGAAAAGTCCCGCCTCGCAATAGAGGCTGATCTGGTGGCTGGCAATCAACGCGCTGCAACGGTCAGTGAACCGATCTTATCGCACTCTTGAAACCGATAGTGAAGCCGAGCCAATTTCACGGCGTCAAGAGGTTGACATTGCCCTTGTCTGGGTTCATCACCCTCGATGGATGGAAGCGATCTGAAGACCGCTGGGCACGCGACTATCGGAGTGACGGAAACTTATCTCCGGTCCCTGGGGATCGAAGGAGGCTCTTATGACAGATCTTAGCTACAGCAACACGGACTTTTGGCTCTACACCGTGCAACTCGCAAGACGCGGACTCTTTCCTCTCGGCTCTATGAAAGCCATCAATGGTCCGCATAAACACAGAGGCAAGCCATGGAGATACGTTGAATGCGCTTTCCATGTGGATCGAAAGCGCTACTCCATCAAGTTCGCTGGTGCTGACACATGGAACGGGGTGCGCTTCGAGATTAACGACAATCCAGAGCTGCGTTTTCCAGTGTTGAAGCAGGAGGACAAGACAGCCCGGGCCGCGCGCTGGCTACAGTACGCCGTGAGAAGGACAGGTGACCGTTTCAGAGACCTCTTGAGCAGGGGGGTCACCGACAAAGTCTTGGAAGCGGAGCAGGCAGAGCGGATCAAATCGGGTGTACAGAGACGGAAGCTGACGGAATGAGCGGCAGGTTGCAGGCCATCTGCAACCAGGCAAAGCGAGGGACGGGCATGAGTGTCGAATACAAAGAGCATGATGGGGTCCTCGAGGTCCCACTCTGGGACTTCCTGAGGATGGCGGCTGTCCTGAAGGTATGGGTGCATGATTACGAGTCTTACCCGGAAGAACATGCTGAAGAAGGCGTTCATTTGGCTGCCGAAGAGGAAATGAAACTTGTCCTCGATCGTGTCGAGGTGTGGATTGGAAAACATGCCGCGAAGGACCCAGGAATAGTGAAACTCTGGCAGCAGGGCTGGGAGGTTCCCGATGGCAAAACTGATGAACAGGAAGGCGGCGACTCGAAGGAAGAATGAATCAACTGTCGGACAACCGGCGGCAGGATCAGCTGGCTCCGAATTGCCTGTTCGGGATTCCGGCCGCTGAAATAAACGCCAAAAAAGCGGCTCCTGATTCAGGGGCCGCTTTCTTGTCAGTCGGCGGACGCGCCTTGACGTCGATTGCCTGATGGCGCGCGGCGGCGGGTTGCCAGCACAGAGCCTGCCAGGACGAGCGCGAAGCCCACTCCCATTCCCGCGGTGAAAGTCTCATGCAGGATTGTGATCCCGACCAGGGCCGCTACGGCGGGGTTGATGTACGTAATTACGGTAGCGCGCACGGGCCCGATCTTTTCGATCAACAAATAGAAGAGAAGGAACGCAAGCGCGGTGCAGATCACACCGAGCACGCCCACCGAGGCAAACACACTGGCGGTTGGCATCGCTTTCGGCCAACTCATCGCGGCCAGAGGCGCATACGCGACGGCGCACACGGCCAGCGAAACCCCCATCACGCTCACCGACGGCACGCCGATCAGGTAGCGCCTGAGAACAGCAGGCCCCAGAGCATAGCCCAACGCGACGAGCGCCATCTGTGCGAGAGCCGTGGCGTCCGAGGCGGAAAAGTCGAGGCCGACGATGGCCGCAACCCCGACCAGTCCCAGGGCCAGGCCCGCAACACCCATCAGCCCAAAGCCCTCCCGATTTCCGAACAGCGGCGCGATGAGCACCCCCAGCAGCGGAGTGGAAGAGATCAGAAGAGCGGCAAGGGAGCTGGAGATGTGCTGCTCGGCGCTCGAAAGGAAGAACCAGGGTCCCGCAATCTCCAGGGCGGCAAACGCCAGCAGGGGAACCCACTTGCCGCGGAGAGCGCGCAGGCCGCCGTGCGCAATCACGATCGGCATCAAGATGAGCGTGCCGATCGCAGTACGGGCAAAGACAAGCATGACCGGTGATATTTCGCCTACCGCGACGCGAATGAGGAAGTACGGGATCCCCCAGATCACGCACATGACGGCGAATATCCAGATACCACTGCGCACCATGCCCCCTGTATATCAGAGATCGCCGGCTCCGTCTCCGGCAAGAGCGGCGCCCCTGGCAGTCCCCCTTGACCGTGCAGCCTTTTCAGAAAGACGCGGAGCATCAATCCAACATCGACCGGCTGCACCCTGGGAGGCGCCGTCCCGTCTGTAGCGTTCGCCCTGAAGAGCAACCGCACGGCCTTCGGCAGGGTAAATGCGATCTTGGCGCAAGGCGCGGGCTTCTGTTTGCGCCTTTAACCTCCGACAATATAGAACAGAGGGGAAGCGTAAAGTGCTGCGCCAGGAAATAGTCTCCGAAGCCGAAACCCGCCTTGTGGTAAGTGGGCCTCTTTACGGCGAGGCTGGATTGGAATTCGAAAAGAAGATAGAGGCCCTGCGCGACAGTGCATATTCGATAATTACCCTTGACTTCTCGATGGCCCTCGGGATCACTTCGTCCGCTATAGGCAAGCTCCTGGCTGTTCACTACAAACTGCTTCAGAAGAAAAGGACAATCAGGATAGCGGGCTGCAGTGAGGCGCTCTACAGCATCTTTCAGAAGATCAAGCTCGATACTCTGATCCAGATCACCAAGTGATCCGCTGACCTGATCGCACCGAGGAAGGTTTTGCGTCATTTCTTCGGGCAGAGACCGGCCTAGGGCGCAAGTCGCAACCGTGGATGTCAGCGGAGAGTGGCCGGGCTCCAAACAATGTTTCATATTATCTGCGAAAGGAAGCTCGAGATGAATGAACGTACCAATGCGTCCCTCTATCAGCTCCCCAAGGATGTCGTGCCCCGTCACTACGACATTCTGGTGAGGCCGGATTTCGGTCCGTTCCGGTTCCACGGCAGCGTGAGCGTGGACGTGGAAGTGCGGGAGCCGGTGAGCCGGATCATGGTGAACTCCCTCGGGCTGAAGATATCCCAGGCATACGTGGTTGACGGCAGAGGAACGCGACTTGACGCCATCAAGACGCCGGCAGCGGTGAGCTTCATCGACCCCTCTACCGAAGAAGCCGTCGAAGAGCGGTTCGAGAGCGCCGCCACGATCGATGAGACGGCCCAAACCGCTGTTTTTTCATTCTCCCGCGCGGTTGAGAAAGGAGACTGGAAGCTCGTTGCCGAATATGAGGGCAGCCTGGTCCAGCCGAGCCTGGAGGGTTTCTACAGGAGCAAATGGACTGACAACAGCACGATGGACCACTGGGTTGCCACGACGCAGTTCGAAGCAACTCACGCACGGCGCGCCTTTCCCTGCTGGGACGAGCCAGCGGTCAAGGCAACCTACACAGTCACGCTGGTCATCGACAAACGGCTGACGGCTCTTTCCAACATGCGCGTGACAGCGGAGACAGCCGAAGACGGTCTGAAGACCCTTGCCTTCGCGCCGACCCCTCGGATGTCCACGTACCTGCTGGCCTGGTGCATCGGGGAGTTCGAGAGCTCCGAGCCGGCCTGGGCCAACGGCAAGGAGCTGCGCATCTGGTCCGTGCCGGGCAAGAACGCGCTCAAGACCTACGCCTTACAGTGCGCCGAGTACGGCGTGGAATGGTATGAGCGCACGCTCGGCATACCCTACTTCGGCGGGGACAAGATCGACATGATCGCCATCCCGGAGTTCCGCTCAGGCGCCATGGAGAACACCGGGCTCATCACGTATCGCGCAACCGCGCTCCTGGTGGACGAGCCGAACGCCACTGTCGCGGAGCTGCAGAGAGTCGCCGAGGTGGTCTTCCATGAGCTTGCGCACATGTGGTTCGGCAACCTCGTTACCATGGCCTGGTGGGACGGCCTTCCCCTCAATGAGTCCAACGCTACCATATTCGCCTACCTCGTCATGGAGGACTTCCGGCCCGAGTGGCGCATTTTCAACTCCTTCGGGTTGCACCGCGCCGCGGCATTCGCCCTGGACTCTCTCAACAGCACGCACCCCTGCTGGGCGCCTGTGGGACACCCCGACGAAGTGGAGCAGCGCTTCGACAAGATCACCTATGAGAAGGGCGGGAGCCTGGAGTTCCAGATCCACCAGTTCGTGGGCGCCGCTCCCTTCTACAGCGGCGCGCACATCTACCTGGAGCGCTACAGCCGCGGAAACGCGGAAGTCACCGACCTGTGGGATGACCTCGAAAAGGGGGTCAGGCAGGCCGGCCTCGACGCGCCGGTGCGCAAGATCATGGATGCGTGGTTTCTCACCGAAGGTCACCCCGTTGTGACGGTCTCCCCCTCTGACAAGCCCGGCTTCATCACGCTTTCCCAGGAGCGGTTTGCCTTTCTGTCCAGGGAGAGTCACGCCCGGCAGCTCTGGCCTATTCCGCTCCACCTGCGCTACGCCACCGCAGACGGAACTGTCCGCACGGAGAAGCTCACGCTCGCGGACAGGGAGCAGGAGATCTTCCTTCAGGAGGGGTTCCAATTCGCAGTGGCAAACGCCGGAGGCTCGGGTTTTTACCGGGTTCGCTACGCGCCGCAAATGTTGTCGAACCTTCTCCGCGCGCCATTGGAGAGGCTGCAGGTGATCGAGCGCTTCAACCTCGTCAATGACGAGTGGGCACTGGTGCGCGCGCAGAAGCTCGGCTCTGACGAATACCTCGATCTCGTGCAAAAACTTTCCGAGGAGAGAGACCCGAATGTCTGGAGCGTCATTAGCGGCTCCCTCCAGACGCTCCACAGCATCACTTCCGGTAAGCACCGCGCCGCGTTCAAGGAGCTCATCCGCCATCTCGTGACGCCGGTCTTCGCAGAGCTCGGCTGGACGCCCAAGGCGCAGGAGTCAACGGCTGCTCGCGAGCTGCGCGGCTCGCTGGTCGCGCTGCTGGGTACCGTGGGGGAGGATGCGGACGTGCAATCCGCCGCCGTGGGCTTCTTCGCCTCCTGGAAGAAGGACCGTGGCTCGGTTGACCCGAATGTGGTTCCCGCAATCGTGTCCACCCTCGCGTATACCGGGGACACGGCGCGTTTTGACGAGTTCCTGGCCATTTCTCGCGCCGCTCCAACTGATCAGGAGAGGCTGCGCTTCCTGCGGGCCCTGGGTGAGTTCCGCGCGCCGGAGTTATTCACCGCGGCGATCGACATGACACTGACCGAGGTGAAGACGGATGACGCCCCTTACATCCTTGGCGCGTGGCTGACAACCGAGCACGCCGGAAGGGCAACCTGGGAAGCCATCAGCAGGAGCTGGGCGAAGGTCGTGAAAAGGTTCCCGGCGTCAGGCACGGTGCGGATGATCGAGGGGTGCTCCGCGCTGGACACCCCGGAGCTGGCGGCCGAGGTGGAGCGGTTCTTTGGCCGGACAAAAGTATCCCAGGGTGACATGGCCGTGTCCCAGATGCTGGAGAGGCTGAGCGTGAACGTGCGCCTGAGAAAGGCGGAGGGACCCAGGCTGGTGGAGTACCTGAGCAACCCGTGACGGAATGGTCAGCCCCCCTTGACCGCCACTCCCATGAGACGGACGCGCGATTCGCGGTACCCGTCCACGAGGCGAAGTCCCTTCGCCGCGAGAGCGGACCTGAAAACTGCGGCATCGAACCTGTCGTCACGCGGGTGCGCCAGGATCTTTCCGAAGAACGCATTGGCATAGAGGGCGGGAAAGTACTCCTCGATGTAGAAGACCCCCCCCTTCCTCAGGACGCGGGCCACCTCATGAAGACCGCGTTTCCAGTCCTCCAGGTGGTGCAGGGTCCCGAAGTCGAACACGGCGTCGATCGATCCATCGGCATGGGGGAGGTTGTGCACATCCGCGAGTCGAATCGAGACTCGATTGCGCGGCAGCGACCAGAGACGGCGTTCGGCAAGCCCGATCATCCGGGGATCGATGTCGAGCGCCTCTACGCCGCCGGGCTTGAAGGCGCGGACGATGAGCTGTATTCCGACCCCTCTCCCGCAGCCGATCTCCAGGACGCGGCTGCCCGGCGAAAGGCCGTTCAGGGTCCTGAGAAAGTTCACTACCCGGCGCTGGGCGACGGTGCGCAGGGGACTGTTGATATAGAGCTTTTCGAAGAAGTTTAGCGTCACGGGGTTTCTGCCTGGGCTGAAGATACCGATTCTCCGCCGCGGGCGTCATCCGCATTCTGGCAGCGCGGCGGCCTCAGGGGCATGCTACAATCTGC
>Ga0187881_10004867_pt1 | contig 10639 bp, 10 predicted proteins | sample June2016WEW_19_1_2_FD_133017 | JGI IMG/M metagenome (GOLD analysis project Ga0187881, IMG submission 133017) | Peatland microbial communities from SPRUCE experiment site at the Marcell Experimental Forest, Minnesota, USA - June2016WEW_19_100 | ecosystem: Environmental > Terrestrial > Soil >...
TGCCTTCCTCGACGCAGCGGTTGATCGTGTTCGAGCCGCCACCACCGCATCCGACGATCCGGATGTTGACCTTGAGGGTCTCCGCCAGCTTCGTCAGCTCAGCGTCGTCCTGGCTGGCATAGGCGGGCGCGGTCGGCTTCTTCTCTTCGACCAGGGCCTGGTTTTCCTGGTGTTTCGCGATCGCTTCCTGGATAATGGACTTCATCGTTCTATCTCCGCTACGTTTGTCGGACGAGCGTCATACGCTCTGGACAAGCAGTTTGGAGAATCGTACATAAACGTTTGCGTAGAGCGGAACTGTTACGATTTCGGGTCTTCTGAATTCTCCTCGACCGGTGTTACATTTCGCGTCTTTCCGGTCTTCGTCGCTTCCCTGAGAACCGTCATCCAACGGAACCCATCGCCCGTCGGAATTCCTGCCGCTTCGCCGGGCGTCATTCCCAGCGTTTGGTGATCCTTGACCAAATTGTAGTGCGCCCGGAAACCCTCCATGAGCGCCGACGTTCCTCCGTCGTTGTCGAACCCTCGCATGACCTTGACCCGCTCCTTCTCCGTGCCGTGGAACCGCTCGATGCGGTTGTTTGACTCTTTGGCCCGGATGCTCGGAACCCTCCGGTGCGGGCTGAACCACCCTCTGCGGACGAGCCTCGGGTCGTCGAACGGAGTGGCCCTCCGGCCGAGTTCCTTACTGACGGCCTCGGGGTAGGTCTGCATCCCATCGGTCAGGACATCCACCGGGCGGTCGGGAGTCGCCTCCTTGGCCTTGTGAAGCGGGGCGCGGGTATCCTTGAGGTTCCGGCCCCGGCTGACATGGGTGGCCAGGAGGAACCGCGTTTCATGATCCAAAACATTCCAGAGATACTTGTTAATTCCATTCACTCCGACCACCGTCTCGTCGACGTGCCAGCGGTCCGAGGTCCGGGCCCCCTGAGCGTCCATCCATTCGGCTGCGATCTTCCCGAAGTGCGCGACCCAGCGGTAGACGGTGACGTGGCTAACCTTGAGTTGGTGGACCTGCCGGAAATGCTCCTGAATCTTTCGCACGCTCATGCCGCGGAAGTAGAGGTCGAGGGCCAGGGCAATCTTCTCCGGGTCGGCCCGGCGGTTGTGGAAGCCCTCGCGCCCGGCGAACCGGCGACCGCACGTCGAACAGAGGTAGAGCATCACATCGCCGCTCTTGTTTCGGCGCACACCCTTGCGGATTACATCCGTTGACCGACAGGACTCGCAGACCACCGCAGGCACGCTATGGGTCGGCGCGTTCTCCTGGAGTCCATTCCTGAATCGCACCGCGAGAATGTGAATGCACGTCATCCGGGCCGACGAGAAGAAGGCACAGTCACACGACCACCGGCCACCTTCCTGCGAGACGGTGTGCGCCTCCTCGGGATGGCTCTGTGATCGCACGGAGTAGGTCGCTGGGTCGAGCGTCCGGATTTGGTCTCCCCTCGCGACGATGGCGAGCGCCGGCGTTCTCTGGTCTGTCCAAGAGTGCGAGCGCCACCAGTCGGCCTCGCTCATTCGTTCTGCCGCTTCCGTCATCCTCTTTCTCCTCAGGCGTTGTCTAATGCCTTGTCTAATAGTAGAGGCCCTCCCATACTTAAGACTTTGGCCAATCTGCACCCCAACGTTTAGAGCAAGTTGATATAGGCGGCCACCTACTGCCGTAGTAGGCATGTCGGAGAAACCGGAGTCCTCGGTCGGTGAGTATTCGTCCCGGGTGATACGGACGCAGCCCGGGTCCTCGTCGGTACACGCCACGATCCCGCAAGTGGTGGCGGCGATCCTAGGTGCGAGGGAAGGAACCTCTCTCATATGGTCGGTGGAGCCGCGAACGGGGAAGGTCTCCGTCCGCTCTGAAACGTCGAAGGGACGGCTGTCAAAATCTTCCAAGCGCGGCTGAGTACGACCCCGACGTTCGGAGTTCATCACAGTCCTCTGCCCACTTCCATGCCCCTACCCCTTTAGGCATATCCGTTAATCCGACAGGCATATCGTTATAACGGTCATTCGCTTCAGTTGCGCCGATAGGATAATCCAATCGGGGCGCCCGAACCATTCCACGAATGGCTACGGACGAACCGAGACGGATGGGAAACCGCACGATGGAGAAGGAAATCCTCGACTACGTCCAACTACATCCCGAAGGAACCTGGTCCGAGAAGATCGCAAGAGAACTGAATCACAGCCGACAGACTGTCGGCCGGTACATCGGCCAACTCGAAGCCGACGGAAAGGTCCGAATCGCGATAGAGGGTCAGATGAAACGGGTCTACCCTATCCCGCCCGATACCCCTCGCAAGAAGGTTGCTCCAGTCTCCACTCGAAATGGAGGGGTGGGGGTAGGATAGTGGCACAGTCGCTCGCGCGTGCCCCGGCCTCGCTTGAATCCGACCCTCGTCGGCTTCGTCGGGCCGACCCTTCGTGGGACTTCCGGGGTGAGGACACCAAGTACGCCACTCACGGAATCTATCGCTATCCGGCGATGATGGTTGCCCCTGTCGTCAGAAGGCTGATAGACGAGTACTCCCCCATTAAGAACGGAGGGCGACTCTTGGACCCGTTCTGCGGGTCCGGCTCGGCACTCGTAGAGGGAATGCTTCACGGCATGACCGCCGTCGGCGTTGATCTGAATCCGCTGGCGGTGCTCCTCGCCCGAGCCAAAACTACGCCGCTGACCGACCGCGCCATCCGGGTCGAGCATCAGGCCATATTGAGACGGTACGACGAGATCACATCCGCACCTGCGAACGTGGATATCCAGAACCTCAGTTTCTGGTACTCCGCCCGATCTGTCGCCGAACTCTCACGTCTGCGCGCGGCGATTCTCGCCACCGAATCCGAGGAACTGCGCCGGTTCTTTGAGGCATGCTTTGCCGAAACCGCTCGGTTCGTGTCGTGGACTCGGAAGGACGAGTACAAGACCTATCGGATGCCGGAGGAAAAGCGCAAGGATTGGCGTCCGTCCGTGCTCGGCTCATTCGCAAGTGTTGTCGTTCACAACCGGGAGAAGATGGGTGACTTTGTGTCCCGTCTTCCGAAAGGAGTCCCAACGGCAAACGTCGTACTGGGCGACACGCGCGACCCGGCGGCTCTCCCGAACGGGACCTACGACCTAATCGTTACCTCTCCCCCTTATGGAGACAGCCGGACAACAGTCGCGTACGGCCAGTACTCCAGCCTCTCCCTCAGTTGGCTTGGCTACGACAGGGCCACCGTGAACCGAACCGACCGGGAATCCTTGGGAGGCCGACCCGCAGCAGAGCTGACCCCCCGACCCGACTCTCCAACCTTGGACCGTCACCTTACCGATATTCGGGCGAAGGACCCGGCGCGTGCGCGAGACGTCCTATCGTTCTATGTGGACCTCTGCGGGGCTTTTCGATGGGTCGCTGGCAAACTCGCTCCGGGCGGGAGGGCATGCGTCGTTGTGGGCAATCGAACCGTCAAGGGGGTCCGCCTCGAAACCGACGTGATCCTGTCTGAATTGTTCGAGCATGAATGCGGCTTGGTCCACGAGGAGACGATCGTCCGAGGCATTCCTAACAAGGTCATGCCGCTCCGAAACTCCCCGAGCAACATTCCGGGGCAGCTTGGGGAGACGATGGCGAACGAGTACGTTCTGATATTCAATCGGCCCAGAAACTAATCGAGCTTTCGAACCCGAGCGGGGCGGACCCCGGTGGGGATTTGCTGCGGTGGTGTCGGAGGAGGCCCGGCAGAATCGTATCGCCGCACTTCGGCGACCAGCTCGTCAAGCACACGGATAGACGGGTTGTCTCTGAATTCCGATCTTCCCTCTTTGACGCTCTTGGGAACGAAGGCGACCAGACGGGTATCAGCCATTTCTTCCAGCCGGTCGGGCGTGATGTCGTCGCCGAGAGTAACCAAGTACACGTATCCGCGCCTGCCCTCATCGATTAGGACCCGCCACTTTTCCCTGGCTTCTGTCTTGAAGCTAAGTCGAATGGCCCGGTCGGGGGTAGTGAGTGCGACGAGCACCGATGGGACCACTTTGTCAATCTGGCGTAGCTTCCGTGCGGCCTTTCCTGTGGGCTTCTCGGAGTGAATGCCATTCCATTCAAGAAAGAAGCCCCCCAGCCTCTCCCAGACCGACCCAGCGCGAGACTTTCTCGCCTGACCCGCTCGAAACTCGAAGGCGGTAAAATCCCGCGCCGCTCGGGACAGAAACGACCGAAGCCATTCTTGGAAGTTCTCCGTGGGGGTGGGTGGAGTCGCACTCGCGACCCACTTATCGACGAGCATGCTCAAGGCCGCATCCTCTGCGGCCCGGTATATTCGCTCGACCTCGTGATGGGAGGCGACTAACCACCTTCCGAACTCGGATCGGGCCAGTTCTTCGTTGAACCCCTGCCGACGTATCTCGGCCAGCCCCGCCTCAATCTGTTCGGAAACGGTGGGTATTGTCTCGCGGACCTCATCGACCCAGGCCGAGCCCAATACAGCCGTCGCGCGAACTCCTGGTCGGCGCCTGACGGAGCCACTCACGGGGTGCACCACGGAGCAACGTGACGATAAGGCCGCCAGTCAAGATCGATAGGTTCTGGCACCTTAACCGAAGTAATCGTCCCAATCACCCCAGGACAAAAACTCGACCTCTTTAGTCGCCTCGTGGACTTTCCACCACAGAATCCCACTCTTTCCCAGGTGGCAATGCCGCGTACCTTTCGGTTCCACCGAGACATTCCCGAAGGATTTGGGTGCCCTCAGAATCCTATCCATACAGTTCTTCAGTAACCGCTCAGCCGGGGACCCATCTGGCAGTAGTTGGGCGTCGAACTCCTTGTTGGGCCGTCGTTTGTATGGAGGGTCGCTCAAGCTGATGACGCGCACGGGGGCTACCGGAGTGTTCAGGACTACGAACCCTCTCCGGCCGATAAAGCCCTCTGCAGAATACGTCGACCATTCTCCGAAAGCTTGTGGTTACACTGGTCGACCTTTTTCACGCTCGACCAATCGACCTTGTCGCCATCCTCCGTTCCGTAAAACGGAAGGGTTCGCTTGGCGGCATGCATTAGCGAAGTCAAGGGCATCGACCCGTATTCGCGGATAACGAAATCACAGGCCGCCTTGACTTCGGCAGGTAGAGTGGGCTGGGGTACGTCGTCCTTAACCTTAATTCGGAGGCCCATGCCCACATCGGTCTTCTGGAAGGTAATGAAGAGGGGTCCGCCTTTCTCTTCCTTCATGGCGAGGACCCGATCCTCCAAGGTCTTGGAGTTCATTCCGAACCGATTGTGGTAGAACTCATAGTCCATCAGGCGAGCTCCGTTCCGATCGGCGTACTCGGCCTCGACCAGATAGAGGAGTTTCTGAACCCTGGTTCCGTTCAGGCTCACCCGACGGCCAATGTACACTACGATGTCCCTTAGCAGGTTGGGGCTCGATTCAGCCGTGGTCTGACGGGTTTCACTCATTCCCATGAAGAATGGTCGAGACTCGGGTGCTTAGGCCGAGCGCTCATGGGTGCCGTTCCTCCACTGTCGTGCAATGAAAGGAGGGTTTCATCCGATATAAGGGGAGAGGGGGGAGGGGTATCCCTGCGAGAAATGAAACACCCCCCTCCCGAGGGGGCCGAAGCCTCGACCCGTTACACCCGGGAATCGACTGATAGGAACCCGAACGCGGCCGCGACGTCTTGGGCGACTTTCTGGGGGGTCTTCCCATTGATATTGACCGTCTGATCTGCGATACAGGTTTCAATCCCCCACTCGGTAATCCAGCGACGCAGACAAGCCTCTCGGTTCGGCCCTGGACATTGATGCCTACGGTGCTGGGAGTCTACAAGGTACCGGACGATTTTATCCACATCTCCTTCAAGCCTGACGACCTTTTGGTCGAAAGGGCCGTCGTAGCGGTTCGGGATTGCTTCCAACAGATTGTCCAGTTCCACCTGATCCTTGATGTGGCCTTCCACGAAAATATTCCGGCCCTGAGACATATACCAGCCGGCCGATTCACCAACGAAAATCGTGTGAAACTGGCGAATACTGGCCCAGTGAGTTGCCACCGTCGTGGTGGCCCCCGTCTCCGTCACGTAGCTTGAGCCAGAGACCGTGGAGAATGAGTTCGTCGGCATTGTAGTCACAAATCCCGACCGAGCGTCTTGTAGTGGGGGATATTTTGCGAAAGTGGGTCCGATGAAATCGTCCGCGTGCAATAGGTTCCAGTCTTCTGCGGGAGCGAAGGCAATTCGATTTGCAGCCGAGGTCTTTCCGGACCCGGGCACACCTGTCAGCACAAAGAGCTTGGGCGTGTCGGTCATCGATTCGTCGCCCCCAATACCCGCCGGCCGAAATAGAGTAGGTCCCGACCCGTTACAACCTAATCTTGACGGCCAGGAAGACCAGAGGAGTACGGAGTCTCCACCGCTAGGGCGCTGAGTTCAGTCGAGTACAGTTAGGTCAGTGGCCAGTTCGGCGCAATCACCAATGGCGTCACGGTAAGAATCGCTTGGTCTTTGTTCCAATCTAGAATCGATCCGAACACCATCACGTTGGAAACCTTCCGCGATGGTGTCAGCAAAGAGATCATGTGAGGTTTCATCATTGTCATATCGAACGGGGCCGAGATTACCACGCTGCTTGGCAGCTCCAAACGGAGGACGTTCGCTCTTGCTTCGATAGATGGCGTCCCACCGCCCGTGGGAATCGGGCCCACCTCCATTCCGACCACGAACTCTCCCCTCAACCCGACGAACGCCTTCTGGCACGCACGTTCCACTTCCTTGATTTTCTCATCTTTTGATGTTGCTTGGCCGGCCGTGAGTTTGGCCTTGAGCTTCTCTACCTTCGCGCCGTCGAGTATCTCCGAAGCTCCAATCCCGGCCAGTCGGCCGGTTGCTTCCATGAGTGCGTTCAATCGGTCCTGGTCGGGTCGGCTAGCTTCCAAGTCGAAGGCAACGTGGTCCTGCCTGACCAGTTCTTCCATCAGCTCCTGGGCCAGCACATCGTCCAAAGGAGCCGAGAAGTCCAACGCGTTCTTCTCTGAATCCTCCTTCTGTCCGCTGCCCTTCGCCACTGGGCCTCCCACTTCGAGCTTCGATTGAGTGGTCGAAGCCGTCTTGACATGCCGCTCCTCGGGAACCGGGCCGATGCATCGAGCGTACACTGCCTTGACCTCCGGGCCATTCACATAACAGTACGGCCGTACTTTTCCTTCGGAAATCTGTTCGCCGAGGGACAACTCTGTCTTGGGCGTCTTCTTCGATGAGCCTCGTTCTTTGGCCATCATCTTGAAAAGCAGAGCGATTAGAGCGATGGTGTAAATGACGCCAAAAACTATGACAAAAATGTAGGCAACAACAGCCAGATTCTCTATCCAGTCCATTCCTTTCCGCCGTTCACGACCATGTGATCGAGCTGTAGCAATAGGGACATTGGGCTATGCCTCGCCGAATAGGGTTCTTGCACCGAGGGCACGGGACCTTTCGATTGGCCAGAAGACCGGCGGCAACGGTAGCACCGATGGCGACTGCCGCGATTGCGATAATCGCCCCCGCGCCTGAGCCCGAATCCGACATTCCGGCGCCCCCCACCGCGACGGATGTACAACTGCAGTGCATGGACCCTTAAACTCTTGCGCGGGCAGGGGCAGCCTGAATCTTGACGGCCGAAAAGACTCGAATTGTAACACCCTCGGTCCGACAGTCAGAAAGCCCCGGATAGTAACAGAACCGCGTAGAGCGGAAGCTCTCGGTGAATTCTCCCCGGTGAGAAACGCGCGACGACCCACACTCACCCACGCAGAGCCGAACCGAGCGTCGGTTCCGACGGTGAGTTCGCCCGGCTCGACCGGGTCGGGACGGGGCATGACACCGACGTTCGCGCCTTCAGGAATTCCGATGCGTTGGGTTCGCAAGGAACTCTGGTCCTCGTCGACCGCCCGGCGTGGGGAGGCACGGCACCACCGCCGCGAGCGTTATCCGAAACGTCCGAGTCGTGTGTTCCGGATGGATCGCCAACGCAAACGTAAGCGCTCGCGGAGTCGGACGGCGGGTTCGGCCGGGCACATTCGCTACAACCGCGCTGTCTGGGACCGGATAAGCGGGTGGTACGACTGTCGTCACGCCTGTGTATTGGGGGGAACATCCGCCACCGCGTGGGGGTTGTTCCGGGTACCGGAGAGTAAATTGGGTCTTCTTGGGAATACGCGCGGGAAAGCCATCCTGGAACTCGGTTGCGGCGCGGCCCGCTGGTCGATTGCGCTGGCTCGCGGAGGGGCCCGGTCGACGGGCATCGACCTTTCGTCGGTCCAGCTCGCGAGGGCCCGAGAGCTCCAGCGGGAGTCCAAGGTCCGCTTCCCCCTGGTACGCGCCAGCGCAGAACAGCTTCCGTTGCGGGATGGCGTGTTCGACCTCGTCTTCTGCGATTGGGGAGCGATGACGTTCGCCGACCCGATGCGGACGGTACCCGAGTGCGCCCGTGTGCTCCGCCCCGGAGGGAAGTTCGTGTTCGCGACCGCGAGCCCCTTTCGCTACGTGACGTTCGACCGCGCGAAGGACCGACAATCTCGCCGTCTACTCCGCCCGTACTTCGGGAGCTATCGCATCGACCTCGGAAGCGACGCGGCGGTCGAGTTCCAACTTCCGTACGGTACTTGGATCGACCTGTTCCGGAAGAATGGCCTCACCGTCGAGCGCTTGATGGAAACTCGTCCGACCCCTGGACGGCAGTCGAGGTACCTCTCTCGCCCCGATGCGAAATGGGGCCGGTCCTGGCCGCTCGAGACAATCTGGAAGCTGCGCAAGGAATGAGCGGCCCCTAGGACCCGACGCGCGACCGCTCGCATTTCGTCGTTTCTCGCGAGGGGGAAGAGCGACGGGAGCACGCGGGTTTATGTCCGCGCACTCTCTCGCACGCTCGTGGAGTCGTATTTTCTGTCGGTCGAGGCCGAGGTCGACCGCGCGTACGCGGTCGCCGAGAAGGCCCGCCACTCCGGCTACGACCCCGAAGTCGTTCCCGAGATCCCGCGCGCCCAGGACATGGCGATGCGGGTCGAGAAGCTCCTCTCCCATCTCGGGATCGAAGGAATCTCGACCGAGATCCGCGCGCTCTCGGCGACCATGCCCCGCGAGGAGGTCGCCCTGACCATCGCCCGTCGCATCGCGCGCGACCCGTCGCGGGGGGAATCGATGGCGGCCCGCGTGGACGCCGCTCTCCGGGTGGGTCTCGCGATCCTGACCGAAGGGATCCTCGTCGCTCCGCTCGAGGGGCTGGCCGAAGTCCACATCCATGAGGACAACGAGCATGGTCCGTACATCGAGCTCTACTACGCCGGCCCGATCCGAGCCGCGGGCGGTACCGCCCAAGCGTTGAGCGTGCTCCTCGCCGACGTCGTCCGGCGGGACCTGGGATTAGCTGCCTTCCATCCGGAGCCCGACGAGGTGGGGCGATACAAGGAGGAGATTCCGCTGTACAAGTACCACCAGCACCTCCAGTACGTTCCCACCCCGGAGATCGACCTCGTGGTCCGCCATGTTCCCGTGGCGATCTCGGGGGAGGCGACCGAAGGGGACGCGGAGGTCAGCGCGTTCCGGAACTTGCCCCGCGTCCCCACGAACGGGATCCGCGGCGGGGCGTGCCTGGTCATCGCCGAAGGCCTCTGTCAGAAGGCGGCGAAGCTCCGGAAGATCGTGGAGAAGCTCGGGCTCGACGGTTGGGAGTTCCTCGCGGACGTCGGTCACAACACGAGCGATGAGGAGGAGGCGCGGACACCGAAATACCTCCAGGACTCGGTTGGGGGCCGACCCGTCCTCGCGCACCCGAACCATCCCGGGGGCTTCCGCCTCGTCTACGGCCGGGCCCGCACGACGGGGCTCGCCTCCTGCGCGATCAACCCGGCGACGATGTCGATCCTCCAGAACTTCATCGCGATCGGGACCCAGGTCAAGCTCGAGTACCCCGGAAAGGCGACGGCGATGGCGGTCTGTGACACCATCGAGGGTCCCATCGTAGAGCTGGACGATGGCACCGTCACCGCCGTCCACGACCTCGCGCGGGCGGAGGAGCTGTGGTCGAGGGTCCGGCGTATCATCGACCTCGGTGAGATCCTCGTCTCGTTCGGAGAGTTCCTCGAGAACAACCGGCCGCTCGTCCCGGCGGGCTACTCGCTCGATTGGCACCTCGAAGAGCTCCGTGCGGTGGGAGCCACGGACGCCGAAGGGTTGGGCGTCACCACGTACGAGGACGCCGTTCGGGTCTCCCAGACGTACCGGGTCCCGCTCCACCCTCGCTGGCTCCTCTTCTGGCACGACCTCACGCCGGCCGAAGTGCGGGCGCTCGGGGAGTTCGTCGAGCGCAGCGGACATTGGGTCGATGGGACGCTCGTGATACCCGCCGACCCCTTGTGGCGGGAGGCCCTCGTACGGCTCGGGTTCCTCTTCTCCCCCGTGGGAGGGGACGACCTGCGCGGGGAACCGGACGCGTCCGCCGCGCTCGTCGGGGGTCTCGGTCTCGCACCCGAAGGGGAGCTATTGGCCCGTCGCACGCCGCTCGACCCGGTCGACGAGGACACGCTCACGTACGTGAGCCATCTCGCGGGCGTCCCGGTCCGGGCGCGTGGGCCGTCTAGGTCGGCGGGCGCGTCGGCCGTCCGGAGAAAGCCTACCACCGGAGCA
>Ga0187881_10004871_pt1 | contig 10634 bp, 8 predicted proteins | sample June2016WEW_19_1_2_FD_133017 | JGI IMG/M metagenome (GOLD analysis project Ga0187881, IMG submission 133017) | Peatland microbial communities from SPRUCE experiment site at the Marcell Experimental Forest, Minnesota, USA - June2016WEW_19_100 | ecosystem: Environmental > Terrestrial > Soil >...
CGACTGCGTCTCCGCGCCGAAGAAGCTCTGGCAGAGGAACCGTGAGAGGCCGACGGCAAATACGTTGATTGCAACACCCGAAACGACGTGGTCCACCTTGAATGTCACGGTGACAACGGCATGGATCAGCCCCATGAGCATCCCCGTGATGACGGCTATGAGCAATCCCATCCAGATGCTTTGGAACGTGATTGCGCCCCAGACAAGGGTGAGGGCCGTCACAGTCATGATCCCTTCCAGCGCTATGTTGACCACCCCGCCGCGCTCCGAGAATACGCCGCCCATGGCGGAAAAAGCGATGGGGGATGAGATCTCCAGGCCCTTCATCAGGAAGAAACCGATGAATGAGAAGTCCATCAGCCCACCTCCTTCTTGCGAAGGCTGCGCGCCGCCCGGACCAGGATTTCATTGATCGCGACGATGAATAGAATCATGATCCCCTGGATGGCGTACGTCACCGAGTTGGGGACCTTGCTGAAGAGCTGAAGGCCGTAGCCGGCCTGCTTCAGGAAAGCGAAGAGGGCTGACGAGAAGACGATCCCGATAGGAGAGTTTTTTGCGATCAGCGAGATAGCGATCCCGTCGAACCCCAGGCCGGACGCCAGGTTGTACGTGTAGAACCCGCGTATCGCGAAGATCTCCTGCAGGCCGATGAGACCTGCGATAGCCCCGGAAAGCATGAAAGCGCCGATTTGCACCCTGTTCACCGGGATGCCTGCGTAGCGCGACACGTCCTGCGACGTGCCGACTGCCCTGATCTCGAAGCCCTGGCGCGTGCGAAAAAGGAGGAACCAGACCGCAACTCCCATGACAATAGCGACGATGAGGCTGTAATCGAGGTACACGTAGTTCGGCACGTTCCAACCGATGGACCTGAAGAACCCGTTGAGCTTGCCGAATATCGCGGAGGGCAGGAGCTTCTTCATCTGCGGTTCCAGGCTTGTGCCCTTCTGGAGCCCGGAGAGCGGTCCGTTGACGAGGTAGTTCACCAGCGCCAGCGCGATGTTGTTGAACATGATCGTCGTGATGACCTCATGAATGCCCCGCGCTGCCTTGAGCACCGCGGGGACAAAGGCCCATAGGGCGCCCCCGAGCATGGAGAAGATGATGACCACGGGGATGTGAAGGACCGGTGGCAGGTGGAAGTATGTGCCTGCGATTGCACCGACCATGCCCCCGATGAAATACTGGCCCTCGTTTCCAATGTTGAATACTCCGGCCCGGAAAGCGATGACGATGGAGAGCCCCGAGAGATAGTAGGGGATGGAGATGGAAAGAACAGCCGCAAGCTTTGCAGCATCGCTCAAGGCGAACTTGTAGATGCCTTGAAACGCCTTGCCCGGGTTCTCACCGAGGCCCATGATGATGAGGGTGAGGACCGCCATGGAGGCGACAAAGCCGATGAACGGCGCGCTTTGCTCCAGCGCATACACCCCGAAGCGTCGCTTATGCTGCGCCATTGGCTTTCTCCCCCGTCATGTAAAGGCCCACTTCTTCCTTGACTGCATCATCATGGGCTATCTCTTTAATGATCCTGCCCTTGAAGATGATCCCGATGCGGTCGGAGAGGGCGAGCAGCTCGTCGAGGTCCGCCGAAACCAGGAGCACGGCTTTTCCCTGGGACCGGGCATTCACAAGCTGCCGATGGATGAACTCCGTGGCCCCTATGTCCACGCCGCGCGTTGGCTGGGAGGCGACAAGGAGCTTCGGGTTGGCGCTCATTTCTCGTGCCACGACCGCCTTCTGCTGGTTCCCGCCGGACAGAGCGTTTGCCGGGGTGTCCTCAGAAGGAGTGCGGATATCGAACTTCCTGATTATCTCACGCGCCGACTGGCGGATGGCGCGCCGATTGATAGTGGAAAGCCGTGTTGAAAAAGGCGGCTTGTGGTGCATTCCGAGTGTCAGGTTCTGAGCGATGGAGAAGGGAAGCAGCAGCCCGTATTTCTGCCTGTCTTCCGGGATATGGGCAATTCCGCCTTCGCGTCTCTCCCGAACGTTCCGCGAAAGAATGCTTTTCCCTTCCAGGAGAATCTCCCCGGAGGTCACATCGGCGCTTTCCGCGATGGCGCGGACCAGCTCCGATTGTCCGTTGCCCTCCACACCGGCAATTCCGTAGATCTCCCCCGCACGCACGCTGAGGGAGAGTCCGCTCACCGCGTCATACCCGCGAGGGCTTCTGACTGTGAGGTCTTTCACCTCCAGAACGACTGCTCCGAAGCTGGCCGGTGGCCGCTCCACCTCAAGGAGGACGGGCTTGCCCACCATGAGGCTTGCGATCCGAGGCTTGGTGGCCCCCGGCCTGTCCATTGTCTCCACGACTTTGCCCTGGCGGATCACGGTGATTCTGTCCGCGATTTCCAGGACTTCGTCCAGTTTGTGCGATATGAAGATGATCCCGCGCCCCTGCGCCTTCATGGCGCGGAATGTCCTGAAAAGCTCGACGACCTCCTGGGGGGTGAGCACGGCTGTGGGCTCGTCGAATACGAGGATTGTCGCGCCCCGGAAGAGGATCTTGAGGATCTCCACCCGCTGCTGGATGCCCACAGACAGGTCCTCCACATGGGCGGCAAGGTCCACCACGAGTTTGTTCTCTTCCATCAGGGTCGAGATCTGCCTGCTCTGGCGCGCCGTTGCCAGCACTCCGGCGGTATGGGATTCCTCTCCAAGGATTATGTTCTCCAGCACTGTGAACGGCGGAAAGAGCATGAAATGCTGGTGCACCATGCCGATCCCGCGGCGGATTGCGTCCCGGGGGCCGCGGATGGCCACGCGCGCGCCTCGGACTGCGATCCAGCCCGAGTCAGGCCTGTGCAGGCCATAGAGGATCTTCATGAGGGTGGTTTTTCCAGCGCCGTTTTCTCCGACCAGCGCGTGAATTTCCCCTGCACGCAGGTCGAGAGAGACGTGGTCGTTCGCAGTCACACCGGGGAAGGTCTTGGTGATCTCCCGCATCTCAAGCAGGGCCTCGGACATACCGCCTCCTCACGGGTGAGTAAAAAAAAGCGGGAGCAGACTGCCGCTCCCGCTCTCGATGGGACTGGTACTACATCAGGGAGCTTTTCCAGGTATTGAACGCATCATCTGAATCGGGCACCTGGATCTTGCCGTCGATGATGTCTTTCTTCAGGGCTTCAACCTTCTTCAGAACAGGGGCCAGCTCCGCCTTGTTGAAGTTGTTCACCGCGTAGCCGACACCGTCTTCCTTCAGGCCGAAGGAGCGATAGCCTCCATCCAGCTTGCCGCCGTTGTTGATGAAGTCTTCAGCGCTCTGGAGCACCGCGTTGTCCACCCTCTTTATCATAGAGGTGAGGATCCATTTGGCTCGGGCCTTTGTTGCAGCTTCCTTCGCGGACGCGTAGATGAGGCCCTGGTCCGAGTCGACTCCGATGGACCACTTCTTGCTCTCCTGGGCCGCCTTGAACAGACCGTCACCCGATCCACCAGCAGCGTGGTAGACGATGGACGCGCCTTGCTTGTAGAAGCTGGAAGCGATGTTGTAGCCGCCTGTGGGGTCATTGAAGGCCGTGGGGTCCTTGCCGATGTACTGGGACAGGATCATGCCGTCCGCCCTCAGCTTGGGATTCACATACATCGCGCCGGCTTTGAACCCTGCCTCGAACTTGTGGATGAGCGGGATGTCCATTCCGCCCAGGAAGCCGATCGGCTTTCCCTTGTTCATGAGGCCCGCGATGGCGCCGACGAGGAAGGATCCCTCCTGCTCCTTGGAGGTGAGGCAGGTGATATTGCTTGACGCGGTGAGGTCGGGAACGAATCCGTCAACCAGGCCGAAGTGCAGGTCGGGGAAGTCGGCCGCCACTTTGGTGATGGCATCCGTGAACAGGAATCCTATCCCGATGATGTACTGGTAGCCGTCCTGCGCAAGGGCCCTCATCAGGATCTCACGGTCCTGTCCTCCTGCCTTGGGCTCGATGTACTTGATCTGGATTTCCTGACCGAAATTGACGTTCGCCGGGTCTCCGTCGATGTATCCCTTTTCCGCCTTGGCAAGGGCCACCAGGCCTCGATACGCCGAGTCGTTGAACGAGTTGTCCCCGCGGCCTGCGAGGTCGAATACGAGCCCGATTTTAAACTTGGGTTGCGCGCTTATCGCCATGACGGCGACCAGGAGCAGCGCAACAAGCACTATGAAACGCTTCATAAGTACCTCCTTGGCTTGAACTTCTGGGGTACTCTATGACCGTCGGGGGAGGAAGTCAAGACTTCTTCAGGAGCTGAACGAACTCGTCCTCGGATATGATCGTGATTCCGCGCTTTTTTGCCTGTTCCAGCTTGCTTCCAGAGCTTTCGCCTGCCAGCAGGTGCGTCGTTTTTGACGTGACGCTGTCGGTAACCCGTCCGCCGCGTTTCTTGACTTCTTCCATCGCCGCCTCGCGCGGCTTGAAGCGCTGGAAGCTTCCCGTGACGCACCACGTCTGGCCGGCGAAAGTCTTCGGGACGTCCGACGGGACTTTCGTTGTCTTCTCAACAAAGCTCAGCCCGGCGGCCCGCAGGCGTTGTATGCGCTTTCGCACCTCGGGCCTGCGAAGCTCCGAGTGAAGCACCTCCGCGGTGCGCTCGCCGATCCCGTGGATTTCGAGAAGCGGCGCTGGATCGCCTGCCTCAGCGAGCTTCAGCAGCGAATCTATATCCGCGTATCCGGCCCCGATGAGGAGCTCAGTGACCTTCTGTCCTATCTCCGGGATCCCCAGGGAGGGAAAAACGACATGAAAAGGAAGCTTCTTGCTCTTCTGGATCCCGTCGCGGATGGCGGCCACTTTCTTTTCACCGAACCCGGGCAGCTCGAGGAGCCGCGCCGCGTCGAAGTAGTAGATGTCGTCGATGTCGTGGACCAGGTCATTTTTCATGAGGACATCGATTGTCTCAGGCCCGAGGCCTTCAATGTCCATCTGGCCCCTGCCCACGAAGAAGTTCAGTCTGCCCCTGACCTGGTCCGGACAGGATGGGTTCACGCAGAAATGGTGCGCGCCCTGCTTGACCAGCCGGGATTTGCACGAGGGGCAGGAGACGGGCAGCTTCCATGTCGTCGCCCCGTTCTCGTTTTTCTCGAGGACCCGCTCGACCGCGGGGATGACGTCTCCGCGCCGTGAAACGGCAACCCTGTCCCCCACGGCCAGCTCCAGCATGTCGATGTACTCCTGGTTGTGGAGCGTCACATTGGAGATGGTGGCTCCGCCGATTCGGACCGGCTCCACGCGTGCCACCGGCGTGATCCTCCCCGTCCTCCCCGTCTGCACCTCTATTGCCTTCACCGTGGTGGCCCCTTCCGGGGACTCGAACTTGAATGCGATGGCCCAGCGCGGGTGATGTCCCGTGTAGCCGAGCGCGTCGCGCGCCGGGATCTCATTGACCTTGGCCACCACACCGTCGATCTCGTAATCCAGCGTTTCCCGTCCCTGTTTCTCGGCCTCAAGGAATCCGGCCACTTCCGCCAGGCCGCCGATGTGCCACTGCGGATGACGGTGCCGCACATCCCCGGCATCGGGACCGTCCGAGAAATAGCCGACCCTCTGATTGAGCCGGAATCCCAGCTCCTCCAGGAGCTCCAGAGTCTGGCGGTGCGTTGCAAGGGGCGGATCGAAGAAACCCTCATAGACAAAGATCGAAAGCGGGACCTCGGCCACCTCCCGGCTCTTGACCCTTCTCAGGGTGCCGGAAGCGAGGTTACGAGGGTTGGCATACGGTTCTTCCATTCTGGCGTTGATGGTTGAGAAGAGGCTCTTGGGGAGAAATATCTCCCCGCGCACGGCCACAGTGACCGGCTTTGACAGGCGCAAGGGCACGGTCCGGATGGTCTTCACGTTTCCCGTGACATCGTTGCCCACCAGCCCGTTCCCGCGCGTGACTGCCCTGGCAAGGAGCCCATCCTGGTAGTACAGAACGATGGAGGCGCCGTCGATCTTCTCTTCGCAGATGTAGGAGAGGTCCCTCCCCGCGTTGCGCCCTGTTTTCCCGATCCACTCTGCCAGGTCAGCCGCGGTGTACGCCTTGTCCAGGCTGAGCACGGGGATGGTATGGGCCACTTCAGGGAGGTCCTGATTGAGATCAGACCCGACCCTCCGTGTAGGGGAGTCCGGCCTGGCCAGCTCAGGGTACTCTTTCTCTATTGCGAGGAGCTGGTCGTACAGGGCGTCATACTCCCTGTCCGACACGAGCGGCCGGGATTCCACGTAGTAAGCCCGCTGGTACTGCTGCAGGAGGCGGACAAGCTCCCCGGCCCTCTTCTCCGCGTCCCGTCGGGTCATGATCCGGTTCTACTCCCGGCGGACAAAGGCATCCCGGAAGCCGCGGAACTTGAACAACGGAAGAAGCGTTCCGCTCTCCGCTTTGTTCAGCGGGCCCACCAGGACTTTGTACATCTGCTTGTCGCCCGAGGAAGGCGCCAGGACGACCACGGGGTATGTCTGCATCAGGCGCACCGCCAGCCCCTGGGCAACCTCCTGGGTTGAGTACGCGCCCAGCTGGACGTAGAACGTGGCCGTCTTTTTCTTGCCGGACAGCTTGGGCAACGATGCTACAACCTGCACCTGTCCTGGCTGCGTCTCTGGCGGCGCCTTCACCACCGGTGTGCTTGCCGGCTGTTCCGGAGTGCTGGTCACCGGCGGCGTGCCGGCGGTTGCCTGCTCCGGCGGAGTCTCGGGGGGCTGGAGCGCCAACTCTTCACCGCCAGAGGCCTGCGCCGGTGGCGTCCCGCTGGTTTCTGCCGGCTTCGCCTCCTGGGGGCCGGTCTCCGGCAGGGCAAGCTGGGCGCTTGCCTCCGGCTGGCCCGGCTGGGGCGCCGACGGGCCTGCCTCCTGGGGCGTGGCCTGCGGCTCCGGCTGAGCCTCTGGCAGGGGAACCTCGGACGGCTTCTGCGAAGGGGCGGCGGTCTCTCCGGTCACGGTAGGCGTTTCACCGGGTGCAGCCGCCGGCTCCTGGGCCTGCGCGGTCTGCTCCGGCGAGGCCGGTTTGTAGGCGAACTTCTGGTCTTCCCTGGGGGGAAGGAAAAGCTGCTTCTGCGGGTTTCGGGCGGCTGCTTCGGCGAGGATCTGCGCGTCCTCCGCGGACGGCGTACTTTGATCCGCCGCCGTTGGCTGCTGCCCCTGCGGTGTGGATTCCTGCCCGGCCGCGGGTGGCTGCTGCTGCGCCGCGGTTCCAGCATCGCCCGAGGTTCCGGCGTAAGCCGCTCCCGGGTTCACGTCCGAATCAGGGTTGTATGTGCCCTCTTGCGATGAGGCCGCCCCCGCGGACGCAGCCTTCTGTTCTTCCGTGATGCGCACGCGCACGATGCTGCCAGGTTGGATTCCCAAAGCGTCGGCGGCCTTGGGTGAGAGCAGGATCAGGATGTCCGACTGGCCGTCCGTGCGCTGACTCACCGTGACAATGGCGCTCTTGCCGTTTTCCAGGTTCCGGACCATGAGCTGCGTGTCCGGCGCAAATGAGTTTGACGCAGCGTACAGACCGTTCTCGAAGGCCGCGTCCCCCCGCTGGAGAGCCGCATTTCCTTCCCAGAAGCTGTCAGCAGACGCGAGAAGTGGGACCATGAGCAGGCAGAGAACGACCCAACTCTTCATGGCGATCATGCTCCATCGTCGCGCAGGTAATTGCTTACCACGCATTTCTTTCCATAATCATCGGAACAAAGGCCGAAGTTGTGAGGCCAGATTTTTCCCCTCCCTCTTCTTCCATAGTAGCAAAGTTTGCGCCGGCTGGCGAGGGTGCCGGTTTCGTCCTGCGTCAAAGCAATGGCGATGGAAGGGCCTTCACAACCTTCTGGCTGATCAGCTTGCCCAGCTCCGCGCCCAGGGCGGCTCGGTCCACCTTCTTCTCCCTGCCCGCGTTGGACGCGGAGACCTTGTCGGTGAATGATGTCGTACCGGTCGATGCATTGACAAGGGAGAACGTGGCTGAGCAGGCCACTCGGACCGCTTCCTGGTCCAGCTTCGTCTGCGTGTAGGCTACCGTGATCTGAAGGAGCCATCCGGCCCTGCCTTCGCGGGCAACCTCCGCCAGATCGGAGGCCTTTGCAGAGGCGCCGACCTGGCCGGCATCGAAAACGACATGGCCGGCCTCGAAAAGACCGCTTGAAACTCCTTCCACGGCGGCAAGTGGCGGCTGACTTGCCGCTCCGTCAACCGTTTCCCTGGCGGCGATCATGACCGTTTCCGCACCCAGGACGCCGGCGACAGACACCCCCATGACAAGCAAAGCGAAACCGATGAGCGCCCCTTTGAATGTAGAAGACATCGTAGCTCCTTCCCCTTTATTATCGACCGTCGAGGTCCGGATTGGAATAGCGGACCGGCTCTTGATGGAAGCGTGGCCCTAATGATAGGTTCATCGGCCAGATGTCGTTCTTTGCGGTGCAGATCTGGACCGGGGATGAGGGCCGCTTCCTTTCCATCGCCTCGCAGCGGGTCCGTCAGGACGACGTGAGGTTCTACTGGCCCCGGCGCAGCCTTCGGATCAAGCGGGGCGGGAGCTGGAAAGAGTCGCTTGCCCCGATATTTCCCGGCTACATATTCATCCAGGCGGAGTCGATCGGACCGGAGCTTTACGGGGTGCTGAAGGGGGCCCCGGGGTTCCTCCGGTTCCTGCTCTCCAACGACAACATCGTCTCGCTGGAGCGATCCGACCAGGAGTTGCTCAGCCACTTCCTCGGGTTTGGCGAGATCGTTGACAGGTCCATGGTCTACTTCGACGAGAACAAGCGCATCCGAGTCGTTTCAGGTCCCTTGAAAGGCCTGGAAGGGCGGATCGTGCGCGTGGATCGGCGCAAAGGGCGCGCAAAAGTGCGCCTGGAGATGTACCAGGATTCCTTCGAGATAGATTTCGGCTTCGAATCCATGGAAGCCGCCCCGCAGGCGCCGGCTGAGCCGTCAGGGACGATCTCCTGATCTCCTAATCAATCTCCGGGGGAATCCGACATTCTTCAATGATGGCGGACGAGTCCCGCAACAGCATCTACATAATCGGTGCAGGCTTCACTGGCACAACCCTTGCCGCGGAAATCCGGGCCAAAAGGATCTTTGGTCACGTGGTGGCGTTTCTCGATGATGACCCGGCAAAGATCGGGAAGCGGATCGACGATGTTCCCGTGCTCGGTCCCATCGAGGCCGTCGGCCGTATCCTGAAGACCACTCCCGCAGACGAGGCAATCATCGCCATCCCCAGCGCCACGCGCGAGCAGTTGGGCAGGATCTACGCGATATTGAGAAGGGCGAAGTTCGCCCGGATCCGCATCGTGCCGCAGGTCTCCCAGATCCTCGACGGCGAAGCGCACCTGATCCAGGCCCGTGAGATCGATCCCGAGGACTTTCTGGCGCGCAGCCCCGTGAGGGTGAACCTGAAAAAGAGCCTCTCCTATGTCCAGGGCAAGAGGGTCCTGGTGACAGGAGCGGGAGGCAGCATCGGCTCGGAAATCTGCCGCCAGCTCCTGGAGGGCAGGGCGGAGAGGCTCTACCTGTTCGGGCACGGAGAGAACAGCATCTACGAGATCGAACGGGAGCTGCGCGTCTTGCAGGACGAGGGAGTGGGAGAGAAGGCCACCATCGTTCCTATCATCGGGGAGATCCAGGACAGGGACTACATGCATTTCATTCTCTCTCGCACCCGAGCCGACGTCGTGTTCCATACGGCTGCCCACAAGCATGTCCCGCTCATGGAAGCCAATCCCGTGGAGGCGGTGAAGAACAATGTGTTCGGCACGAAGAATGTCGTTGACGCGGCAAAAAAAGCAGGAGTGGAACGTTTCGTACTGATCTCCACGGACAAGGCCGTGGAGCCCTGCAGCGTCTACGGCGTCTCGAAGCTTCTTGCGGAGGAGATCGTGCTGCGGGAAGGCAAGAACGGCCGCCATTTCCTGGTGGTGCGTTTTGGCAACGTGCTGGGCTCCCGCGGAAGCATCCTACCCCTGTTTCGGAGGCAGATCTTGAAGGGCGGACCTGTCACCGTCACGCATCCCGAGACTCGCCGATACTTCATGACCATACCGGAGGCCTCCTCCCTGGTCCTGAAGGCCGGCGGTGTGGGCTCAGGGGGAGAGGTCTACCTGCTGGACATGGGTGAAAGCGTCTCCATCAGGGAGCTTGCCGAGCAGATGATACGGTTCTATGGCTACGAGCCTGACGCTGAGGTAAAGGTCGTCTACACGGGCCTGCGAAGAGGAGAAAAGCTGCTGGAAAAGCTCCACGCCGATTCGGAGGTCACCGAATTAACCGGTCATCCAAAGATCATGAAGCTCCAGAGAAAGACGCTCATCAACGGGCGGATCAACGCAGTCCTGGACAGGCTCCGACCCGTTTGTTTTCACGATCCGCAATCACCAGAAGCCTTCCGGGACAAGCGGTGCCTGCTGTCAATCCTCCAGGAAGTCATTCCGGGAATCGACCTTCCCCCGGAAGAGCCTGAGTTCTGAGGCATGCCGGTGGCGGCAACGCACAACGCTCCCTTTGTCCCGTTTTTCAGGCCCTCCATCGGTCCCGAAGAAGAGACGGCCGTCATCTCGGTCCTTCGGAGCGGATGGCTCACCACTGGTGAAGTGACGGAGCGCTTCGAAAGCGAGTTCGCGGCCGTCGCGGGTGTCCGCCACGCGCTGGCGGTCAACTCCGCCACCGCGGGACTGCACCTTGCCCTCG
>Ga0187881_10004883_pt1 | contig 10612 bp, 11 predicted proteins | sample June2016WEW_19_1_2_FD_133017 | JGI IMG/M metagenome (GOLD analysis project Ga0187881, IMG submission 133017) | Peatland microbial communities from SPRUCE experiment site at the Marcell Experimental Forest, Minnesota, USA - June2016WEW_19_100 | ecosystem: Environmental > Terrestrial > Soil >...
AAGGCATTAGGCTGAGCCCACTTAGCGCCCCTTTCCTGCGCGTCGAAGGACGAACGCGTTCTGCGCAGGCCCACGCCGGTCGACGATAGCGATGGCATCATGCATGTGGATGGACTCCTCGCTCCTGGCTTCGATGTAGAAGGCATCCGGGAACTCCTTGGCGGCGTCGCGCACTACGTCTTCAACGAACTTGGTGTTCCGCTGGCTCTCCACCACCTTCATGGCCTCCTCGCTCCTTTTCATCATGGCCGTCGTCTCGGCGCTGAAGCATGAAAGCATCCTGAACACCTGTTCCTCTATGTCGACGAAGGTCCTGGAGTTCAGCGCCAAAGACAGCCAGGTCCTCTGCATGTGGCCCACGCCGGCTATCTTCTTGCTGCAGGGACAGGCTGTTATCCCCGGCGCCTTGAACCTGTACGTAAAGACGTTCTTCTGCAGCCTGATCTCGACTGGTATGAAGAGGTCCTTGAAGGGGTAGCTGAAGCGGACGGTGGCCGAGGCGCCCTTCTGCGAAGCGTCGGTCTGCCTTGTGATGCCCTTCAGAGCCTCCTCAACGTGGGTAGAATCGCGATGGGCCTGCGCCGCGGCTACCAGCCGGCTCATGTGCACGCCCCTAGAATGCTGCGTCAAGGTGGTCACAGTGAATTCTGCTGGAAGGACGTACCTCCCCACCCTGATCATCATCTTCAGGCCGGTCACGCCTGCCCGCACGTCTGTGCGGCTATATTCGCTCTGGACGTCGGCTTCGAGGTCAAGCTCCACTTTCTATCTCACCGAGGTGGGGTCTTCGGCGCCGAGTTCGACAAAGGCCTGTCTCCGAGCGCGGCAGCCGTAGCAGACGCCGCAGGGTTTCTTCCCGTTGCTGTAGCAACTCCAGGTGTCTTTCAATGGCACACCCAGCCTTGCTGCCTGCCGAAGCACTTCGGTCTTGGACAACTTCGCGAAAGGCGCAACGACCTCGATGCTGTTTGTCCCCCGGCCGGTTTTTAACCCTAGCCGCAAAAGCTTGTTGAAAGCCTCTACGAACCTCCCTGAAGCGTCGGGGAACCTTTCGGCGTCACCGAGGTTATGCCCGCTGACGACCTTCCTGGCCCCGAGCGTCTCGGCATACGCAGCGGCCATGCCGAAGAAGACGATGTTCCTCCCCGGGACGTACGCCTGAGAGACCCCCGTGTCGGTGTCCACGATCGTCCCCCTGTATGAAGATGGGGAGCCCTTCAGTTCCTTGTAGAACGAGGAGTCGACCACCAGATGATGCCTCACGCTAGCCGCCTGTGCAACCCTCTTGGCCGCCCTCAGGTCGGGAGACTGCTCCAGCTCGTAGTCGAACGTAAGCGCGTAGACGTCCCAGCCCTGTTCCCTGCACCAGTAGAGGGCGGCCGCTGAATCTATCCCCCCCGAGAGGAGGACGACAGCTTTCAATGGCTCATCACTCTGAAAGCCGAAGCTCCCTTGTTGACGCCTTCGAAGAAGAAGAGCTTGACAGCGTCCACACCATTGGGGAGGGCCTCAAGGAGCTTGCCCGCCACGAAGCGGGCGATGTTCTCGCTGGTAGCCTCCAATTCTAGGACGACCACTTGGGATGACGGCATCCTCAGGTCGAAGGCGCCGTTCGGGCCTTCGAACTTCACATGGACGGTCCTACTGGTGCTCTCCACGACGTACTTCTTCCCTATGATGAACTTGTGGTCCACCAGCTTCATGGTGTTCTTCAGCGCCGATTTGGCCTCGGCGAAGTCCAGGATCATGCCGGTGGGGCCTACCTGCCCGAAGACCTCAGCAGAGATACGGCTGCTGTGCCCGTGGAGCACCGAACATGTCTTCGAGGTCGGCAGGGAGTGGCCGTAATCAAAATGAAGAGAGTCGTCCTCAATGAAGAGCGAAGCCTTGGGCTCGAAACCTGGGATCAGCCTCTTCGTCTTCCCGGAGTCCACCTTCTCGAGGTCCTCTGGAGAGAGGGCGTAGATGGCCGAGGTGCTCTCGATGTAAGCGAAGCCCCTTCCCTCCTTCATCCGCGCCTCCACGCCCTCGGCGACGAGGCTCTGCACGAAGGTCCTCATGCTGTCCCTTGTGTTCTGGCGGGCAACTTCCACGAACACAGGCTTGCTATCGCTATTCAAAGAATGCTTCCCTGTGAAGACTCCCTTCGTGTTCTATTTAAGCTTCCAGCAGGGTCCGACACACGAAACGGCTAGATGCCCCCATCGACTAGGATCACTTGTCCCGTGATGAACGAGGACTTATCGGAGGCCAGGAACACGACGACCTCCGCCACCTCCTTCGAGGTGCCAAGCCTCTTCAGCGAGGCCTCGGCGGCCATCTCGTCACGCCCCCTCTGGTCGTACCACACGATGCTGCCGGCTTCCACGTTTCCCGGGGCGATGGCGTTCACCCGGATGCGCGGTCCCATCATCGCGGCCAAGCTCTTGGTCACTCCTATCACCGCCGCCTTGGCGGCGGTGTAGGGGAGGCCCTCGTTATGCCCGGTCACCCCGGCCGACGAAGAGAAGTTGACGATTGAGGCGCCCTCCCTCATGTGACGGGCGGCCTCGCGGCAGCAGAAGAAAGTTCCAAGGAGGTCCACCTTGAGGACTCCCAGCCACTTTTCGGCGTCCAGCTCGTCCAGGCCGGCGAACCATGTCTCCCTGCTGGAGTGGCCGGCCGCGTTGATCAGTGAGTCGATCTGGCCGAACTCGCTTCCTATCTGATCGAAGAAATCCTTCACCGCCGTTTCATTGGAAACGTCCAGCTTCAGGACGTGCACATCGAGCCTCTTCGTCGCGGCCACCCCGGCCAGCCGGGCGGCCTTGGCACCGCCTGAATTGTAGGTGGCTATCACCCTGGCCCCCTCCTCCGCAGCGGCCAGCGTTATCTCCTTTCCTATGTCCCCGCTGCCTCCGGTGACCACGACGAGCTTGCCGGCCAGGCTTCCGCTCATGAGAGATGTTTCTGATCCTGTGCTTTTAAATTTGCGACCAAATCGGGAAGGCAATCCAGGCTTTCTATCAGGTAGTCCGGCCTGGCGCTCAAGAGAGCCTCCTTCGAGGCGGCTCCACGCGGTATGCCGACGGACACTATCCGGCAGGACTTGGCCGCCTGGACGTCACCCGGCGCGTCCCCCACGAAGAAGCACTCATCGCTGCCCACGCCCAACGCATGAATCGTGAAATGGACGATGCCAGGGTCAGGCTTTATCACGGTGACGTCGTCCCTGGTGGTGATGACGTCGAAGAAGGGGCCAAGGGGGTAGCGGCCCATGACGATCTCCACGGCCTTGCGGGCGCTGTTAGTGACGATGCCCATCTTCAGGCCCCCCTGCCGGAGTGCCTGGAGAGCGGGCAAGGTGTCAGGGAAGGGCCGCGTCTCTGAGGCTCCCACCACTTCGAGCCTCTCCATGAGGTCGTATGCGTATCTTCTGACGTCGGCGTGGGCGCTCTCGTCACCGATGAGGGAGTAGTGTTCTATGATGTCGTGCATGTTCCTATCCTCGGTCTGCCCTTCCATGTCGTATCCCCTCCCCCTAGCGAACTGAAGTATCATCCTCCTGCCAAGGTTGTAGTCGACCTTGAACTCCACCAGCGTCCCGTCAAGGTCGAATAGGGCGGCCCGCACCTGCATTTGCGACGAGGGGGACCAGCGACGCTTAAAAGCGTGACTCGTCCCTCTCGACCATGGGTGGCAGCAACGAGAAGCGACGGCAGCTCCCCGGTTCCTGTGACGCTGAGCCTCCACGACAGGATCGCCTTCCTGATGAGCATCAAGGAGGAAGGCAGGGCCGTGTCCCTCGATCACATCATGGAGAAGGTGACCCGTGACATGACCTTCCTGAGGGAGGCGGACCCCGTAGAAAGAGACTACCGGGAGGCCCTCTCCTCTCTAGTGACGGAGGGCCTCATAGCGGAGGACGGCAAGGGCTTCTACAGAAGAAGGGCCATCGACGCCTATGTTAGCGGCATGGCAAGGGCCAGCAGGGAGGTGCTCAACAGGAGCTATTATCTTGTGTACTGCGCCGAGAGGTACTATCCCTTGGTAGTGGACATCATGCTCCCCTACCTCGTAGACAGGCCACTCTCGGCCGTCAAGGTCTTCTCCGGCAGGAAGGACCCTATTAAGGAGGTAGAGGCCATTTTCGTCCGCTACGCCAAGTACAAGCCCAAGCCAGTGAGCCTCACGGTCCGTGATAAAACGGATGTCGTGAGGCTGGTGCACGACCACTGTGTTGACTTCGTCCCCTATATCCATGGCTTTGACGGCCGGCCCGACATCTTCCTGATCGACTTGGACCTGGGCGACGATTTGGCTGGTAGACCCGATGGGATTTCATACGCTGGTCACGCCGCAGCCGTTACCTTCCGCATTCTAAAGGAAGCGGGGTGTCGTCCCATGGTGAAGTTCAGCGGTTCTCGAGGCTTCCAGGTTCTATGCAGAATCGGACACGATTCGGAACCCCTTGACTTCGGTGCTCTCCGCCATATCGTGAGGGCCGTTCAGATGCGACTTGAAGTAGCTCTGAGAGACGAGGATGTCCGGAGTGACTATGCTAGCCTCCCGCTCAATGAGCCCTTCACGACCTCTCAGACAGAGAACAAGGAGGCCAGAAAGGACCAGATCCTCGTGGATTGGAGCTCGATGAAGCCGCAGGGCGACTACAGGTCCCCCTTCTCTCTTCATCATAGGACGGGGCTCGTCTCCCTCCCTCTAGAGTTGGATTCCCTTCGTGTCTTCGATAGAGAGATGGTCGACCCGCTCCTCATAGTCAGCCGCGGGCCTGACTTCTCGTTTGCGCGGAATCTCTCGGACACGGCGGCTGACGCCCTTCTCTCCTTGTCTGATGGCCACGCCGTCTAATGATTCACGCCTTCGGGTCTCCGCTCAGTTGAATCGATACGCGTTTAGCAAGGTATAAGAGGGCCTTCGTGCCCGATTGGACTCCGAGGTCAGATTACTTGGGTAGTCTGCTCAATTACGTGATTCGACGGATTCTATTCATGATTCCGATTTTAGTCGGAGTGACGATGCTGGTCTACTTTGTCGGCAACGCGGCAGGGAACCCGATCGCCCTCGTCCTTCATGGCCTGAGGAAGCCTTCCCCTGCCCTTATCGCGGAGCTCACGGCCTACTATCACCTCAACCAGCCCGTCACCCTGCGATACCTCTACTATCTCTGGAACCTTCTTCACTTTAACCTAGGGGTATCTACGACGACGAACAGGCCCGTTGCTCTAGAGATAGGAGCATGGACTTGGACGACGCTCTACCTCCAGCTTTCAGCCCTCTTCCTTTCTCTGGCCATAGGAATCCCCGTCGCAATCTACTCGGCCAAGCATCAGTACACCAAGTCGGACTACGTCATAACGGGCGCGACAATCTTCGGGTACTCCATGCCCACCTTCTGGCTCGGGCTTATGCTCATTGTTGTTTTCGCGTTCTACATCCCGATACTCCCATCCTACGGGGCGACCGCAGGAGGTCTGAGGCTCTGGTGGGGGAGCCCGTTCATGGACAGTATCGCGCATCTCATTCTCCCCATGGCTGTCCTCACCTACGTTGAAATAGCGACCTGGGTGAGGGTGCTGAGAGGAAACATGCTCGAAGTGATGAGGCAGGACTACATCCTAGCGGCCTACGCCAGTGGCCTGAGCGACAGGACAATCACCTACCGCCATGCCCTGAAGAACGCCATCTCACCAATCATCACTCTGGTGGGCCTCTCGATAGGCGCTGCTTTGGGCGGAGCCCCAGCACTTGAGACGGCGTTCACTTGGCCTGGTCTAGGGTATGCCTTCACTCAGGCTGCTCTTTCGCTGGACATCACCACCGTTGAAGGTATCACCATAGTGATCACCATAATGGTCCTCTTCGCGAACCTTATCGTGGATCTTGTCTACGGCATGGTGGACCCGAGGGTCAGGGTATCGTAGAGGCGACGTTGTCTGTCAAATAGTTCCTCGTCATCAGGACCTTCCGCGAAGCAACCCACCAAGCCCAGGCGCAGGAGCGCGACCCAGTGGGCGGTTGCCTGGAGGAGGTTCAAACGGAACAAGTCAGGCCTCTTGGGGTTTGCCATCGTCATCGCCTTCTTCATATTCGCCTTTGTGTTGCCCGTCTTGGCCTCGATAAGGTTGCCCGACGGGTCGCATCTGATCAGCCTCTATCCGGCCAGAAGCTTCGAGGCCCTCTACCAGGGACAGGAAGGCCAGCCCCCCAGCTGGCAGCACCCGTTCGGGACCGAACTGGCTGGCATAGATGTCTTTAGCGATTCCGTTTGGGGAGCGCGCAATGACCTCTACGTAGGGATTGCAGCGACTCTGTTGGCTACGGTGATAGGGATAGCAGTGGGCGCTGTGGCTGGTTATTCTAAGGGCATCATCAGCGCCAGTCTCCTCGGCATAATACAGGTCTTCTTCGTGATACCGGTCCTCCTGCTGATCCTCCTTTTCGCCCGTGTGTATTCAGTCTTGGTCTTCGCGGGGTTCGGCCTGACGTTGATCGTTCTCATCTTGGGATTCTTTGGGTGGTCCGGCATTGCATTCGTCGTGAGGGGTGAGATATTCCGGGTCAAAGAACTTGAGTTCATACAGGCCGAGAAGGCTCTTGGTGCGAGCAACTTCCGAATACTATTCAGGCATATCGTCCCTAATATCCTGACACCCGTCATCGTCATCGCGAGCCTCAGTGTTGCTGGGAACATCCTTACGGAAGTCGTCATCTCGTTTCTCGGATTCGGCGATCCCAACACCGCTACTTGGGGTCTCTTGATCCAGGAAGGATCAACTTACGTGAGCACCTACTGGTGGGTCTCCTTCTTCCCTGGGCTTCTTGTCGTGCTGATCGTCCTGGGGTTCAACCTCCTCGGAGACGGCCTATCTGACGCCTTGAACCCGAGGCTGAGGGAGTGAGCTCCTTGGATAATATACTGGACATCCAGGATCTGAAGACATACTTCTTCACGGAGGCGGGCGTCGTCAAAGCCGTCGATGGGGTTTCCATACAAGTGCAGAGGGGGGGGACCCACGGGTTGGTGGGCGAGTCGGGCTCAGGCAAGAGCGTCACGGCGCTAAGCACGCTGAGGATAGTCCCGCGCCCGGGTAGGATTGTCGGCGGCAAGATCACCTTCGACAACATAGACGTGTTGAGTCTGGAAGAGAAGGAGGTGAGGAAGCTCAGGGGGAAGCGGATGGCCATCGTCTTCCAGGATCCGATGTCCAGCCTCAATCCGCTCTACACGATAGAGCACCAGCTCACTGAAGTGATTAGGCTGCACAAGGGCCTTGACAAGGCAGTAGCGAGAGACGAGGCCAGGAAGATTCTGGAGCTTGTAGGCATCCCGGAAGCGGAGAAACGGCTTGACGCATATCCTTTCGAGCTCAGCGGCGGAATGAAGCAGAGAATCGCCATCGCAAGAGCCCTGTCATGCGAGCCCTCCCTGCTTTTCGCCGACGAGCCTACCACGAACCTCGACGTCACCATACAGGCGCAAGTCCTGGAGCTCATGAAGACTTTGAAAAAGGACTTCGGGATGACGCTCGTGGTGATCACGCATGACATGGGCATCATCGCCGAGATGACTCAACGGGTCACCGTGCTGTATGCGGGCCAGGTCTACGAGACCGCCAACACGTGGGACCTCTTCAACGGCCCTAAGCATCCATACACCGAGGCCCTGCTCAAGGCCGTCCCGCGCCTTGACAAGAAGAAGGTCTTGGTGTCTGTGCCTGGAAACATACCCAACCTAATCGAGCCGCCCAGCGGGTGTCGGTTCCACCCGCGCTGTCCTTACGCGATAGAGGTCTGCAAAGAAAAGGTCCCCGTCTTGGAGGCTGTCACGCCCGACCACAGCGTCGCCTGCCACCGGTGGAAGGAGCTCCAGCTCAAGGGGTCGCTCTAGATGGGATATAGCACACTGTTGGACGTTCAGGACCTGGTGAAGTACTTTGAAGTCTACACGCGAGGCGTCGTATCCAGGAAGAAGGTAGGCGATGTCCATGCAGTGGATCACGTTGACTTTGTTGTAGGCAAGGGTGAGACCTTGGCTCTGGTGGGCGAAAGCGGTTGTGGTAAGACGACGACGGCCAAGGTCGTCCTCGACTTGGAGCCTCCGACCAGCGGCAAGGTCATATTTGACGGCTTGGACGTCTTTGAGACCTTCCGCAAGGGCAAGAAGGCTGACCGGTTCAAGCTACGCAGGAGCATGCAGCTGGTTTTCCAGAACCCCTATCTATCCTTGGATCCAAGGATGACCGTTTACGACATCCTCTCGGAGCCGTTCGTTATCCAAAAACATGTTCCCAAGGCCGAATGGACGGAACGCGTCTACCGGCTCCTGGAGATGGTGGGTCTCGAAGCCTACCATGCGGAAAGGTATCCCCATGAATTCAGCGGCGGCCAGAGGCAGAGGGTCAGCATAGCCAGGGCCCTCGCCGTCGAGCCGAAGCTGGTGGTCGCCGATGAGCCGGTGTCTTCCCTGGACGTTTCCATCAGGGCACAGATCCTCAACCTTATGATCGACCTTCAGAACAAGGTGCAGCTGTCATATCTTTACATCTCGCATGATCTGAGTTCTGTGCGGCAGATTAGCCATCGCGTCGCTGTAATGTACTTGGGCGAATTTGTGGAACTGGGCGATACAGAGAGGGTCTTCGGCAAGCCGCTTCACCCGTACACTCAAGCGCTGATGTCCGCCATACCCATACCCGACCCCGACACGAAGGTCCAGAGGATCATCCTCCCGGGCGAAGTCCCCAGCCCCATCAACCCACCTCCGGCCTGCCGTTTCCATCCGAGGTGCCCGTACGCCAAGGACATCTGCAAGGCCGAGAAGCCCGCATGGACAGACGCAGGCTATGGTCATTGGGTCTCGTGTCATTTCTGGAAGGATTTCGCCTAGGACGCCGTCCATGAATGGAGGTTCCGCTTAGCGAAGCCAGAGGGCTGGGAGTGTGAACTAACCCAAGCCCTGACGACCGCCCGACGTTTACAGAAGGCGCAGGCGCTGCGCCTGAACCAGAGCCCTCCCGTAGTTGAGGGGAATCAAAGATTGATGAATCATGTAGACGTTCTTCGAGTAGGTAGTGCCTCCCCACGTCCTCGTTGCTTGGACAAGGCCCTTCTTGTTGAGGCTCTGGAGGGCGGCTCTGACCATGCTTTCGACGCTGGAGCCGGTGCCCAAGGCGCTCAGAGCCGTTTCCAAGTCGCCCCTGTGCCGCTCACAGAACTCCCTCATCGTGAACGGGGCGCTCGCCCATTCATCGTCATGCCTGAGGATTTCCCACACCTTCTCTCTGCAAGTAGTGGTCCTCGCATAGCGCCCGAACTGCGACATTAACACTCTTGTAGTTATGAGATGTTGCATTTAAGCCTTCTCTGGACTAGTCGTTACTGGTTGGCTTTCACTACGATTATCTGCAATAGTGACCCGAAAGCCTCAGTCTTCTTCAGAAGAATGGGCATTTCAACTGGAAATCGTTCCTTCAGGGGTTTCCCTCTGCCGAGCATCCTAAAATAGGCGCTCAGGCAGGTGGTTCAGGGAGGGATGCCTGCGAGTCTCTCATCGATGCTGGACCTTTTGCGCTACATGAAGGAGGGGCGGAATGAAGTGGAGGAGATTTCGAAAGCCATGCTTGTTGGTCCGGAAGCGCTATACGGGATCACAGAGGAGCTGAGTTCCATCGGGCTTGTGGGTTTCGAGACGGGCAGCCTGACTCTTCCACCGGGAGGGAAGGTAAGGTTAGCCATATACCTCAGGGGGAAGGGCGCCTCAATGCATGAGTTGGGGGGCGCCCTCAGCTGGAGGGAGTTTGAAGTGTTCGCGGGTTCCGCGTTGGAGGCCTGCGGATACGACGTCAGGATGAACTACCGTTTGAAAGCGCCTAGAAGGGAGATAGACGTAGTCGGCGTCCTCAGCGGGTTTGGCATCGCTATAGACTGCAAGCACTGGCGTCGTGACGTTCTCAGTCGACTTCGCCCGGCGGCAATGATGCAGAAGGAAAGGGTCCAGCTTCTGCTCGAATCTCGCAGGATCCCCGGTCTTAAGGAGATTCTTCCTGCTCTCTTGGTGCTTTCGCGGACGGGCTTGCTTTCCGTGGAGGGCGTTCCGATTGTGCCGGCCGACGGCCTTTTGGATTTTCTGGCCGGTGCCCGCGGGTGTCGGGCGCAACTTCTGGAGTTAGGCAACCCCTCAGAGACTCCGAGAGGGCTACCGCGGCACGTTCCTGTCCAGAAGGTGCTTTAAGCACAGGACATAGGATACGGTGATGGAATTTGCAGTTTTTGCGTGGATATTTCATCTATTCTGCACCTCACGCTGGTGCCTGCCAGTTAACAGAAGACAAAATATCCGTGTTCGCAAAGTATAAATAGCATTATGGGAGTCTGGTTTCACGACGAATATGACTTCGCAGAATAGACAAATCTTATTGGGAGCTGCGATAGCTCTCGCCATTTACATCACTCTTTTCAGCTCGATTGCCGGTGTCGCCAGTACTTCGGCCTATGCACAAAGCACAGCGTACTTCAGCATCACGTTGATCGCCCCTACGTCGAACGCAGCGAGGAGGCAGTATGCCTCCATCATCGCTGGCTCATTGGCGAGCGTAGGCATCGATGCGAAGGT
>Ga0187881_10004887_pt1 | contig 10608 bp, 10 predicted proteins | sample June2016WEW_19_1_2_FD_133017 | JGI IMG/M metagenome (GOLD analysis project Ga0187881, IMG submission 133017) | Peatland microbial communities from SPRUCE experiment site at the Marcell Experimental Forest, Minnesota, USA - June2016WEW_19_100 | ecosystem: Environmental > Terrestrial > Soil >...
ACCAAGGATGGTTGGCTACTTTGCTACCACGGGGTGCGGGTCACTGCAGCCGGGTCGATCTACCGGCTCGGGTTGGCATTGCTGGACAGGAACGACCCGACCAGGGTTCTGGCGCGCGGAAACGAGTGGGTGTTCGGTCCCCACGAGCCCTACGAACAATCGGGCGACGTGCCCGAAGTCGTGTTCCCGTGCGGTTGGGTGCTGCGCGACGATGGCGACACCCTGCACGTCTACTACGGTGCCGCGGACAGCGTGGTCTGCCTGGCCGAGGCGAGTCTGGAGAAGCTGCTCAGCCACCTCGAAGAGCACCCGTACCCGCTGGACGAAGAGCACCCGTACCCGCTGGACGAAGAGCACCCGTACCCCGCGCCTGTCGTTGGACGCCCACCGATCGCCGATGTGGCGACGTAGTGGGCGGAGGGTAGGTCACCCGGACCAGCGTTGTCGACGCCGTCGGTGAGCAGCCGGTCGAGTTCCTCGCGCACGAGCTCGGACAGGGGTAGCTTCCTCATTGGCCTGGGCCTGCTTGTCATCGTTTCGCGCTAACGACACGGTTGCTCAGGCCGAACCCATTTAACGGGAAGTCAGCACGTCATCCCGCCACGCTGCCGACCTAGTCGGTTTGCTCGGCGCTGCAATAGGGGGCGAGCTCACCCTGCCTGACCTTCCCCCTCGGGAGACCGGGCCCGTTGACAGGTTCGGGGCCAGCTTGGACGGGGTGGGCCACGAGACGGCCGCAGCCGACCCGACTCCAGTCGCCTCGCCGCGCCACGGCACTATCGCGCCCGGACTTTGGGATAACGCGGTAGTCTTGTCTTGGTAGTTTCCCTTGGAAGAGTCGCTTCGCTTGGGCAGGACGGTCGTCTAGGACCACCGGTCATCGCCCCGTGCAGGTTTGACGCCTCGACCGAGCAATTTCGAGGAGTCCCATGCGCGTCCCGGGTTCACCCAATCCGCCGTTTGGCGGAGAGCGCTTTCGCACCCCGTCTTTCGGGATACTCAGCACCTACCCCCCGACCGCATGTGGGATGGCGACATTCAGCGTCGCTCTTGCCCACGGCTTGGTTGCAAACGGTGCCGAGGTGAGCGTCGTGCGAGTGGCGGACGGATCGACCGCTTCCAGCAAGCGGGTCATCGGAGAACTCGTAAATGGCTCCCCCCATTCCGTGGCAGCGAGCTCGGAACTGCTCAACCGGTGCGACGTGGCGATCGTGCAGCACGAGTACGGCCTCTATGGTGGCCCCGATGGCGACGAGGTGCTGGACGTCCTCGGTGGCCTCCACATCCCGTCCATCGTGATCGCCCACACGATTCTCAGTAACCCCACTGCGCACCAACGGTCCATTCTCGTCGCGATCGCCGCGATAGCGGACCGGGTGATCGTCATGTCGGACGCGGCCCGAGACAGACTTTGCAACCAGTTCAACGTCGACCCAGCGATTGTCGAGACCATCCCACACGGGGCGGCGATCCCTACGGGTCGAGCCGGGCACGAGCCCGCGGCTCGGTCGACGATCTTGACATGGGGCCTCATCGGACCAGGCAAGGGCATCGAGCGGGTGATCGACGCGATGCCGTCATTGCATCGCCTTCCGGCGCGACCTCGTTACCTCGTAGCGGGCCAGACCCATCCGAAGGTGCTCGCCCTCGACGGTGAGGCTTACCGTCATGCCCGTATCGAACAGGCCTTAAGCAACGGGGTTGGAGACTCGGTCGTCTTCGACGCCGCCTACCGGGATGTGGCGTCCCTCACGGCACTGATCCAGTCGTGCGCTGTAGTCGTACTGCCCTACGACTCTGTGGACCAGGTGACCTCCGGCGTGCTCGTTGAGGCCATCGCGGCGGGCAGGCCGGTGGTTGCCACGGCTTTTCCCCACGCCGTCGAGTTGTTGGCGAGCGGGGCGGGCATCGTCGTCGACCGTGACGACCCGGCAGCGCTGGTCCTAGCCCTGCGCCGGGTGCTCGTCGAACCGGGGCTCGCTGACCGCATGGCGGCGGAAGCGTCACGACTGGCGCCGAGCATGGGCTGGTCGGTGGTCGCGGGAGCATACGTGGACCTGGCGAATCGCCTTCTTAGCGAAAGCCTGGCAAGCGAAAGCCTGGCATCGGTGTGACCGGCATGGTGGAGCCCAACTTCGACCACCTCTGCCGAATGGGGGACGATCGGGGTATCTTCGAGCACGCCCGATACGACGAACCCAGGCGAGAGCTCGGCTACTGCACCGACGACATGGCCCGGATTCTCGTCGTCGCCACACGAGAACTCCTCGCCACTCAGGCGGTACGCGACCTCGCCAGGACCAGCCTCCGGTTCCTGATCGACGCGCAGGGCGTCGACGGCAGTTACCGGAACCGGTTGAGCTGGCGGGGACGCTGGAAGGACCGCCCGGCTTTGGAGGACTGCTGGGGCAGGAGCATCTGGGGCCTCGGCACCGCGGCGTCGCACAGCGACGACGGTTGGATACGCGACTTGGCCACAGCAGAGTTCGAGCGCGCGGCACAGCAGCGCTCGCCCTATCCGCGTGCGATGGCGTTCGCCGCGCTGGGAGCAGCCGAGTTGCTTGAGGCGGAGCCCGACCATCGTGGGGCACACGCACTGCTGACCGATGCTGCGGAACGCATGGCGCCTCCCCACGCCGATGTCGCCTGGCCCTGGCCGGAGGCTCGACTCCGCTACGCCAACGCCGTCCTGCCGGAGGCGATGATCGCCGCTGGCGCTGCGCTGGACCAACCGATGCTGCTGCAACACGGCCTTGATCTCCTGGCGTGGCTGCTTGACCACGAGACGGTGGGCAATCATCTGTCGGTCACGCCCGTGGGCGGCGCAGGACCCGGTGACATCCGGCCCGTGTTCGACCAGCAGCCCATTGAGGTGGCCGCGCTCGCCGACGCCTGCGTCCGCGCGGCGACCGTCGACGGCGACCGGCGTTGGGTTGACGGCCTCCTCGCCGCAGAGGCCTGGTTCCTTGGAGACAACGACGGACAACACGTCATGTGGGACCCGGACACGGGAGGTGGCTTCGACGGCCTAACACCTAACGGGCCCAACCTCAACCAGGGCACTGAATCGACGCTGGCTCTGCTTTCGACCCTGCAACACGCGCATAGGCTCGTGATGGCACCGCGGTGAGAACGGCGGACACCGACGGCGTCCGGCGCAGCCCTCGGCGCCTCGCGGCGGACTCATCTCGGGTCGTCACGATGCTGTTTGTGCCGGGACAAGAGAGTTTCGGCCGTGAGGAGCCTCGCACCTCAGCTGTGGCGGCTCGCATCCTGGCGCTCGACGATGACGAGGTGGAGCGGTCTCTAGATGACGTCGCCGCTCGGTTCGAATTTCGTCACCGCGATCTCATCGATACGTTCCGGCGGCACGCCGACGAGCTCGCCGAACGCCTCGATCCTCGGTGCGAGCTCTCCGAGGCACGTCGGCTGCTACTCGGTGCCACGTTCACCAACGAGTACGCAATCGAAGGCGCGGCGCTCTGCAACCCCAGCATGGTGTCCCATCCCGACCAGACCGGCCTACCCGCGGGCCGCTTGCGCTTTGTGATGAGCGTCCGGGCGATCGGGGAGGGACATCGGTCCTCTATCGAGTTCCGGACGGGAACGGTCGACGATAGCGGCGAAGTCGAGATCGAGGCCGCACCACTGTTCGCGACGAGGGGAGTGACTGAACCCATCCCGCTCGACGGCGCCGTCTTCCGGAGCGAGCTTCGTCGACTCCGCAGCGACGGGGAGAGCGCCGACTACGTCCTCGACGCGCTCGGTCAGCAATTCACCGCGGCGGAGCTCGAGGAACGGCTGGGCCGACTTCAGGGCCAGTTGGTGACCCACAGACAGGGCGAGTCGATCGTCTCACTCATGCGCAAGATCGCCGAGCGGACCTACGGTGTCCGCTTCTCGACGGACACGTCGCTGGCCGAGCGCGTCCTCCTGCCGGCCATGGGAGCCGAACGCAACGGCATGGAAGACGCCCGGTTCGTGCGGTTTGAGCACCAGGACCTGACCGTTTCCTACTTCGCCACTTACACGGCCTATAACGGCGTCGACATCGCTCAGCAGCTTCTGGAGACGACGGACTTCCGCGTCTTCACCTCCTCGCCCATCGTTAACCTCGCGGCCAACAAGGGCCTCGCGCTTTTTCCTCGTCAAATCGACGGCCGCTTCGCGGCCCTATCCAGGTCCGACCACGAGACGAACACGGTTATCTTCTCTGAGAACCTGCGTATTTGGGAGAACGCGCTTCCGTACCAGGTGCCCACCCAGACCTGGGATGTGATCCAGCTCGGCAACTGCGGCTCGCCGATCGAGACTGACGCTGGCTGGCTTGTGATCACCCACGGCGTCGGCCCGATGCGTACCTACAACATCGGCGCCATACTTCTCGATCTTGAGGACCCGACCCGGATCATCGGCCAGCTCCGCGAGCCACTGCTCAGCCCGGCTCCCGATGAACGGGACGGCTATGTGCCGAACGTCGTCTACTCCTGCGGCGCCCTCGTGCACGCCGGCACCCTGATCCTCCCCTACGGCATCGGCGACTCCGCCATCGGCGTGGCCACGCTGCCGATGCCCGTGCTGCTTGACGCCCTTGCCGCCGGCGCTCCGGCACGGTCGAGCAGCAGCGCGAACCCGCGGTAACGGGATGGCAATGTCGACCGACGAAGAGCTGAGCGGACCAGAGCTTGTCGAGCGATATGTGACGGAGAAATCCATTTCAGTCGCACTCGCTCTGTCGGCGACGTCATAGCTTCCATGTAAACGAGTTCGGTCTGAGCAACCGTGTCGCTAGCTCAAACTAATGACAAGGAGGCTCAGGCCAATGAGGAGGCCATCCTCGTCCGTGCTCGTCCGCGAGGAGCTCGACCGACTGCTCACCGACGGCGTCGGGCGCGAAGAGAACATCGTCTCGGCCCTTGTCGAGGCGGCGACGCGTCTCGTCGTTCAAGAGCTCTTGGAATCCGAGCAGTCCGACTTTCTCGGCGGCCGCGGCCGCTATCAGCGCCGCGACGACGGCCAACGCGGTTTGCGCAACGGCTATACGCCTTCGAGGCTGCGAATGGCCGAAGGCCCGATCGGAGTCCGCGTCCCCCAGGTCCGCGACGGGACCGAGCCCTATCGCTCGAGCCGGGCCCGGGTCCGGGCGGGACTCGAGTGCGGGCGGCAGGATCGGTCCTCGAGACCGGCGACACCAGCGACCCGGTAGCGGTTCCACCATTTCGAGGCGGTCTGGCGCGAGATGTTCATCGACTCGGCCGCCTGGGCGACCGTGAAGCCGTCGAACTCGATCCGCCGGCACAGCCGGCGTCGTCCCTCGACGGTGAGCGGGGCGTTACGGTGCATCTGAGCCTCCAGGGAGTGTGGGTTTTGTGACAGCAGCTCCACACCGCACCTGGGGGCTCACTTCATGGCTGCATCCGCGTCAACAGGGTCCGTGGATAGAACAACTAGTGCTCTTTGAGTGGCAGAAATTCCATATCGGGCGGCGTCTTCCTGGCGTGGTAGAAGCCGAACAGGACGAGGACGAGCATCACGGCCGCGAGGGCGAACGATGCGATCCCGGCCCAAAAAGCGATCGTCGCGAAGGTGCCGAATGCATAGGCCTCAAGAAGCAGGCCCTCCAAGGTCGATGCCTTGAAGGCGACCTCGACGTCCCCTGCGAGCTTCGCATTCTTCGGGTTGGCCATGGCAGCCGCGCTGACCTTCGCGTAGACGCCGTGGTAGGGCAGCCCGTTGATGTCAGAAGCGATCTTCTCGGCGTACGCATTCGCCTGCGGCCCGGTGAGGACCTGCTGCCCGGCGTACTGGAGGAGGTAGGGCCTCTGTGCTGGAGTGATGTTGGATGCCGTCGGGACGTAGATGTCCTGGCGAGCCAGTTGGTTGTGCACGCTCGAGGAGGTGAAGCTGTAGCCCCACATCAGCAGCGCGCCCGCCACCACGAGCGTGACGACGACTACGAGGCCACCAAAGCTGACGAGAATATCGAAGGTCTTGCGTCGCATTTTTCACCTCTCGGCCTCGTCGGAGTTTCCGACAAGGCTCAATACCCAGTCGTCGGTTCTGCTGGGCGAGGATGAGCCTAACAATCGAGGACCGTTTTCCCGCCGGACGAGCTGACGAGAGCGCAAACACCGGCAGGGGGACCAGACGACACGCCGTCGTTGCTCGCAGTCGATCTCTGGTTGCCGACCCAACCGTTGGCATGTAGCCATCTCCGCAGCCCAGGGACTGGACAGAACCTGACAGGCCTGGATTCCCAGAGAACACGACTCCGGGTAGAGAGGAAGCGCTGGACTCGATTAGACAGCCCCGGACCAGGGCCCGGTCCCATGCAGGGAAGAAGTTCGAGGGTTCGAATCCCGGTCACCCGACTGAGGCCGGTTGAACCCGTTGGGTGGAACGCCGATCCGTTCGGCGTACTGCGCCCCGCGTTCTTGAGGCATAAGGGGTCATGGAAGACGAGAGTGGGGCGGTGGGACGACGAGTGGGCGAGCCGTGAAACGCGCGAATTCTCGAAGACTCGATCCTTGTGTGCGACGAGGTGTCGCTCGGTTGAAGTCGGCTCTCGCCCTGGACCTACGGAGCGCCGAGCAACACCGTGCGTACGAGAGGCAGTGGAACTTGACTGACAATCAAAAGGTCGACCAGTCAGCGCCCTTCGTATCCACAGAGAAATCCCAGGTAACAGTAGTATCGACCGCTCCACCGTCGCTTCTGCTACTCTAAATGCGACAATGTAGCCAAATATGTAGCCAGTAGATCCGGGTGGCCACGGTGACCGCGAGCACCATTCGATCCAAGCGTCGCAGGCAAGGCGACGGTTCGATCTATCGCCGGCGGACCGACGGCCGATGGGTGGGCTCGGTCCAGCTCTATAGCCAAGGCGGCCATCGCCGTCGCAAGGTCGTCTATGGGAAGTCCGAGGCCGAAGTCGTCGGCAAGGTGAGGCAACTCAACTTCGAGATCTCCCGAGGTCTTCCAACTCCGAACAGCCGCATCACCGTCGAAGAGTTGCTCCGCCGCTGGCTGAGCGATGTCGTACCGGGACGGGTCAGCGCTTCGACGCTCCGCAACTACCGGATCGTTTGCGAGCGGCACGTCATTCCCGTTCTCGGCAGCAAGCGGCTCATCGCGCTGACCCCTACGGATGTGCAAGTGCTTCTCAGCCAGAAGCAGGAGTCGAGACTTCCGCGCCCCGTCAGCACAAGAAGGGGAGTGGTCGAGCGATCGACGGCTGGTGGATACTCGCCGTGTACGGTCAGGCTCATCCGCGGCGTGCTCCGCCAGGCCGTCGGCCAGGCCGAGCGATGGGGGATGGTCGCCCGAAACGTTGTCACGTTCACCGACGGACCCCGAGTTGCCCCATCCGAGAGTCGCGCCCTGACGCCGCAACAAGCCCGCGCGCTACTCGACGCCGCGCATGGCGAGCGACTGGAGGCAGCGTTCGTTCTGCTGCTCTGCCTTGGCCTTCGAAAAGGCGAGGTCTTCGGCCTCCGTTGGGCTGACATCGACCTCGACGGCCGCGTCGTCACCGTCGGCCAGACCGCTTCTCGCGTGGATAAGAGTCTTGTCGTCGGCTCTCCGAAGTCTGCGAAGAGCAGGAGAAAAGTCAATCTCCCGCTACAGGTCGTGTCAGCGCTGCGCGCGCATCAGATCCGCCAATCGGCTGAGCGGCTACTTGCCAGCGACGCCTGGCATGAGAGCGGCCTCGTCTTCACCACCGAGACAGGCGGGCCCATCGACCCGACGAACTTTCGCAGGGTCTTCGATCGGGTCACGGAGAAGGCGCGTCTCTCCGGTTGGCAACCCCACGAGTTGCGTCGCTCTTGTGCTTCGATACTCCTGGCCCAGGGTGTGCCATCGGAGATCGTCGCGCACGTCCTCGGCCACTCGTCCACGCGATTCATGGCCGATGCCTACGGCAAAGTGCTCGTCTCACAGCCCGAGCAGGCCGCTGAAGCGATGAGCGCGGCCCTCTGGGGGGAGTAGCCCGGGCGCCACGCGGCTTCATCGCGCCCGCCGCCTCGGACAGGCCTTTGGGGCGGACGACGGCGCCGATCAGCGTCACGACAAGCAGAGAAATTGCCAGCGACCCTGCCACAGGGCTCGGCACAGTGCCGCGATCTTCGGCACAGTGCCGCGATCTATGGTGTGGATCGCTCACCCGCCGGTCGGACCACCGGCACAAGTCCTTGTTGCGGCGTGATCAGCGGTTACAAGCTGTCCGGAGAAACGGGTCAGGCTCCACAGACGATCGTGACCACAAGACCAGTTGTTTCTCCGGGACGCCAGGGAGCAGGATCGGTTCCGCGTGCCTTCGGAGCGTCGCTTCTAGCTCGACAAAGGAGTTGCACTCCCGTACGCGACCGTGAAGCCGTACGTCCCGAGGGTTGACGGGACAGAGACACGCACGCCGTTCTGAACCATGATGTCCTTTGCCCAGGCCGTGACTGTGCCGGTGGCGCGCATATTGCTGAACGTCACCTCAGGCGAGAAATGGCCAAGCGTGTCTTCTTTGCCCGTGCGCTCGTTCATCGGAGCTTCGACGATCCATTCCTCTGTCGCACCGGGTCCCGAGTAACTCTTCTCGGTGCTGAAGGAATGTCCGGTCGTGGCGTCGGAGAGCGTGATCGACCAGGTCGCTCCGGATACCTGATAAATGGTCACCATGCATTCATCGCCGGGATTGACCGTCATCGGGATCGGAGTGCTTGCCGCCGGAAGTATTTCCCACCAAGCACCGGTTAGTATCGATTTCGTCGCGGCGTCGTATTCCTCGGTGACGCCGGCCTGAATGAGCGAGGAATTCGTCGCGCCGTCGATTCCCACCCATTCCGAGGTGAACGTGTCACCCGGTGACGGACGGAGACTGGGCACGTTGAAATTTCCGATTACTGCCGTGAACGGACCGCCCTCGAATTCGTATCCCGACCAATTCGCGGGGTGGTCCGTGCGCGGTGCCGGCGAGTACACCGGCAACGTCACTGACGCTTTCGCCGTATGGCGGGAGGGCGTCGAGGAATCCGTCACCTGCACCGTGAACTGATAGTCGCCCGAAGCTGTCGGATCTCCCCGGAGCCTGCCCCCAGGGGAGAAGGTGATACCCGGTGGCGGACCTGCGGCTCCAACGACTCGCCACCTGAAGGGAGTAGTCCCCCCCGACGCCTCGAGAGTTGCTGAGTAGGTGACTCCCACGGTCGCCTTCGCGAGCGATGTCGTTGTGATGCGCACGGTGGAGGTACTGGCCGCTTCAGGGCGTGATTCGTCGAGGCGTCGTTGATCCTCACGCCCGACGGCAAACACCATTGCGGCGAGACGAGGCGCAGTGGCCCGGTGGTACGCGACGATTCGAATGTTGGAGCCGGAGTGCGTGACCGCCGGAGCAGGAAGCGCTCCGGCGGTGATCGTTGCCAGGACGCACGCGCTCAGTCCTGCGATCAACGACACCACAAGGCGGGCGCCATCTCGAAGGCTCATCACGCCTCCCACTGAGCTCCTGGCGCGAATGATAGGTCGCACCAATTCGCAACAAGCGACTACGTAGGTCGATGGCTTCGTCGAGCGCCGTCGACGAAGAAGCTGTGTCTTCTACCCTTTGGAGGCAGACGGCTCGGCCTGGGTGGGGTTTGATGCGTCGATGTCACGCCGAGTGAGAGCTTCTTGGTTGATGGGAGAACCTTGCAGGTACGGGTACGAGCGGATTCGCATCTGCTGTAGGCGGTATTGGATGCAGGTGTGCAGCACTCCGAAGCCGTACTTGATGCTCCTGCGGAAGTTGATCGACGACGCATCGTTCGCGTACCTCGTCGGGCAGGAGAGCTCACCGATTCTGGCGCCCGCGACCAGCGCCTGGGCGATGATCTGGTTGTCGAACACGAAATCATCGGAGTTCATCTCGAGCGGCAAGGCCGCGAGGAGCGTGCGACTGAAAGCTCGGAGTCCCGTGTGGTACTCGGAGAGCCTCTCGCGCATCACCAGGTTCTGGAACGTGGTGAGCATGCGATTGCCGACATACTTGTACCGCGGCATTCCCTCGGCGACGGGATCTTGAGCGAGGACTCTGGAGCCGAGGACGAGGTCGTACTGTCCGTAAGCGATCATGGCCGCCATGGCGGGGACGAGAAGCGGGGAGTATTGATAATCCGGGTGGACCATCACGATGATGTCGGCCCCGCGATCGAGCGCCTCCCGGTAGCACGTCTTCTGATTGGCGCCGTAGCCGCGGACGGAGCTGTGCTGCAGGACCGAGAGTCCGAGGGACTCGGCGAGCTCGATCGTGTTGTCCGCGCTGGCGTCGTCGACGAGGATTAGATCGTCGACGATGGAACGGTCGATCTCGTCGGCGGTTCGCTTCAAGGTGAACCCGGCGTTCTGGGCGGGAAGCACGATGGCGATTCGCATGCTGTTGAGCACCGAGTGATGGTAACCGGAGCCGGACTCCTGCGACGGTCGCCTTTCGGTTGGCTGACCCGCGTCCTCGAGGCACTCGCCGTCCTCGCCTCACCGGGCGTCTGCTACGCGGTGCTGCGCCTGCGGGGGATGGCGCCGTTCCGGGTGCCGGACGAAAGCATGCATACGACCTTCATCGTCGACCCCCGGGACATGTTC
>Ga0187881_10004890_pt1 | contig 10599 bp, 8 predicted proteins | sample June2016WEW_19_1_2_FD_133017 | JGI IMG/M metagenome (GOLD analysis project Ga0187881, IMG submission 133017) | Peatland microbial communities from SPRUCE experiment site at the Marcell Experimental Forest, Minnesota, USA - June2016WEW_19_100 | ecosystem: Environmental > Terrestrial > Soil >...
CTGGTTGCGTTCATTCCGCCCATCGTGGTTCCGGGCGCGTCCCTCCATGACTGGGTCTATCGCGCGCTCACCATGCTGGTCATCTCCTGCCCCTGCGCCCTGGTCATCAGCATACCCCTGGGGTATTTCGGAGGGGTCGGCGGGGCTTCGCGCCACGGGATCCTCGTCAAGGGCGCCACGTTCCTGGACGCTCTGGCGCGCGTAAGAACCGTGGTGTTCGACAAGACAGGCACGCTGACACGAGGCTCGTTCAAGGTCGCGGCTGTCAATCCCCGAAACGGCGTGGGCGGTCCGCAGCTCCTGCGCTATGCTGCGCTTGCGGAGGCCCACTCGAACCATCCCATCGCCGCATCCATCAGGGAGGCCTGGGCCGGCCGGTCTTCAGAGACTAACGTGAGCAACTACCACGAGGTTGGCGGTCAGGGTGTCACGGCCCGGGTGGAGGGCCATGATGTCATGGCAGGCAATGACAGGCTCCTGCACAAGCTGGAAATTCCACACGACACCTGCTGCATTGACGGCACCGCGGTCCACGTTGCGGTGGACGGGAGCTACGCCGGCTACCTGGTCATCGGCGATGAGCCGCGGGAGGGTGCTGGACAGGCCATTCGAGACCTGCGCTCCCTCGGGGTCGCGCACACCGCCCTGCTCACGGGAGACGGCACGGACGTCGCGAAGCGCGTTGCCGCCGAGCTGGGGATCGACGAGTGGCATGGCGACCTTCTCCCCGCGGAGAAAGTATCGCACCTGGAGCGGATCATGGCGGATCGCGGCGCCCGGGGCTCGACGGTATTCATCGGGGACGGGATCAATGACGCGCCCGTGCTTGCGCGCGCGGATGTAGGGATTGCCATGGGGGAGTCGGGGGCTGACGCCGCGGTAGATACCGCTGACGTTGTGCTGATGACCGACAGCCCGGGCAAGCTCGTGGAAGCTGTCCGCCGCGCGCGCCGCACACGGGCCATCGTGCTTCAAAACATCTTTCTTGCGCTGGGCGTGAAAGGCGTCTTCCTGGCGCTTGGCGCATTCGGTGTGGCAACGATGTGGGAGGCTGTGATTGCAGACATGGGTGTGGCGCTTGCCGCAATCCTCAACGCCACGCGGGCCATGAGATAGGAGGACGCCCCGCAGGGGCGCCCGGCGGCAAGGCAGGGGCCGCCGTTACTCGATGTCCTTTTCCCTGATCTCCACCCGGCGGATCTTCCCACTGATGGTCTTGGGCAGCTCCGTGACGAACTCGATGATCCTGGGATATTTGTACGGCGCCGTGGTCTTTTTCACGTGCTCCTGCAGCTCCGTGGCCAGCTCAGGGCTGGCCGTGTATCCTTTTGCCAGGACAACCGTGGCTTTCACCACGGCGCCCCGGTCTGGATCAGGAACCCCTGTCACTGCGCACTCCAGCACCGCTTTGTGCTCGATAAGAGCGCTTTCCACCTCGAACGGACCGATACGGTAGCCCGAGCTCTTGATGACGTCGTCAGTCCTCCCCACGAACCAGTAGAATCCGTCCTCATCGCGCCAGGCAACGTCCCCGGTATGGTAGAAACCGTCGTGCCACGTGCGAGCGGTCAGAGTGTCGTCCCGGTAGTAGCCGTGGAACATGCCGATGGGCTTGCGTGAGTCCGTGCGAACCACGATCTCTCCCTTCTCTCCGACATCGCAGGGCTTGCCTGCGTCGTCAAGCAGCTCGATATCGTAACCAGGCGACGGAAGGCCCATGGATCCTGGCTTGGGCGTCATCCACGGAAAAACGGCAATTGCCGCAGTCATCTCGGTCTGGCCGTAGCCCTCCATGAGCTTGATGCCCGTGAGGTCGAGGAAGCGCTCGTAGACCTCGGGGTTCAGAGGCTCTCCCGCAACGGTGCAGTATCGGAGGGCTGACAGATCGTGTTTTGAGAAGTCCTCCCTGATGAAGAACCTGTAGATTGTCGGCGGGGCGCAGAATGTTGTGACCTTGTGCTTCGCGATGACACCGAGAAGCGCATCCGGGACGAACCTGTCGTAGTCGTAGACAAACACAGCGGAGCCGCAGAGCCACTGCCCGTAGATCTTGCCCCATGCCGCCTTGGCCCAGCCCGTGTCCGACACGGTGAGGTGCAATCCGCCGTCCTGCACGTTCTGCCAGTATTTCGCCGTGAGGATATGCCCCAGGGGATAGGCGAAGTCGTGCTGCACCATCTTTGGCATCCCCGTCGTCCCCGAGGTGAAATACAAGAGGCTCGGATCAGCGTTTTCCGTCGGCATTCGAGCGAGGGTGGTGTCGGCTTTTTTCATCCCCGCATTCAGGTCCAGCCATCCCTTTCTCCCGCAGCCCAGCGCGATGCGGTTGCGAAGCGTGGGGGACTCGGGGAGGGCCGCATCCACGTTGTCCAGCACCTTCTCATCGTTTACCGCCACAATCGCCGTGATGCTGGCGGCGGTGTTCCTGTACGCGATGTCCTTCTTCGTCAGCAGGTGCGTGGCGGGGATGGCGATGGCACCGATCTTGTGAAGGCCCAGCAGGCAGAACCAGTACTCGTAGCGGCGCTTGAGGATGAGCATCACGGGGTCTCCGCGCTTGATCCCGATGGACAGGAAAAACGTCGCAGCCCGGGTGGACATCTCGGCCATCTGGCTGAAGTTGAATGAGGCCTCGGCGCCTTTCTCATCGCACCACACAAGGGCGGACCTTGCCGGGTCAGTCCGGGCAATCTCATCCACAACATCCCATGCGAAGTTGAACCTTTCAGGCACAGTGACGCAGAAGTTCTTCGCCATGTCCTCGTAGGAGGTGAACTCCGTACGCTTCATGAATCGCTCGAGCATGTTGTTCCTCCCTACAGGATGACCGCGATGAGCTTCGCGGGCCTGCCGCCCTGGGCCTTGAGGCCATGGGGATTCATTGCATCGAAATAGATCGAATCTCCGGGTGACAGCTGGATCTCGTGTCCCCCTATGACAATCCTGAGCTCCCCTTCAAGGAGGTAGTTGAACTCCTGCCCCGGGTGGGCGTTCAGCGGGATGGGGTCGGAGGCCGGACGCGAGGGGACTGTGATAAAGAAGGGTTCCATCCGCCGGTTGATGAAGTTGTGGGCAAGGCTCTGGTAGCCGTAGTCCTTGCGCCGATCCACGGTGACACCCTTGCCCGCCCTGGTCACGGCGTAGACGTGCAGCCGGGGCTCCTCCCCGGTGAGCAGCGACGTGAGGTCCACATGGAACTTGTGGGCAATCTGGTAGAGAAAGCTGGCCGGGATGTCCGCCTGGCCGCTCTCGTAGCTGCGGTAGGTTTCAGCGGGAATCCCAAGGTCCTTGGCGCAGGTCTCTGCCGAGAGCTTCGCGATGTCGCGCAGCCCGCGGATCCTGTCCGCGATCTGCCGGATCTGTTCGTTCATGAGCGGCCTCCTGGGTGGCTGGGAAAGACTTTTCCATTTTACAGATGCGCAATTTTGGGTCAAGCAAAAATCTGAAAAACATGCTTGACAAGGCTATATCCCAGGGATATATTATCTGAGGATATATATCAGGGGGATATATGAAAGAGAATACCACAAGGTACGCGGTTCTTGGGCTTCTGAGCATCATGCCATGCTCAGGCTATGATCTGAAAAAGCTCGCAGACATGTCTGTATCTCATTTCTGGAGTGAGAATTACGGACACATCTATCCCGTTCTTCATGCCCTTGAAGCAGAAGGCATGGTTGCGACGGTAGAAAAGGAACCCTCACAGACCCAGGGCCGACCCCCAAAGACTGTTTATCGGATCACCGAAAAGGGCTCCCTGGAGCTGAACGATTGGCTGAAAAAGCCGGCGGAGCATCACCCTCTTCGGAACGAGCTGCTTCTCAAGATTTTTCTGGCAGTCGACCTCCCAGCTTCGAACGTGAAGGAAAAGCTCGCCAGGGAGAAGGAAATGCATGCAAAGCAGCTCGAGGGCCTGCGGGGCATTGAGGCCATGTTGAAAAGCCAGGAGCCATACAAGAGCCAGAAAGCCCTTCCCCTGTGGCTCGCGACGATCGACATGGGCAAGCGGTTTTCGCGGACGGTCATGGAATGGTGCGACGCAACAGCCCGCTCCCTGGGGGAGCGGACAATCGACTCGTGAGAAAGGAGACTTGCATGTCACTGATAAGCGTGAGGAATGTGGAGAAGCACTACCGGCTTGAAAAGACGGATGCGCCGGCTTTGATCGATGTCAGCCTGGACATCCAGCCAGGTGAGCGGGTGTGCCTGATGGGACCATCCGGAAGCGGGAAGTCGACGCTGCTCAACCTGATTGGCTGCATCGACACGCCGTCCTCCGGCAGCGTGGTTGTGGACGGAGAAGACACTGGCAGACTTGCAGATGCGCGGCTTTCCGATTTCAGGAACAGGCGCATGGGGTTCATTTTCCAGAGCTTCAACCTGATCCCCGTTCTCTCGGTCTTCGAGAACGTCGAGTACCCCCTGCTGCTCCAGAAGGTCCCTGCCCGCGAGCGGCGGCGCCGTGTGGAAGAGCTGCTGGCGAAGGTCGGTCTTGGGGAGTACGCCCGGCGCAGCCCGGAGAACCTCTCCGGCGGCCAGCGCCAGCGCGTCTCGATTGCCCGGGCCCTGGTGGCCCGGCCGCGCCTCGTGATCGCGGATGAGCCCACGGCCTCCCTGGACCATACCACCGGCAGCTCGATCATGAAGCTCATGGTTGAGATGAACGAGAGCGAAGGAGCCACCCTGATTTTCTCCACCCATGACCCGGCCGTCTCCCGGTATGCAAAGAGGATCATCACGATGATGGACGGCCGCATCTCGGAGGACGGGAGCGCCGCATGAAGACCATCGTGATGGCATGGCGAAACCTCCTTCGCCAGAAGAGGCGTACGCTGGTGACGCTTTCCGCGCTCATCATCGGGTTGTGCGGCGTGGTGGTCTTCCAGGGATACATCGCCTCGCTGATGCGCAACTTCCGCGACAGCACCATCAGGGCCGGTATCGGGCACCTGCAGATTGCGCGCTCACCGGGGTACTTCGCAGACGGGGAGTTCGATCCCTACGCGTACGCGCTTGCGGACACGGATGGGCTCCTGGCCGGGCTCACGGGCTCGCCGGGCGTCCTGGCAGCGTTCCCATCGACGGGATTCACGTCGATTGCGGGAAAAGGGGAGAAGTCGATAACCCTTCTGGTGAAGGGGTATCCGGCGGACAGAATGTTTTTTTCCCCGCCCTCGGGGCGCATCTCTCCGCCCGCAGACAGATTTGGCCTCGGCACGCTGCTTGCTGGGACTCCGCCGGCCGCGGGGGAGCCGGACCGCCTTGTACTTGGTGAGACCGCGGCGCGTATCCTCGGGGTTGGGCCCGGCTCCGTTGTCACCCTTATGGCCGTCCTGCCCAACGGCGGACTGAACGGCCGCGATTTCACCGTGGGCGCAATCTACCGGTCTCCGGGCCGCGACAAGATCTTCGCGTTCACTGACTATGAGACAGCTGCCGACTTCACGGGAATCCGGGGAGCAGCCGTTGTGCACGTCCTGGCAACGGGCGTCGGCGCCGTGGACTCAATCGCCGCACGTCTTCCCCCCGGTCTTGCGGTTCGTACATGGCATGACCTGGCTACCTACTTTGTCCAGGTGAATACGATGTTCAGCGGATTCCTCGGAGTGATCCGAGCCATCATCCTCCTTGTCACGTTGTTCATCATGGCCAACACGATGAACAGGATCGTCCGGGAGCGCATGAGAGAGTGGGGCACGCTTCGGGCCATGGGAATGAAGAAGGGCAAGGTCCTCCTCCTGGTTGTGCTGGAGGGCTGCTTCCAGGGGATCGTCGGCGCAGCGCTGGGGATCCTCTTCGGCTTCGGAGTCTCCCTGCTTCTTAACCTCCGTGGCGGCGTGCCTTTCATGGCGGACGGCCAACGTGTGATGGTGAAGATCCTCCTGAGCGGGCAATCCATCTGGTGGAATCTCATCCCTGCCGGCCTGTTTGCCGCTGCCGCCTCTTTTCTGCCCGGTCTCAGGGCAGTGCGGCTCACCCCGTCAGAATGCCTGCGCCAGATATAGGGAGAACACAAATGGCACATCCTTTCAAGACAATCATGATGGCTTTGAGAAATCTGGTTCGAGGAGGCCGCAGAACGGTCTCCACGCTCCTTGCCATCACCGTGGGGCTTGTGGGTCTGACCCTGCTGGACGGCTACATCACATACTCGATGAACGGCCTGCGGGAAACCGTCATCCATTCAGGGACCGGCCACCTCCAGGTGGTGAGGTCCCCCGCTTTCTTCGACGAAGGGGACACCGACCCGTTCCCCTTCATGCTCGATGATACGCGGAAAATCGAAGATGCGCTTCGCGCCATGCCCCAGGTAAAAGATGTGGTGCCCGGCTTGTCGTTCACGGCTGTTGCAAGCGCAAACGGCAAAACGAGCACGGTCATGGTCACCGCCCTCCCTATCGACCGGGCAAGCGCCAATCTTGGCGCTCGGGGAATCGATCGGGGGAAGGATCTTGTCTCCGGCCTGTCGGGGCAGATCCTCGTGGGCAGGGGGGTGGCCCGGAAGCTCGGGCTCAGTCCCGGCTCTTCGCTTTCCCTGTTTGCCCTCAGCAAGGGCGGAGGGGTAAACACGCAGAGCTACACGATCTCAGGTACCACCTCAACGATCATAGCAGCCGTGGACAACGTCTCAGTGTTCATGGACCTCGCCGACGCGCAATCCCTCATTACGAGCGGTGCTGTTCCGCAGCTCATCGTGTTTCTGAAAAACACATCCGACACCGCCGGGACGGCAGCGGCTGTTCGCCGGGCTCCGTCTTCCAGCGCCCTGTCCGGTCTCACGGTCCGAACGTGGGAAGAGCTTTCTCCGTATTACCGGCAGGCCAACTCGGCCTACCAGCTCGTGCTGGGAGTGGCCAGGCTCATCGTCTTGATTGTCGCGCTGTTCTCAATCTCCGGCACGCTTTCCCTTTCCGTCATGGAACGGCTTCGAGAGATCGGCACCCTGAGGGCCTTCGGTACCCGCCGGCCCCGGGTCCTCTTCATGCTGCTGTTCGAAGGCCTGGTCCTTGGCCTGGGCGGAGCGCTTGTCGGCTGCTGCGCAGGCGGCGCGATCTCAGGCCTAATAAACGTGCTGGGCGGAATCACAATGCCGCCTCAGCCGGGGACCTCCGAGGCTTTCCGAATCTTTTTCACTCCTGAGATCGCCAAGTTCTTTGCCAATGCAGGATGGGTTCTCGCGGCCGCAGTTGGGGGTGCTCTATTCCCAGGGATGCTAGCATCCCGAAGAAAGATCGCGGAGCTTCTCCGCGCCTGAAAGGAGTCAAATCTTGAACAGGATACTTTTCGTCGTTGTGTACGCGGGACTCGCGCTCTTTGGCACTGCCACCGGCCTTTTTGCCGAGTCCCCGCAAGAGCTGCTTGCGCGGGTGGATGCAAAGAGGTACGTCCCTGACCTGAGCTTCGTAATGCAAATGATCTCGTTCGACGGAGACAAGCAGACAGATTCAAATACTTTGTGGGGGTTCATCAAGGGAGTCGGCGCCAGGAACAGGAGCCTGATTGCTTTTGCAGACCCCGCATCGGTCAAGGGCCGCAAGATGCTCATGGATGGAAACGTGGTCTACCTTCTTTTCCCCAAGACCACCAATCCCATCAGGCTCTCCCCGCTTCAGGTCCTCCTTGGGCAGGCATCCAATGGAGATGTGGTACGCACGGGCTTTTCCGAGGACTATGACGTCTTTTCGCTGAGTGAGACCGACCGCGAAGGGGTTGCGTGCTACCAGTTCGCCTTGACAGTCAAAGACAGCCGAAAGGACGCCTCCTACAAGAAAGTCCTCCTGTGGGTGGAGAAAGAGAGCCTGCATCCGATCTATGCCGAGTTCTCTACGGGGGACAAGCTTTTGAAGCAGGCCTTCTACAAGGACTACAGGCCAGCTCTTGGCAAAGACCTTCCCTTCCAGGTTGACATCCGTGACGGAGAGAATCCGCAGAACCATACGATCATGGCGTACGTGAAGGTTGGGCAGAAGCCCGTGCCGGATACGGTGTTCCGACGGGATTACCTCCCGTCCTGGGTCCCGGAACAGCCTCGATGAAGAAGCTCCCCGCCTTCCTGGCTGTCTTGATAGGCCTCCTGGCGTCCACGGTCTCGCTGCACGCGTGGGACGCCACGGCGCTCCTGGATATTCTTCCCACCGCTGCCCTGGTGCAGACCGGGTCCTCCTCCCCGTGGATGCAGTCCGAGACGACAGAAGTAACGGCACAGGTGGCAGCGTCCCACACGCAGCCCATCGTCGAGGGCCTGTCGCTCTCCGGTACCCTCTGGGGCATGGCGGACAGCCTGCCTTCGCAATCCCCTCTGTCCACTCCGCCGACAAAGATCGACCTGCAGAGCAGGATCCTGGAGCTGAAGCTGGCGTGGGAAGCGATCCCGGGGACACTCATCTGGGACGCGGGGAAAAAGATCATCCATCCATCCTCGGGGTTTTTCAGGACGCCTCTCAATGTGATCTCTCATGGAGCGCTGGGAAACACGGCAAACCTCACCGGCTCTGCCGTGGGCACCTGGGAGGAGGGATGGGTCGGAACGGATGTGACGCTCCTGGTGGGAAGCTTTACCGTTGCAAACTTCTTTTCCCCGCGCCTTCAGTGGAGCTCTGACGCGGACAGAGCCCTGCAGTACTTGAGCACTCAGCAGAACGATTACCAGAACCTGACCCGCGTGGATCTGCGGCTCGGAGATGCCGACGTGCGTCTTCTGGGGCTCCTGTCCACGGGAGGCCCGGGGAGCGTTGATCCCGACCTGCATTTCACCGCCGGGGCGGGCGTGGACACCAACATCGGTGACGCCGTCACCGTGCGCGCTGAGGTTTCTGCCCGGGATTCCCAGAACCGGTCCGTTGTTGCCAGCGACCAGCCTCCCCTTGCTGTGACCACGCAGACGGTCAGCTGGGCACCCCGGGCCTTGGCAGGGTTCACGTGGACCAGCAAGGACCAGCTCTCGATCATGGCAGAGTATTACCAAAACGGTCTCGGTTTCATAGGGGATGACTACGCGAGGCTGATCTCCTATTCACAGACCCTCAGGAGCAGTCCCGGCCAGGGCCCTGACCTGCTGGACCAGTTCGGGGATTTCTCCGCTGCGCGGCACTACGGGTTCGTCCGCGTGTCAGGGAAGATCGATGATAAGCTGACGGCTGCCGGGTGGACCACGGTGAACCTCCAGGACGTCTCGGGGCTGACGGGGATCGTGCTGACTCTTACGTATGACAAATGGACCGTGAACGCATCCTTCATGGACGCCTGGGGGAACACAGATACAGAGGCCGGGCTTTCGCCGCTCCTGTGGAGGGTTGACCTGGAGGTCAGCCTGTTTCTCTAGGCAGATCGCGCGAAGCGCGATATCCGGTAGATGAGTCTGTCCGGATCAGACGTGCCATCGCCCGAAAGGCCCCTAGGGCGCCCCGATCAAAAAGGGGGGCAGGGGCTGCCGGGACATGTCCAGGCTCCCGCTCAGATCATTCGCTTCTGCGTCCCGCGTCGAAAGGGGCGACACCCCGAACTGCATCTCCATGAGCTTCAGAACAGAAGTAAAATCATACGTCGTGTGATCCACGTACCCGGGCCGCGCGCGGGAGGAAATGACCAGGGCAGGGACCCTGATCCCGTATCCCTGGCTGTCCACCTGCGGCGGCGGCACATGGTCGTAAAAACCACCGTATTCATCCCACGAGACCACGAGCACAGTGGTGTTCCAGTAAGGACTCTTCATCAGGGCGTTGGCAACCGCGGTCACGTACCACATCCCGACGCGGATGTCCGTGAGAGGATGCTCGCTCTCCTCGGGGTTGGGGAATATCCAGGCCACGGCCGGCAACTCCCCCGCGCGGAGGTCCCGGAAGAGCCTGTCGTTGGGAACAAGGCGGGAGCGTAACGTTTCGCTTTTCTGGAACGACCTGAATCCGGAAAGCGGGTCCAGCGGCGAAAAAGAGCCAGTGCTTCCGCTTCCGTCGTAGACTTTCCAGGAAACGCCCGCTGAATCCAGCCGCTCCGCGAGGCAGGGGAATCCATAGCCCCCGGGCGGCGGTCGCAACCTGTTCCCTGTTACATCGCCGGCGCTTGCGGCCAGGGCAAAGAGATGGTTGGGAAGCGACGGTCCTGTCGACGAGCAGAAGAACCTGTCGGCCAGGCTGAAATACCGCGCGTATGCCCAGTAGTTGGGGATGTCTGTGCCATCATAGTAGCCCATGGTCTCGGTGGAATGCTCTGCGGTGACGAACCTGTCCATGGCGCCGCCGTCGACTGCTGTCAGCACCGTGGCCTTCCCGTGAGGGAGGTTGCCGGTCCGGGCAGATGCAAGGTGGAACGGCGCTACGCCTTCCACGTGCGTGTTTTCAGGGAGTCCGTCAACGCCGGGGAACGTGCCGAAGTAGTTGTCGAAAGAATGGTTCTCCTGCAGCAGGAAAAGAACATGCTGGATGCGGTCGTGGCCCTCGGAGAGGGATTCCTTACGAAGCCAGGCCGATCCTCCCGAGACGCGAACACTGTCGGCCCGGAGGATGCCGTCCCTCATGATTCCGAAAATATCCACCGTCATCCCCGGCTCCAGCGCGGCGCGCTGCGCTTCAGCGACGTCAACCATGAAAATGGTCCGGGAAG
>Ga0187881_10004912_pt1 | contig 10568 bp, 10 predicted proteins | sample June2016WEW_19_1_2_FD_133017 | JGI IMG/M metagenome (GOLD analysis project Ga0187881, IMG submission 133017) | Peatland microbial communities from SPRUCE experiment site at the Marcell Experimental Forest, Minnesota, USA - June2016WEW_19_100 | ecosystem: Environmental > Terrestrial > Soil >...
CAGCCGTGGCTCGATCCGTGGGAACGGCGCCCCGATCGCGTCCGCATCGGCCCGCGCATCCTGGCCGAGGTTCCCGCCCCCGCGCCGTCGGCGCCGGCCCCCGACGGGGAGCCGTGATCATGAGATCGGACGTGCTGCGCGCCGGGCTCAGGCCTCCGGTTTTGGCGCGTCAAAACCGGAGGACGCCGTCTACGGGTGTCGATCACCCCGTCCGCGTCGCCCTCTATGCGCGGGTCTCGACGCGCGACAAGGCCCCGCGCCGCAACTCGACCAGCGGCCCCGGAGCCGGCGTCGTCCCAGACCACCGAGGAGGAACCCGATGACCCGCCAGAGCACCAGGCCACGGGAGGCGCACCCGCCGGGCCAAGCGCGGCTGTACCGGATGCCCGCCGAGACAGCACTGGCCGCCATCCCGGCAGGCTCGATCAGCGTCGTGCTGACCGATCCGCCCTATACCAGCGTCAACCGCCAGGGGGGACGGGGCTCTCACCTGCACCGCTGGTTCCCTGGCGGACTCTCCTGGACGGAGATCGGCCGCATCCTGGCGGTCGCTCGGCGGAAGCTTCGCAGCGATGGCGTCGCGTTCGTGATGACCAACGGCGATGGGCTCCACGATGCGCTAGGGGCCCTGGGGCGGGCCGGCTTCGCGCGGATCCGCACGATCACCTGGGATCGCCGCTACCCAGGCCTCGGGGGCGGCCTCCGGCATCAGACGGAGTTTGTGCTGGTGGGCCTGCTCCCAGGTTCGCGCACCCTGACCGGCGTCGATCTGGTCGCGGTCAGCGCCGTCGGCCCGGGCACGGCTGGCCGGTATCCCACCCAGAAGCCTGATGAGCTGGGGCGGATTCTGGCCAGGATGGCGCGCATCGGCCCGGGCGACGTGGTGCTCGACCCGTTCGTCGGCAGTGGGGCGCTCCTGGTCGGCGCCCGCGAACTCGGCGCGCACGTGATCGGCTGCGACATCGCGCCGGCGGCACTGCGCCAGGCGAAAGCCAAGCTCGGCTCCGCATGATTGGTCACCCCGTCCGTGTCGCCCTCTACGCTCGCGTGAGCACCCGCGACAAGGACCAGGACCCCGAGCTCCAGCTCGATCCGCTCCGCGCCTACGTGGCGGCTCGCGGCTGGACGGCTGCCGAGTACGTGGACCAGGCGCCAGCCGGGGACCTGGCCCGCCGGACGGCCTGGCGCCGGCTCCTCGACGATGCGCAGCGCCGGCGGGTCGATCGCGTCCTGGTCTGGAAGCTCGACCGCGCCTTCCGCTCGACGCTCGACGCATTGCGGACGCTCGAGGCACTTGACCATGCCGGCGTCGGCTTCGCCAGCCTCACTCAGCCCGAGCTCGACACCACTTCCGCGACGGGGCGGCTCGTCTTCACGGTCCTCGCCGCGGTCGCCGAGATGGAGCGCGAGCTCATCGCCGACCGCGTCCGCGAGGGGATGGCCCACGCGGCCCGACAGGGTAAGCAGATCGGCCGGCCGCCGGTCACGGCCCGACCCGGCTTCGCCGGCCGGTGGAGCCGCATCCGAACGGACCTCGCCGCGGAGCGGCTCTCGCGGAGGCAGGCCGCCCGCCGGCTCGGTATCGGGACGGCGACGCTCGGCCGGCTCCTTGCCGCCGATCTCGACACGGGAAGGACCACTGATGCCTGAGCTGCCCGCCTACCCGTTCGACGCGGCCATATGCCGGCTCCTTGCCGGCGGGCCCTTGTCGACCGCCGCCATCGCCGAACGGCTCGCCACGTCGGTTCGGACGGCCCGTCGGAGCCTCACCCGGCTCCGACGGGCCGGGATGGTCGTCACCGATCCCGACAGGCTGCACCGCCTTGCCGCCGGAACCTTGCCGGCCGCTGAGGATCTAGATGAGCATCTAGATGAGGAGCTTGCCGCCTCGAGCCCCACGCCAGCTACCAGCGGGAACGTCCCCCTCTGGGTTGCCATGGTGGCCTTTGTCGCCGGCTGCGTGGTGGTCGCTATCTGGGCAGCAAGGCGCTCGGCACCAGGCCAACCGCCGGCGCGAGTGGCCCCGCCGTCGAGCTCGGCCTGGCCGCCCGGGATGGGACGGTCGGCGCCGTCGTGGTAGGGCCAGGCGGCCACCAGCAGGCCGGTCCAGTCGGGAGTGGCGGCCACCAGCAGGCCGGTCCAGTCGGGAGTGGCGGCCACCAGCAGGCCGGTCCAGTCGGGAGTGGCGGCCACCAGCAGGCCGGTCCAGTCGGGCCAGTCAAAAGCCAGCGCAGCCAGCGAAGGTTCTGCTCGGGCGGGCCCGCACGACAGCTTCAATGACCGGTTCCCAGGCTCGGGTATGGTCGCTCGCTCCTGGGAGTGGTTCGCGGCCCCCGCCGGTGAGCGATGCCAACAAGCTGGACTCGAGCTCGGTCGTGAGCATGTTCACGACCAACCCTCCCGGCCCTGAAAGGCCGAAGAATCGGAGGCTGTCTCGCCAGGGCAACGCCGCCGTGGCCGGCCGGGAGAGCGACTCGGCCACTGCCGTGGTAGAAGTCGCGCGGCCGGCGCCAGCCCGCTCCGAAAGGGGAGCCCCCGAAGACCGTCCGATTCGTGCTCCGCGTGGTCCCGTTCTAGGGCCGATCAGAAGGTGGTCTTTGCGGTACGGGGTGAGCACGTGTGAACTAGCGAACTTCGTAGAGTGGAGCCCAACGAGTCTCAGGGGGAAACTGCGGTCCCGGCCTGAACGAAGCCATCGAACTCCGCCTGAAGCTCCGAGAGCGTGCTGGCGCCGCGGACGTTCGCCCACTCTAGGGCGTACAGGATGACCTGCTCCGTGGTGATCGCGTGCCAACTGAGGCGTCGATGGCCGAACCGCTCGCGGGCGCTGTGCAACGCGTCGTTGCGATCCTGGAGGAGGTCGAACACGTGCCAGAAGTAGCTGCAGACAGGCTGCTCCCCGCGTTTTGCCCGCTCCTCTAGGGCCCTAGTCAGGGCGCGCTCGCTCTTTGCGTGGAGGTAAGGACACGGAGGGCGACTCGGATACCGATGGTCGGGCTCGCCGCAGAAGAGGTATGAGGCTCGCTGGGCGATCCTGAAGAACTCGCCCCGCTCGTGTCGCCCACCCGGTGAGACTTCAGCCGACAGCAGTGCCTCCAGCGCCGTCGCCAATAGCACAACTCGCAGCTGCTCGCGAAGCATCGGCGTCGCGAGCGAGCAAGAACGGACGGCCATGATTGCTCGACGCTGGAACTCCGTCCGCCGAAGGGGCGACGTTCGCAGTGCCCGGTCGAGATACGCAAACCGAGGGTCGGTCCGAAAAGCGCGCACGTCGTCGCGACTGAACTCCCAGTCGCCGATGATCCCAAGCCAGTGGTGGCCAGCGACCAGGATGCGCCGACGCTCGGTCACCGTGAATCTCCATGCGGTGGCGCCGATGTCCCCATGGACGCCGAACTGCTGTACGTCTCTGTTCAGGGTTGGATAGCGGGCATGCTGGTAGAGCAAGAGAACTGCGATTGAATCGCGCACGTTCTCGATCGCGGCGTCGATGGTCGGCTGTGTTTCCTTCTCGGGCCACCGGACCCGCACCTCCGCAGTGCTAGCGGAGTGTCCCTCGATCCCCTCACGAGCCCATTCCAAGAACTGTACCGTCGCGAGGTCGGAGTCGGCCGCGTTGAGGTCCGCGTGGGTAGCGAGCCATCCAGGTGGCCGGAATGTCACGCGGCCGACGCGCCAAGCTTGAGGCACCTTGAGTTGCACGACGGGCATATGAAGCAGCGCGGGCGTGGTAGAGACTCTGCTTCGCGAAGAGGCAACCACGACGAGGAGCGTACATCACGGGTAGTGCCCCCGACGCAGCCGCTTCGACCAAACCCTGCGAGATAAGTGACAAGTAAGCGGTAGCTGCTGGTCTCGCCCCGGCCCTCGCTCCGCTGGTCGCCCAGGAGCCGCCGTAATGCGGCCGGCTCGCGCGCTTGCCGCCGCGCCTACCGAGACATCCAATCACGCGGTACGCTTCGCGCGTGCAGACCAACGTCCTGTACTACGGCGACAACCTCGATATCCTGCGGCGCTACATCCCGGATGAGTCGGTTGACCTCATCTACCTCGATCCACCGTTCAACTCGAACCGGGACTACAACGTCATCTTCAAGGACGAGTCCGGGCGCAAGAGCGACGCCCAGCTGCTGGCCTTCGAGGACACCTGGCACTGGGGGCCTGACGCCGAGGCGCAGTACGCCTACCTGACAAACACCGCCCGCAACCTAGGTCGTGTGCCCTCAACGGTCAGCACCATCGTCGCCGCGCTTCGATCAGGGATCGGCGAGAACCAGATGATGGCGTATCTCGTCGAGATGGCCGTCCGCCTGGTCGAACTCCACCGGGTCTTGAAGCCGACAGGCTCGCTCTATCTGCACTGCGACCCGACGGCAAGCCACTACCTTCGGGTCCTGCTAGACGCGGTGTTCGATCCCATCAACTTCCGGTCCGAGGTGACATGGCAGCGGACGAACGTCCACAGCGACTCCAAGGAATGGAGCGCCGTGTCCGACAGGCTCCTTTACTATGTCAAAGACGCCCGCGAGCGGTATACGTGGAACCCACCGCACCTCCCGCACTCGCCCGAGTACGTCCTGAGCAAGTACCGCAACCGTGACCCGGATGGTCGCGCCTACATGCTCGACAACATGACGAGCCCCAACCCGCGCCCGAACATGATGTACGAGTGGAAGGGCCACGCGAGCCCGGCGATGGGCTGGCGCTACGAGCGGGCCACGATGGAGCGACTCGACGCACAGGGCCGCATCTGGTACCCAGACTCAAAAGACAAGCGCCCCCGACTCAAGCGATACCTCGATGAGATGCCCGGAACGCTGGCGACGAACGTCTGGACCGACATCGCCCCGATCAACTCGCAGGCTCGGGAGCGGCTTGGCTACCCGACCCAGAAGCCCGTCGCACTGTTGGAACGCATCATCGCCGCATCCTCCAAGCCCGGCGACATCGTTCTCGACCCGTTCTGTGGATGCGGGACTGCGCTTGTGGCCGCACAGAAGCTCGACCGCCAGTGGATCGGCATTGACGTGACGTACCTGTCCATCGCGGTCATGAGGGCTCGGCTCAAGGACAGCTTCGGCCTCACAGACGTGGAGGTAATCGGCCAGCCGACCGAGGTTGAGGGCGCGCGTTCGATGCTCGTCGGGACGGGGCTCGAAGGCCAGTACCAGTTCCAGTGGTGGGCGCTTGATCTGATTGGCGCGCAGCCGATGGGAGGCGTTCAGAAGAAGGGCGCGGACCGAGGCATCGATGGCGTGATCAGCTTCTCGACGGGGCCACGCGGCGAGGTTGGCCGGGCGCTTGTGAGCGTCAAGAGCGGCACAGTCAACTCCGGCATGGTGCGGGATCTCAAGGGCGTGCTGGACCGCGAGAAAGCTGAGATCGGCCTGTTCGTCACTCTAGAGGAGCCGTCCGGGCCGATGCACCTGGAGGCGACGACGGCAGGTGTCTACCACTCGGAGTTGTCCGGCCGCGAGTACCCCCGCATCCAGATTCTGACCATCCGCGAGCTGCTGGAAGAACACCGTCGGCCAGACCTGCCCGTGCTCGTGCTCCCGGCCTACCAGCAGGCCGAGCGGGTCGATAAGAAGGGCGCCGAGCAGGGCGAACTCTTCGGCATGTAAGAGCGATCGCCGCGTAGCGCAGCGACCACAAAGACCTCCTTTTGAGACGGTCCGGGCAGGGACCCTCCGCCGCACGAATCGGGGCCGGCGCGGAGCTACCCTTTTGGGATGGCGGCAAGGAGCCGGGCGAGGACGTGCGACGCTCGTCGGTCGAAGCGCCAGGGAACGGTCGAGGAGCTCCTCCGGCCCGCGACGGGCAAGGCGGGCGCCGGGTGTAGTCGTCGCCCGTTCTGCCTTCGCTATCCGCGACGGACGGCCTCGGCGACCGTCGTCTTGCCAATCCTCTTGTAGCGGCTCCCTGGGAAATCCGGGGGAGTACACCTCGGATGAAAGAAGACCCTCACGCCCTCCACCCATTCCCGCCTTTCCTGCGTGCTTACGTCGGCCATCTCGGTCGCCCAGTTGACCGTCTCGGAGCTACTCAACTCGGTTCTGCAGCCCTCGCAGATGTACATCTCTACTCTCCTTCTACAGCGGAGCGACGTTCTGCTGGCGGTTGCAGTCGGGCGCCGGGAGTCGCGTGATGACCCGCTCAGGTTACCCCCCTGTGAGTGTTGGGAGCCGCCGATAAGCGGCCCCCGCTAGTCTCGCTGCGGCCGTCGCTGCGCTTGTCGTTGACGATCCCGGCCACGCCCCGGCCAGTCGAGGGGCTGCGTCGGGGGCTGACGTGCATCAAAGCCGCTTCCGAGAGATAGAGCGACCGCATACTGTCAGGGCGTCCAAGCTCGGGAATGGGAGGTGAGAAATGGCGCAGGGAGCGGGTTTCTTTCAGTGTCCTCAATGCAGGGGCGCGGTTGCCTTCGGGGCGGCTTCATGCCCGCGCTGCGGATATCGACCGCAGGCCGCCACGCCAAGTCGTCAGGAGGGTCGGCGCCTGGGGTTCATGCCGCGCTGGCGCAAAGCGACGTGGGCGGTCGCGATCTGGACAGTGCTGATGGTGCTCTGGATTGCCTCCGCGAGCGCCTATAACGCCAACGACGTCTGCTCTACGGCGACCTATAACAGTGCCTGCCAGGCCGGTGCGACGGTTGGCAAGGGGATCGCCGTCACACTCATCTTCTTGATTTGGTTCATTGGCTTCGTCGTTTTCAGCCTCATCTGGCTAATGAGCCGTCCCCAGCGCCGCCTCTGCCCGGTCTGCGGGGAGCAGGTCAAGAAGGGCCTGAGAGCCTGCCAAAAGTGCGGCTATAACTTCGCTTTTGCCGCTGCCGGTGCTCCGCCTACCACGCCGGTCGCCTGAGTCTGACGCCTTATCACGGCGAAGGAAGCCGGAAACCGCCGGCTTGGCCTATCCGGTCGGCCGCCGATAAGCGGCCCCGGCTAGTTTGGCCCTGCCCCTCGCTCCGCTGACGGCTACGTCGTGACAGCTAGACCGACCGCGTCGGGGGCTTGACTACAGCGATGGGCCTCGGATCACTCCTGGGTGTCTTGCTCAGTCGATTCTCACAGATCAGGAAGCCCGAATGATGACCTCGAACACGGGCGTGCCGCCGAACGCTCCGCCGTAGTACATGTCAACTTCGCCCGTGGCGGCCACCTCATAGACCACGTAACCCGAGGCGTTCTTGCCGTTCGGCAGCGTGCCTGAGTTCAACTCAGGTTTCGGCCCGTTCAGGACGAACGTGATGGTGCTCACGGCGGTCCCGCCGCAGAAGACTGACCAGTCGTACGGATTGTAGGTCACGCCATCGGTCAATGCCGCGTAGGTAACCTTGGCGGCGATGAAGACGTCGCCAGCAGTCTGGGGCGTATCGTTGCTGTAGGTGCCCTTATACGACGAGGCGGTGCTTACGTTGGAGATCGTGATCGTGGCCCAGTCCGCGCCGTTCTGCTGGAGGGTAACTGTGTCGCCGGGCTTGTAGGCGGCTGGCCCCGTAGGCGTCGGTTCAGGCGTGATGAGTGGCGGGAGAGTGATGACCGGCGCAACTTGAGTCGGTGCCCCCATAGTCGGTGCCCCCTGATTCGGCGAGGCCGCCGGCACCGCGGTAGAGACCGACTGAGCCGAGCAGGCGCTGACCGCGAGTACGGCGGCCAGAGCGAGCGCTAACCTCTTCACCATGATTCCTGCCCTTCCCGTTCTCCCATTGGGACGCCCCGCCCCAGAGTACTCGGATGCCAGGTCCGGCATACCCCCCAAATGGGCCCCCGTGCCTCTCGAAGTAAGCCGCACGCAAGCCCGCAGCCGTTAGTCTCGCCCCAGTCCCCGCTCCGCTGGTCGTTGACGATCCCGGCCCGGTGCCGGCCAGTCGAGCGTCTGCGTCGGGGGCCATAATCACCCCATGCGCGGGTACGACCGAACCGGCTGCCCTTATTGCGGCGCCGGGTTCAAGCCGCTGCCTCGTGGGAGGAAACGCTGTCCGTCCTGCGGCCAAGTGGTCTGGGTGCGCTTGGGGCCGGACGGACGCCGCTACCTCCTCCGTGAGGCCGACCTCGCAGAGCATGAGGCCCGATGGGAGGCTCACCACCAACGCACGGCGGAGGAGGAAGCCGCTCGACGTAATCTCGAAGCGGCCAGGCTTGGCCGTAAAGCCCTGCGCTCTTATGCCGACGGCGGACTCCGACACGTGGAGATAACTGGCGCTAGCGATCCCTGCCCTGCGTGCGCCGTCGTCATCGGCAGACGGTTCGCGCTATCGACGGCGCCTCCAATCCCGGTACCCGGTTGCAGCAACGCCATCTGTCGATGCGACTACGTACCGCTGATCTCGTAGCCGCCGACGACCCGGCATCGGCCAGTCGCGCTGCCTTCGGTGTCTACGGCTGTCGGGCGCGGCGGTCACGGTTCACATCCAGCCGCGGAGTGTGAGCCTGGAGGCCGTACCGTCGGCCGCCTAGACTATCGGCAGACCCTACCGAGCGCCCGTCACTTCCCCCTCAGTGGCGGGCGCTTTTCTGTCGAACTGAGCAGCTAACGATGGCCTGCCCGGGCCCCCCGCCCACGAGGGGAAGCACGTCCGACAGCCCGGGGCGCTTGGAAGGCTGACGCTCTACCGACTGAGCTACTCCCGCTCTTGCTCTCTCCGTGGGAACTAGACAGTAGACTACCGGCTCGATTTCGCTGGCGGACGGTCGGCGGTCCTCCGCCTCTACGTGGCCGACCCGGAGGTCTGCGCTCGAGAGGCAGCCGTCCTGGCCGCGGTGGCCGGTCGCCTCCCGGCGCCTCGCGTGCTCCACTCGGATGCCGCGGCCCAACCGCCGTTCGCGCTGCTGGGATGGCTCGATGGCCAGCCTCTGGACGAGGTATTGGTCAGGGCCGACGCAGCCACGGCCGTGGAGATCGCCACTGGCTGCGGGGCCACACTCTCGCGGATCCACGAAATCCACTTTCCGGCGGCCGGCTTCTTCGGTTCGGATTTGAGCGTCATCCGGCCGATGCCCGCCTGGGCCACAGCCGTTCTCGAGGCTCTCACCGGGCGCGTTGAGGGGCGTCTCGGGCCGGCGCTGTCCGACAGGGTGCGGGCGACGGTCGACTCGAATGCCAGTGCGGTCGAATCGGTCTGGTCGGGGCCCGTGCTCGTGCACGCCGACTTCAGGGCCTCGAACCTGCTGGTTCGCGAGGGCGCCGATCCTTCGGACGTTCCGCGCCTCCGTTCGGGCCGAGATGCGGCCTATCGCTCGACCGAGTCAGCCGCGGGTCGATGGCGTCTGGCCGGCATCCTCGACTGGGAGTTCGCCTGCGCCGGCTGCAAGCTGATCGACTTCTCGGCCTTCCTGCGCAACGACGGCTCACGACCGCCCGGCTTCAACGATGCCTTCGCCGCGGCTTACCTCGCCGCCGGCGGCGCGCTGCCCGCGGATTGGCGCCGCCTCACAGGCCTGGTCGATCTGTTGAACCTGCTGCAGTTGCTGGCCTGGGCCGACAATCTCGCCGCCACGGAACTGCGCCGGTTGGTTACGGAGACCGTCGATGGTCCCTGAATTGGGTCTCGGTCCTCCACGGCCTGGGTGAAAGCGCTCCACCGAATGCAGGGCCAGCGGCGCTGAGCGCCGTCTGTCGCGTCGTCCGAATCCGCCCGGTCCTTAGTTGACTCATATGCGCAGCCCTCGATCTCCTCCGTCCTGTAGGCTTGTCGAGGATGGAGCGGCTCGAGTCTATCGTTCGCGCCCGCCGGACAAGGGGTTTCGAGCCGCCGGCTGGCGGGTCGCCGCACAACCCATCATTGGACGTAAGCTCGGCGCTGGTCGACCGCATTTGGGTCCGCGGCGCCCCGGGGTGCTGGGAGGGTCAACCATCCCATGGACATCGACGTCGCTCTCCTGCCCCAGGCCGCCCGGCCCGCCGATCCCGCAGTCTTCATCGTCGTCGATGAGATCCGGGCCAGCACGACGATCACGACGCTGCTCGACATCGGCTGCTCGGGCATCTACATCGAGGGCGCCTTGGAGGCGGCGCGGCGGCGCGGCCGCGAGACGGGGAGCATCCTCGTCGGCGAGCGGCACTTGCGACGTCCCGTCGGATTCGACTTCGCCAACTCCCCGATGGTGCTGGCGCGGGCCGGCGTGGAGGGCAGAAGCGCCGTTCTCTCCACGACCAACGGCACGGCGATCCTCAAGATGCTGCGCCGCTCAGAGTGCGTCCTCGTCGGCTGTCTGAGGAATGCCCGCGCCTGCGCTGGGGCGGCCGTTCGGCTCGCCGCGGCGCAGGGCGTCGGGATCCGGGTGGTCTGCGCGGGCCGGCTGCGCCGCTTCGTGCTGGAGGACGCGGTAGCGGCCGGGGTCATCGTGTCGCGCATCGTCGAGGCGGCGGACGCCAGCGGAATCACAACGAACCTCACGGATGCCGCCAGGGTCGCGGTCGGCCTGCGCGACTCCTACCCCGACACGCTGGCGGCCCTGCTCGACTCGGACGGCGGTCGTGTTCTGCGAGAGATAGGCCAGGAGGAGGACATCCCGTTCTGCGCCGAGGTGGACGTGACCGACACCGTGCCGATCCTGCGAGACGGC
>Ga0187881_10004917_pt1 | contig 10558 bp, 7 predicted proteins | sample June2016WEW_19_1_2_FD_133017 | JGI IMG/M metagenome (GOLD analysis project Ga0187881, IMG submission 133017) | Peatland microbial communities from SPRUCE experiment site at the Marcell Experimental Forest, Minnesota, USA - June2016WEW_19_100 | ecosystem: Environmental > Terrestrial > Soil >...
AGGATTTCTTGCTCGAAAGCGGGAGAATTCTGGGCCTCTTCCAGGGGGGACCGGAAGAATATTTCGCCGGTCAGCGAAAGAGATTCCTCCGGGCCAAGGGCTTGAAAGAGGAGGATATCCTGAATCTTATCGCCCAGAGGGAGGCAGCCCGCAAAGAAAAGAACTGGACGCGGGCGGACGAGATCCGAACCCATGCCGCAGCCATGGGGATTGTTCTGGAAGACGGACCCAAGGGGACGACGTGGAGACCGACCTGACAAGTTCGGAGTTAAGAGTTCGGAGTTCGGAGTGACAAGAAAACCTGGTTTTTACTCCAAACTCCGAACTAAATTTCTCCGAACTCTTCCCCCGAACTTCGAACTATATTGCTCTGAACTTTCCCACCCGAATTCCTCCCTATTCCCTTTTTCTTCTATTTATGTATATAATGAAATATGGGAAAATGTCACTCCTGTGGAAGAGAGATCAAAGTCCAGGGTAAATCTGGGCGCGAGGAAATCTGTCCTCATTGTCGCAGTGATCTCCATTGCTGTCTGAACTGCAGCCTTTATGATGAATATGCGCAGAATAAATGCCGGGAGCCGGTGGCAGAATGGGTAAACGACCGGGCGAAAAGTAATTTCTGTGAATATTTTAACTTCAAAGAAATAACGAGCGGGGGTCGGGGGCGTCGAGAAAGAGATGAGGCTTTAGCCAAACTCGAAGCCCTGTTTAAAAAGAAATCCACTTAAAGGGGGTTAAGAAAAATCCAAAAGATTTTTGGGAATACATTAGGCCTGAAACCTTCCCAAGCGAAGAAGATCTTATCTCTCTACCACCGGAGAACACCTCCCCAGCGGGTTATCACCCCTGAACTTGCCCGAACCCTAACCGAATTGTCCCGGGAAATTAGCCGACAACTGGCTCTTTTAATCGATCGCGGGGGAAACGTCCGCTACGTGGTCGTAGGGGGCCCCTTTGGAATCTGGATCCCCGACCTGGCGGATTTCCGTTTGGGCAGCGGGCCTCGCTTGCGAGGATTGCGTTGCGTTCATACCCATCTGAAGGGAGAACCCCTTAATCAAGACGACCTGACCGACTTAGCCCTCCTGCGGCTGGATCTGATGGCGGCCGTCGAGGTATCGGAGTCGGGCCTTCCGGGAAATATCTTCCTGGCTAATCTGATCCCCTTCAATGAAAAGGGCGATAACTGGCGCTGCTGGGAACCCCTCCCCATCGCCAGTTTGGACGTGAACGCCCTGCAGATGATTCAGGCCCTGGAAGAGGAATTTGGAAGGAACCAGAGAGGACGCGAAGCCGGAGACCGTCGAGACCGGGCCATTTTAGTTCACGCCTCTTCAGCCCCCAGGTGGGCCATCGAAGATTCATTGAATGAGCTGGCCGACCTGGCCGATTCCGCCGGCGTTGTCGTCCTGGATAAGCTAAGCCAGAGGCGCCATCAGTTTCATCCCCGCTTTCTCATGGGGCGGGAGAAGCTGATGGATCTTTCGATCCGGGCTTTTCAACGGGGGGCCGACCTGCTTATCTTTGATCAGGAGCTGAACTCCAACCAGATGCGTTCCATCGCTGACCTCACAGAGCTCCGGGTGATTGACCGGACTCAGCTGATTCTGGACATCTTTGCCCAGAGGGCACACAGCCGGGAGGGGAAGCTCAAGGTGGAGCTGGCCCAGTTGAAGTACCTGCTTCCCCGGCTCACTGCGAAAGACAGCGGCCTTTCCCGTTTGACCGGGGGGATTGGGGGTCGCGGACCGGGGGAGACCAAGCTGGAAATTGATCGTCGAAAGGTACGAGATCGCATTCATCGACTGGCCCAGGAGTTGAATAATCTAAACCGTGGCCGGGAGGTCCGCCGGGTTCAGCGGGAGAAGAATCACGTGCCCGTAATATCCATCGTCGGATATACCAATGTGGGCAAGTCCACCCTGCTGAATGCCCTGACCAAAAGTCAGGTTTACGTGGAAAACAAACTCTTTGCCACGCTGGACCCCACGAGCCGTCGGCTTCGGATGCCCCGGGAAAGGGAGGTCATCATTACGGACACGGTAGGATTCCTCCGCGACCTGCCCAAAGACTTGATGGATGCTTTCCGGGCCACCCTGGAAGAATTGAAAGACGCTGACCTGCTTTTGCACGTGATTGACATCAGCCATCCCCGCTTCGAAGACCAGATGGCTGCGGTGGAAAAAATCCTGGAGGAGCTGGATTTAAAGCGCACTCCCCTGCTCCGGGTTTTGAACAAGACGGATAAGGTGGACCCGGAAACAGCGGAGCGGTTCTGCCAGGCTTTTGACGCCATCTGCGTCTCCGCCTTGCAACCCGAGACTTTTTCCCCGCTCCTCAGAAGGATCGAAAGGGAAATTTCCCAGTTAAAGAGCGGTCCTCCCGAATTTGTGCCTTCCTATGATACCCCTGTGAGCTCCCCGGTTGCTCAAACGGTCTAGGAATACCGTTCGGAGTTCGGGATTAGGAGTTTTTAGTATTTCCGAATGCCTACACTACTCGGAACTTTTCGCTCCGAACTCCGAACTCAACTACTCGGAACTTTGATTTCTAAGGGCAAATCAGTATAATGGGAAAAGAGAATTCTGCCAGGAAGGTTAGTCAATATGCCTATTTATGAGTATGAAGCCGCGTCTCCGGGAAGAAAATGCGGGAAGTGTTCATCCGTCTTTGAGGTCATCCAGCGCATCTCGGACCATCCCCTCACCATCTGTCCGGAATGCCAGAAGGAGATCCGGAGAAGAATTTCCCGGCCGCGCGTGATCCTCCCCGGATCAGCCAGAGGAGGCGACGAGGTTGAGCAAAAAGTGGCCGAGTACGAACGGCAGGGAATGTACAGCCACGCCGCTGAACTGGCCGACAAGGAGAGCGAAAAACCGGAGAAAGCTCGTCTCAAAGAGCGCGCCATGGAGGATTACAAAAAAGCCGGATATAATTTTTAAAGAGAGAGGATCCTTGAGCAAGAAAACAAAAAGAAGAACTTCCCTTCCTTCCTTTTCCCCCGCCGAAATCCTCAATGTGCTCAATGCCCAAAAGGGACAGGCGATCACCTTTACGGAAATTGCCCAAGCTCTGGACGTGGACCCATCCCGGCGCAAAGAATTACGCCGGGCTTTGCGGGAGATGGTTGATGAGCGTAAGATCGTAAAGCTCGACCGCAGGCATTATAGCCTTCCTTCCGGGAAAAATGTAATCATCGGCCGGGTGCAGGCCCATCGGGACGGGTACGGCTTCCTCATTCCTGACGATACCAGCCTCCCGGATATATTTCTTTCCAAGCGGGACGTCCAGGATTTGATGCATCGGGACCGGGTCGCCCTTCATCTCGCCAAGAAAGAACGGGGACGGCGAAGAGCCCCGAGGGTCGTCGAGGTTCTGGAGAGGGCCAACCGCCGGGTGGTCGGCCGGTATGAGGAAGGAAACAAATGTGATTGGGTTATTCCTGATGAGCAGCGGCTCGTTCAGCCCATTCGTATTCCCAAGAAAGCTTCCGGGGGAGCGAAGAACAATAAGATCGTCCTGGCTGAGATCACCCGCTATCCGACCGGCAAGGAAGGGGCCGAGGGAGGAATCCTGAAGATCCTCGGCGACCCTGGAGATCCCCGCCTCGATTCAGAGATCATCATTCACAAATACGACCTTCCCGACGAATTCCCCCCTCCAGTCCTGAAAGAGGTCTCCGGAATTCCTCCGGTTGTTCAGACAGATGGATTGGCCAACCGGAAGGACCTCCGGGCTCTAAATTTTTTCACCGTGGATGGAGAAACCGCCCGTGACTTTGACGACGCGGTGGCGGTCTCCCGCGAACCCGGAGGCCATCTTAAGCTGTGGGTTTCCATCGCCGATGTCAGCCATTATGTGAAGGAAGACTCTGCCCTGGATAAGGAGGCTCTTCGCCGGGGAACCAGTGTCTATTTCCCCGAGCGCGCTTTGCCCATGCTGCCTCCTGTGCTTTCTAACGGGATCTGCAGCCTGAACCCGGAAGAAGACCGGCCATGCCTGACCGTGGCCATGGAATTTGACGGACAGGGAATCCTCCGGCAGAGCGATTTCTTCCCCAGCGTGATCCACAGCCAAGCCCGTCTGACTTACACCCTGGTGAAGGAGATGCTCCAGGAAGGAAAGGATGAGGTTATAGCCCGTTATCCATCCATCTTTGAGGACCTCAAAGCCATGGCTGACCTCTGCGGGGTGCTTCGTGCCAGGAGGAAGGAGAGGGGTTCCATCGACTTTGACCTTCCCGAGCCTGAAGTCATCCTGGATGTTCAGGGGCAAATCGAAGAGATCGTAAAAGCGGATCGACATATTGGCCACCAGATCATCGAGGAGTTCATGATCGCCGCCAACGAAACCGTTGCCGGATTCCTGGATCAGAGAGAGATCCCTTCCCTGCACCGGGTGCATGAAGTGCCGGAGGGAAAGAAAATCGAGGAGTTCAAAGAATTCGTCGAACATCTGGGCTACCCCTTCCCGATCAAGGGAAAAATTCAACCCAAAGTTTTCCAGAGATTTCTGGAAAAGGTCCGGGGAAAGCCCGAAGAGAAGAGCGTGAACTACCTGCTCCTCCGTTCGATGAAGCAGGCCCGCTATTCGGAAGAACAGCTGGGCCACTTCGCCCTGGCCGCGGTCCATTACCTTCACTTTACCTCTCCCATCCGCCGCTACCCGGATTTAGTGGTTCACCGGATCCTCAAGGAAGTCCTGCGGCACGGGGAGATGGCGGAAAGGCGCGTCCAGCGCTGGGAGAAGAAGCTTCCCGAGATTGCCGACCATTCTTCCCTGAGGGAACGGATCGCCATGGAGGCCGAGCGGGAGATCGTGGATCGCAAAAAAGTGCAGTTCATGCGAGATAAACTGGGCCAAGAGTATAACGGCTATATCTCCGGGGTTCTTCCTTTTGGGATCTTTGTCGAGCTCGAAGACTTTTTCATCGAAGGTTTGGTTCACCTGACCCGGCTCCCGGAGGACCACTATGAGTACCGGGAAACAAAACACACCCTGGTGGGGAAGCACAGCAACAGATTCTTCCGATTGGGGGATCGAGTAAGGGTTAGGGTGGAAGCCGCCAGCCTGGAGCGTCGTCAGATTGATTTTGGCCTTGTCGAGTGATATAGAAGGATTATGAAAGTCATCTGGAAAGCGAAAGATTTCGGTCAATCCTTTAAAAATCCCGTACTCACCCTCGGGAATTTCGACGGGGTTCATCTGGGGCACCAGCGCATCTTTAAGCAGGTTCGGGAGAAGGCGAAAGAGATCGGCGGTGATTCCATCGCCTACACCTTTGAACCCCATCCGGTGCAAATGTTGAAACCCGAACGGGAGCCTTTTCTCCTTTTGCCCATCGCAGAAAGGCTGCGGCTGATCGGAGAGCTGGGGATCGAGGTGGCCATCTGTGCCCCGTTCACTCGGGAATTTGCCAACCTGACCGCTGAAGAATTCGTCCGTGATATCCTGCATGAGCAAATCGGCGTCCGGGAGGTTTTTGTGGGGCAGAACACTACCTTCGGGCGAAACCGCGAGGGGAGCGTCCCGCTTCTGAAAGAGTTCGGGCAACGCTTCGGGTTCGCCGTGGAAGCGGTTGAAGCGGTTGAGGTGAGAGGGGCTGTCATTTCCAGCAGCCGAATCCGAAAGCTCGTCCGCGCGGGGGACGTAAAGGGAGCGGCGGAACTCCTGGGTCGATATCCTCTCCTCTTCGGCGAGGTTATCCATGGCCATGGCCGAGGAAGCAAAAAGCTGGGATTCCCCACGGCTAATCTGAAAACGGCTTCGGTTCTTTTCCCTAAACCCGGAATCTATGCCGTTTGGACCATCCATGATGCCCAGAGGTATCCGGCCGTGGCCAATCTGGGCTGGAACCCCACTTTTCATGATCGGAATTTCTCCATCGAAGTCCATATCCTCCATTTCGACAAAGATATCTATGGCCATCTGCTGCGGGTCGAATTCGTGGAACGCCTGCGCGATGAAGTCACCTTCCGGGGCCCAGAAGAACTGATCACCCAGATCAAAAAAGACGTGGCCCAGGCGAAGAAGATTTTGAAGGTCGATTAATTCCCAAGCATCTTCATCATTACAAGTCATTGCGAGCCCGAAGGGCGCGGCAATCAATTATTAATTTACCAGAAGACCCTGCCTAAGGCCTATCAATTATTCAGATCCCTTAAAAGGAAATTGAAAGTTTGAAAGAAACCCGCTATTCTTCTCCCAGACCGCCTCCCGGGATGTAGAGGACGGACTTCCGATAATTCCGTTGCTGAAAAGGGAGAGATGGCTTAAAGGTTCGGTATACGGGGGAGGTCGAAGTTATAGTCAAGAATGAAGATTCGCCCCTTTCACAACTTTTTCCTTGTTATTTCATCGATAATTTTTCTTTGGTTCTCGGGTGCCGGCTGAAGAGGCGATACCGGTTGCCCTGATCCTATCCCCAAGGTTGACATGGCGTATTTTACACCGGAGAGCCAGCAGGGCCCTCCGAGGCAGAGGGGCTGGCGCAGAAAATCCACCCTTTCCTGCATTCTTGCCAATTCTTCCCGGTCTTTCTTCCGAGCAGCGGAATAGGCGCGCACATATGTTTCCGGCTCGAAGTTGGCGCATACATTTACGGCTCCAACCGCTCCGGCGAGCAATTTGTCGGCCAGATCAACCTCGCTGCCGGATAATACTTTCAACCCTGTCGCTTGTAAGCGCCGAAAATACTCCATATCCCCGGAGCTGTCCTTGCAATATCGGATCCATCCGCGCCTGGCGCATTCCTGAAACACTTCCACCGGTATTTGCGAATGGGTATTCTGCGGAATGTTGTAACCCACCATTTCCATTCCGCTGCCGGCATCGATGCACTCGTTAAACAGCCTGAAATGTTCCTCAGGGGTTGTCAGGGAAATATAAAAAGTTGGGGAGACGACAAAAAATTCGTAGCCGATTTGTTTTAAGAGCTTAATTTTTTCTTTTACCCTCTTGGTTGAGGTATCCATCACTCCACCCAATAGCGATACTCTATTCCTATTCTCGTTTCGCGCGATCTCCATCATCCTTGTCCATTCTTTTTCCGTAAGTAACGGTCCTTCCCCCGCTGAACCCCCGACAAACAACCCATGTACCCCGCCTTCGATAACATGGCGGATAAGCTTTCTGAAAGAACTTTCATCGACTCGATCGTCTCTATCGACCGGCGTAATGAGGGGAACAATGATCCCGTGCAATTCACTGTTTTTCATCCATCCTCCAATGGGGGTCTGCACTTTGACTTTTGAGATTCCATTTTACCATTTGCTGTCCTGCCATAAGTAAGAAACTCCCACAATAGATCGGCTCCGCTTGTCCCTCCCAAGTCAGAAAACTGGATTTCAGCCTCTCCCCGCGTTACCCTTTGGTCGCCCCGGCGGTCAGACCGGCAATATAGTAATCCATTAAGAATGCGTAGATGATCACCGGCGGTGCCGCCGCCATCAAGGACCCGGCCATGATCTTGCCCCACTGGAACACATCGGCACGGATCAGGTCGCTGATGATTCCCACGGTCAGCACCATCTGGTCGGACCGGTAGAGATAGGCCATGGGGTAGATGAACTGGCCCCAGCTCACCGTGAAGGCAAAGATCGTCGCCGCGATGATGCCGGGCATGGCCACGGGGATGAAGATCTTGAACAGCACCTGCATCCAGCCCGCCCCGTCGATGAGTGCCGCCTCGTCCAGCTCCTTCGGGATCGACGCGAAGTAGCCGATCATGATCCAAGAGCAAAACGGCACCGCCAGCGTCGGGTAGATGAGGAGCAGGCCCCAGGTGTTGTTGATCAGGCCGAGCTTGCCCATAATCTGAAAGAGCGGGATGAAGAGCAGCGAGTCGGGGACCAGGTAGGTGAGGAACACGCCGGTCGCCAGTAACTGGCTGCCCCAGAACCGCAACCGCGCCAAGCTGAAGGCGGCCAGCACCGAAATGGCCATCGACACCGCGACCACGCAGACGGTGATCTTGACCGAGTTGATGAAGAAGTGCTGGAAGTTGCTGTTTTGGATCAGGTCCAGGTAGTTCTGCAGCGTAGGGCGGTGGACCAGCCACGGATTGGTCTGCTGCTCCGAGATCTCCGCCGAAGTCTTGAAGCTAGTGATCAGCATGTAGAAGGGCGGAATGAGGAACATGAAAACGAAGACGGCCAGCGCTGCATAGCTTCCCCAAAGCGCCCAGCGCCGCTGGCGCGACAGCCCGCCGGATCGGCGTGTGGCCGGCGGCATCGCTTTGGCAGTAGCCCGGCTCGCGCTCATCAGATCGTCTCCTTGCTGCGCCGGGTAACCCCGCGCAGGATGAAGAAGCTGGCCACCGCCAGGATAGGCAGCATGAACAGACTCACCGACGCGCCTAGCGGGATATCGCCCGACTGGATACCTACCTGGAAGGCATAGGTGGCGAAGATGTGGGTCTGGTCCTGCGGCCCGCCGTTGGTCAGGATGCGGACGATGTCGAAATTGGCAAAGGTGACAATCAGGCTGAACAGTACAGTGATGCTGATGATATTGCGCAGCATGGGCAGGGTAATATAGCGCATCTTCTGCCAGGCGTTGGCTCCATCAATGGCTGCTGACTCGTAAAGATGCTCGGACACAGATTTGAGCGCTGCAAGGTACATGATCATGAAAAAGGGCGTGCCCCACCAGGTGTTCACCAGGATCATGCAAAAACGTGCCCAATTGGCGTCGCCCAGCCACGCCACCTCCGGCAGGCCCACCCCGCTCAGGACCCAGTTGAACGCCGAATAGGAGGGATCGAACAGCCACCACCACCCCAGGGTGGAAATGGCCAGCGGGATCACCCAGGGGATCAGCAGGAGGCCACGCCAGACGCGCTGGTTCTTCGCGGGCAAGTTATGCATCAGATGAGCGAGGGTGAAGCCGATCACTGCCTTGGCGAAGACCGCGGTGATGGCAAACAGGCAGCTCTGGAAGATCACCAGGCGAAACGTGCTGCGGCGGAGCAGAAAGGTAAAGTTCCCGAGTCCCACGAACTGGGTCATCCGCTTGTTTAGCAGGCTCAGGTATATCGCATACAGCCCCGGGTAAAGAACCAACCCAACGATCAGCAGGATCAGCGGCAGGCACATCAGGAAAGCGATGGTCGAGCGTCGCCGCGTTAGCAGGCGTATAACGCCAGCCCGCGCCCCGGCGATCTCTTCGCGGAAAAACGTTGCGGGGATACTCCGATTGGCCATCTCGTCATCCTGCCTTCCAGTCGCCGCGGGCGGGAAGCGGCGCCGCCCCCCGCCCGCAATCGCCTCAGCCGCGCGTGAAGCCTTCCAGCTCGTCCTGAGCCCAGCTCAGCGCCTGATCCATCGACTGGCCGCCTTTGGTCATCTTCGCGACCAGGGTTGTTATGGTGGCACGGTTGTAAATCTGCACGGCTATGTCCCGAGGCGCGGGGTAAGCGGAGATCGAGGGCGTCGCATTATGGAACGGCCGGACCGGATAGTTGAAAACCGTCCCGCGCGGAGGCTCGACCTCGGACCAGATCTTGAAATCGGACATGCTGATGAAAGGCGGGATGTCGTACCCGTCCACGGCGATGTCGCGCTCCTCCACCTGCTCCCGCTGCATCAGAAAGGTCAACAGGTCCTTCGCCGCGCTCTTGTTCTTACTGAAAGACCAGATGCCCCAGAAATACGGCAGGTGGGGGACAAAGCGGCCCTTTGGACCGGCCGGGGTCGGGAAGGTCCAGCAATCCGCCGCTACGGATGGGTTGTCCCGTTTCGCCACGGCCCAAGACGAAGGCGGGTTGAAGATCAACGCCGTCTTACCGGCGATTAGCGCCCGGTTGTTGGAGGCGTCATCGTAACTGTACACGTCATCGGGCAGGAACTTGGCAAGTTTCATCATGTATTCGAGCGCTTGCTTCACGGGATCCGACTTCACCGTGATGTTCCCTTTCGCATCCACCAGCTCGGCGCCGAAGCTCCGGAACAGCGCGCCGACCCAGTCCACGTTATCCGTGGTCTGGCCGAGGCCCAGAGCGAAGGGCAAATTAGCCTTCTGCGCCGGCCCCGCATACTTCAGCATGGTGTCCCAGGTCCACTGGTCGGACAGGGCCGTGTGCTCCGGCTTCGCGGGATACATGGCCTGTACGTCGAGGCCCTGCGCCTTAAAGAAGCTGATACGCGCACAGGAGGGTTTGTACTGCGACCCCGAGCTTGACGGCACGCCGATCCAACGCCCTTTGACCTTGGCCAGGTACTCGGAGACCGGGTTGATCTTGCCGTACTTTTTCTCCAGGGCATTGATCACGTCATCCACCGGCTCGAGGTTATCCGCGTTGTTGCCGATATTCCAGGTGTCGAAGGCGAGAATATCGTGGCCGGCCTTGGCCTGGGCCTCGGCGGAGGCGGTCATGATAATCTTGTTCCCTATGGAGGTAATGTAATCGTCGGTCACCTCGACCTTGTTTTTCTTGGCCCAGGCCGCTACCTGCTTTTTCATCGCGGCGTTGCCCGCAGGCACCCAGTGGTCCCAGAACCCCACCGAGAGCTTGCCGGCGGCCCGGGAGGTGCGAACGTGCACCAGCGGCAGTGCG
>Ga0187881_10004932_pt1 | contig 10526 bp, 12 predicted proteins | sample June2016WEW_19_1_2_FD_133017 | JGI IMG/M metagenome (GOLD analysis project Ga0187881, IMG submission 133017) | Peatland microbial communities from SPRUCE experiment site at the Marcell Experimental Forest, Minnesota, USA - June2016WEW_19_100 | ecosystem: Environmental > Terrestrial > Soil >...
CGGAGGAGATTTCGAGTTCCGCGAGGTTCCTGACGGGCGGGAAGGTGCTGAACCAGGGGGAACTAGCCAAAGGGTATTTCGTCGCCCCAACCCTGGTTGACCACCTGCCGGTCACCCACCGTCTTTGGAAGGAGGAGATGTTTCTGCCCATCACCACCATCCACGCGGTGGACACCCTGGAAGAGGCCATGAGGCTCGCCAATGACGTCAACTACGGTTTGACGGCGGGTTTCTACGGCAACCGACAGGAAGCCAGTTGGTTCTTTGACCAGATCGAAGCCGGCGTGGCCTACGCTAACCGACCGCAAGGGGCAACCACGGGGGCTTGGCCGGGGTTCCAGCCCTTTGGCGGGTGGAAGGGATCCGGCTCAAGCGGCAAGAACGCCGGCGGCCTTTACTACCTCCCACTGTACATGCACGAGCAGATTCAAACCCTGATCAGCCGGTAGAGTGCACGCATGGCCTGGCGCGGAAGCCCCCCGGTCCTCTGGAGATGAACGTCAAGGAGCGGCTGGGCTGTTTCCTCAGCCTGATCGGTGTGGCCGCCCTCGTCTTGTTTGGCCTCCCGATCTGGCAGGCGCTGCAGCGTCGGCCCTGGAGCATAGACCAGACCTGGATCCTGGGTGCCCTGAGCGCACTCATCCTGGTCTGGATCGGAATCCGGTTGTCTTGGGCAGGACGCCGAGAAGCGGGCTCGTCCAAGCCACCCAGCCTGGCGCATTCGGTTCGGGCCCGATTCCGACGGGGAAAGGACGACCCGCAGCAGAAGGGTTAGGCCAGCCCAGAGTCGGGTTGCGCCCGCGACCCAATTTTTCCGAGTGGCCGGATGAGCAAACTTCTTCCTCTCTCCCAGGCGGTCGATCGCCTCGTCCACGACGGCGATCTGGTTTATGCGGCCGGTTTTACCCACCTCATCCCCTTCGCGGTGGCCCACGAGATCATTCGTCAGGGACGCAAGAATCTCACCTTGGCCCGCGCCACCCCGGATCTGATCTATGACCAGCTCGTGGCCGCCGGCTGTGCGAAGAAGGTGATCTTCTCCTACATGGGGAACCCCGGTGTGGGTTCCCTGCGAATCGTGCGCGCGGCGATCGAGGCGGGCGAAATCGAGTTCGAAGAGTACTCCCACTTCGCGATGATCGCGCGCTTGGCGGCGGCGGCCAGTGGTCTGCCTTTCCTGCCGATGATGCCCATCGGGACGGAGGATCTGGCGCGGGTCAACCCCCAGTACCGCAAGGTTGTGGATCCCTACTCGGGCCGGGAGCTCAACACCGTTCCTGCCCTTCATCCGGATGTGGCGATCGTGCATGCTCAGCGGGCGGATGCGAACGGCAACGTCCAGATTTGGGGGATCCTGGGTGAGCAAAAGGAGGCCGCCTTCGCCGCGGCGCGAGTGATCGTCACTGCGGAGGAGATCGTGGACGAACAGGTGATCCGCTCCGACCCCAACCGCACTCTGATTCCCTCCTTTGTTGTCACCGCGGTCTGCCATGTGCCTCACTGCGCTCATCCCTCCTACACTCAGGGATACTACGACCGCGACAATGAGTTCTACTTGCGGTGGGACAAGATTTCCTCCGACCGCCAGTCGACCCGGGCGTGGTTGGAGGAGTGGGTATTCGGGGTCAAGGACCGGGATGAGTATTGGCAGAAACTGGGCGAGGAAGTTCGGGCGCGTCTGGCGATGAAGCCTCGTTGGAGTCAACCCGTCAACTACGGAGAATTCTAGATCTCGCCCGGAAGGGTCTCGGGGGTCGTGGGTCGGGAGCGGCTGCCCCCAAGGCGGGCTTCGGGTTTCGGGAGCCAAGGATTCGCCCGCCAAGGCAAGAGAGCGGGCCCGCCCGAGCAGGTGCAGCCCGGGGTCGAGGCACTCCCCTTGGAGATAGGAGAGGGGTGAGGGGATGCAGCGCCGCTTGAGAATTCCTCCGGCTCTGATCCTCTTTTTTTCTCGCCGCGATCGGGAGGCTCCTTTCCGGATCGTCTCCACTAGCTGAATTCTTCTCGGTCTCCGGCCTGACCCTGATGTCCCTTCTCTGCGGGGGGGCGCGATCCTCATTCGCAAACTTGCCTTGCGGTGGGGCAAGGGCTGGCGGACCGCATTCCTGCTCGGGATGACCTACGGGATTGGGGAAAAGGACCTGATAGCCAAGAGTTGCCTTGACATCAACTGGCCAGATGCCAAGGCCCTCCGGCAGAATAGGTGTTGGGGGGCATCAACTGGGGCTGGCCTCCGGGGGGCTGAACTTCTTCATCGCTCTCGCGCCCCAGCCCTCGGCCCGGGCATTCAAGTCAGGTGATGGAGGTGCCGATGGAATCGATTGAACTCTCGGATATCATCCCGTGCACTCCCGCCCGTCTCTACCAGGCGTGGCTAGACAGCGCCGAGCACTCCGCTTTCACGGGCGGCAAGGCGAAGATCGATCCGCGAGTGCACGGGAAGTTCACCACCTGGGACAAGTACATTAGCGGAGAGACTCTGGAGCTGGAGCCCCCCCGCAGAATTGTCCAGGCTTGGCGGACCGCGGATTTCCCCGCGGGCAGTGCGGACTCCAAGCTCGAGATTCTCTTGGAACCCGCCGGGGCGAAAAGCCGCTTAACCCTGAAACACAAGGATTTGCCCGAGGGTCAGGGCCAGGACTACCGGCAGGGTTGGATCGACAACTACTTCGAGCCGATGAAGGCCTACTTTGCCTCCTTCCCGGGCCAAAACTCCTGAACCTGCCCTCCCGGGCCTCGCGGCGCTCATTTGATCGGCCCGGGTCTTGGGAGCCTGAAGGGAGACCGTCGATTCCGTTTGGTGAGACCTCAGAGAGCTGAAGGGGGGCAGAATCGGCCCTGCCAACGTCTATTCTGAACGCAGTTCGGCAACGAAGCGCTCCCAGGGTCCCACCTCAGCGTTGGCCTTGAGCCGCAGGTAGTAGTCGCGAGCGATGTCGGCTTGTTGCTCCGGGTTGAAATCCAAGAGGCGTTTTCCTTGGCGATCGGCTGTGATCAAGCCGGCTGCGCCTCCGTAGTCGTAGGCGAGAGGGCCAAGCCGGAGAAAGGCTTCCAGGGCCCGAGAGAGATAGCCCCAGCTCATACGCCGGTATTGCCAGACGTGGACGAGCTCATGCACGAGCCAGGCCATGTCGCTTGACTCCCCCGACACCAAGTCCTCCGGTGTAATCGAGAGGGTCCGGGAGAAATAGATCGCGGTCCCCAGGGTAACAGCATTCGCCGGGGGAGGAGGCCGGTGTTTGAGTCCGGCGGCAACGCGCGCAATCAGGATAGGCCAAGACGCGCTTTCCAAGACGCGGACCTTGGTCAAGTCGAGTCCTACCGCGAAGACCAGCTCGGCCTCGTGGGTTTCGACAGGCGAAAGCGCCCTTGTCTTCATCCCACCCTTCCCTCCCGGAAGATCATAGAGGTAGCCGGACCGCAGGTCAACCGTCGGCTTGAGGAAATCCTGGCCCACTCGCGGTGGGCAGAGTGAGGCGTTGGCCGGAGAGGACGTTGCTGTGCGCGCGGCCGTCTGGTATAGTCTGACCGCTAACCGGAAGAGAGCGCAGAATGTTGCAGTCACTCCAGAGAGCATGTGGGTTTCTGCGCCAGGCCGCGGATACGGCCACTCGCGATCCGGATCTGCTTCGACCTTCCTTCATCGCAACCCTGGCCGGATTCATCCTCTGGCTCTGGGGGGCCGGAGTCATGGTCCTGGCCGCGCTCTCGGTGGGAGGCGCAGACGCCGGTTGGGTCATGATCGTCCTGCTGGGCCTGGGGCTGATGCTCTCGGAGCACACTGCTATCTATCTCTTGGCCGGCACGACAGTCCACCTGGTGGACGGGCTCGTGGCCGAGGGCGAGGGGCGCACGGATCGGGCTTGGCAGGCCGTGGGCCGCTCCTCCTGGCATCCCGTCAGCTTGGCCTTGGCCTCCCACCCTGGTTCGTCTCTTGGAATCCATACTGCCGGGGAGGAATCGGCGAGGGGGAGTCGTGGGGGGCATCTTGGCTGGCGTGCTGGACGCGGTATGGACGACCGCCACCTTTCTGGTCCTGCCCGCGGTGATCATCGAGGAGCTGGATCTCGGCCGAGCGTTGCGACGTGCGACCTACATTGTCGAGAGCAGCCTGCGGCTGGTCGCGGTGAGCGAGATCGGGGCGGGCACCGTCGTAGGGGTGGCATCGTTTGTAACGATTGTTCACTCAATTCTTCTCGGCCGGGGGGCTTTTTACCTGGCGGAAACTGCCTTGGGCTCTTCAACGGCTGCGCTCCTGTTTGGCGGGGCGCTCGGCGTGACGGTCGCGGCGGTGGGGATCGCCATCGTGGCAGCACTTTCCCGCTACGTGACCTGCGCCTATCCCACCTGCCTGTTCCCTTGGGCAAGGGAGCTGGAGCGGGCGCGAGTTGCGGGGAGGGATGAACGGAGCGTAGTGGCTCCGGCACCCATTGCCGCGCTTCTCTCCCCCTGAGGCAGTCGGCCCGGCGAAGGAAACGGGATGGGCGCTTATACGCCGTCCGAACTGATGACTGTGAATGCTGCTCGCCTCCTGCGGGATGGGGACGTTGTCGTGGTCGGCGTGGGATTGCCCAACCTGGCCTGCAACCTCGCGCGCCGAACGCAGGCTCCGAACCTGGTCATGATCTATGAGGCCGGAGTGATCGGGGCCCAGCCCGCCCGTCTGCCCCTCTCAATCGGCGACCCTACGCTCGTCAGCGGCGCGACTTCGATCTGCAGCTTTTACGATTTCTTCGCCCTCTATCTGCAGAGGGGCTTGGTCAACGTGGGCTTCATGGGCGGCGCCCAGATCGACCGCTTCGGCAATGTAAACGCCACCGTGATCGGCGACTACCAGCACCCCAAGGTCCGCCTGCCCGGCTCGGGGGGGGCTGCGGAGATCGCCGCCTGGGCCGACCGTTGCTACTTCATCACCCCCCACGAGAAGCGCCGTTTCCCACCCAAAGTGGATTTCATCACCTCTGCCGGCTTCCTGGGGGGTCGCCAGGAGAGGGAGTCAACGGGGATTCGGGGTGGAGGCCCCATGGCCGTCGTAACCGATCTCGGAGTGATGGAGCCGGACGAAAGCGGGGAGCTCATCCTCACGGCAGTTCATCCTGGTTGCACTGCGGAGCAGGCGGCTGCGAACACGGGCTGGCCGCTCAAAGTCTCCTCGCGCCTTCGCACCACCGACCATATCAGGGACGAAGAGCTTCTCATCCTCCGAGAGGAGCTGGACCCGAACCGCATTTATCTCTCCTGAGCCGGGCGCGCCCCGAACCTTTCAAGGCTCTGGCTGGCTGGACCTCGCAGGAGGGCCCCATCTCCTGGCGACAGCGGCTGGTCCCTCTCGGTTGCCAAGCCGCCCCCGCAAGGGACCCTCCAGCAGGTGGGTAATTCGTTCGGAAGGGATTCGCGAGGGCGGCTCGGCATGTGGGGCAGATGATGTTGGGGCGCATGCCCATCACCAGACCGAGAGGGCCTGAACCCCTTGGCGCGGAGATCTCGACTAGAGAAACCTCCGGGGGTTCAAGGTCCGTGGGGTGCCACGTGCCTGCCTCGCTCTGGATGGGTCAGGCTGACCAAGGTTCTCCGTGAAGATCTCGTCCAGGGTCGTGATCGTCGCTTTCCTGATGACGGGCTGCCTGAGTCCAGTTGAGGCAAAGGGCTCGACCACCCTCTCCGCAGGGGCGCTTTCCAGGCCTTCACCTTCCTCCCTGACGCCGGCTTTGGCGGAGGGGTCACCTGCCACGATCCCTTCCAGCGTTCCGACTCGCACAACGGCCATGGAGGTGCTCCAAACGCCCTCCCCTCCGCCGGGCCGACCTGCCTGTGGAGGGCCGGCCGGGTTGGAGGCCACCGTGCAGGCCCTGGTCTCGAGCGCGCCTTCCGGAGAATGGGGGGTGTACCTCCACGATCTACCCGGCGGAACGACGGTGAGCATCAACGCCGACCGACCCCTGCATCCGGCCTCGACTATCAAGGTCGCCATCGCGATTGCCTTCCTCCAGTGGAAGGAGGCTCACCCGGAAGTCAAATGGACCAGCGGTCCGGTCCCTCACGAGCGATCCTTCGAACAACTTCTGCGCGCCATGATCGTGGTGTCTGAAGAGGATGCGACCGCAAGTTTGACTGAATTCCTTACGCAGCAGGCCAAAATCGACTTGAACCATGAGGTGCAATCCTGGGGTGCGGGTCAGACCACTGTGGTTCCGCGGCGCTCCAGCGCGAGAGATCTCGGGCTCATCCTGGAGCGCCTGGCAAACGGGGAACTTCTCTCCCCCGAGGGAACCGACTACCTTCTCGGATTAATGCGAACCCTGACTCCCAGCAAGGGAACCCGCATCGGGGCCGGCCTGCCCCAGGGGCCGGAAGACCTGCTTGCTCACAAGAGCGGGACCACCTTCGAAGCGGGACTCGGGGTGGTCGCAGACACGGGTCTGGTGGAGTGGCAAGACGCCAGGTATGTGATTGTGGTCCTATCCAACCATGTCCAGTGGGTGGATTACCAGACGGCCATGGCCATCATCGCGGAGATCTCGCGGGCCACCTTTGCCTGTTTTGTCACCACAGGAGCCGTCTCCCCGGCGCCTTCCGGAAACGGGGGCGTCATCCCCTAGCCCCCGGGGGACCCTCACCGGGTTTCGTGCACCAGATCGCGGGAGGATCTTCTCCGGGTTGGACGAGGAGTCTCTCCAGCATGGCCGATGGGGAGGATGGCCACAGGCACGATGCCTTCGGGCGCTTTGATCGCGACGCGCACGGACTCGGCATCAAAGGCCCCGACCCAGACGGTGCCTAGGCCCAGCGCGGTTGCAGCCAGCATCGCAAAAGTGCACGCGATGGTCGCGTCCTGCACGCAATAGAGCTCTGCTCCGCGCTTGCCATACCGCGGGGTCGAGAGCTTTGGGTCGGCGCAGAAATCCAGGACTACGGGAGCTTGCCTGAGAAAGTCCTGGGCCCCGGCCGCCTGCGCGAGCTGGGCGCGAGTCGAATCGCTATTGGCTAAATAGATCTGGTAGGCCTGCAGGTTGCCGGCAGAGGGGGCCCGATTTGCGGCCTCGAGGACTCTCTCCAGTTGCTCGGGCTCGATCGGAGTCTCTCGAAAGGCTCGGATCGAGCGGCGGTCTCGTGCGAGCTCAAAGAAATCCACATCGGCCTCCATGAAGTGCGCGGGCGTTCCCGGCGAGGTCAGAGGGCTTCCTGGGCGATGGTCTCACCAAAACGGACCAGGGCCGAAAGATGCTTATCGTCAGCCGCCTCTGCGTAGACCCTCAGGAGTGGCTCCGTGCCTGAGGGTCGGATGAGCAGCCAGGAGTCGTCCTCCAGCAGGTACTTGACACCGTCGAGCAGGCTGATTTGGGCGACCTTGACCCCCCCCAGCTCTTGCGGCGGGTTCTCAGAGAGCTGCTTGGCCAGAGCGCTCTTAGGCACGGGGTGGGACAGGCGCAGATCTCGCCGCTCGTAGCGGGCCGGCCCGGCAGTGGTCAGAAGGTCTTGCACGAGATCCTCAAGCGGCACGCCGTAGGCGGCCACCATTTCGATCAGCAAGAGACCCATGAGAACCCCGTCACCCTCGGGAATGTGTCCGCGGAAGCTGATGCCTCCGGACTCTTCCCCGCCAATCAAGACATCCCCCCGCAGCATATAGTCGGCGATGTGGTTGAAGCCGACCGGGGTCTCGTGCAATTCCAGCCCGTATTTCCGGCACAGGCGATCAATCATCAGGGTCGTCGAGACGGTCTTAATCACTTGGCCGGTCCAGCCGCGTTTCTCAACGAAGTAACGCAAAGCCAGGGCCATGATCTTGTGCGGATCGACAAACTGGCCCCGTCCGTCCATGGCGCCAGTGCGGTCGGCATCGCCGTCGGTGGCCACGCCCAGCTGTCCGTTGCCCGCGGCGATCGCACCTGCCAAGGGGCCCAGGTAACGGGCGATCGGTTCGGGATGAACGCCTCCGAACCCGGGGTTCATTTCCCCGCGGATTTCGAACACCTCGCAGCCCGTGCCCTGCAGCAGGCCCTTGATCTGGCCGCGGCCCGAGCCGTACATCGAGTCCACTACAACTCGCGGAGGACGGCTGGCAATGAGATCCAGGTTGATCAGCTTACGCAAGTGCTCGTGATAGGCCAGGGTGGGGTTAAAGCGGCGGATCAGATTCTGAGCAATGGCTAGGTCGTACTCCATAAGGTTGGGACCCCGGGCTCGAGACTCGTTGTCGCTCAGATAGATCTCGACCCGCCGGCATTGCTCGGGTAAGGCCGAGCCGGCGTAGGCGGCTTTGAGCTTGACGCCGTTGTAGCGTGGGGCGTTGTGCGAAGCGGTGATCATCACCCCCGCGATTGCCCCGCGCTCCTGCACCGCAAAGGAAATCGCCGGGGTCGGGGCGTCGGCGTGAGCGAGGTAGGCCGTGAACCCGTTGGCGGCCAGGACCCGCGCCACTTCGACCGCGTATCGGTCAGAGAGGAAGCGGGTGTCGAACCCGACCACCATGCAGCGGGGGTCCGGAGCAGGCACCCTTTCCTGAAAGGTGTGCCAATCGGGGGAACTGACCGCATCCGCAATCGCCTGGGAAACCAGTCGCAGGTTGTGAAATGTGAACGTGTCCGAGATGACAGCGCGCCAACCATCCGTGCCGAAATGAATCATGGTCCGCCTCTGGCTCGTGCGCCCCGCCGGGTGACCTGAACCGGGAGCCTTCGACCGTGCCCCCTCCTCTGCGCAGACCAGCGCGGGGACCGAGCGTCGGATTATACCTTGGAGAGCCCACGCTCCTCAGGGATAGAGGAGAGCAATGATCAGGTCGTTCAGGTTTGTCCCCGTCGGTCCGGTGTGCAGGCAATCGCCCAGACGGTGAAAGAACCCGTGCGCATCGTTCTGACCGAGAGCATCCGCAGGCGACAGCCCAAGCCGGCTCGCGCGCCAGCAGGTGTCCCCCAGAACTACCGCCCCGGCTGCGTCACTGTTGCCGTCGACTCCGTCTGTGCCGAATGCCATCAGGGCCGCTCTCTCAACGCCCTCGAGCGTAATTGCGGCCGAAAGCGCCAATTCCTGATTCCGGCCGCCCTGGCCAGACCCGTGAACCTGCACGGTTGTCTCTCCACCAAGAATCAAGGCCCGCGGATTCTGCAGTGTGTTCGAACGCATCCCACGCAGGGTCGAGGCAATGCGCTGGCCTGCCACACGCGCGTCACCGGTGATATCGGTTGCAACGACGCGCGCCTCGAACCCCATGCCTGTCGCGGTCCGGGCCAGGGATTCCGCCAGCCACGCATTGGAGCCGATCATGACGTTGTAGGGTTCCGGTTTCATGGCTGGAAGAGCAGAGGCCGCCTCGAGAGTCTCGAACACAGAGGCAGGGAGCAACCTCTGAATCTGATACCGCCCGGCGATCTGGTGCACTTCGCTGGAGAGCAGGGCGGCCTCGACGGTGGGGCCCGAGGCGACCAACTCGAGTCGGTCTCCAACCACATCGGAAAGGACGAGACCGATGGTCTGCGCTGGGAGGGCGGTGCGAGCCAGTCCCCCTCGCTTCAGGCGTGAAAGAGCGGAGCGGATCGTATTGATTTCTTCGATGTCGGCACCCCCCAGGATTAGCCTTTGGTTGATCTCGCGAAGGGTCAGCAGGTCGATTCCCGGGGCGGGGATTTCAATGCAAGCGGAGCCGCCTCCCGAGACGAGCGCTAGAAGAATGTCCTTGGAACCCAGTCCGCTGACCAACTTCTCGGCCGCCGTCCCTGCCCTCAGGCTTCCCCCGTCCGGCAAGGGATGCCCGCCCTGAATTGCCTCAAATTGAGCTGGCGGAGCAGGCGGGACTTGCGGCCCAACCAATAGGCCCTGGGACACTCGCGGACCCAGGGCCTGCGAGGCGGCCCGCGCCATGGCAGGTGCGGCCTTCCCCAGAGAGAAAATGAGGACTCTCGCGTCCGGCGGCAGAGAGAAAGGCCGGCCATTTACCCGCAAGACGTCGTCTGTCAGCGTGAGATGGGCGGAGACCAGCGCAGCGGGATCCGCCAGAGCGATCGAGGCGGCCAGCAGCTGCTGCAGGGACTCCCGGCAGTGGGCCCAGCGGGCCGGGGCGGGTTTCATGGTCGCAGCGAGTTGATCGCAGCCGCCGCGGCCTGGCTGGGGTCCTGTCCGCGCGTCAGGACAGACCGAGCGGCTTGGCTGAGCACCGGGGCAAGCGTGGTAAGGATCTCGTCGGAGGGATACAGAACGCCCGCGCTCAGGCAGGCCCGTGCCAGCTGGGTCTGAGCGTCGGGGGGCCAAGAGGAAAGTGCGTCCACACGGGCTGGCAACAGCCCCTGGGCGCGCGTCCAGGCGCCGAGGAATTTCGGATCGCTCAACCAGTCGACGAGGCCCGTGGCGAGCTGCTGGCGTTGGGGATCGGAGGTGGAAATGGCCCAGGACCAACCCGTCACGAGCGTGAGCGGTTGGCCTTCAGGCACCGGGGGCAAGCTGGCCGAAAGGCCGCTTCGGGCGCGAGACGCCGCCGCATAATCCGCGAAGGTGGCGATCGCACCTTGACCGCCCGTCTCGAGCACATCGAG
>Ga0187881_10004933_pt1 | contig 10524 bp, 7 predicted proteins | sample June2016WEW_19_1_2_FD_133017 | JGI IMG/M metagenome (GOLD analysis project Ga0187881, IMG submission 133017) | Peatland microbial communities from SPRUCE experiment site at the Marcell Experimental Forest, Minnesota, USA - June2016WEW_19_100 | ecosystem: Environmental > Terrestrial > Soil >...
CCTGCCGCGACGGCATCCACGAGGCCGCTGCCGCAAATCCCGCGCGGCGGGACATTTCCGATTACCCGACATTCGAATTCGCCGTCGCGGAGAAAAACGTGGCAGATAGCCCCGGTCGCGGCACGCATGCCCATGCGGATGGAGGCGGCTTCAAACGCCGGCCCCGCGGCCGTCGAGGCGCACAGAATTCCGTCGCGATTTCCCACCGCGATTTCGCCGTTGGTGCCGAGATCAATGACCGCACCGAGCCGGTCCGAATCCGCGATGCCGACCGCCACGATTCCCGCAAGAACATCGGAGCCGACGAACCCTCCCAGGCACGGCAGAAACCGCACCAGACATGCGGATGGAAGCGGCCAGCCGAGTTGTTCGGGCGTGAAACGTTGCTCTCCTCCATCCCTGGGAACGAACGGCGCGTGGGAGAGCGGCTCTACATCGAGGCCGGAAAACAGGTGGTGCATCACCGTGTTGCCGACCAGCACGATCTCCCGCAGTTCGGCGCCGCGCGCGCCCGCCATTTCGACAGCCATACCACCGATTGCATTTCGTATGAGAGGCGTCAATCCCGGATTAGACAAGGCATAGAGCACACGGCTCATCACGTCGGCGCCATGCGCAGCCTGCGGATTCAAGCCCGTGCGCAGACCGAGGACTTCACCTGAACTCAGGTCGAGCATTTGCGCGGCGATGGTGGTTGTGCCTACGTCAACCGCAATGCCCATGCCCGAGCGGCCGCTTCCTTCCATCGGAGTTGAATCGACAAGGATCGGGGTGGTCCATTGTCCGACCTCCAGTTTGAGAGGTCCTTCGGCACGCGCGCGACAGGCGAGGCGCCAGCCCTGTGCCAATTCCTCATCGGTGAAGACGCATTGGTCACCGATCCGGGCGGGAAGAGTGCCTCCCAGGACGCGGACCCGGCAGCCGCCGCAGAGGTCGGAGCCCCCGCACGGGAACTCGACGCCGAACGCAGCCAGGATCTCCGCGAGGGAGGCGCCGCGCTGTGCTTCGATACGCGCGCCGAGAGGAACTAATTCGATGGTGATGGTTTCGCTCACCAGACCATTCTGCCACAGGAGCGGCGCCGCTCTACGGGCAAAGTGGGAGAAAAAGGCTAGCCGCGCCGTAAATGCCGACATTCTCCCGGAGCTTCGCGGGCAAAATGGGAAGCGTCGGGGCGACGGAGCGATTGACGGTGTACTTTGGCAGAGTCTCGCGGATCTTGTCGAAAAGGGGTTTCCCAATCCGGGAAACACCCCCTCCGATTACGATTGCTTCCGGATCCAGGAGCGAGACCATTCCGGCGAGCCACACTCCGAGGAAAAACCCGGTTTCATCGAGTATCGACCTGGCAACGGGGTCTTTGCGCCGCGCGGCATCCGCGATCATTTTGGGCGTGATGCGGCTGAGATCGCCCCGGGTCAGGGTGCGCAACAGGCTGGGCTTTCCGTGTTCCTGATCGAGCAGAACGCGGGTCCGGCGCACCATGCCAGGCCCAGCCGCAAGCGCCTCAATGCAGCCCCGCGTGCCGCAGCCACAGACATAAGGGCTATGGTAATCGATGGAGACATGCCCTCCTTCGCCGGCCACCCCATTCTTGCCATGATAGATCTTCCTGTCAATGATCACGCCGGTGCCGATGCCGGTGCTCACAGTCACATAGAATATATCCTTATAGCCGGCCGCTGCGCCGAAAAGGACCTCGGCAAGACCGGCGGCATTCGCATCATTCTCCACGATGGTGGGCAGATCGAACCGCTTCTGGACCAGATCCGCGAGCGGCAGATTGCGCCAGGCAGGCAGATTGGGAGGAGTGAGGATCACACCGGTCTTGGGATTCAATGGACCCGGCGCACAGATCCCGATCCCTCGAAGATTGTCTTTCCCGCCTGCCAACCGGATCATGCGTTCAATCAAGAGAAAGACTTGCCCCAGACTTGCCTTCAGGTCCTTGTCTGCCAGCGTCGGCACCACCAGGTTCTTAGTCAGGCGTCCTTTGGAGTTCACCAGTCCCCCGGCAATCTTGGTTCCGCCAACGTCGATACCGAGCGTGAGCTTCTGCGACATTCTTGTCATTTGCATACGCATTCCTCGTTGATTCTGGGGCTCCGGCGCCCATTGGATTATAAGGTGCAAACGGTCGTCCGGGGGAGAGTTTCTTCCGTGCAACAAGGATTCGGTGTCGTCGGAACGATGGAAAAGACCAACCTCAAAGACGCAAAGAGCTCGAAGAATCTCCAAGGAAGCCTGTCGTATCAGAAGGCGACGGCGCGGAGCACCGGCCCTTACAGAGCCGCAGAACCCGACGCCTCTTGGAGATTCTTTGAGCACTTTGAGCCTTCGCGGTTCGGTTTGCCCTGCGATCATACGATCCGGTTTTCAAAAAGCGCTAAACGTCTTACCCGAGGACGATTCCGGCTGATCGCCACGGGGAATGGTGATATTCTCCAGCACGCAGCGAAGGCAGTTAGCTCAACCCAGCGAAAAGATAGCCCTGTTGACGAAAGGCGACAACGATGAAACTCAGTCCGACGCTGTTGCGCAGCGCAGTTGTGGCCGGCCTCGGCGGCCTGCTGTTCGGCTTCGACACTGCAGTTATTTCCGGCACGACAGAATGGCTCAGGAGGGAGTTCATCCTGAATGATTTCATGCTCGGGTTCACGGTGGCGAGCGCGTTAATCGGGACGATCATCGGCTCGATCGCGGTGGGCAAGCCGGCGGACACCGTCGGGAGACGCGGGGTACTTTACGTGCTCGCCGGTTTGTTTATTGTTTCGTCGATCGGCTGCGGAATGGCGTGGACCTGGGGAATGTTCATCGCCTTCCGATTTATCGGCGGCCTGGCAGTGGGGGGAGCGTCGGTGGTGTCGCCGCTCTACATTGCCGAGATTTCACCTGCGGCATATCGCGGGCGCCTGGTAGCCATCACCCAGCTCAACATTGTGGTCGGCATCCTGCTGGCCTATTTGTCCAATTACATCATCGGCAGCCTGCACATCGGCGCTAACGAGTGTCGGTGGATGTTCGGCGTGATGGCCGTGCCATCCACAGTGTTCTTTTTGCTGCTGTTCCTGACGCCGCAAAGCCCGCGCTGGCTGGTTGCCAAGGGGCGGGTGGAGGAAGGGCGCATGGTCCTGCAGTTGTGCGGCACCGATGCAGGCAACGTGGAAGAGGAAATCAGGGACATTCAGGCCTCGCTCGACCTGACACATCACACCCTCGAGGAAAGGTTCTACCAGGCGAAATATCGCAAGCCGATCATGCTTGCAGTGGCCATCGCGGCATTCAATCAGCTCTCGGGAATCAATGCCTTGATTTATTACACTGCGTTCATTTTCAAAATGGCGGGTTATGGCGCGACCGATGCGTTGCTGCAGTCGGTTATCATCGGCTTCACCAACCTGATCTTCACGATCGCCGCGATGGCGATCATCGATCAATTTGGGCGCCGGAACCTGATGCTCATCGGTTCGATCGGATACATCCTGAGCCTGAGTGCGGCGGCGTACTCCTTTTACTCCGGGACTGGCGGCAAGATGCTTCTGGGCAGCCTTATCGTTTTTATTGCCTCACACGCATTCGGCCAGGGCGCGGTGATCTGGGTGTTCATCGGCGAAGTCTTTCCGAACCGCGTGCGGGCGCGTGGCCAGGCGTTGGGCAGCTTCACGCACTGGGTGATGGCGGCGCTGATTTCGTGGACTTTCCCCATCATCGCTGCCCAATCCGGCGGGCATGCATTCGCATTTTATGCAGTCTGCTGTGTCGGCCAGTTGCTCTGGGTGATTTTCATAATGCCGGAAACCAAGGGCATATCCTTGGAGAAGATCCAAATGAAGTTGGGCATCGAATAAGACGCGATCCTGAGCTAATTCGGTGACAGGCACCCTTTTTCGTCTCGAAAGTCGCGGCAGACTTGCAGAAGTAAAGCGAAAAAAGGTGCCTGTCACCGAATTAGCTTCACAGACTTTCCTCGGGAGGAATCCGACATGCGCAAATCCCTGGCGTCAGCATCTATTGCCCTGCTAGTTTGCCTCTTCACAGCCGTGGGCATTCCGGCTCAGGATCAGCAGGAAACCAACCACCAAATGCGGCCGGTGATTCGCGGCCGCCAGTACGCCGTATCTTCGATGAAGCTCGAAGCGACAAGGGCGGCAGTGCGCATCCTGGAGGCGGGCGGGAACGGCTTTGACGCTGCGGTTGCCGGACAGGCCGCTCTGGCCGTGGCGGATGCCGCGCTCAACGGCGTGGGAAGCGACGCGCAGATCCTGGTCTACGATGCCAAGGCAAAAAAGGTCCTTGCGATCAACGCCGAGGGGACGGCCCCGCGACTGGCAACGATCGATTGGTACAAAGAACACAACGGGGGCAGGCTGCCGGTGGACGACACCCTGTTGTCCGGCACCGTTCCCGGCGTGGTCGACGCTTGGTACATCCTCCTGGATCGCTGGGGCACGATGAGTTTTGCGCAAGTTCTGAACAGGCCATCGACATGGCGGAGAACGGGTTTCCCATCGGCAACTCTCTCGCCGGAACGATTGCAGGCTCCAAGAAGCTGCGGAAGTATCCCACCAGTGTCAAGGTCTACTACCCGAACGGCAACGCCCCCAAACCGGGTGATATTTTCAAAAACCCGGACTTGGCGCGCACGTTTAAAAAACTCGTAGAGGCGGAAAAGGAGAACGCTTCCAAAGGACGGCATGAAGCGCTGAAGGCGGCGCGGGACCGTTTCTACAAAGGCGACATCGCCCAGACGATGGGGAAGTTTTCTGAAGAGAACGGCGGCTTGTTCCGCTACGAAGATTTTGCGTCTTATACGGCCAAAGTCGAAGAGCCGGTTTCCATCAACTACCGCGGCTACCAGATCTTCAAGAACGCATCCGCAAGCCAGGGGCCGGCGGAACTGATCGCCCTGAACATGCTCGAAGGCTATGACCTCAAGGCGATGGGCCTCAACAGCATTCAATACCTGCACACCTGCGTCGAGGTGATAAAGCTCGCGATGGCCGATCGAGAAAAGTATTTGGGTGACATGGACTTCATCAAGATTCCTTATGCGGGCCTGCTATCGAAAGAGTACGCCGCCGAGCGGCGCAAGCTCATAGATCCCGACAAGGCGTCGCTGGAACTGCGTCCCGGAAATCCGGAGAAGTTCATGTCCGGCGCCGCGCCCGTGGATCGTCCGGTACATGCAAATCTCCAGGGAGCGGCCGACCACGTGGGCGATACGAGCTATATCGCTGTGGTCGACAAGGACCGCAACATGATCAGCTTCGAGCCGAGCCTGCACAGCTCCTTTGGTACAGGGGTGGTCATGGCCGACACCGGTCTGATTTTCAATTGCCGCGGGGATTACTTCTCCCTGGTGCCCGGCGAGGCCGATGCCCTTGCGCCCGGCAAGCGGCCGCGCAGCACGCTGCAGAGCACGCTGGTCATGAAAGACGGACAACCGTACATGATTATGGGGAGCCCGGGTGGCGACGATCAGGTCATGCGCACAATTCAAACCCTATTGAACATGCTGGATTTCGGCATGGATGTTCAGCACGCGATTGAAGCGCCGCGCTGGTCGACACGAAGTTTTCCTGCTTCGCCCTTTCCACACACCATGTATCCGGGCGACATGTCCGTTGAATCCAGAATTCCTGAAGCCGTGAGGAACGGACTGGCGGCCAAAGGGCAAGTGATTCGCGCCGCGGGCTCCTGGTCACTGGGCGATAACGCTGCCATTGTCATAGACCTCATTACAGGAGTGCTGAACGCAGGGGCCGACCCCCGAACAGAAGCCTACGCCTGGGCCCGCTAGGTGCTCGTCCAAGGGCCATTTGCGATCACTTTTTCTTTTTTTGCAGCGCCCCACGCAAGGCATCGAGGATCGATGAGGTTGTATTGCTTTGCCCCGCTTTCGATCCGCTTCCCGAGGTCGCAGATTTCAGTAGGTTCCCGGCAGCACCCTTTACATCGGGAACAAAAGACGGATTCAAGGCCGTACCTCGGACAAAGAATGGAACATCGATCGCATTGGAGCCTTGGATACCGGCCAGGCGGCTTAAGCCACCGATCAGGCCGCCAGCCGCGTTCAGCCTTGCCAGCATCTTAAAATCCAGGGAGTTGTTGGCCGCCACCGTGCCATCACCGGTCAATTCACCCAGAGAGGGAACCATCAATGTAAGGCCGCTGACTTGAATCCCTTCGGGCGTCACGCGCATGCCGGCGGCAAATCGCTGGATCTCCGTGAAAGTGCTGGCCTGACTCCCTGCCAATGAAGCCACAGCCGCCATTTGCCCTCTGAGATCAAAACCGTCGAGGCGTGTGTTGGAAATCTCGATCGTACCTTCGGTGACCAACTTTTCTAAAGGACCTTCCGTTTTCAGGTCGGCATTGAGGGTTCCACCCTGAAGCGACGCGCCCCTGGGCAAAGTAACCCCGGCTGCCGGCAGCAGCGCTTCCAGATCAGGAAGCGGCATGCTCTCGCCGTGGAGCTTTAACTTCATTGTCATGGAATCACCGGCCATGCTGAAACTTCCGGTCAGGCCGGCGACGGCCTTTCCGCAGGTGACCGTCGCTTCATCGAGGATTCCGGATTGGCTCCGCAAATCCTGTCTTACGGCATAGGCAATCGAAACCGGCCGTCCGGCAGGAGAACCGCCTTTGACGAGCTGCAGTTTTTCAGCAGTGGCGCTCCCTTTGCTCTGCATCTGCTTGCCGTCGGAGGACACGGATCCCTGAAAACCGAAGAGGCCGGCGAGACCCGAACTCGGTTCGATAAATCCTGAAGAGATGAGATCGTAGTGCGTGATGTCAAGCGTCGCCGTGAACGGCGTGAGCGATGCATCATTGCGAGTTATCGGACCAGCCTTGCCTTCGAGCTTCAAATTTCCGCCTCCCGGCAACGAGCCTGTCAGGACAAACGGAAAGATCGAGGAAAAAGAAAGATCGCGCGCGGTGATGTTGACCTTGTCATAGACATAGGACTTGAGCCGGCCTCCTTCGCGAAGCACGGTCACACGGCCGTCCGTGATTTTTAATTCGCCGACTGAAACATCGGGACTCGAAGAAGCGGATCCCTGGGCACTCGGCCCCTGATTCGGCCTGGCGCCTGATTCGCTTCCCAAACTGGAAAAATTCCAGTCGCCTGTAGCCGAGCGGACCAGGGTGATCTCCGGTTTCGCCAAGGCGATGCTGGTGATGTGGAGCGCCCCGGAAAAGATCAAGGGCGTCAACTCGACCCCAACCTGCAATGACTTTGCACTCACGAAGGGTGATTGGTTGAATTTGGGATCATCGGCAATGGCAATGTCGTTCGCCCCTACGCTGCCTGAAAGAAGGGAAAATTTCAGGTTGCCGAGTTTTACCTCTCTGCCGAGGGCGCGCGTCAACTCAGACTCCACCTTCGGTCTGAACTGGTTTGCGTCAATGACAAACGGCAGCACAATGACGATTATGGCCAACACGGCAATCGCAATCCCAAGGACTTTCCAAATCGTAGCTTTCCTCTTTGAGCCTGTTGTCATGTCCAGCCCTCCTATTGTTGGAACTCCCTCACCGCAGATTATGAACTCGGTCCCAAATCTGCAAAAGCAGATCCTCATGTCATGTGCAAAATGAGACTTTCCAGACCCGATTCCATAGTCCTATGATGGAGGCCGTAAATTCGAGGAATCCCTGCAGAGGATGCAGCTGGTCCTTGGCGGCATGCGTGGTATCCGACCTTCGAGGTGAAGGATGACCTTCGACACATCAAACAACGCGGACCTGCTCCGCTGGCGAACCGAGTTTCCCATACTCGAAAAGACCATCTACCTCATCAGCAACTCTCTCGGCGCGATGCCCCGGGGTGTTCACGAAACGCTTCAAGAGTATGCCGATATCTGGGCCGCGCGCGGAGTTCGCGCTTGGGAAGAGGCGTGGTGGGAAATGCCGGTCCAACTGGGCGATTTGCTCGGCCCGATCCTGGGCTGCGGTCCCGGTGAAGTCTCATTCCATCAGAACGTCACGCTGGCGGAAGCTGTCGTGCTGTCCTGCTTTGATTTCTCCGGCCCGAGGCGGAAGGTCGTCCACACCAGCATGGAGTTTCCGTCGGTCATGTACCTGTACCAGGGGCAGCGCTGTCGAGGCGCGGAGCTATGTATCGTGGAATCGAGGGACGGGATCACGGTCGACATGGACAGGTTCTTGAATGCCATCGACGAACGGACCCTTCTGGTCCCGGTCAGTCATGTACTGTTCAAGAGTGCCTATATCATGAACGCGCAAGCCATCATCCGGAAAGCCCATGAAGTCGGAGCCATCGTAATCCTGGATGTGTATCAGTCGGCCGGGATCCTGCCGATCGATGTGAAAGAACTGGACGTGGATATTGTCATCGGCGGCTGCTTGAAATGGCTGTGCGGAGGGCCGGGCGCGGCTTTCCTGTACGTCCGCCCCGATCTCCGAACCAGGCTCGAACCGAAGCTGACAGGCTGGATGGCGCACCCGAATGCGTTCGGCTTCGAGACCGGCGACATGCGCTATCGCGAAGACGCCTTCCGCTTTTTGAACGGTACCTCCCACATACCTTGCTTATACGCCGCGCGCCCGGGTCTGGAGATCCTGAGCAAAATCGGTGTGCGGCGTGTTCGCGAAAACTCGATGCGCCAGGTGGCGCGCCTGGTCGAACTGGCCAGGGAGCAAGGATTCCCGCTCACGACCCCCGAGAATCCACAGGAGCGCGGCGGTACGGCCGCGGTGAATCTGCCCCATGCCTATGAGGTCTCGCGCGAGCTCTTGCGGCGCGACTTTATCGTCGATTTCAGGCCAGGCGCGGGTGTTCGCGTGTCGCCTCACTTCTACACCGCGGATGATGAGTTGGAAGCCGTGATCCGTGAAATGCGGCAAATCCTCGACACGCGAGCGTACGAAAAGCACCTCGGCGAGCGCCGCGCGTGAACATTGAGAGCATCAGGAATGGTTAGCAACAATTGCACCTGCGGTGTTCGATTCGAAATGCAGACGCAGCAGAGGCGGCGGCAAGCAAGTGATCTCGGTCCATTTCCCCGTGACCGGATGAGGAAAGCCCAGTAATTCGCCGTGCAGATAGTAACCCAGATCGCCCGGCAAGGCCCGGCTGTTCGCCGCGGGAACACCTCCAACCGCGTAGAGCGGGTCGCCCACCAGGGGATGCCCGGCCGCGGCAAGGTGAATGCGGATCTGGTGCGGCCGGCCAGTTGTGATTCTGACTTGAACCAGGGTGCAGGCATCGCGCCGCTCCAGGACTCTGACGTGACTATGCGCCGGTTTTCCATTTGAGCATGTTGCATGTATGGTCTTCAGAATCCAGTGTGGGACCGGACCGATCAGAGTGGCGACTTCAAATTCATCTCGAGGAGGGCAACCTGCGGCTAAAGCACGATAGACCTTAAGAATCCCGCCGCAACGCCAGACCTGCGAGATTTTCGCAGCCGCCTCCGGCGTTGTAGCGAACAAGACAATTCCTGAGGTGCCCCGGCCCAGTCGATGCAAAGGACTGGCGCCAAGGAAATGCCGCCGGACGAGCGACAGAAGCGTATGTTCCATAAAGCTGCCCCCGCCGGGCATCGTGGGCAGTCCCATGGGCTTGGCTACTGCAAGCAGGTGCTCGTCGCGAAACAGGATGGCAAAAGTTAGTGGAGCCTCCGGTTCCTCCCATGGTGGACGCATCCAACTCAGTAGCTGGCCCGGCCTCAGAACTGCATTCTGCGTTGCTGGGATTCCATCCAGGAGCACGCGGCCCGACTCGATGCGATTCAGCCACTCTTCACGTGTGAAGGCAGAATAGCAGCGCGTCAAGTATTCAATGATGCTCACGCCTGAGGCATCAGCTCCCAAACGCCTTCGATATTCGAAACCACGGTTCAAGGTCGTCATGGTGATTTGCGCCGAGTCATTCCCCACGCTGTCCCTGCTGATAGTTCCATATTGACTGAAAAGTATCCAGCTGGTTTGCGTCCTTCGCCTACGCCCAATGCTTCATCCTTCAGAGGTGCTCAGCGTCGTCAGTCCCCTCTATTGTGTTAAGATGGGCGCTGTCTTGACCTCGGAGTTGTAGTAATTCCGGGGTCGCTGGTTTATCGCTCAAATTGACATTTTCCGTGGGATGAATCATGCCCGGATCAAGAGGAGGACTGTCGATGCCTCGTCATAAAACAATTCGTCTGTTCCTGGTCACTGCAATCACAATTGTGCTTCTGACTGTTTTGGTTGCGCCGATCTCTCCTCAAGGACGGGGACAGGGCGCCAATGCTGCGCCGGCTGGGCCGTGGATGGACAAAAACCTGCCACCCGATCAGCGTGCGGATCTTGTCATCGCAAAGATGACGCTGGATCAGAAGATCCAACTCGTCCACGGGGGCACCGGGGGATCCGGGGGCGGCGGCGGGACAGCGCAGCCTAATCGCTCGAATGGCGGCGCGGGCTGGATTCCTGGCATCCCCGAGCTGGGAATTCCCGATATCAACATGGCCGACTCTGCCGTCGGCGTGACTCGCGGCGCCGCGAGGAGCCGATACTCCA
>Ga0187881_10004934_pt1 | contig 10524 bp, 5 predicted proteins | sample June2016WEW_19_1_2_FD_133017 | JGI IMG/M metagenome (GOLD analysis project Ga0187881, IMG submission 133017) | Peatland microbial communities from SPRUCE experiment site at the Marcell Experimental Forest, Minnesota, USA - June2016WEW_19_100 | ecosystem: Environmental > Terrestrial > Soil >...
AAACACGCCGCGCCCAGCGCCGCTATCAGCCATCTCTGCTTCACCTTGGGGAAAAGGTTCTGGATGGACACCGCGGATGAATACAGGTCAGCCCAGGCGTTGTGCGTCTCATCCGCAAGGAGTATCAGGAGCGCAACCCATCCTGCTGTGAGCGCGATGGCGGAGGCAAAATCCTTTGGCTCCTGGGCCACCTTGGAACCCAGGAGCAGCATGGCCCCCAGGGCGAGGAACCAGGCGTTGGTGATGAAGAACCCGATCATGGTGCCCAGGAAGCCGCGACCCGTGGACCGGGAGAACCTGTTGTAGTCCGCCACAAGGGGCAGCCATGAGATGGGCAGGGCGATGGCCAGATCCACTCCGATCCCGAAGGGGAGGGAGCCGTCCCCTGCCTGGCGCAGAAGGCTGTGGATGTCCCAGCGCGTGAAGACCAGCACGGTGAGCCAGACGCCCGTTGCCAGGGCAATCCACACGGCAAACTTCTCCAGCCACTGGCGCACGACACCGATGGGACCGCCCACGCCCATGAGGATGACGATTGCCGCGAACACCGCGGCCCACACCGCGTAGCTGCCCGTGCCAAAGAGCATGCGGGCGATTGTGGACGCTGCCACTCCCATGACCACAAACTCGAAGATGGTCCACCCGATGAGCTGCAGGACGTTGAGCACCGTGGGCACGTAGCTTCCGCGTACGCCCAGAACGGGGCGCAGGAGCACCATTGTCGGCGCTCCAGTGTTGCTGCCCACCGCGCCAATCAGCGCAAGAAGGAGGCAGCCTGCCGCGCTTCCAATCAGAATGGCAAGCAAGGCCTGGCCCAGTCCCAGCCCGGGCACCAGGAAGGTGCCGGCCAGCATGACAAGGAGCCCTATTCCCAGGTCTCCCCACAGGACAAGGAAGTCCAGGAAGCCCAGCACCCGGTGCGCGCGCGGGACCGGCTCTATCCCCCATTCAGGCGGGGCGTGCGCAAGGATCCTTTGAATGGCAGAGCTCATCATGATCAGCAACTCCATGGCGTGGGGCGATCAAAATGCCTATAAAAAAGCCGCCCCTGCGCTTGCCGGGGCGGCCTTGGTGTGCCGTTGTACCGTCCCTGCGCTGGCATTATCCAGATCAGGTTCAACGGGTCGGCGGCTAACAGCCGCCATCTCAGCCCGGTCTCTACCGAGCTCCCCGAAAAATGTCCTTATCCGTGTCTAATGTAGTGACTGCCGGCTGGAGCGTCAATAACAGCGCGCCGGCCCCGCGGGAGACCACAGCCGCTGCTGCGCCGGATGGCGAGATGTGATAGCATGAAAGCGTATAACACAACGACTCCGAGGCATGCGGTGGCAAAGGAACCTAGAGCTACGCCGTACAGGCGAAGCAGGCAAAGGGACAGGATACTGGAGCTCTTGCGGAGCACGGAAACACATCCGACCGCAAACTGGCTTTACAGCAAGCTTCGAAAGGAATTCCCTGACCTCAGCATGGGGACCGTCTACCGCAATCTGGGAATCCTGGCGGAGCAAGGGCTTATCAAGAGGATTGGCTTTGGCAGCACATTCGACCGCTTCGATGCCAACACGAAGCATCATTATCACTTTATCTGTGAAAGCTGCGGAGCGATTATCGACCTGGAGCTTGCAATCGATAATTCGCTGAACGATCGAGTGAATCGCACCTCGAAGCACAAAGCCCATACGCACGACATCCAGTTCCAGGGGATTTGCGAATCATGCGCCACCAGGAAAAAGACGTAGTCGATGTGTCATCAGAGCTGGTGTGAAGGTTGACGAGCTTCTCGAACTGCTCGTCAAGAACTCCTCAGCGGAACTGACAACTTATTACTACTACACAATCCTGCGGGTAAACCTCATCAGAGATGGCACGTTCCCGTCGCCGCTCCTCATGAGTGTCTATTGCATGCGGTAGCCGCCGCGGCCATGGCGCCCCATCGGCTGAATGGCTGTTTTGACACCCCAGAGCAAGTCCGCTATAGTGGCGCAGGAGGAAAAACGTGGCTGACGTAAAAAAAGGAGACTTCAGCGATCTTCTTGACGGCACCTTCAACATGATCTCCCGCACCTGGATGACTTCCCTGGTCCTGGGCGGAGTTCTTTTCATACCTACCGCGTTCCTTTTCGGCTGGGCCTACGGCGCGTTCATGGATTCTATCATTGGCCTTGCAGGCGGGATGGCGGGGGACAATCCCGCATCCGTGCTTGTCCCTTTTGGCCTTGGCTACCTGTGGATCATCCTGGCTGCCCTGGCGCAAGGGGTGGTCTTCCTTTTTGTGCGCGCGTGCGTCACCGAGCATTCTGCCCGGGTGGTGCGCGGAGAGCCGGCCAACACCTTCAGCATTGCCGCCTACGTGATCAGGAAAAAGTATGCGCCGCTCCTTGGCCAGCGAGTGCTGCAGATGGTGATCCTGTCAATCACTTTCTTTGCCGCCATGTTTGTCGCGGGCATCTTCGTGGGCATTGCGGCAGCCCTCCAGTTGACTGTACTGGCAATCCTTCTTGGCATCATCCTGGGCCTTGCAGGGTTCGCGCTGGTCATCTGGCTTTCCGTGCGTTACAGGGTGACCCTGGAGTCCCTGGTGATCGACGGCACGGGGATCGAGCAGAGCATCGATGCCAGCATGGCCCTTGTCAGGCGCAGGTGGTGGCGAGTGTTCGGGTACACCCTGCTCTTTGGCCTCATGGTGAGCTTTGCCTCTTCCCTCATCGCAACTCCTATCATGTTCTTCTCCACCATCCGCCAGTTCATCCACGCCCTGGAAGGCATTCTCAGGGACACTTCCGGGTCACAGAGCTTCAATGCAGTCTTCCTTCGGCTCCTGGCCGGGCTGGGTAGAAGGCTGGGAATCCTCCAGTACATCCAAAGCCTCATAGCGTGCTTTGTGACCCCGGTATTCATGACGCTTCTTTTTCTGGAGCTGAAGAAGCCGGCCCAGCAGCCGGCCTCAGCAGATGTTCAGCTGCCTGCTGAGACAGCTCCATGAGACGACCCAGGCTCCAGCCGGTCCTGGACGGATCCTGGGAGAAGCCCGGCAGCAACCCCCTGCGGGCCGGCATTGCCGGGCTCCTGATCACAGGCGCTCTGTACTCCACTCTCGGCGGACTGATCCTCTCCATCATAGCGCTTGTCCTGTCCTCCCATGACTGGTCCTGGATCAAGACGGACAATTTCACGGACTTTCTCCTGAGCTATTACCAGAGATTCCAGGTTCCCATCCTGATTGTCACTGCGGTCATGGAGTTCGCGGTTTTCCTGGGAATCACCTTCCTCCTTGTCCGCAGGTGGCACTCAAGCCAGCCAGCGCGCTACCTGTCGTACCATCCACCCGCCGCCCTGGACCTCATCCTTGCAGGATTGGGAGCCATTGCCGTGGTGCCGTTGGCAGAGCTGCTGGACAGCTGGTCCTACATCCTGTTTCCCGTTCTGCGCGAGCTTCGCGGCGGGGAAGGCTCACTCCTGGCAATCCATACGCCCGCGCAGGCGGTGCTTGTCATTTTTGCCGTTTCCATCACGCCTGCAATCTGCGAAGAGGTGCTTTTTCGAGGCTGGCTTCAGCGCACCATCCGGCGTAAAGCTTCTGCCCTGGTCTCAATCCTTGTCACCGGGGTCATATTTGCCCTGTTCCACATGAGCCCCCTGTCCATCGCGGCTCTTGCCTTTGTGGGCTTCTACCTGGGCTACCTCTTCGAACGATGCGGGACCCTCTTTGCTTCCATGACAGCGCATGGTCTGTACAACCTGACCATCATCTGGCTGGTCAACACGGATGTGAAGTGGCCGTGGCTGGTGACAGGCCAGGGGGACATAGCGCTCCCCGCCGCGGCAGGCGCCGTTGTGGTTTTCCTGCTTGTGATCCTGGGGATCGAGCTGAATGCCAGGCGCCAGCAGGCGGGCGCAGCCGCCGTCACATGAGAGATGCCGGTCTACTTGTCTATCGTGAACTCGACAGCGCATTAGGGTTGACTGAAATCGCCGAAGACAGCCTCCACGATGTGCGACAAGGAAAGACTACACAACATTCTCTTGGTGCCCGGCTACGCCAGTCGGTCTTCAGCCGTCTCGCCGGGCATGAAGATGCTTAGCAACGCAGAAAGGCTCAGAAGGAGGAATTCGATATGACAACGAGCGAGAAAAGGCTTGACGCGAGGCTCGGGCGTTGTAAAATAAGTGCTGGAGGGGGGAGGCCTTATAACTGGTAAGAAATCGCAAGGTATTTGGGAAATCTTAGGTCATACATCTTCAGCGACAACTTCAGTTGGAAAAGTCAGGATTAAAGAGGAGATTAAAAATGGGCAAGCGAATTATGTTCTTTGCCAAACGTTGATCTAATTTTTGGCAAGCCCCTACCATTTCTGGGATTTTGACAAATACTGCGAACCATCAACGCCACGATATCTTCGTCCGCTCTGCGCAATCAAGCCCGCCCTCCCGTAGGATGAGATTCATAGCTTTCCTTGCGGCTCCCCAATTTCTTGCTTACCTTGGAAGATAGTTGCGGAACGCGTTTGTGCGCTTGTCCAAGAGCTTGCGAGTTGACGCTTGCTCGCCTTTTGCGAGCTCTATAGATTTGATGAAATAGAGCCGTGGCTTGAACTACCTGTAGACAGCTTTGTCGCAAGGCGAATCAAGAAAGGCACACCCGCGCCGCTTCCAAAATGAATGGAATAAAGAATCTCTCCAAAGAGCAGAATCGTATTTATCAAGATGCCGCAATAAGCATCGCAAAGACACATAGAATGGATCCCGTTCACTTGGAGGTATATTTTACTACTGGTGAAACTTTGGAGAAATAGATGCTTGAGAAAATACCTCGCTTGAGATGTAAAAAGTGGAATTTGACCCACTAGACAGTTGCCGAAGGCACGATAGGTGCAGACAGTGTTCTGCCGCTTGCTCCGACGGAGCCGCTACGTCCGTCGCAGAGAAAGGCTTGTGAAGCAAGGCACGACATGCTCTTTCCCATCGTCAGAAGCTTATGATCCTCGTTTGCGAATGTGTCGGACCGAATCTTGTTCTCTGGAGTATCGTGTAGATAACCCTTAGAAAGCGAGCTGCTTGGAATCGGTTCTATCGCCCTCAAACAATCTCCCTTGAGCATCGTCGTAACAAGTTCGTGCATATACTGTGTAGTTCGACCCCGCGGCAAGAACACCGAGACTCGCCCTGATCTGTTCCAAGGGGAACGAGGCTTCCAAGCTTGAGCCTTTCATTGCATATTCACCATTCCTGTCAATATCTACCCAGTGTCCGTCGACCCAGCTATGGATGAGGACGTTCCAATTAGGGTTCCTGTCGTTCAACCCATAATAGACGTAGGCTTCAATATGCCTTGCGCCGTTCATCAAAACGATCATGTACCTCGATCTATTGTCTGTCATGAAATTGCTCTGATGGAAAAAGGAACTTGGAGTGGCGTCCTTAATGTCAAATCTCATATACATATTCTTCGCATCGACGGCGAGATAGACCTTATCAATCGCCAGGTTCTTTTTTTCAGGCAATCCGATTCCGGACGTGAATGCAGGCAGAATGCCGTACCAATCGTCGAACTTGCCATCAATCTTAATCGAAGCTTTCGGCAGCGGGTCTCCGTCTTGCAGAGAATCCTTCGGCAGGACTCTCTTAGGCGCCTGAGCCGAGGGGACTGCTTGACTTTCCACGGTAGCAGCCGATTGAGCAGTCGAAGAAAGGAAGATGCTGGCAAAAGTAATAGAAACCGGTTCCTCTGAATCTATATTAAGCGGAATCTTTTCCGTCTCCCCATTTTCGTACTGCATCGTAAGTTCATGGCTACCCGCTTCAAGATTCTTTATTGTTGCAACCCGACCTGCTGGAACCTGCCCCTGCGCCACGCCGTCCAGCAGCAAGGTGCCGGTAGTCTTGGTGAGTATGCTCACATTTGCGGTGATCTTTGCGAGCTCGAAGGTCGTTTTTGATTCTTGCAGAGAAGATGTGGCTTCTGTTGCGGTAGCCGCTTTGTTTTTGAGGAACAACAAGAAGCTTGAGCCTTCTTGATGTCCAGAATCCTTTAGGTCCCCGAACAGCGGAGTGGTTTGAGTTACGCCCAAACGTATCTGATTGTAAAGCATGAGCGGATCCAGATAGGGAGAGGTGTTTCCTTCGAGTGCAAGTTTGAGCTGGCGGGTGAATTGCGACTCGTCGGGAACAGACTCCGAAGCCCCAGATGTTAGTACCTGCCGAGAAATTCGAGAGTAAGCATTCTTGAAGTACTGGTTTGTTATCGCCGGAGCTATTCCGCGAGTCGGATTGAGGAAATCTCCTGAGAAGCACGAATCAGCAATAAGCGCTACATGCCGTGCCTTCATGTTGCTGATGAAACCGCGAATCTGGGCGTTGGGGAGCCAGTTCGACTGCTCCTCGACATCTGCCCCCCCGTCGACTGGGATCCAAAACCCTGTATTGGAAGTCTTGTCCAGATAACCGTGCCCCGCATAGAAGATCAGGACAGAATCCTCAGGCTTCGCTTCGTTAATTATCCTGTTGAACAGTCTCATCATGCCCGCCTTTGTCGCGGCTTCGTCATAAAGCTCCATGAAGTCAGTGATAAAGTACTTTCGCGAAAGAATCTCCTTGATTTCCTTCGCGTCCTGAACAGGGTTTTGAAGAGCCATCCAACTCTTATATTGATTGATCGCGATCAATACAGCGTACTGCCTTCCGACGACCGCAGTCTCGCCTTCGAGTTGACTGACGACTGTTTTCAAGCCCCGAAGGTCGCTGTTCTGGGCGAACAAAGGCAAAATCATGAAGGACAAAACAGTGAAAAGCAATAGTCTCTTCATAGCGGCACCCTCATGGCACTCAGAGTGCGATTTGCGACAAGCTATTATATCCAACCACTCGGTCAGGCTTTGGGTGCGTCCGGGAGGCTGTATTGGACTCAGCCATTTGCGATTCTATCACTGTCTGCGAAAGATGCAACTGGGCGCTAGTAATGTCTTCCTTGAGATGGGGTAGCCAACCCCCAGGACGGGGAGAGCATCATTCATCGCTCGTCTCTTCCTCCCGTACCTCCCAAACTCCTCGCAACCCTTGTCCTATAATAAGTGATGGTTCGGCAGCGTTCGACGCCAGCGGTAATTTCATAGTCGCAGGGCAGGCGGGAAACACTTCGGGTGGGTGGGGTTCGACAATTCCTGACGGAGTTCCTGCTTATTGGAAAAACGGCACCCCAATCAATCTTCCGATGGGTTCGGGCAATACTTGGGGACAGGCGGGTGGGGTCGTAGTAGGTCCATAGAAGCCCCTGCCTAGCAAATTTGATCACTTGGAGCAGGGCAACCTCTTCGGCCTTCTCATGCGGACAAGCTTGGCACTATGCTCAGTCAAAATCAGCCGCGACGAGGTCTTTCATGACGCTGTCGGCAAGTTTCCTGATGTCAAAAGGGAGGTTTATTTTCCCCGGACGCCGTATAGCGTGAAAATACGGTAGCTGCAATCTCCCCGACTGCAGCAGCTTGTTGTTCAGAGGTCTACCTTGAGCGAAGCGCCCAGGCCCGGCACTTGGATGGCACCGGCCGCTCCGTTGAGGTTTATAAGGTTCAGGAGCACATCCAGGACGGTTTTTTCAGTGATCTGGAATCCGAGGCCGGCGCTTGCGTTGACACCAGTCTCAAAAAAGGTCGTCTTTGTTGCCGTCGTCACTCCGGCAGCAACTTGATTCAGCGGATTTGATCCATACCATCGAATGGTTCCCGAAACGCCGCCGCGAATTGTGAACCAGCTCACTACCTTGAACTCTCCATCAAGCAGAGCCCTGTATGCAATCCAGCTTCCGTTGGAGGTCGGACGGGGATTCGTGTTGACGGCCACGTCGACCCAAGAAACGGTACCGTAGATTGCGCTCACGAGCGCGTTGATGAAGACCACATCCGTGGGTTTCCAGTTCACCCCTGCTCCGCCGCCGAATGATTGAAAGCCGGTTGAGTCGACGAGAGTAGTTGTTGTCGAGAATCCGACTCCGGCATTGCTTCCTGAGTAGTTCTGCGGCAGGGACGCATACTCGGCAAGAACTACAATGTCAAGCGTTTTCTGAACCGGCATGGTTGCCCTGGCGTTGACGCTGAAACTGAAATCCTTCGCGTCCATGTTGCTGTCGGGCACACCGGTTGCTGAATCGGACACGTTCGCGTCCCCAAACAAGAGAAGGGAGCTTACGTCCACAGCCACCGGACCGAGCGTAGCGCTGACGCCCAGGCGGCCTGTAATCAGGGAGCTTGTCGTGCTTGTCGTGGCGGATCCTGCGGGGTTGGATGCGTTGCCGTACGAAGGCAGGCTGTAGGAAACCCCCACGCCGGCTCCAACCAGGATGCTTCCGAACCTGGTCGCGAGAAGAAGGTCCGCAATATTGGAAGGCGCGGTTGGCGCTATCCCAGGTATGCCTGCATTCGTGAAATAGCTTGCACCAAGACCGGGAAGTACCGATCTCGGGGTGCCAATGACCCACGTGGTTGAAGTGGGGCGCGCAACGAAAAGTCCGACCAGAAGCGGCACGTTTCTAATGGCGAAATTCAGGACCACTCCACCGTTTGCGCTCGTCGTGTTGATGATCGTGGAATCCAATATTACGGAGTTTGACGGAAAGAGCGCCGGGTTCGCAAGCTGTTGTGGCAGCGTGAAAATGTCCAGTGGGTCGGAAACAGCCGACAAACCCAACCCGTACTCATCCGTCGGGAAAGCCGCACCGCCGGTAACGTATGCAAACGGGGCACCTCCTGTGAGGCTCAACGTCGGAGAGTCCAGCGAGGAAAGTCGCGTGTCCCATGCGCCCAGAAACATGGCGGGAAGGAGAAGCAGCAAGACGGATAGGAGCAATAGCCGTTTTTGTTTCATACTTGTCTCCGTACATCACACGGTAGTACAAAGCTCCTAGAAGTCAACTAGAACATTGGAGATCACTTGGGAAAAGTTGGTGCCCGTCAGGACCAGTTACAAAGCTGGTCCACACTAGGTTTTTACGACTTCATCTGGGGGACATAACCTTGCACGGCATGATAGGCTTGGGTTGGCAAGGCAGGTATGGAATGAGGCGCTTCGGGTTCTTTCTTTTCTTTCTTGTTTTTCCCCTGGCTTTTTCCCAAGGGCAGGAGAAGATCATGGTGGACACATCCAGAACAGGGCCCCCCATCTCCACGTACATCTACGGCCAGTTCATAGAGCACCTGGGGAAAAGCATCTACGGCGGCCTCTGGGCGGAGATGCTGGAAGACCGCAAGTTCTTTTTTATAGTGAATGACCGCTACGCCCCCTGGGGGACGGCAGAGGATTCGTATTGGGGCTCGGGTCCGTACGACTACCTCCGCGCGTCTCCGTGGAAAGTGATCGGGCCCCCGGGCACTGTGTCCATGGACACGACCAACCCGTTCACGGGAATCCATTCACCGTCTGTGAGAATTCCTACGGACGGGAGCACGACGGGCATCTCCCAGGAAGGTCTTGCCCTCGTGAAGGGCAAAAGCTATACCGGGCGGATCGTGCTCTCCGGGGACCCCGGGGTCACGGTGACCATCCGCCTGGTTGAGGACAGCGGAAAAGCCATCCCGCAGACTGTTGGAGCACTCGATGGGAACTATCGCACCTATGCCCTGAGCTTTGACGCGCCGGACCCAAGCGACAATGCGCGCCTTGAAATAACCGGCACGGGAAAGGGAAGCTTCAAGGTCGGGGCGGTCTCTCTCATGCCGGCAGACAATCTTGACGGATGGAGACCTGACGTCGTTGCTCTCCTGAAAGAGCTCAACTCTCCCATCTACCGGTGGCCGGGCGGGAACTTCGTGAGCGGCTACAACTGGCGGGACGGGATTGGAGACCGTGACACGCGTCCTCCCCGGCAGAACCCTGCCTGGAAAGGTGTGGAATCCAACGACGTGGGGATCCATGAATACATGGACCTCATGGGCATGATCGGCGCTGACCCCTACGTCGCTCTCAACACCGGACTCGGGACCGTTCAGGAAGTGGCTGATGAAGTGCAATACTGCAACGGTTCCGCTGATACCCCAATGGGGAAGCTTCGCGCGTCCAATGGCCACCCCGAGCCATTTGGAGTCCGCATGTGGGCCGTCGGGAACGAGATGTACGGGCAGTGGCAGTTGGGGCACATGCCGATTGAAGACTACGTGAAAAAGCACAACGCGGTTGTGGATGCCATTCGGGCCATAGATCCCAGCTCCCGCGTGGTGGGGGTGGGTTCCGTCGGGAGATGGGATGAAACCATCCTCAAGCAGAGCGCGGCCCATCTGGACCTCATCAGCGAGCACATCTACCGCAAGGAGCAGTCTGATGTGGAAAGCCACACCCGGCAGCTTGCGGATGACATCGACGGCATTGCCCGGGCCCATCGCGGTTATCGAACCTCCATTCCCGAGCTTTCCGGACGGGACATCCGGATAGCCATGGATGAATGGAACTACTGGTATGGGAGGTACGTGTACGGAGAGCTGGGCGTCCAGTACCACCTCAAGGACGCGCTTGGGATTGCGCGGGGGCTTCACGCGTTCTTCC
>Ga0187881_10004942_pt1 | contig 10510 bp, 9 predicted proteins | sample June2016WEW_19_1_2_FD_133017 | JGI IMG/M metagenome (GOLD analysis project Ga0187881, IMG submission 133017) | Peatland microbial communities from SPRUCE experiment site at the Marcell Experimental Forest, Minnesota, USA - June2016WEW_19_100 | ecosystem: Environmental > Terrestrial > Soil >...
CCCAGGGCCAGCGCCCCCCCGTTGACATTGAGCCTGTCCATGTCGGCCTTGAGCTCTTTTGCCCAGGCCAGTGGTATGGGAGCAAAGGCCTCATTGACCTCAAAGATATCGATGTCCTTCATGAGAAACCTCCTGATGGATTATGTGGCCGGGCCTTGGACGGTCTGCCGGCGGCAAACAGTCCATGAGCGGACTTCCATATGCCTATTGCGGCATATTGTATTACAAGAAGACGTTAACCAACTCCGAGCCTTTATGTCAAATCTTTTTCGGGATAGACCGGATCGAGGGGGAGAATCTACTTCCCCAATTGCTCCTTCAGCTCGCGCTTCAATATCTTGCCGGACGGGTTCTTGGGGAGCTTGTCGGAAATTAAGATCTTTTTCGGACACTTGAATCCCGCCAGGTGCTCTTTGCAATAGGTGATAAGCTCCTTTTCCGTGATGGATGCATTCTTTTTCGGTACGACGACAGCCGCTACGATCTCTATCCATTTTGGATCGGGGAGCCCGATGACCGCAACCTCCTCGATTCCCGGATGCCGGTACAGCACCTCCTCGACCTCACGGGATGCGACATTCTCTCCGCCGGTCTTGATCATGTCCTTCTTGCGGTCTACAACATAGAGATACCCGTCTTCGTCGAACTTGCCGAGGTCGCCGCTGTGGAACCAGCCGAAGGCAAAGGCATCTTCCGTTTTTTCCGGATCGTTGAGATAGCCGGTCATGACATGGCCTGAACGATGTACGATCTCCCCGACTGTTCCTCCCGGGACGAACTTTCCTTCATCATCCATCAGCCGGGTCTCGACATTCAGCACCGGTTTCCCCGCCGATCCGGGTTTCAGGAGCTGGTCTTCGGGCTTCAGGATGGTTGCGACCGGTCCCATCTCCGTCTGTCCGTAATAGTTCCACAGCTGAAGGCCGCGGAAGATTACGGAAAGCTGTTTGATGATCTCCACCGGCATGATGCTGGCGCCGTAGGCCGCCTTCTTCAGGCTGCGGTGGTTATAGCTCTTGAATTCCGGGTGATTCAGGATCCCGATCCATACGGTCGGCGGGGCGAACATGTGGGTGATCTGGTATTTCTCGATCAATCTGATCATTTCCAGGGGATCTGCCTTGTGCATGATCACATTGGTCGCCCCGACATACAGGTAAGGCATGAGAAAGCAGTGGAGCTGGGCGCAGTGAAAAAGCGGCAGGGCGTGCAGGCTTACATCATAGGTCTCATACTGTCCGTCAAAGATGCAGCTGTGGTACTGCGACATGAGGGCCCTGTGGGAGAGCATCGCACCCTTGGGTTTCGATTCCGTGCCGCTGGTGTAAGGGATCTGGACGATGTCTTCGGCGCTGACCTCCACCTGGGGTTCATCGCAAGGCATATTCTCCATTTCCGTTATCAGGTCGAAATAACCATCAGGGACCATCGACTCACCCAGCGGTATGAAGCCCCACTTTTCCACAGAGGTGAATTTCGCCTGGGACTGGGCGATGATCGGATAAAGGGCATCCTCGATGATGAAGATACGCGAACCCGAATGGTTGATGATATAGGCTATCTCCTCGGCATTCAGCATGTAGTTGATCGGGACCTGGATTGCGCCGATCTTGGCAAGGCCGAGCATGCTGATCGGATAATAATGGGAGTTATAGGCATAGAGCGCTACACGGTCGCCCTTTTTGATACCGAAGCTTGTCATGAGATGGGCGAATCGACGCGCCTCCCGCTCGAGATCAAAAAATGAGAGCTTGACATCGCGGAAGATGATGGCAGTCTTGTCGCCGTATTTTGTTGCCGCCCTCCTGGCCATATCGCCGATCGTATCCCTGTTGATGATATTTCCCATAGCTGCATCTCCTTTAGGTAAGGGCTCAAACTACCCGTCATTTCTTGGGCAATGAAGTATAGCGGGAACCGACCTGAGAGTCAATTTATTGGAGAGTCATCGCGGCTGCTGTACTGAAATATTGTGTTCTTTAAAGACTTCGCGTGCTGCATTGATACCGTTGATCGCCGCAGGGAATCCTGCATAGACCGCCATTTGAAGGATAACCTCTACAATCTCCTCGGGCCTGCATCCTACATTGAGCGCCCCTTCGATATGTACCTTTAATTGCGGTACCGCAGTACCCATGGCGGTCAAGGCCGCCACGGTGGAAAACTGTCTGGACCGCAGGTCGAGGCCCGGGCGGGACAGCACGTCTCCATAACAGAATGCGATGATCCACTCTGCAAGATCCGGGGCGATATCCTTCAAGCCCTCGACCACCGCATGGCCGGTGCCTCCCGTGATGGCCTTCAACGTTTCCTGCCCGCGTTCATACCTTTGGTCCTGGGTACTCATGCATGCCTCCTGCTATGCCTTATGAGAAGCGTAAACCCGCCCCTTTCTCGTCCGGTTCATCCGGCAGGTAATCTTCACGCACGGGGGAAAATACCTCGATGGCAACAGAATCCGCTAGGATCTCTGCCCCATGTTCAATGTTACCGGGGATGCACCAACTGTCTCCAGGTTTTGCTTCGAATTTATTCAAGCAGTGTTTCAGCCTTATATTTCAATTCTTTTTCATCTTTCTCGGTAAATTCCTGCCCCTTTTTTTTACACATGGCCCGCACCTTCTCGATCATTTCCCTGTACGACTCAAACACCACCGGCCCCTTGCCGTATTTTTTATCTTCCAAGATATACCGTGCCATATTCATACCCCCTAAGCTTGAGATGGGTACTCCCCTGGTAACTGATATAATCTGACATTTCTCATAAGCAATATTATGAAAAAAAGGGTCTTCTCTGTGAAGCATACTTTTATGGTTTGCATCCTCCCAGCTCATTGTTCTCACCACGAAGGACAAGAAGAGCACGAAAAAAATAAGAACTGCAGAACGGACATTCTTGGATTCTTTCCCCCGGTCAGAGATTTCAAGAGGATTCTTTTCTTCGTGTCCTTCGTGCTCTTCGTGGTGAAATATCCCTCTGTGTGCTCCTCAATGATCTTAAGTATGCTTTACTGTGATGAACATAAAAAACCATCTTAACCGGTCTTTAGATTACTCTTTCTTATCCATCTTCCTGTACAAAGTCCGGGTGGAGATGCCCAGCAGTTTGGAGGCCAGGCCTTTGTCGCCCTTGGTTCGTTTGAGGGTCTCTTCCATGAGGATGCGCTCCACCTCCTCCATCGGTGTTCCAAGGGGGATGGTGACGGATTCCATGGCAGGTATGCTGGCCGACTGGAGCTCACTCGGGAGATCATCGGCCCCGATAATGCCGTCGCGGTCGAGCACCACGCTGCGTTCGATGACGTTCTCCAGTTCCCGCACATTACCCGGCCATTCATAACCCAGCAGGATCTCCATGGCCTTTGACTCAATGCCCTTCATTTCCTTGGCGTTCTTATGAGAGAACCGGTTGATGAAGTGCTGGACCAGGTTGGGAATGTCTTCCCTTCGATCCTTCAGTGCCGGGAGCTGCAGCGATATGACATTGAGCCTCCAGTAGAGATCCTCGCGGAACCGACCCTGCTTGACCATGGCGGACAGATCCTTGTTGGTGGCCGTAATGATGCGGACATCCACCTTGATGGTCTTATTGCTGCCAAGGCGTTCAAAGGTCTCCTCCTGAAGGATCCGCAGGAGCTTTACCTGCACCGCAGGCGGTACCTCGCCGATTTCATCTAAAAAGATGCTCGATTTGTCTGCAACCTCAAACCGACCCTCCTTCCTGCCTGCAGCGCCGGTGAAGGCCCCCTTTTCATAGCCGAAAAGCTCTGACTCGATGAGTGTCTCGGGAATGGCTGCGCAATTGACCTTGACCATGGGCCGCTCAGCCCTGGGGGAGAGCTTGTGGATCATGTCGGCGATCACTTCCTTGCCGGTGCCCGATCCGCCCATGATGAGGATGGTTGCCTGGCTCGGGGCCACCTGATGCACGGTCTCCACCAGCTTCTTCATCTTGGGACTTGCGGTCTCGATCAGCGGGGTCGATTCGATGGCCTCGATTCGTTCCTTCATCTTGACGTTGTCCATGGTGAGGATCTGTTTCTCGATGGCCTTCTGGACAGCCTTTAAGATATCCGCCTTCTTGAAAGGCTTGGTGATATAATCATAGGCACCCTGCTTCATGGAGTCGACCGCGGTGTCCACCGAGGCATAGCCCGTGATCATGATGACCTCGGTGTATGGGGACACGGATTTGCATACCTTGAGCAGCTCGAGCCCGTCCATTCCCGCCATGCGGATGTCCGAGATGAGGAGGTCGATGTCACCGCCCCTGATGACCTTGAAGGCCTCTTCCCCGTTGGAGGCGGTTACCACTTCAAACCCCTCCTTCTCCAGGATCTTCTTCAGTGACTGGCGTATACCGATCTCATCATCAACTACCAGGATCTTTTTGCTCAGGCTGTTCACGGCTCAAATGGGTCCTTTTTTAAGGTTTCTATTTTGAGTTTATTTTTACCGTCTTCAATGGTGACCTCTTCAAAGACGGCCTTAGCCCCGGGGATGGCGGCATATACATAATATTTGCCGGGTTTGATTGATTCGATGGTTGTCCTGTTCTTTTTTGGGTCTACAGGTGCCTGGTAACGGACCGATGCCTTTTTAAGATCGTTTGACCTGGAGTGGAAATCGCTGATGGTACCCTGGGTATCGCGCTCATAGAGATTCCTGGCATTTGCAAGGGCATCGGACTTTGCCTTGTATGCATCACGGGCCAGCTGAGATGCACCCTGATATGCCTTGAGCATATCGGCAAAGGCCTCCTTTACGTCCATAACCTTAGACTGCCCCTTGTATCCTTTCTGGGAAACAAAGTGTATGTCGATGACCTCAATGGAAAACCCGTTCGGCATCGAGTCCTGCATGCGCTTGATGTCCTTGTCTTTGAGTTCGCTCAGAAAAAAAGAAAGGTGCTCAGGGTCGCTGTTCTGATTTGTGAGGCTCTCACCCGGCGCAAGGCCGAAAATGAGATTCTTCGGGTTGATGAACTCGAGCACGAGCATGGAGGTGATAGGCAGCGGTATATTGCCGATAAGGGGCTTGTATGAAATGTCGCTGATGATCTTGTCCGAGTTATTGTGTGCCGAATAGATGAAGTTGATTTCACCCAGGGCCGATTCAGTAGTAATCTGGGCCTGTGCGGAATGCATGGTGATGGGCACCTTGGCGATGTATTGCTTCCTTAAGGCATCGACCTTTTCGTTATAGGCCTTGTCGGACTGTGTCATCTGAAGTGATGCCTCTTTCAACTCGCCACTGCGTTTATTTATCTGGTAGTGGTCATTAACGTTCTTAAGCTGTGAGTGAAACCTCTCCTTGAGATGATCAAGCACCGCCAGGGTCCCCGCTGAAAGGAGTTCCACCTGGGAAATGCCCGGCGGTACGGTGACAACGAGCCTGGCGGAGAATGCGTATGCAGGAAGGAGGAGTAGGAAGCAAACAACGGCCGACAGTAATCTCATATTATGCCTCCGCCTTGTCTTTCTCGGACTCTTCATGGAAAGGGACCGAAAAGATGAACGTGGACCCTGTCCCCTTCTGGCTCTCCACATCGACCCACCCGTCATGGGCATTTGCGATGTACTGGACAAGGGCGAGCCCGAGGCCGGTCCCATTGTCTTTGGTGGTGAAGTAGGGGTCGAATATCCTCCTGGTGATCTCAGGAGGGATACCGTACCCTGTATCTTTCACCAGGAGCAGGAAGTTGTCTTTGATTCCCATAAGGGATATTTCCAAACTGCCTCCAGAAGGCATTGCATCTTCCGCATTCTTAATGAGGTTTATCAAAAGCTGCTTGAATTGTCCACGGTCTATCATGATATTCGAGAGCTTTTCCGGGCAAATGATGGAAGTATCGATGTCCCTGCGCTTGAGCTCGGGCAGCAGCATGGCCAGCACTGAAGACACCTCGATATGTGGGTCAACGAGCTGCTTCTTGGGGTGCGGGAGACGGGCGTAGGAGAGGTACTCGTCGGTGATCTGTGAGAGACGGTCGATCTCCTCCTTGATGATCTTAACAAGCTCCAGGGCCTCTTCGTTCTTGTCGAACTCCTTGAGTTCGTCTTCCAGCAGCTCGGAATGGAGCAGGACCGAAGTCAGGGGGTTGCGGATTTCATGGGCCACATGGGCCGACATCTGGCCTACGGCTGCGAGCTTTTCCGCCTGGATGAGCTTTTCGGTGAGGGCCTTCTTCTCAGTGATGTCGACTGCATACTGGACGACATAGTCCACCTCGCCCTTGGACCCGAACAAGGGTATGGCGCTCATATCGAAGAAGTAAGGCTTGCCGCCTATATCCACCCGTGTGTCCCGCTCCGTGACGATCCGGCCCGTCTTAAAACACTTTTCCACGAGCTTGGTGTTGCAGATACGCTCGTTCTCGGAAAAATCCAGAGAGCAGTGCTTATCGATCACATCCTCCCTCTTCTTGCCGTAGAGGTCGCACAGGCGCTGGTTGATGTCGGCAATGGTGAATGCGGCATCGATCATGGCCAGGTAGTGCGGCACTCCGTTGAAGATGGTCTCCATCCTCTTGTGGGCCACCAGCACCCTGTCGGCCCATTTATTCCTCTCTGAGGCCGTGGCACGGGCCCTGTTGATCCTGAGCATGGTGATGGTTGCTATAAGCACAAAGCCGATACTCACCGAGCCGAGGACCAGGGTGTTGCGGAAGGTACCCGACATGAGCGAGATGACCTCGCTGTAGGGAGAGGTGGAGATGGTAATCCACCTGCGATTGAGGAAATGCACCGATGAGAAGGCGAGCAGCTTTTTCACCGGATCCTTATCCGGGTAGCTGGGGAAGACGAACTCATACATCCCGTCGTTCTTCAGCGCCATGGCATCGCTGATGGTATCCACACCCGATATGCTTAAGCCATCTTTCTTCAGCCCCATAATGATGTCCTTAAGGTTGAGCCCTATCCATCTGGGGTTAGGGTGGTAGAGGATCATGCCGCTCTCATCCAGCATCCAGACATAACCGGATTTTGACGGTCTGATGGGTGCAACGTAGTGGGCGGTGATATTCGTCAGGTCAATGGCGCAGCCGATAACACCGTGGAATGTGCCGTCGGCGCCTTTCAATGGGAAGGAGATGACAAAGGTCTCAAAGCGGCCGGGTATGTCTTGGTATTGCTCTCCTCCCACCATGATGATGTCGGAGACATAGGGGACGTTAAGCTCCTTGGCCACCCGGAAATAGGTCCGGAAGCTGAAGTCCCTGCCGTCAATCCCCGGCAGGAGCTGGTGAGGATAGTGAAAGCGCATGATCCCGCTTGCATCCTCCCAGAAGACGAATGCGACCTTGCTCTTTAAAGAATTATACAAATTCTGCACCGATGTATCGATGGCCTCATGTTCACCGTTCGAGACCCCTTTGATGTGGGCGGTGAGGCTTAAGGAGTTCGTGATGTCGTGCATGTACTGCTCGATGCCCATGGCGGTCTGCTGGGCCAGCAGACCCTGTTCGCGGTTGAACTGGGCCGCCATTTCCCCCTCGACGCCGTGGTAGGAATACAATGCGAACATGATCACGAAGCCGAGCACGATGAAGGTGCCCAACCAGATGAGAATATCCCACTTTGTTTCTTTGACTTCGATGGTATGCCGCTTCGGTATCTTCTGCCCCATATGTTATCACCCGAGAAAGTAGTCTTCCATGATTTGCCGCGGGAGTAAGGCGGCCTTACGCTTAAGATCTTTGAAATCCAGCGCAAATAGAGGGCTTATCTCAAGGGATATACCCGGTTTCACCTCCACCCCGAGCCTTTTCAGCCAAGAGGCATGCAGGGCGCTCTGAAGCTGCCGGGAGCTTTCCAGTGAATCCGCACCCGTAAGGTTTTTGACCGGTGCGAACTCCTCTTCGCGCACGACCTCCAGGGTGATGCTCTTTTCTGCCAACGGCAATGCATCGAAAAGGAATGTCTCAAATTTGATGCCCTCAATCTCTTTTGTCTTGCCGTCAGGACCTTTGGCAGAGATCATTTTTCTGGCGCGATGGAACGGCAGTCTGGTGTACTGGGCGGTGATCTCTTCGGCGAATGCACGTTCAATCACATGAATGGCAAGGTTACCCGCCCAGTGGAGCATCGTACCGTCCGGGCCATGAGCGTATCTCATGGTATCATCCAATTCACTGTACTCCACCAGCGTGGTCTTAGCGTTTATGGTGGTAATCACACCCATCTTCTCCTCATAGGCCACCTTCCTTACAACCTTGGAAGACATCCTCGCACCGGAGAGGTTATGGAGCCCGAGGAACAGCGGGTCACATACCTTTGCCAGGGGATTATCCACCTGGAAGTAAAATATCTCATCGATGCCGAGATCTTTCATAAGGCTTAGGGCGCCACTCGATCTCAATGCCTCGAAGGTGCCTCCATGACCGTCCGGGTTCATGAAGAGCCCTCCATTCTCGGCCAAGACGAACTTCCCTTCCGGTGTGACCGATGGGAGCATACCCTGGACGAAGATGTGCACATCACCCTGATCAAGACCGAAATATCTGTTCTCCTGAAAGTATTCCTTCGTAGTCACGTCGTTTTCCCGGGAGGTCATGATGAACCATGGGATGGTGCACTGGAATTTTTGTTCGAGGGCGAGGATCTTTTCAGCAAAAAGGCGGAACAGACTTTTGCCCTTTACCGGCGTTACCCCCACGACGCCCTTGGGTGCATCGATCCCCAGACGCGAGCCCTGACCCCCTGCAACAACGAGTGCAGCGACCTTGCCGGCCTTCAGAAGCTCCTGGCCGCGATCGATATATGGTTGCGCCTTTTTTGATGAGGCGAATGTCCTAAGGATGATATCCGCCGGCTCCACATCGCCCCGGGGCGGCGTGTACAGGGCCTCTCCCCTGATGAGCCTGCCGACCAGATCGAGATCGACCCCCTGAAGGTCCTTCATGATCCTCTCCTTTATCAGGGGGTTGCCATCACTGTTTAGAAGGCTTGCGATATGTTCCTGTCCCAGTTCCCTTAGCCTTTTGACGAGCATCCATAATCTCCCGTATTCGTTTTTCAACACCCGTATCCCTGGGGGTGTACAACTCAAGGTGTGGCAGGTTTTCCGGCAAATAGTCAAGGGTCAGCGCCCCTTTCGGGTCGTCATGCGCATAGATATATCCCTTGGAGTAGCCTATCTCCTTCATGAGCCGTGTAGGGGCGTTCCTTAAATAGAGCGGGATCTGCGGCGATCCGGTCTTCCTGATCAGGTCCTCCACCTTTTTCTCCGCCAGGTACACGGCATTGCTCTTGGGGGCGCAGGCGAGATAGATGGCCGTCTCGTACAAGGCGATCTCGCCCTCGGGACTTCCCACAAAGGTGAAGGCCTCCTTGGCGGCCACGGCCATGCGCAGGGCATTGGGGTCGGCCATGCCTATGTCCTCTGATGCGATGCGGATCATCCTGCGTATGAGGAAGAGCCTGTCCTCACCGGCTTCCAGCATCCTGCCGAGCCAGTAGATGCTTGCATCAACATCGCTTGCCCGCACGCTCTTGTGAAAGGCCGAGATGAGGTCATAGTGGTTCTCACCCGACCTGTCATGGTACAGCGGCCGCTCCATGAGCCCCTTGAGGTCGTCGAGGTCGATGTATTCCTTATCAATATTCGTAAGTGCAAGTTCCAACAGGTTCAGGGCGGCACGTGCATCACCGTCGGCCGCTTTTGCCATGGCCGATATGCATGCATCGGAAATGGTCTTCTTCAGAGATATGATGGGCCCATCCCGCAAGACCGCATGCCTGAGAATCTCCTCTATGACCTCTGCACTCAAGGCCTTCAGGATGATCACCTGTGTCCTGGACATGAGGGGGGAAGTGATGGCGAACGAGGGGTTTTCCGTTGTGGCGCCTATGAGGATGATATCTCCGTTTTCCACAAAGGGCAGCAGCGCGTCCTGCTGTACCCGGTTGAACCGGTGGATCTCATCGATAAAGACAATGGGTTTCTTTTCGCTCTGCGCCGCTTTGCCCGTTACACGCCGGATCTCCTGGACACCGCCTGTCACGGCACTGATGGTGGAGAAAGAATCCGGATACATGCGCTCGATGATGCTTGCCACACTGGTCTTCCCGGAACCGGGGGGACCCCACAGCATGGCAGAGCGCAGGTTGCCCCGGGCAAAGTCCTTCAGGAGTACGAGGGCGTCATCCTGTCCCAGGAGGTCATCCAGGCTCAGTGGCCTTACCCTGAATGCAAGGGGTGGCAGCTGCTTTTGCATATGATGATATATAGCATAAAATCACGCATGAAAGTAGAAAGAGAAAACCTTTATTTTTGTCCTTATGTGATTCCGAAACCTGACGATAGATATTAATAGGTTCTTCAAGATTCATTCCCCGTAGAACCTCCTCATATTATGCAGGTCAAAAGCTGACCTGCTTTTTTTTTTGCAAAACTTGACAAACCTTCTTCATTGATTGTAGAAGACTCGTTGTGGCGCGGGGTGGAGCAGTCCGGTAGCTCGTTGGGCTCATAACCCAAAGGTCGGAGGTTCAAATCCTCCCCCCGC
>Ga0187881_10004946_pt1 | contig 10505 bp, 12 predicted proteins | sample June2016WEW_19_1_2_FD_133017 | JGI IMG/M metagenome (GOLD analysis project Ga0187881, IMG submission 133017) | Peatland microbial communities from SPRUCE experiment site at the Marcell Experimental Forest, Minnesota, USA - June2016WEW_19_100 | ecosystem: Environmental > Terrestrial > Soil >...
CACCGTAACGCCTTTCGTCTCAGGTGCCACCTGTTCGTTGCTCATCGTGCTCTCCTCTCCTTACTTCCGGGCCTAACAGCGATTATATTGACCAGACATTTTATACCATTAACTATAGGGAGTTGAGTCGCTAGGCCCTCACCGATCGTGTACATTCCAGGTCATTGTACGAGATGCCTGTTTTGCGTTCGGAATGTCGGTAGTACATCCAAAATCGGCAAACAGCAATTCACAGTAGCTTCGTCGAGATGACTCAATTAGCTTCACCCAATCGCTATGCTCGTTCGGTGGCCACTCTCTACACAGGGCTTCCAACTTCGGTTAGGGAAAATGATCAATGATGGGCGTCCAGGCTTTGGCGGATCTCAGCATCCAGCGATAGCAGGAACCGGAACCTAGCGATTTTGGGCTGGCTGGTCGACAGGCACATAGCGTCCTGAGCGAATATCGTCCTGATATGCTGTGACCGCAGTCCTAAGGTCGGTTCCGTAAACATATTCAAAGGAGGACCTGCATCTATCCGGGTCGGCAACGCACGCGCGTTCGAACCTCAGAAGGATCTCTCTGCCCCGCAGTTCAATTTCGCGATCCCAAAAGAATGTCCAAGCCGTATAGCTGAAGCGCCAATCTTTCTGTTGGACCGCGTCGAAGGACGGCCACAAGGCCTCGTTCCGGGCTCGCCTTACGAACTCCGCCGCCGGCAGGGACACCAGTTTTCGCCCCGGAAGTGGTGCGCCCATTCCCGCGATGACCCCCGCAGCGCCCTCCGAAAACCACGGTTGTCTCAATAAGCGCCAAACGCTCATGAGGGTCCGATTTTGATTGAGAGTCGCGTGGGACAATTCGTGGCGCAACACTCCGCCAACATCCAATATTCCGGCGATGGACGGTGTTAGATAGATCACAGTGCCAGTTGGAATGGTCACCCCCGCGGGCCTTTGTCTGCCTAGAAAAGGGGCGAAACGAAGGCAGTCGCCCCAATTCCGGCACGCGATGACCGTGATCCTCTTGGAGCATTTTAGACCGTGAAAGGATTCGGCTAAGGCGATGTACTGGTCCACTTCCCGGTAGGCGACTTCTAATGGGGAGCCAACCGGGTAGAGAACATCTGCACGGGCCGAACGAAGCCTAACGTATCCAGGATGCACGGGGGACCACGCGAACAGCGGTCCATACGGGAACGCAGACAAGAACGCAACGAGGATGAGGACGGCGGCACCACGCTTCCAGTTCATAGCGCGAGTGTAAGTCATTTTGCCTCCAAAGGGTAATCGAAACAAGCTGCCAATTGTCGCTGAAACCGATTTTGGTCCAGCGCTGGTCCTGCCGGCTACAGCTTCCCAGCTAGGGTGCCGTGAGGGGTGTTGCTACGGAAGCTGGCCCACAACTGAGGGAAAGTTATCAAAGGTGATGACTGCAGCATTCTGGCCTGATAGGTGGTGTATCCGGAAACTGACTTTTCGCTCTCTGGCCACCGATCGATTCCGGGGTTATCGAATTTTCGGCGTTCTGGTCAATGTACGAGATCGCCGTTATCCGCTCGGAATGCAGAAGCTTTCCCGATCCCTGATACTATTTACTGTTTCTCAAACACATATATGGTTTGATCCTTAGTTTGCAAATTGCGGCGAGTTAAGGTCAGCGTTTTACCATCTCCCGACATTGTATACCGCTCAAGGTACCGAGAGGTCATAGAGATAGCGACACGCGTAGGTGCGCCCATAGGTTCTTCTGTGTTGTTCTGTGTAATTTCTATGTTCAGCGCATCGCCTTCCCAGTAAGCTTTGGCGGTGGTTTCGCTGGTCGCATTGGAAAACCCAATAATCTGATTTTCACCATTAATCAAATACTTTACCTTGTCTTTTTTGCCATCTCGGACCGATGTAATCTCAATGGCATTTCCTTGTTGGATGATTGTGTATACCAACGATTTCAGAGGGGTTGGATAAACCGCCTTCCGTGAAATCATTTTCCAAGTCCCGCTAAAGTCTGTTTTGTATGCAGTTTGTGAAAACATTGACGTCGAAAAGAAGACACACACCAGGAAAAGAGAGCGTTTCATCTTTCGTTCCCCATCGCAAAAATAGCGAACGGCGGCTTCGTTCAAATGGATATACCGGACACTTGGAATGTTGCTCCCTGCCGGTCGCTCAGGTCAAGTCTTCGCCGCTCGTGCCCGTTCCGGGTCATTGTACGGGATGACTGTATTACGGCCTTAATGACTGTTACACCGCTTGCCGCGGCCCTGCACGCCGCCTCGCCTACATGGGACAGTTCGGAGGAAGGACCGATGGATCCACCAGCGTTCGCGATATCTCTTTTCGGTACAAAAGGTCGTACTCGTAGAGCCAAGTCTGCCGCCAAATGCCAGCTGCTGTTCCATCCGCCCTGACATATAGAACACTTTTCGCTTTGTCCACTCGCACATCGCTCGGGTATATATAGTCGCCAGGTTTTACGGCCGTCAGTTCGGGACCATCGGGCAAATAATGGATCGTGATAATTCCTGAAACAGAGTCGAATCCCTTTACCTTGACCGCCATGCCGCTGTTCAGGGTTATCTCTGCATCCCAGCCGCGAGTTGGAGTGGAGAAGCCTTTCGAGAGTGTTGGCGTAACACATTCGGCGCTACGATAACGATCAATAAGAATGCCTGAACGCGCTGGTTTTTGGCATGATACACAACAAAGTGAAAGGCTCAACAACAGTAAAGCCATGACCACCTTTTCTAGGCGCATATTTTATCCATCCGCTCAAAGTCATTTGAATCTTGATGAGGTGTTCCGCTCCAGTGTTTGCATCGCGACCGCACTCCAACTAGACTGTGTTAATACGCCATAGATAAGACGCATCACCTTTCGGCAAGAGCTTTCTCACCTTCCTCGCCTCAGCGCTCTTCGCGTCTACCCTCTTGTGCGGGAAGACGATCTTTAGGAGTTTCTTGGGCAAACCTGAGCCCCTTGCCCGTGTCATAATATCGCCGCTTGCCCTTGATTTCACTTACATTTGCAGGAGAAATCGTTGTCAAAGAGCGGGAAGTGGCATTATCGGACAAAACCCCCGCTCTGACGCCGCGCCGCTGTCAGGCAGCATATCCCTTGATCCGGATTTCTCCCTGCGACACGTCGGGAAACTGGTGCCAGCACCGATGTCCTAATTTCGTACTATCGATCCGCATTGTGCGACGCGGCCATCCGGTGATAGGCTCAGATTCATGAAGTTTGGACTGATCGTCCCCTGTTGTTGGATCGTCTTCTTGCTCTACTGGGTCGCCAGTGCCTCGTCGGTCAAGGCCGCAGCAAAACGCCAAAGCTGGATCAAATCACTGACGCACAGGGTGCCTGTCGGACTTAGCTATTGGCTGCTTCTTGTACCAGATCTGCCGGGCCCGCTTCCCGTGGCGGTGATTCCGGATGCGGCACTCGTCAGACCGCTGGGAGTTGCGATTTGCGTTTGCGGACTACTCGGGGCCATCTGGTCGCGCAGAACGCTGGCGGGCAATTGGAGCAGCGATGTCCAGTTCAAGCAAGAGCACGAGCTAGTGAGTCGGGGACCGTATCGATTCGTGCGCCATCCGATTTATACGAGCCTGCTATTGATGGGTCTGGGAACGGCCATTGCGGCCAACCGGCTTGGCGCACTGGCTGGACTTCTGAGTCTATTTGCCGGCGTTTGGATAAAACTAAGGCAGGAGGAGAAACTCCTCCTGCAGCACTTTCCCGACGACTACCCCGCATATAAGGCCCGCGTAAAGGCGCTCGTGCCCTTCATATTCTGATTTGGAATTATGTGGACAGGCTCGAATGGCGCTTAAATGAGGATTCAAAACGAGGCCCTGAAAGCGTCCAGCAGTGAGAGCTGGACTGCCTCGGCCTCCCTTCGCGACCCCCTCCGATTGCCCCAGCGATGCCGGCTCCCGATGAGCCTTTCGATCCGCAGCTATGCTTTCCGTAGGCAGCCGATTGCATGCGCACAGCCGAAGCGTGCAAAGATTCTCGCTGACAAATCATTGTCCGGCGCAAAATATGGATGAGTCGCCGGTCTGGGGCAAATTCCAAGGGTTTGGTTTGCATCACATTACACATCCGAGGCTCTGGGGATGGCAAGCAGTGGGGGAGGGCTGCTGCATTAGGCAGCTTGAACTTCCTATCCGTTCCCTTATTGACTTGATTGCGCAAAATGGGACCGCAACCTTTCTTGTTTGCATACCGGAACGAGCCGATACGCCCGACGGATAGGATCTTTATCCATGACTTGTTTACTTTTGTGCTACGGCGTTGCGATCGAGTGCCAGGACACGCATGGGATTTCGCCACACCAGACAGACAGGCGAGGCGGAGCGCGTGAGCAGCGGATCTCTTAGATCGGGAGCAATCAAATAGAGGCGGGTGCCATCGCCGCGCCGGTAGGCATACAGTGGAACAATGGCTGGAGATTTTGCCCAGTCGGCTGGATCTTGTGCGCAAGTTATCATGCCGCTGTCCTGTTTTCCTTTCCACTCACCGGACAGTTTACCGTCACGGGCTTCGACTGCGAAGTGAAAGATCTCCCCTTCGACTTCCGCATCAAATGACAGTTTGCCATTGCCCAACGTGGCGTCCTTTATTCCCTTCCCCTCGAACTCTCCATTGACTGAATCGCCGTGCTGTTGAAGAGCGAGGGTATACTTATCTCCCGCGGCCTGGCAACTCCAGGTGCCTGACAGCGAATCGACGCGCCCGCTCGCCGGCAATGCGTAAAACAAGTTGTCGACGAGAATCGAGCCTTCTCGGGCCCGGCCGGCAGGCAATGCAAAAAACGGGATCTCCACAACGTCTTTCCAGGCTCCGGCGCCGGCAACCTGCTCCCGAAGCGCATAGGTGCCGTTTTTCAGGCAGTAAACCGGAACCGGCAGGAACAGCCGCGGATCGTCAAGCGCCAGGCGGTACATAATCTGGTTGTAGTCGTAGCGCGGCGTTTTCACGCGGCTACCAGAGAAGAAGTCGGTGTATGTGCCCTCGAAATAGATGAGCCGGCCGCCTTCCTGGTCGAAAAAGGGGTGCTGGGCCGGATTATAGAAAGTGTATTTGTTGTGGGTCACGACCTTTGCAGCATAAACCCACGGCCCCGCCGGCGTGTCACCTTCGGCATACCAAATCTCGCCGTTGTCGGAAAGGCCTCTGTCCTCTTCGACGATCATCACCCAGCACCGGCGGAAGTCATTCCAGAACACGGAGGAAGCATGGGGCTTGATCGCCGTGTCCGTCAACACGTCGCGCAGCTGGTATAGACCTTCATCGGGTTTCATCTGTCCGGCCGAGATCAGCTCTTTTTGCTGATCAAAAGTTAGAGAGGAGGTGTTCTTCTTCCAAGAGTAGGCGGGACTGCCGTCCGGCTCACGGTCCAATTGGGATTGGCCTTTCACGTACCGGCTGCCTCCAGCCAGACAGGTGAATCCTTCGTACGCAGAGGGGTTGGCGACCTGCTTCAGTTCTGCCGGCACGCGCAGAGACGGCAGCGCTCCGGCAAAATATAAGAATTGAGCGCCATCGCATGAAACACGGAACGGATGCATGGGGATGACTGGATCAATGCCGGCGTCAAAACGAACGAAAGGCTCGAGTGCGTCCTTTTCATCATTGAAGACGGCAAGGCCGCTCTCGAGAATCTCATCGAGAGATTTCATGCTTCTGTATCTTGCCACGAGGCGCTCGCGGCCCTGCTCGTCCGCGAGTGTGACCACCCAGTAAATCCACTTCATGCCCGGCCCGGGGATGTTGCATATTTTCTTGCAGAAACCTGACTCATCTACGAAATAATTCAGGTCGACACCTGCGCTCGGGTCAAGGCCACCCTTGCCCGGAACCTGGGATGTCGCGCCGGTGGAGGCAAAGGATCCGATCATTGCGCCTGCACGGTTCGTGTCACCCCAGAACCAATATAGCTTGCCCCGGTAAGGCGCTACCATCACGGTATCCTGGCCCATGACTTCGCCGTTTAATGCCGGGTTGTGGAGGGGAACGGAGTCGCCAGTCAGAATGCTGTCGCGATAAATCCCCTGGCCGGTAATTCGATAGAGCCGTTCGGCGATGTTGACTCGCTCCAGTTTCAGCACGATGCTTCCGCCGCGGATTGTTCTTAGCGTCGTGGCACGGCCCGGAAAACGATAGCCGTCACTCCTGATTTCGAAGTAGACGGAACGATCCATCAATCCCGGCTCATTCCATGCAATGATTCCGTTGCTGTCTGTGTAGGAGCTGATTTCGTTGGTCGTGTTCAATTCGACAAGCGGCACCCCGCGGCCGGTTGCTCCGTCAATTATCGTGATCTTGAAATACTCGCCGCGGCCGGTCTGGAGCGCGACAGCTGCCGTCACAAGCAGCATCGGCAGGCATAATAATCGGGACATGGCGTCACTCTCCATATCAGCTATCGAGCATTAGCGGCGGGATCTGAAGGGAGCATACATCATAACTGCCTCGGACGCCGCAGATTATAAGGCTTTACGATGGCGGAGGATACAATTTTGCAAGCTTCTAGCTGGATTAGGTGAGTGGTGTTCGTTCTCACCAAGCGCAAGGACCGTCCATACGGATTCCTTATCGACTATCCTCACGAGGCCGCGGTCGAGCGCCCCAAAACAGAAAGGGGCGTGCAGGCCAAGGAATTACCCTTGGGCGGAGCTGTGCCTACTAAAAACTCTGTCCTTGATGAAAGAATTGCACTTGCGGAATCAGGCTGCTAGCCTCTGGCTCATGCGTGCAATTATGCTTTCGTTGATTCATGCCCTCCTTGGCGTCTGCCGAACACGCCTTGCACTCCAGGCTGAAATCCTCGCGCAGCGACATCAGATCAACATCCTGAGACGTTCTGTTCCGACCCGACCAAGACTGAATTCGTCCGATAGATTCCTGTGGGTTTGGCTCTCGCGCCTCTGGCCAGATTGGCGCTCGGCCCTCGTGATCGTCAAGCCCGAAACCGTGATTGCCTGGCACCGGAAGGGATTTCGGCTGTATTGGAAATGGAAGAGCCGTCGGCGCCGCACTGGGAGACCCGATACCTCCCTGGAGATTCGAGATCTGATCCGGAAGATGAGCACCAGTAACGCAACCTGGGGCGCGCTTCGAATCCACGGGGTATTGCTCAAACTTGGCATCGAAGTGTCGCAGGCAACAGTCGCCAAGTATATGGTCCGCCGCAGCAGGCCACCTTCTCAAACCTGGCGCACCTTTCTTGAAGATCATGTCAAGGAAAATGTATGGAACGACTAATAATCAGTGATCGGTCTATATTTTGGAACCAGCGACTTCATCACGATCCAACCGATAAGGTATGCGACCGCACAAATGGAAAAGATGATGAGGTACCCCGATTTGATTCCTTCGAAACCCAATAATTTCATCTGTGTCATGTCGGCGTAATCGAACAACACGCCAGAACCTTTGTTGATCAGGAACGAACCGATGCCTCCCGCCATACCGCCGATCCCAGTCACGGTGGCAATCGCCGACTTCGGGAACATGTCGCCAACCGTGGAAAAGATGTTCGCCGACCAGGCCTGGTGAGCCGCACCTGCGATGCCGATGATGATAATGGGGAACCAGTAGGAGATCTGTCCCAGATACTGTGCGAGCAGCGCGAGCAACGGGAAGAACGCGAAGATCAACATCGAGCGCATACGCCCCGCATACGGATTCATACCTTTCTTCGTGACGAAATAGGAAGGCAGCCATCCGCCAATGATCGACAACAACGTGATGGCGTAGAGGACGAACAACAGCAATTGAGCTCTGGTGTTGTCGGAACTAAGGCCATACACAGAGCTGAGGTAGGCCGGCGTCCAGAACAGGTAGAACCACCACACGCCGTCGGTCATGAACTTGCCGAAAGCAAAAGCCCAGGTTTGTTTGTATTTGAAACATTCCACAAACGAAAGCTTTCGCATGGGCATCCCCTGAGCATCGGTGGGGTTATGATCATTGTCTTGCTGGATATATTCCAATTCAGCTTTGTTGACCCGTGGGTTTGCATCTGGTTTCTTGTATGCAAAGACCCACCCGCTCATCCAAAGAAAACCAAGCGCCCCGATGATGATGAATGCCATTTCCCATCCGTAATTGGCGGCGATGATCGGGATCGAGAGAGGGGCAACAAGCGCGCCGACGGTCGCACCCGCGTTGAAGATGCTGGTCGCATAGGCACGGTCTTTTTTCGGGAAGTACTCGGCCGTCGCTTTGATGGAAGCGGGGAAATTTCCTGCTTCACCAAGTGCGAGGACAAAGCGTGCGAAGATGAAGAACGCCACGCTCACATTAACGATCATGCCGACATTGTCGACGGTCTTGATGATTTCCCGAGCCCCGTGAAAACCGACTAACCATTGGCCGGTGAGAATACCCGAAGTGCCTATTCCGCAGAACGCGTGGATACACGCACCCACCGACCAGACACCGATGGCCCACAAAAAACCTTTTTTCGTATCCAGCCAATCGACAAAACGACCGGCAAACAACATGCTCACCGCATAGAAGATCGAGAACAAAGCCGTGATGTTTCCGTAGTCATTGTTCGTCCAATGAAACTCCGGAGCAATAAAATCCTTCCAGGTTAACGACAGGACCTGACGGTCCATATAGTTGATCGTCACGCCGAAAAACAACATCATGCAGATAACCCATCGATAATTACCGATCTTCGCTTTTACTGAATTCGCATCTGCCATATTGCATTCCTTTGGTATTGACGTACTACGAAAACAAACGTCTGCTCGCCCCCGCACCTTGTTAGAAACCGAAGTATTCCTTTGTATTCCGATAGCTGATGTCGGCGACAACACTGCCGACCAACGGCAGGTCGTTGGGAATCAGTCCGCGTCCAATGTCCTCCCCTAGCATCGAGCAAAGCACCCGTCGAAAATACTCGTGCCGCTGGTAGGAGAGGAAACTCCGAGAATCGGTCAACATGCCGATGAACCGGCTGAGCAGGCCGAGACTCGATAATGTATTCATCTGACGCTCCATGCCGTCCTTCTGGTCCAGAAACCACCACGCGGCCTATAGTCAAAATAAGCTGCAATATCGACCCGATGCCACCTCGCCTGCGAAGGCGGGCAGCTTCCGATATGGGGCATGTCAACTTCGGGCCGTCTGCCGCGACACCCCGGAACCCGGGACGGCCACAAAAAACATCTTACTGCAATCCGACGTTGCCGCAACTGGCGTTTTGACACGCTTCTTCAGCAAGCGGGAGCGGATTCGTCCCGGCTCAGCTCACGAAAAATCAAGCTCGTCGATCTCACGCTCCGGGAGTACGCGAGCAACCGGAGGTGGTCTGGAAGGGAGGTCGAGGCTTTATTAAACCGGCTATAACATTATGATGTTGTGCCCCCCGGCGTAATTACGGAAGCCGAAGAAGGCCAGTGTATCGTGCTGAGGACGCGGACCCGGCATCCCGCCTGAGTCCGCGTTGCGGGAACGAAGGAACGGAAGCGACGCTCCTCCGCAAAACTTAGACTCCGCCCTTGAGGAGGATGTTGTCTTCGACAACTTGAAGCTGGCGCAGCCGCTCATCCTTAGCTGCTTTGTCAGCTGTTTCTCGGGCTTTACGTTCCGTGGTGTAAGGTCTTATTTTAGAGCGAATGTCTACTCCACCCGTGCTGAGGGCGCGCCACGCGGATTCAATATCTTCGACCAACTCCGCGCACGAAGTGAGGCTGTCCAAGGCATTTTGGCGCTCCGGCAAAACGATTTCCTTTTCCGCTTTGGCCAATGCGGCTTGGATGCGTCCGTCTTCAATTTCATTTTTCCAGGGGCGATGGTCCGCTACTAAGGAAGCCAAGTAGATGACCGCTGATCCTCAATCGTCTGCCGTCGCTGGGGAAGGCTCCTGATGATATCAAGCAGAGGACGTTGAAAGCGCTCCGGCTGCTGAAAGGGCGCACCGGCAAAGCCCTAGCCTCCCTCTGGGAGGCTTCCTGAATCCACCCGCTCTGCGGGTGGAGACTCACACTCAGCCAAATCCAGCAATTGCATTACTGAATTGGCAACGCCGGGAATTTGGATTAGGCTTAACATCAAAGAGTCAGATGCGGCAATCAGTCATCGATCTCTTGCCACCTCCGAAAGGAGAGATTCGATTGGTCTCGCTGGCCAGGAGCATCCAACCATGAAAATGCCTTCGCCTCCTTCGCGCCGGTATTTCTTTATCGGCGGTATTTGTCTTTTGCTGGCGTTCTGGTCCGCCGCTGCCTACACCCAGCCACGCGTGGTCGCCATTGGCGATGTCCACGGCGCCTACCCTGAATTTGTGAGGATCCTGCAGCGTACGGGATTGATCGATGCCAATCGCCATTGGATAGGCGGTTCGGCCACGTTGGTCCAGCTCGGGGATGTTGTGGATCGTGGCAAGGAAGGACCTGCATGCCTCGACCTGTTGATGGACCTGGAGCGCCAGGCGGCAAAAGCGCGCGGACGCGTGATTCCGTTGCTGGGCAATCACGAGGTCATGAACATCATGGGCGATCTTCG
>Ga0187881_10004952_pt1 | contig 10491 bp, 8 predicted proteins | sample June2016WEW_19_1_2_FD_133017 | JGI IMG/M metagenome (GOLD analysis project Ga0187881, IMG submission 133017) | Peatland microbial communities from SPRUCE experiment site at the Marcell Experimental Forest, Minnesota, USA - June2016WEW_19_100 | ecosystem: Environmental > Terrestrial > Soil >...
ATCCGGTCGTCCTCGCATCCGGAATCGGAGAGATCGCTTCTGGATGGAATCCCGTCGAAGCTGCCGGCCCTGCATCGAGCACACCAGATGACAGCCAAGGCCTCCCGCGTCGGCTTTGACTGGCCTCACTTGAAAGACATTTTGTCCAAGATGGCGGAGGAAGCATCAGAGCTGATGGAAGCGCATTCCAAAGAAGATTCCGATCAGGTTGCGGACGAAGTCGGCGACCTGCTTTTTGTTGCGGCCGATGTTGCCCGGTTTCTGGGAATTGACCCGGAAACGGCCTTGGGGCGCAGTAACCGTAAGTTCGAGCGGCGCTTTCGTTATATCGAATCCGCGATCAAACGCCAGGGACGGGAGTTGAAAGACGCCTCGCTTGCCGAAATGGATGCTCTCTGGGAAGAAGCAAAAAAGAACAAGATGTAAGTCATCCCCAATAACGGAAAATGCCACGGATTTCACGGATTTCACGGATCTGAAATCGAGAAAATCCGTGCAATCCGTGGCGTTTTGTTTTTTCGCCTCGGCGCTCTTTAGGTCACGATATTGAAGTGCTCGATATGCAGGGTCGGATCGGCTTTTATGATCACATCGCGTTTCAGCACATGGCGGATTTCATCGATTACGAGTGATTCCGATTCGCGCAGTGCCCGCGCGACGTCCGGATGCACCCGGATCATCAATTCCGAACGCTCATCCAAATGTTCCCGCATCTTCTCTAACTCGTGATAAATGCTGTAGCACGTGGTGGACACCGATTTCACCATCCCCGAACCGGTGCAATAGGGACACGGCTGGCAGAGCGCACGTTCCAGCGACTGCTTTACCCTTTTACGCGTGATCGCCACCAATCCAAATTCGTTGAATTCCAAAATTTTGCTCGGCGCTTTGTCTTTGGCTATTTCCTCAGACAGTGCCTCCATGACGCGCTTCCGATTCTTACGCTCATCCATGTCGATGAAATCGATCACGATGATCCCCCCGAGATCCCGCAGCCGGATCTGACGGACTATTTCCTTGACCGCTTCCAGGTTTGTTCGCGTAATGGTTTCTTCCAGGCTGTTGCCGCGCCCCACAAACTTCCCGGTGTTGATGTCAATACTGACGAGAGCCTCTGTTTGATTAATAACGATGTAGCCACCAGATTTGAGCCATATTTTGGGCTGGAGAAGCTTGTCAATTTCCGGCGTGATCCCATATTCATCAAAAATATAGTTTTCTTTGGTGTACAGCTTTACCCGGTGAACCAAGTTGGGAAAAATCTTGTCGACAAACTCCACGATCCGCTGGTATTCGATCTCGTCGTCCACTCGTATGGCGGCGAACTCGAATGAAAATTGATCCCGAAGCAGTCGCTGCACGAGACCCATTTCGGCATGGATCAGAGCGGGAGCCGAAACTTTCTCCGCTCGCGCGTGCATGTCTTCCCAGAGACGGACAAGAAAATTCAAATCGTTTTCCAGATCCTCTTCGCTGTGCTCTTCGGCCGCCGTCCGTACGATCACTCCGCCGGGAAAGCGATCCCGATGTTTCAGAATGATGTCTTTCAGCCTGATCCGTTCGGCATCCGAACCGATTTTGCGGGAAACGCCGACATGCTCCACGGTCGGCATATAAACCAGATACCGTCCCGGGAGGGCAATATGGCTTGTGACCCGAGCGCCCTTTTTGCCGATCGGCTCCTTTGCCACCTGGACTAATACTTCCTGGCCTTCGCGAAGCATATCGTCAATGGATTGATGCTCGGCTCGATTCGGGTGAAGTGTGGCCGTATAATGTTTACGACGCGCTGCTGTGCCCCTCCTGCGGGCAAAACCTGCCTTTGAACTCTCCTGGTCAACGGCGAATGGCAGATTTTCACCGTTGTCCCTGATCGATGCGGATTCAGATGAATGGCCTTCAGAGAGATCATCCGGCATGGGAGCAGCGGAATCAGCAGACAACGGCGCGGCGCTCTCCTGCGCAGCAGGTTCTTCCGGGCTTTGAGAAGCGGAAAAGGCAGATGGTTCCGGTATATCGGTCGGCACGTATAGAGAGTCCGATTCCAGATGGGATTCGATTTCGCGTTCGGTCTCGGCGCTTATATTCCAACGCTCCAAGGGAGGTTCTGGGACCGATTCATCTGTTGGGGGCCGGCCGGAGGATGAACGGCTTGTCTCTGGCGCCCGCTCCTTCCGATCCCGCCAGCGCACTTTTTCGGTTTTCCGATCTCGTCGCTGCGGACGTTCTTGGACTTCCAGATCTGCCACTGCAGCGCCGATTTGCTCTTCAACAGTGGTAAATACCTGGTCGCACTCTTCGCTTTCCTCCACAAAATCGGAAACATAGAGGAACGCATCCTTCTCCAGACCGATGTTGACAAATGCAGACTGCATTCCCGGGAGAACCTTGGTTACTTTGCCTTTATACGTATTTGCCAGTATGCCGCGATTCCGGTTGCGCTCAATATAGAGCTCCGCTAACTGGTCGTCTTCCAGAATAGCGACCTTCGTTTCCAAAGCGGTACTGGAAACGATCATTTCTTTGATCATCGGAATGCTCCAATTTGCGACCGGTCGCGAAGAAAAAGCGAAATGGCGGGAAATCCTGCTAATTCAAGAGCAGACAACGAACACTGCAAGCTGTTTCTGATCTGCACATTGATAGAGATCAAAATGCAACTTCCAAACCCGCTTATTCAGGAATAAAGAAAGAGCATCGAACGAAATCGCGATGCGGCCAATCCTGAATGAAAGTCCATTTCCTTGTGACTGTCCCTCGATTTTCTCGAGTCGCAACCAGTCATTAACAATTCCAAATAGCTCCCAAAAAGGAGCTGAATGTCGTATAAGACCTACTCCTAAACTCTTTTCCCGCGTGGCTCGAACTTATTATAGTAATTTGGTTTTCCGCTGAATGCAAGACTCTCCTCAAAGTATCCATCGTTCAATTGCCCGTGGTTCACTACCTTCCAACGGAAACGGGGAATCTTCAATTGACGTAACGCCGCATTCGAATCCCCATGCACAAGCTCATCGAAGCAAAATAAGATATCAGGGATGACCCTCCCGCGCTGACAAAGGGGAGAGGAATACCGATAATCGGCAGTAAGCCCTCCACCATCCCAATATTGATGACTATATGGAAAATCAGCACCGACAACACCCCGACTACAATCATTGAGCCCAGCTTGTCTTTTGCGTCCCGTGCCGTACGAAAAAGTCTTAAACATAAGAAAAGAAAAAGCCCGAGGACCGCAATGCTGCCGAGAAAGCCCCTTTCCTCGGAAAGCACGGCAAAGACAAAATCGGTGTGGCGTGCAGGCAGGAATCCGAGATGTCCCTGAGACCCTTGTTTAAAGCCTTTCCCCAAAAACTTCCCGGAGCCGATTGCAATTTCCGATTGGATGGTCTGATAACCCAGACGGCGGGCATCGTTTTGGGGATTGAATACCGTTTCGATGCGGCCTTGCCGATATCCGCGCATTAGAAACCATGCTATCGGGGCTGCGGCAATTGCGATAGCAATCAGAATGATTAAATGCTTTCTCCTGATACCGGCCAAACAGGAAAGCACTGCCCAAATTGGGAAAAAAGTGATTGCCGTCCCCAGATCATGCTCCGACAACACCATCAGTGCAGGTACAAACGCGATGGCTGCACCAACCAACAACTCCCGAATACCCAGATATTCTCCATCCAATCCGGAGTAATACTTGGCCAGGGCGATGATGACGACTATCTTCACAAGTTCGGAGGGCTGAAACGAAAATATGCCTACGTCTATCCAGCTTTTGTTACCGTGAGTGGTGCGGCCGATGAGCAGGACCAAGCCGAGCACGGCTAAACCCGCCAGGTAAATGATGGTGATGAAATCAGAAAAGAAGTGGTAGTTGAAATAAAGGACCGTCAAAAAAACCAGCAGCCCGCAGCACACGTAGATGATTTGTTTGCCGAAATATGAGTTCAGGCTGGTTCCGTCTGTCGTGCTCCAGATGGCGACGACTCCTGCTCCCGAAAGGGCAAGGATCGCCAGGAACCACAGCCAGTCAAAATCGAGTATGAATCTCTGATCCAGCTTAATCATTTAAGTGAGGGGAGCTTGCCACACTCCCTTTTCCTGTTACAAAATCGGGGGCCGGAGAGGAGGACGTTATCATTTTAGGTTTATGCTTTTCGAAATAGGCGCTGAAGACTTCCCTCGCAATGGGGGCGGCTGCAATTCCACCCATTCCCCCGTGTTCAATGAAAACAACTACAGCGATTTCCGGATTATCCCTGCTGCTAAAACCCGCGAACCAGGAGTGATCCTCAATATCTTCCCGAGCCTGCTGCTTCTTTTCATTACCGATCACTTGAACGGTTCCGGTTTTGCCGCAGATATCATGGCCGGGGATGGCAGCGTTATGTCCGGTCCCCCAATTATTGACGCTCTCCCACATTCCCTCGCGGATCCTGCGCGCATGCTCTTCTCCCAGGGGAATGTGGCTCACGGGCCATTTTAGTTCGCCTTCGGGGATTTCCTCCGCCCTTAGAAGGACGTGCGGCGTTGTAAGCAAACCTCCGGTCGCAATAGCACTCACGGCCCGGAGGATCTGGAGCGGGGTTACGCTCACGGCTCCCTGCCCGATCGAAACCGAGATCGTCTCGCCCGCATACCATTTTGTATGGTGCACCTGTTCTTTCCATTCGGGACTCGGCATAACTCCGGCCTTTTCGCCCGGCAGATCGATTCCCGTTCGCTCGCCTAAGCCAAGATCATGAGCGTGCTTCGCGATTTTTGAGATTCCGAGCCTTCTGCCTAATTCATAAAAGAATATATTGCATGACTTTGCAATCGCCTGCTCGAGATGCACGGTTCCATGTCCCTTTTTATCGTGGCAATGAAAGATCCGGCCGTAATACTCCGCCGAGCCCTTGCAAAAGACCGCCGGGTTATCATCGAGCAAACCTTCTTCGAGGCCGGCATCCGACATAATCAACTTGAATATGGAGCCGGGCGAATAGCTGTTCTGGATGGCGCGATTCTGCATGGGCCGGTCGGGATCATTGATCAGTTCGTTCCAGTCGTCGCCGGAAATGCGGGTTGAAAACGCATTGGGATCAAATGACGGCGCACTGGCCATTACGAGAATCTCGCCATTGCGGGGATCCATGGCTACAATCGCTCCAACTTTGCCCTCCAGAGCCTTTTCAGCAACGGACTGGAGGTCAAGATCCAACGTCAACTGCACCTCGCCGCCGATGACAGATTCGGTTTCACTCACCGGCCCGACCTCCCTTCCCACGCTGTCGACCAGTACCTGGCGTTCCCCGTCCTTGCCAACCAGCAATTGATTGTAGGTTCGCTCGACTCCGGTCCGGCCTACCAGTGATCTGGAAGTACCACCCGGGAACGTTTGCGCAGCCAATTCCTGTTCTGAAATTTCGCTGACGTATCCTATCAGGTGGGCGGCCAATTTGCCGTAGCGGTAAAGTCTGCGCGGCTCGGGACCCAGTTGAATTTCCGGATGATCCCGCCGGTGCGCTTCAACGACGGATATGTCTTCCATCCCCGCATCTTCTTTAATCAGGATCGGACGATAGAGACCGGCTCCCTTGCTGCGCCGCAATCTGGCCTCTATATCTTCCGATTTCATCGAAAGCTTCTCCACCAGGAAGCGGATAGTAGCAGCCTTGTCCTTCATCGCTTCGCGATAGAGCAGGACATCGAATGAGGGTCGATTCTCGACGAGAGGAGTATTGAAACGATCCGAGATGGTGCCGCGAGGCGCAAAGAGCTCGATTGTGCGGATCCGGTTGTGCTCTGCCTTCACGGCATACTCCGCCCCCTGAATAATCTGAAGCTGCCAGAGACGAGCGGCCAGAATAAAAAAGATGAACAAAACCGGGAAGCGAAACAGATTCAGCCGTTGCTGGATCAGTTGCCTGTTAGATTCCTGCTGCAATACCACATTCTACTCATTATTCAGTGAGCTTTGTTTGTTTGCGTTCTCTTATAGTTTTCCAGACCCGCGAAGATGATAACTGCGACCGCCGCCGTGACCAAAGCCTGCAGGAGGGATGCACCCAGATAGATCTTGCTCGAGGAACGCTCCAGCAGCAAGAACAAGACGAACATGCTCAGCGAACTCAAACACGAAGAAGCCGCAATAATTGAAAACCGTACCCACAGCTGGTCTGCCGTGTTGAACCTCTTCCAGCATTGCCCGATCGCGAACGCGGCGAGAGTCTTGCCGAAACCGTTGTAGCCGAGGGGCCACCCTATGGCGGCGTCCAAGAGAAGCCCGGTTAACGAGCCGACGAAAAGCGCCTGCATGCGGCTGCGGTAAACGGCCCAGTAAGCGACGAGGATTAACGCCATGTCGAGGAAGTTGAACAGGAAAAAGTTATTCCCCGCAATCATCTGAGCCACGATCGCCAGAAATGCCGACAAGCCGAGGAATAAGTATTTCATATCAATAGGCTTGAAATCCTGAAATTCCCTCTCGTCGCATGGACATTTTTTCTAACGTTGCTGCATTGGCCCCTGAGGCGCAGGGCCCAGGAGAATCGAGATTTCTTCGATCCGCATAAGATCAACGAAAGGTTGAACCTTGATGGACCGAAACACCCCATTGCCTTTCGATGACTCCACCACCTTGCCGATTGCAAGTCCTTTGGGATAAATTCCATCCAACCCCGAGCTCAAAACAACATCCCCGTTCTCAACCTGTTCCGAGTTCCCAATATAATTCAGATTCAAAAGGAAATCCCCAGATCCTCTCAGCACTCCGGGGACCCGAGTTCGCTCCAGCATAACACCCATGGAGGCATCCGGGTTTGTGATCAACTGCACCTGCGATTGGCGCCTGGAAAGCAGGACAGTCCTTCCGACAACTCCATCCCCGGAGATGACGGGGGCATCCACGTGAATGCCGTCCTTTGACCCTCGGTCGATATAGATTACGTTTGAAAGGAAGCTCGGGGTGCGTGCCACCACATGCGCGCCAATTGTGGTATACGGAATGCTCTCCCCTATCGCCAGGAGCCTGTGAAGTCTGGCATTCTCCTGTCGAACCTGTTCATAGGAACTGTTGACGATGGAAAGCCTGCGTACCGTTTCCAGCAATCTCTCATTTTCAGCGCGCGCACCCACCATCCAGAAATACCGGCTCCACACGGTTCGGATTTTGCGCGTAATCCCGGACGAAACAGCAATTATGGGCGCTTGCACAGCCAAGGTCCACGTCTTGAGCAAATAAGTGCCGGAAGGAGTCTCGATCTGAAGCGAAAGAAGCACAAGGTGCAAGATTAGCAGCGGTATCATGAGCAGTACCGCGCGCTCTTTATTTACTCTGGAGGATAGTTCACTGGACACATATTCTCCGGAACAGCTTAAAGTCCGTGAGCATTTTGCTGGTGCCCATGACTACTGAGGAGAGCGGGTCTTCAGCAACAAAAACGGGAAGCCCGGTCTCCGAGGACAATCTCTTATCGAAGCGTTTCAGCAGAGCCCCCCCTCCGGTCAGCACAATGCCTCGATCCATAATGTCTGCCGAAAGTTCGGGCGGCGTTCTTTCCAGTGCAACCTTGATCGCATTTATTATAATCGCGATGCTGTCGCTCAATGCTTCCCGAATCTCGTCGTCCGTAATGGCTACCGTCTTGGGCACTCCTTCGATTAGATTACGCCCTTTGATTTCCATTGTCATCGGCCGGTCAAGCGGACCGGCGGAACCCAGCTGGATCTTGATTGCTTCCGCCGTACGTTCGCCAATGAGCAGGTTGTGCTTGCGCTTGATGTATTGGATAATTGCTTCATCCATTTCATTTCCGGCGACCCGCACCGAACGGCTGTACACAATTCCGGATAGCGAAATGACGGCGATGTCCGTAGTTCCTCCGCCGATGTCCACAATCATGTTGCCGCAGGCTTCAGTGATTGGCATGCCTGCGCCAATTGCGGCAACGATAGCCTGTTCCACCAGATACACCTCGCTGGCTTTGGCGCGGAGGGCGGATTCCTGCACGGCTCGTTTTTCCACCTGAGTGATTTCCGAAGGAATGCCGATAACGATACGGGGGCTTAGAAGGTGGTTGCGGCTGTGAGCCTCTTTTATGAAATACTTCAGCATGACCTCAGTCACGTCGAAATCGGCAATTACCCCATCTTTCATTGGCTTTACCGCTACGATGTCGGCAGGCGTTCGTCCAAGCATTTCCTTGGCCTCATGCCCCACTGCGAGCACTTTCTTGCTGTTCCTATCGAGCGCGACAATCGAAGGCTCATTCACGACGATTCCGCGCCCCTTGGCATACACAAGTGTATTGGCTGTGCCAAGATCGATGGCCAAATCACTCGAAAAAAACGCGAATAAAGATCTTAGATTCATATATCCTACACGGCGACTTTGATGCTGTTCTTGGAAAGCTCCTTCGCCCGGTACATCGCTGCGTCCGCTTTTTTAATCAGACCTTCTGCAGTGAGCGTGTGTTTCGGACAATTCGCCACCCCGAGACTGACGGTTAGGCGTATGCTCAGGTTTTGGGCAACAAACTCGCACTCCTCAACCTTTTTCCGAATCCGCTCTGCAATGACCATTGCCCCGTTTAAAGGGGTTTCCGGCAGAACAATCACAAACTCGTCTCCTCCATATCTCCCGACCACATCGGTCTCACGAACGATTTTCCTCAAAACCTGGCCCATTTCTGAAAGAGCCTGACTTCCCACCAGGTGTCCGAAAGTATCGTTGATCTTCTTGAATCCATCAACATCAATGAACAGCAAAGATACTTTTTTCTTATAGCGCAAGCAACGTTTTACGTCATCTTCGAGATATTTCATCAGGTACCGATAATTATAGAGCTTGGTCAGATCATCGGTAATGGTGAGCCGTTCTGAATTCTCGAACATCTCCACAGTTCGAATCGCAATCGCAAACGGATTGAGCATCGTCTCGATCAACGCCTGGTCTTCCCGCGTGAATGTCCCCGTGCACTTGTTAATCAGCTCGATAACCCCGATATTCTCTCCTTTGTGTGTGAGCGGGTAGCAGAGGATGGACCGGATGAGCACGCTTTCCCTGCTGAACGGAACTTTCAATTCGAACGAGTAGTTATTGTTCACGTATGGCATTCCGGAGGTTAACACATTCCGGACAATCGTGTTGTTCGCATGCTGCTCGAATAGGTCGATATCTTTGATGTTGCCGGTGCTGTAAGGGCGCTGCAGAGGCCCGCTCGAATCACCAAACAAATACAGAATGCATTCCTCGGCTTGAACATGGAACAGGATCTTATTTACCAGCAGACTCATCCCCAGCTTGCGATCGCTGATGTTCGAAGAGGAATCTACGGTATTCACAAATGCATTGAAAAAGTCCTGGATGTTATCCGCACGCCTCTGTATGGCAATGAGTTCTTTTTTTTGCGCCTTGGCGTCCGAAAAACCTTCTATCAGATGGCGGATCAAGTAGAAAGGCATCGGAAACCGGACAATCAACAAGCCGTCTTCGCTCTTCGCCAGATTTTCGGCCGGAGATCTGTCAGAGTTCCAGTAGCCGACAATCTCGGCGCCGGGGAACGCATTGGACAGATGGCGCTGCATCTCACTGGATTTGTTGTCAAAAGCAAAGAAGACAGCCAGGAAATCTTTGGCTGAAACTATGGGACCGTTCAGAATCGCACTCTCTGGAAATGACTCCACTCTCCAAGACGTTCCCTCCGGAGGGGCATCCAAGAGATGCTGCGGAACTCGATCTTTATAAACGATTCCTATTTTCGGCGAATCGATCATCCTAGTTTTCCCAGCCATGCGGGCTGAAATCGTAAGTGGCCATCCAGGTGCGAGTCTTGCTTGCAAGATCCGTCACCTTCAGGTTGCAAGGCACCATATGCGCAGGAGCCGGAAATGAACGGGTAAAATGCTTGAACGTTCCATCTCCTGTGACTTCTACAATCTCGTTATTGACTGCCAGGCTGCTTCCCGCTTCCATGCGACCGATCAATTTCAAGCTCCGCCCGAAAGGAATGATCTGGTCTAATTCGACAAACGGCGTCAATCACGGTTCCCCGAAGAGAATCGCGATACCCTCAGCCAACAACTTTCGATTTTTCTGTCCCGGAGGCCGGCGTGAAGTTAGCATGACCGCCAAACATTTCCTGCAACCGAACAGGCTAGCCCCCGGGCTCGAACCGCACGGCAAGGGCCAGCAGAACATGCCGTTTGATACGAAGCCGATATATAAACCAGCTCTCCCAAATCTCATCGGAAAAGTGAGGGCACGATATTATATAATCCGCGCAAAAAATAACAAAAGGAAACCTTTACGGCAAAAGCCTCCAGGTTGTGATGGTCGGCACCGTTTTCGATATTTTCCGATAGCAGACGCTCCCCTTTATGACCTTTAGGGCCTGTGACAAAATAAGTGATGCACTTCGGCGCGAGCGCCGGGCGGGCAGATGCAAGGCGGCGCAACGCAGGCGATGCGATGACATCGTCGAGGAGCGCCAACACAGCAGATGCCCGCCC
>Ga0187881_10004957_pt1 | contig 10488 bp, 9 predicted proteins | sample June2016WEW_19_1_2_FD_133017 | JGI IMG/M metagenome (GOLD analysis project Ga0187881, IMG submission 133017) | Peatland microbial communities from SPRUCE experiment site at the Marcell Experimental Forest, Minnesota, USA - June2016WEW_19_100 | ecosystem: Environmental > Terrestrial > Soil >...
GCCGGCTATGACCCCCAGCAAGGAAGGATGAACACCGACGACCGCGCATTTCCGGACGCCGTCGTCGCTCACCCCACCAAGGAAGCATTCGAGGCAGGGGGTCTCGCCCGGGATGATAGTGGATACGTTGCCGTACATCTCCAGCGCCGAAGAGAAGATGTAGGGGACCTTCATCCTGTAGGCGGCCCTGTTCAGGGCATACCTCCCCTTCATGTCGTCGAGGCCGTCCATGACGACGTTGACACCCTTAAGGAGCTCTAGGAGCCTGTCGTAAGAGAGTGACTCCGCGTAACCTTCCACCTTGATCGAGGGGTTCATCTCTCTGATCCTCTTCACCGCCACCTCCGCCTTCGGCCTTCCGGCGTCCGACTCCCTGTAGAGGTACTGGCGGTGGAGGTCGGTGACGCTGACGATGTCCCTGTCTATGATCTTGATCGTCCCGACTCCAAGGAGAGCCAACTGAATCAGAATCGGAGAGCCGAGGCCTCCTGCGCCGGCGACTAGTACAGTAGAACGCTTGAGCTTGATCTGGCCCTCCCAGCCGATGTCCTTGAGGACGATCTGGCGGGCATATCTGTTCGCCTCAGCGTCGGTGAGGCCCTCGTCATTCGGTTGCTCCAATGGCTCTCATGTTAGGCGGTCTCTCAACCTATCGGAAATTTATAAGTCTGCCTGCGTATGTAATCGCACCAAATCGCCGAGCCATTTCGAGAGTAATTCAAGAATCCTCTTGAAGAGAGAACTTTTTGAGGCCTACGCCGAAATGAATCCGTCCTATGGCCCGTCTAGCACCAGCCCCGAGCTTCGCTGTGCAGCCAGGACGAGGCTCCAATCCTAAGGGCGGACGGGCGCCACGCCGCGTTCAATCGGGGCAGGCGAGCCTCTTGACAGGCCTTCCCCCGCATACATGCTCCTCGATGACCGAAGGCACGTCATCCGGCTTCACTCCACAGTACCACGTTCCATCAGGGTCGACGAGGACGGCGGGCCCATGGTCGTGCCTATCTGTGCAGCCGTTGGGCGTCACCATCACGTTGGATAGGCCTCTCCTCTCGACTTCCAGCCTGAACCTGGCGAGCACCTCCTTGCCGCCCTTTCTTCCGCATCGGCCCACTCCGTCCATCGTGCAGACCCAGACGATGAACTTCTTCGATTTCAAACACTTGGCGCCTACTGGTCAAAAATGAAAAATGGGGGCGACTGGACGAGCCCCCTCCCATGTCTATTCGATGTGCCTGAACTTCTGCGTGTACGGACCCTCGCCCGGATATCTACGCCTAAAGTGACCGGACGGCTTGCCCTCCAGCATCTCCTCGAACCAGGATTCGTGTTCGATCTCTTCGTGGAGTATGGCCAGAGAAAGGTCGTAGGTCCTCGGGTCCTTCCCAAAGGTCATGTTGCAGATGTCTGTATAGACCCTGACGGCGCAGCGTTCCGCATCCAACAACACTTTCAGTATCTTCTTGTTGGTCGCGTCGTTGTGCACTGTGCTGACTGTGATGCCTTTAGGCAGATATGCTGCGGAACAGGCCGCGTCATCGTGGAGATCCTTCATGTCGCGGTAGATGTCTCCACCGAGTTCGTAGACCCGTGGTACTAGGGCCTCAAAATGCAGCCTGTCCTCTAGGCGGGCATCTTCCGTGATCTCCTTGAGGTCCTCACCTATCAGATGGTTCCTCAGCACTGTGTAGTAGTAGTAGGTGGTAATCTCGGCCGCGAGGGCCTTGTTCAATTTCTTGAGCAGTTGGTCCACGTTCAGTCCAGCCTTTTCGATCATCTGTCTTCCAACAGTTGCGGGCATTGTTTATCGACCTCAAGCCCGTAGAGGCGGATAAAGCCCTTATGGCGAATCCTTGTGACCTGCGCTAGAGACGTAGACGGACCATTCTCCATGGCGTTGTCGCGGCGGCGAGCCTCAGTTGAACAGGGGGGAGCGGTTTCCGGGATAGGGCTTCCTAGGTAGGAATCTCCCCCTCCCCTGCTCAGCCACCAGCTGGTTCTGCTCCACTACCACTTCACCCCTCGAAATCGTCATCATGGGGTAACCATCGGTCAAGTAGTTCTCATAAATCGAATAGTCAATGTTGGAGTGAAGGAAATCGGCCGTGAGCCTAGCCTTGAAGGCGGGATCGATGATGACCATGTCGGCGTCGCTGCCCACCGCGATGGTCCCCTTCTTGGGGAAGATGTTGTAGGCCTTCGCCGCGTTGGTGGAGGTGACCTGGACGAACCTGTTTATCGAGAACCGCTTCTTGGCTACACCTTCGGTAAAGAGCACGGGGATGATGACCTCGGTGCCAGGGACCCCGTTGGGAATCTTGGTGAAGTCGTCTCCCCCGGCGGCCTTCTGCTGCGAGTTGAAGTCGGCATGGTCGCTTCCGACGGTCTTGACGTCGCCTTCGACGAGCCCCTCCCAAAGCGCGAGCCTGTCCTCCTCGCTCTTGATGGGAGGGCTCATCAGGTAGTGACTCGCATCAGAGCGCTTGTATACTAAATCGTTGAACACTAGGTAGTGAGGGCAGGTCTCGGCGAATACAGGGAGACCGGCCTTTTGCGCATCCCTGATGGACTCACGTCCCATCTTCGATGAAAGGTGGACCACGTAGAGATTGGCACCGACGTATCCGGCAAAGGTGATCATCCTGCGCACCGCCTCCCCTTCGGCAATCTGCGGCCTGCTCTGGGGGTGGAACTCGGGCGAGAGCTTGCCTTCCCGGCGGAGCAGCTCGATGTTCCTTTCTATGATGCCGTTGTTCTCGGCGTGGACCGCCAAGAGTCCTCCGTTCGACGAAACCTCCCTCATGACCTCCAATAGCTCGCCATCCTCCAGCATCAGGCCGTCGGCCCTGTACGTCGTGAAGATCTTGAAGCTGGGAACACCCGCTGCCATGATCTCCTTTATCTCCTGCATCGCCTGGGTGGCCGAGTCCCGGTAGACCATGTGGAATCCGTAGTCGACCAGGACCTTCGAAGAAGCACTTTCGCGTCTCTTCTCGAGAGCCGCCTTGAGGCTCTCTCCGGCCGACGGCGTCACGAAATCGATGATGGAGGTTATCCCTCCGGCGGCGGCCGAGATGGTGCCTGTCCTGAAATCGTCGGCCGTCACGGTCCCCTTCGACGGCATCTCGAAATGGGTATGGCCGTCGATGCCTCCTGGCACGACTATCTTTCCCTGCGCGTTCACCACCCTGTCTGCGGGCTCGTCGATCGAGAATGCGATCTTGGTGATTACTCCGTCTTCAGCCTTGACGTCAGCCTGGAAGACATCTAAAGCGGTTGCGATCGTTCCATTTCTTACCAAGAGGGAGGCCATGCTGAGCCTTACTGTAACGTTCGACCTCCTTTTCCTTAATAAATATGCCTAAAATCGCTCTGGCTGATGGAGAAAATGCCACGAATCGGCTCGAAAGGCCCAGCCAGGCTTAGGCTACGATACCTGCGGCTCTCAGCGAGGCTCTCGCCTTGGCCGAGTATCCAAGGCCTCGCAATAGGTCGTCGGTGTGCTGCCCTAGGAGGGGCGGGGCCAACCGAATCGAGAAACGAGACCCGCTCAGGCGGTAGGGGGAGCCCAGCTGCTTGATCCGCCCGGCCTTGGGATGGTCTATTTCAAGCACCATCCTCCTGGCTGCGACCTGGGGGTCCGACAAAGCCTCGTCGAGCGAGCTTATGAGTGCGCTAGCGACGCCGGCTTCGTTCAGCAGCCCAACCCAGTGAGAGGCCGTCCCCTTGGAGAAGATGCCCATAAGATCAACCTCCAGGAGTTCCCTGTTCCTTACGCGCTGAGAGTTCGTAGCGAACCGTGGGTCGGTCAGGAGCCCCGGAAGAGAAAGGGCAGCGCAGAAGGCTTGCCATTGGGCGTCGTTCCCGACGGCCACGATGAAATAGAGGTCGCTGGCCTTGAAGGCCTGATATGGTGCTATGGAGGGGTGTGCCGACCCCGTCCTCTTTGGAACCTCCCCGGTGGCGAAGTATGACCCAGCCTGATGAGTGAGCCAAGAAAGCTGGCCTTCCAGGAGGCTTACGTCGATGTACTCCCCCCTTCCGGTCTTGAGTCGCTTTAGAAGGGACGCGGCTATAGCGAAGGCAGCGAACATCCCCGCTCCTATGTCAGAGACTGGGACGCCCATCCTGACGGGAGGCCTCCCTTCCTCTCCGGTGATGCTCATCATGCCGCTCAGGGCGAGGGCGATGATGTCGTAGCCGGGCATGCCTCGGCGGGGCCCGGTCTGCCCGAAGGCCGAGATGGAGCAGTAGACAAGGCGGGGGTTGAGCCTCTTCATGGTGGCGTAGCCTGCGCCAAGCCTTGCGGCCGTCCCGGGCCTGAAGTTCTCGACGAACACGTCCGCATCCTCCACCAGCCTGTGTAGCACGCCCCGACCTTCAGGCGACCTCAGATCCAGGGCCAGGCTCTTCTTGTTGCGGTTCACGCTCATGAAATAGGCGCTTTCGCCGCTGACGAAGGGCGGACCCCAAGAGCGCGATTCGTCGCCCGCTCCGGGGGCCTCCACCTTGATCACCTCTGCGCCCAGGTCGGCGAGCATCATGGTGCAGTAGGGGCCTGCCAAGGCTCGTGTGAGGTCGACGACCCTGATTCCTCCTAGAGGAGCTGTGCGGCTCAATCCTTTCTCGTCCAGGTTTCGGTGCCCGCTACCGTTTATACCGTGCGTTCGGCGCCGCAGCCCAAGGAGGGCATGTAAAGAAAGGGTTCGTCGGCCTGAGTCCGGACTTGCCAAATTGTTATAATGCACTCCTCCCGCGAAACCCATGAGGAGACATGGACCGCAGCAGGAGGAAGGCGCTGGCCTTCATCTCTGTGGGCGTGGCTCTGACGATCATCGCGGTCCTTGGGCCCGTGGACGCCATCGCCGACGTCAACCTGGTGGTGCACCACCTCCAACATATGATGATCATCTTCGGAGGCTTTTCCGTCGGTTACGGTCTGGCAGCGCTCTATGGGCTAGAGTGGAATGAAACATGGGCCCGCTTGAAATCTGGCTGGGCCCGGCTGAACAGAGGCGGCTATCTGGCCGGGGCGCTCTTCATGATAGTGTTCAACTTTTGGCACATCCCCGAATTCTTCACGTTCACCGTGTTGCCCGGGAACGAGCCCATCCACATCCTGGAGCATGCCATGTTCTTCGCGACCGCCATCCTGCTCATCGCGGCCACGCCCTTCATGTCTCGCACCTTCAAAGCCCTCTACATCTTCGTCTTCGGCAACATGAACTCGATGATGGGGCTCCTGTACTCCGTCTGGGGGACGAACCTCTTCGCACCATACCCGGCATACCAGCAGAACCAGTTCGGATTGCTAATGTCGGCCTCCGGGTTCTTTACGATGACCGTGGGCACCTTTCTGTATGTGTACCTCAGCGAGAGGAGGCTCAACGCCAGTCCGGCACCGTCCCCTTCCGCTGGACTGAAGACGGTCGGGGAAACCGGACCATGAGACCATCCTCTGGTCTCCTTGCAGGCAGACAGATCAAGAGTTTCGAGGGGGAGTTCCCTCTTAAAGCAGCCGTCGATGTGGAACCTTCGCTCGACTCTTATAGCGGGACTCGGGGACTGAGTTTCCGATGGAGAGAATGAGATAGATGTCGGCACGAAGGTCAACGACGATCGTGGTCGGCATCCTGCTGCTGCTGGCCGGCACGGTGTTCGCCTTGCAGGGCGCGAACGTAATCGGCGGCAGCTCCGCGATGAACGGTAGCTCCACCTGGATCTACGTCGGCGGCCTGCTCGCCGTGATCGGTTTGCTGATAGCGATCATGGGCTTCGCTTCGAAGTCCTCCAGGGGAGTCATGGCATCGGGCGGCGCCCAATCCGGGGCCCAGTAGGCATGGACTTGCCGACGGAGTTAGCCGGTGGCGTTCAAGCCCAATAAGGAATCTTCTGGGAAGAAGGCTAGCGACGTCAACCATAATGTATATTAACGCAGCCGGAAAACTTGGGCTTGATGACTATGAATGAGTCGACTACTTGCGTTCGTAGACATTTTCGTCGACTCTCCGTATATGGACGACGTAATTAAGGCACTTTCTAAGATGGAATGCGTGGAAGAGCTTTACGAAGTGACCGGGGAGTTCGACATTGTCACCCTCGTCTCAGCGTCTGACATCGAGGAGTTCAGGGACATCCTGAAGAACAGGATAATGAAGACCTTGGGCGTGAAGAGCACGGTGAGCTCCATCGTGCTCCATGCTCACAGAGGCTCCTATAGCTCAAGCGAGAAGAAGACCGCGACCGCCTCGCCGTCGGAGTAGTTCTCGGAAGGCGTTCTATCTTTCAGTGGAGACTATGCTCGATAGGGGAAAGATGAAAGGGGTTGACCACCGCCATCGACGTCGGCATCGCAGCGCTCATAATCGGCGCCACCGTAGTGATAGCGCGGCTCCTGGCCCCCTACATCACGAAGACCTTCACAAGGGAGCACACCCGCTGGGACAATGTCTTCTCCCCCATTGAGAACTCGATCTACCGGATACTGGGCGTAGACACCAGCCACGTGATGGGCTGGAGGGAGTACTTCCTGTCGGGACTCCTCCTCAACATCGTCCAAATGGCCATCGCCTTCCTCATACTGTACTTCCAGGGTGACCTTCCTCTCAATCCACAGGGGTTCCCCGGGATGAGCTGGGACCTCGCATTCAACACGGTGGTCTCCTTCGCGACCAACACCAACCTCCAGCATTACGCCGGCGAAAGCACGCTATCCTACTTCAGCCAGATGACGGCCATCCAATTCCTCCAGTTCACGTCGGCAGCGACAGGCATCTGCATGGGGATAGCCATGGTCAGGGGCTTCGTGGCCGGCTCCAAGGACATGGGGAACTTCTACGTAGACTTCGTGAGGTCGCTCACTCGGATCCTCCTGCCCCTCTGCATCATAGCCGCTGTGGTGCTGGTGGGAATGGGCGTACCTCAGACGTTGAGCGGGTACACTACGGTGACGACGGTAGAGGGGGCCTCTCAAACGATCTTGGTCGGTCCCGTGGCATCCCTGGTTTCGATAATGCAGCTGGGCACCAACGGTGGAGGCTACTACGGGGCCAACTCGGCATATCCCTTCCAGAACCCCAGTGCCATCTCGGACGCTTTTCAGATCGCCCTGATGCTCTTGTTGCCGACGGCTTTGATTTTCGTCTTCGGCGAGCTTATCAAAAAGAAGCGGGAAGCGCGACCCATACTCTATGGTGCCTACATGCTCTTCGGTATCGACCTGGCCCTGGGGTTCATCCCCTCTACCCCGCTCGGAGCGGGCATCGAGACCAGGATCGGTGGCTTCTTCTCGGCCTTCTGGACGGTCGTCACCACGGCCGTGACCACGGGTTCGGTCAACGCGGCACTGGGGGCGATGCACCCTCTGACCATACTGGCCGCCTTCATGGGGATGCTGATCCAGTCCACACCAGGCGGCAAGGGCGTCGGCCTGATGTATATGATAATGTACATCGTGATCACCGTATTCATAGTGGGGCTGATGACGGGGAGGACCCCGGAGTACCTCGGAATCAAGATCACGGGCCGAGACGTGAAGCTGGTGATGGTGGCCTTCCTGATTCACCCTCTGATAATACTCGTGCCGACGGTGCTGGCCTACGCTACTGGAGCTGCGGCCGCCATCGGGGTGGGCAGCGGACCTGTGGGCTTCACGGAAATCCTCTATGAGTTCACCTCCAGCGCCGCCAACAACGGATCGGACTTCCTGGGAGCAGCCGCCAACACGCCGTTCTTCAACATCTCCACGGCCATAGTGATCTTCGTCGGACGCTACGTCCCCATAGCGGTGCTCTTGGCCCTCGCGGGCTCCATGATCGGTAGGAAGAGGAGCAACGAAGTCGGCCTGAAGACGGACAGCCTGCTGTTCTCGGTGATACTCGTGGGGAGCATACTGATCCTAGTGGTGCTGACCTTCTTCCCGTTCCTCGCGCTGGGCCCTCTGCTGGCGCTCTTTCAGGGGATGAGGAGCTTCACAGGGTGAGGAGAGTGAGCTAGAGACATGGCAGGCAGCAGCAGGATCGAAGTCGTTGGCGCGGAAGCGGCCCCCGCAGGGAGTGTGGCCCATTCCGGAGGGATGTTCGTGTCGCTGAAGCGCATTATCAACAGGAGGGTGATGGTGGACTCCGTCCTTAGGCTAAACCCCGTCAGGTTGGCCGCCAATCCCGTCATGCTTCTGGTGGAGGTCACCTTCTTCATCGTAGCGGCCATGGCGGCATACCCCCAGGGGTTCCCGCTCGTGGCGAGCGCCAGCGAAAGGGTGTTCTACGTAGAGGTCGCCTCAATACTTCTGATCCCCGTGTGGTTCAGCACCCTGTCGGACTCTCTGGCGGAGTCTCAGATGAGGAACACCGCCAGCAGCCTGAGGAAGCTCGAAGCGGAGGTTATGGCAAAGAAGTTCATCCTCGGGGCTGGGGAGACCAGGGAGATCATCCCGACCAACTCTAAAGACCTGAGGAAGGGCGACGAGCTGCTGCTGGAGAAGGGGGATATCGTAGCCATGGATTCGGTCGTAATGGAAGGGATCGCCATGGTGGACGAATCCCTCCTCACCGGCGAATCCACGCCCGTGCGTAAGGCCCCCACCGACCCGTTGATAGGCGGCTCCAGGGTGATAAGCGACACCCTTGTTGCCAGGGTCACCGTCAACCCTGAGGACACGTACATCAGTCAGATGATCAGGCTGGTGGAGTCTTCGAAGAGGCCCAGGACCCCGAACGAGCAAGCCATCACCATAGTCCTCATCGGGCTGACGGCAATCTTCACCATCATCATCTTCTCGCTCCTGGGCCTCTCCATAGTGCTGCACCTGGGCGCAGACCTCTCGGTGCTCATCGCGCTCTACGTCTGCCTCCTCCCTACGACGATAGGGGCCCTTCTGCCGGCCATCGGCCTATCGGGCATATCTCGCCTATACGCCAAGAAGGTGGTGGCCAAGTCGGGGAGGTCCGTCGAGACGGCCGGCGACACCGACACGGTCCTCCTGGACAAGACTGGCACCATTACGGTGGGGAACAGGCAGGCCGTAGAGTTCATGCCATTCGAGGGGCACACAGAGACCGAGGTAGGGGAGGCCGCCTTCCTCGCTTCCTGGCATGACGACACCCCGGAAGGGAGGAGCATCATCAGGCTGTCCTACGAACTCGGCTTCATACCGTCGGAGCTCAACAACCTCGCCCTCGCCGAGTTCCAGGAGTTTTCGGCGTCGACCCGCATGAGCGGCGTGAAGCTTGCGGGCGGAAACGGCTTCCTTCTACCCAAGGGAGGGAAGGGTTTCCAGGAGAGGGGGAGGTTCAGGAGGAAGAGGGCAGGGCTCGAGGGAGAAATCAACAAAGGGAGCGAGGAGATAGTCAAGGGCGCCCCCGATTCGATCAAGAATATACTCGGGACCTGCCCCGCGGACTACGACCGGCTGGTCAAGGAGGTGTCGGAAGCCGGCGACACGCCCATAGCCATAGCGAGGAACGGGATGGCCCTGGGGATAATCAAGCTTAAAGACGTCCTGAAGGTCGGCATCAAGGAGAAGATCGAGGCCGTGAGGAAGATGGGCATCAAGACCGTGATGATAACAGGAGACCAGCCTCTCACGGCCCGGAGCATCGCACAGGAAGTGGGCATCGACGAGTTCGTCTCGCAGGCGAAGCCCGAGGACAAGTACGCCATCGCTAGGAGGGAACAAGCGAAGACCAGGATCATCGCCATGATAGGCGACGGTACCAACGACGCTCCGGCCCTGGCCGTGGCCGACGTGGGGCTGGCAATGAATACCGGGACCCAGGCGGCGAAGGAGGCGGCCAACATGGTGGACCTTGAATCCAACCCGGCCAAGATCATCGATGTGGTGATGCTGGGGAAGCAGCTGTTGATGACCAGAGGGGCCGTCACGGCTTTCAGCATAGCCAACGATGTCGCAAAGTACTTCGCCATCATGCCGGTGCTGTTCGCTACTTCACTCCCCGCCCTCGGAGCCCTGAACATCCTGCAGCTGAACCTGCACAGCGCCGTGCTGTCAGCGCTTATCTTCAACGCGGTGATCATCCCGATGCTCATCCCACTAGCCATGAAAGGGGTGCCGTTCAGGCCGTCCAGCACGATGTCACTATTCATCAAGAACACCCTGCTCTACGGCGTGGGAGGGGTGATAGTGCCCTTTGTGGGGATCAAGCTGATCGACATCGCCATCACGGCGGTGCGCCTGTAGTGAAGATAGAGAGGTGTATGAGAAATGTCGAATGAAAGGAAGGGACGTGGGAGCTACCGGCCAGTGCTTAGCCTAGCCTTGATTTCGCTCCTGATATGCGGGCTCTTCTTCCCCCTGCTGATAACGGGCATTGCCCAGCTGGCCATGCCCTACCAGGCCAATGGCGAAATCGTTACGTACAGGGGCCACAGCGTGGGCTCCAACCTGATAGATAACAACTTCACGCTGCCGGTCTACTTCCATGCCAGGAACGACTCCGCGTCGGGGGTAGACCCTGACATCACGCTCCA
>Ga0187881_10004962_pt1 | contig 10482 bp, 8 predicted proteins | sample June2016WEW_19_1_2_FD_133017 | JGI IMG/M metagenome (GOLD analysis project Ga0187881, IMG submission 133017) | Peatland microbial communities from SPRUCE experiment site at the Marcell Experimental Forest, Minnesota, USA - June2016WEW_19_100 | ecosystem: Environmental > Terrestrial > Soil >...
ATGCCAGAGACACCGCCAGGTATGCGGCCACTCCCGCAACCAGTATGATTACGAACCAACCTGTCCTGTTCAATGGTGTCACTCACTGTGAAGTCGAAAGGGAGCTAAAAACCTGACGTACACTTCATCACTGGGGTCCTCCGCTTTCCCTAGCTTCCCCCATCTTGGTCTAAGGGTGCGTCGTGCATATAAACACAGGAGTGATATGAATCACGACGTTCCTTCCGCTGACCTCCACCACACCCGAGTCCGAAGCAAACCCCAACGAAGGATGAACCTGATACGTATAGGACCCATCAGGGAGGGCGAAGGTGATGGCAGAGAGACTCTGGTTCTCCGTGCTCGCCCAGCTGTTGTCGTCCAGAGGAAGAGGCGTGCCCTCTGGCAGCACTATGGTCTGATTCCCGACCGTGACGGACCAAGTGGCTATCCAGACTTCGGGAGAGCATACACCGTCCTGCTGAAATGTCACGTTGTAAAGCACCCCTGCTTCCACAAGGAGGATCAACTTTATCGGGCCCACAGGAGAGCCAGTTACGCAGTCGAGATAGAACCCCGCCTGTGGAGCAAGATGCTGCTGCGTCAGGACGGGGGAGTTCGGGCAAGAGTCCGCGAAGACGACTGAAACCGTCTCGTTCGTCCCATCTCCGAAGGTCAAGTTGAGCTTGACCACGCCCATGGTCATAACAGTCAACGTTGCCCCCTGACTCGGACATCCCTCGTAATCGCTGGGGCAGACTGTCTGAAAGAGCACTCCCATGAATTTGACGGGATGATTCATGTTGGCATAGCGTTGCACGCTCACCGTGGTGAACGCCGAAACGTCGAGAGAACAGTACTGCGTGCCGTTGAAGGTCACCTCGGTGCCACAGGTGTCGACCGTCACTAGTGTGGATGGCGAGGTTCCGATTTGCGTCTGGAGAGTTCGAAGCTCGTACTGTTCGTAAACGGCTGCAGAAGAAGCCAGGATCAGAGCGGCGACGAGAAGAGCGAGGACAGATCGGCTTAATGAGACGTGACCTTTCAACTGGGCCCGATTCCCTGTCTCTGGCCTCGTAGCGCTTACCGAGGAGACGACCCTCAGGGCTTCCCGTCCCTCGTCGGTGAGGGCGTAGTTCCCTTCGGGCGTGACGCTGACCATGTCACCTAGCTTCCCGAGATGAAACTGCAGGTTGCCGCTGCTCTCCAGCCCAGCTCTGCGCTTCAGGTCCGCGAACCCCAACGGCCCGTTCTCAAGTGATTCCAAGATCTTGATGCGCACGGGGTGGCCGAGCACCTCGAACAGTTCCGCCCGTGAGGAATCGAACCGTTCGCCGTTGGAGGAGTCAGCCATCAGTCCACCTATGCAGGGGCAGGGATATAATGCCTCTATGGAGGACCGAACTCCTTCGACCCCCTCCCTTACGCAACGGGTTGGTCTCCGAACGAAGACCAAAACACTTCAACAGGCTACCCCCTCCCCTTGATGTTGCGGCTTTGCTGGCGTATCCGAGCGAGCCTCGATTTCAGAGCCGAATTGGGGGAGAGATGGTGACAGTGAAGGTAGCAGGGTAGGTTACTCCGTTCACGACCAAGTTGACCTCTATCGTGTAGGACCCAGAAGTGCCTGAAGGGGCGTCGCCGATCTGCACATTCGTCATGAAGTAGTGAACGTGGGTGGGCTGCACGCTGGCGGAGAAGGGCCCAGGAGAATACGCGGCATTGGGCATCGATTGGTCAGTGAACCATACCTTCATCCAGCTGGGCAAAGCGGTCAAGGTATCTCCTGACCGGACCCCCGCGACACTCAGTGAGACTGAAAGGTTCCCAGAGGTCCCGCTCGGGGGAAGATACGCGATCCCCCATACGTTCCAGTAGGTGTCTGAAGTGCCTGCTGTGGGAGATAGATTGGGGATGCTAGGTTCCGAACCTGAACCTGCGGTGAAGACTGGCACGTTCTCAACCATGGGGATGGCTATGACACCCTCCGTGCCCGCCGAATCAGCAAAGGCGAGATTCAACGGCACGGTATTAGGAGTGGCCACCGAGGAAGATACGTAGGCACCAGAGATATAGAGAGTCGTGTTCCCATAGCCAGCGGCGTCCAATTGGATGGACGACGAGGACAGCCATGCGGCTACGCTGTCTGATTTCGTGGTGAGGGATAGCTGAACCACTGTGCTAGGAATCCCTTGGACCGTGATCGGGAACACCTCACCGCCAACGAACTCTGTACCCGAATCGCTATGCGAGAAGGAGACGTCAAAACACTCTGGGGTCCCCACCGTCGCCGCGGTGTTCGGTGTGGAACCATTCAGCCCCGAAGGTGCATAACATTCTATGGCTGGCTGGCCCCATAAGCCCGACGATGGGAAATCAGAAACTGGCCAGGGCGAACCTGAGTAACGGGCAGGCTGGAAGCCGACCAAGGATGCCAGGACGCTCGTGCCGCTCAGAGCCACAACGCATAGCACAGCCAGCAGGGCCGCGAGGGCAAGGGAGGTTGCATATGGTGTCATCCGTCGCCTCCGCTTGGCATGCGATTCGACATCGGCTTCCTCGCTGTGCCCTAGCCGTGAAGTTGGAGCACTCACACCGCTGACAACTGAGATAGGGAAGACACAAAGAGTGGCGAGAAGGGTCGCCAAACCGACCCAGATCCCATCTCTTCGAGGCCGCATCGGCGCTAACTCCACCCTGAGAACACCTAAGTCAGTGAAACGCGCGCGATCACTGCATAAGAACGTATGCCCTATCGGTCGGGCAAAAACTTATACGAAACGGAGCATTCCAGCTTCTCGTTCTCGTTGCGCTGGTTAACGGTCGCCGCGCTCATGGTCGCTTCATCCCTCACTAGTCTGGCGGCCCTGTTCCTCCTTGAGCTTTCGAGCTATTACAGGGTCATCCCTGGCGGCCTCCGACTGATCTCGGGTTCGCTGACCCCTTCCATTCTGCCAGAGGTCGCATGGCTTCTGACCCTGATGGCCCTCATCGTTTGGGGGTTGACGGGCTTCTCGGCCCTGTGGACGAGGCACGTCAAGTCGGGATGGAGGAAGTTGGGCCTCGACGAACAGCTGTTCGAGTTGTTCATCAACATGAGGGGAGCGGATACGCGCTTCGCCCTGCTGACCAAGCTGACTGTGCCCAGCGACAGGGCGCAGCTCGCAAGCCAGCTTGGGCTCGATTGGAAGACAGTCGACCGTCAGATTCAGATCTTCTGCAGGTATGGGTTGATTCAAGAGCAGGCCTCGTATGGCAACACAAAAGTCTATGTCCTGACGGCTCTTGGCACCATGCTGCTGTCTCTTCTTCAAGAACTGCAGAAGCCCGCTTGACGGATTGCTGCGTGAGAACAGATTGAGAAGGGCTTACCTCGGTGTTGCGGTTGTTGCGGTAGCCTTCGTCGTTTTCGTTCTCTTCGTGCCAGTGATAAGGCTTGACACAGACGTGCGCCCACAATGTGCCATGGCAAGACCAACGCCTTGTCCGTTGGCGGTCACTACGCCTATTGATGGTCACGCTGTCTATTGGTCGATTGCAGCGTACTATCTTGGCGTAGGAGCTTATCTCGTCGCGTTCACAAGCTATGGGTTCGTGTCTTGAGTCGGCACCATCAGCCCATTTCGCAGGTCCAAGCATATGCTTCAACGACTGCTTGCCATTTTTGTAGACAAGAGGGGAGGTTCGAGCGTCCACCTGTCCACGAACGTGGTATTATATCCGCGAGCCAGCCCACCATGAGCTATGCCCGATGCCTCCGACGCGGCGAGCTTCGACAGGACGAGGGCTGAACTCTTTGACGCCCTCGGCCATCCAGTCAGGATAAGGATACTCCACGCGCTGGAGGACGGACCCCTGGGCTTCTCCGACCTGAGGCGAAAGGTCGGCCTTGAGAGCGGTGGCCATCTCCAGTTCCACCTGGGAAAGCTGGACGGCCTGGTGCAGACCACGGCCGACAACACCTACATGCTGACGGATGACGGAAGGGAGGCACTCAGGATCGTTTCGACCCAAGCGGCATCCTCTCGCGGCCTTTCCGATGACAAGCGGCAGGGGACCAAGATCATCGTTAGCAGGGCGGTCTTCGCTGGCCTGGTCGCATTGGTCATCCTCCTGGCTTCCGTCGCTGTCTACCAGCAGTTGGAGATAGGGGGACTGAACTCCCAACATCCTTCGACCTCTGTCGTCTACATCGGCCTCCCCGATTCCGCTTCTGCAACCAACGTCAGTTCAGGTTTGACATTCGTCCTCGTGCTTAACTCAACCCAACTCTACCGCGGACAGACAGTCAATATCACAGCCTACGAGCAGAACGATCTTTCAACTCCAAACAACCTGACTGCAGCCGATGACTGGGCAGAAAGTTGGTTCATAGGCTGGGGAAACATAGGTAGCTGTAATTCGTTCGTCAACGCTCAGGTATTCGAGGGATACTATACCGAGACTAACATATCGGTCATACAGAACGGACCAGGGCCGTACGGCCTCCAACTTGCGGCCCCTGTGTACCTTGGATGCCCGTTCATTCCTGGAGCATGGTCAACATACTTCCCCTTTCAGCCATACGAAAGTCGTGTTGGATACTACTACTCTGCCGATGGATACTACAGGAACAGCTATTCACTCAATTCCACTTTCGGCTTATTTGACCCAGGAATCTATACCGTCGCAGCAGGTGACGAATGGGGGCAGATGGTCATTCTGCACTTCGTAGTCTCGCCTTGATGAAATCGTTTTCTTCTTCAGCAACAATGGATGCTTTCCCCCTCCCCCGCAATTGTACCCGCCCTTTTAGGAGGGAAAAGGTCCCACCGCTCCCGCCAATGGAACCGTATTGAGAGAAATTCGCTCAATACTTAACGCAGATCTTGAGTTCTGAGCCAACCTTCTGATGCTCTCCAACGCAGTCAAGCCGATTATCCCAACAATTCGATTTTTGGCTTGACTCCTTTCGACACCAGAGATTCCGCAACGTTAGCCTCAACGAAAACCAAACAAGCTACCTTTCTGTGTGGCCCTCATAGGCGAGTATAACCCTTGCCTTTTAGATAGCATTATTAGACGCACCATTATCGTTTGGCTCGGCGAGCTGTGATAGATTTTTAAGCCTCCGTTTCAGTGGGTTGGTTGACAAAGATGCTCATCCCAGTGAGATGCTTCACATGCGGCTCCCTCGTGGGAGACAAGTTCTACGAATTCAGGGACAAGGTCTCCAAGGGAGAGCAGCCCGCCAAGGTCCTAGACGATATGGGCATCAAGAGGTATTGCTGCCGCAGGATGCTCATGTCAGGCTTTGAAATAATCGACTACCAGATACCCTACAACGAGGCCACCGAACGCCGCAGGAAGGCGGACGCCGGGGTCAGTTAGGGCTTGGCTCGGGTCACGCAGTTTTACGCGAGACCTCTGTTCACAAGCCGCGGCGACCCCACAGTCGAAGTTGACGTCCACATAGGCCACGTCATGGGACGGGCTGTGGCGCCGCAGGGGGCCAGCTCCGGGAAGAACGAGGCTCTCCACCTCCCCCAGGGTGGGTCTCGCCAGGCCGTCAAGAACCTCTACAGCGTCCGCGAGAAGCTCGTAGGTCTGGACGCGTCTGACCTAGAAGGCGTCTCCAGGCGCCTCAGGGAGGTGGACGGCACGCCGAACTTCTCTTTCATTGGAGGCGCTTCGGCGTTCGCGTTCTCCGTGGCTTCGGCCGTCGCCGAGGCCGAGGCCGAGGGCAAGCCGCTCTACCAGCTGATCTCAGGGAGGGAGGGAGGAACCATCCCCGTCCCCATCGGCAATGCGTTGGGCGGAGGGAAACACGCTGGACCTGGTTCGCCCGACATACAGGAATTCTTGGTCGCAGCACTAGGAGCCCCCGACGTATACAGCGCCGTAGCGGCGAACTTGGCGGTGCACAACGAGGTTAGGAAGCTCATCGAAGCGCGAGACCCGTCCTTCCCTGGAGGGAAGGGGGACGAAGGCGCCTGGGCACCTAGGATGAAGGATGAAGAGGCGTTGGAGGTGGTGGGACGGGCCGTGGAGAAGGTGTCGAAGGAGCTGGGCTTCAGGATGGGCTTTGGGTTGGACTTGGCCGCGTCCAGCCTGTGGGACGGGGACAGGAAGGTCTACGATTACTCCCGGAAGGGCAGGAAGCTGAACACGGCCGAGCAGATCGATTATGTCCTGGACCTCATTCGTGACCACTCCCTCTTCTACGTGGAAGATCCGCTTGACGAAGAGGACTTCGATGGCTTCATGGAGCTGACGGCCAAGGCGAAGGGCACGTGGATAGTCGGCGACGACATCTTCGTGACTCAGCTGCCGCGGCTGCGAAGGGGGATCTCCATCAGGGCCGCCAACGGCGTCATTATGAAGGTCAACCAGGTGGGGCCTCTCTACGACGCCATGATGTTCGCCCAGGAGGCCCATGCCAGCGGCTATCTCGTCACTGCTTCACACAGGAGCGGAGACACTTGGGAACCTCATCTGGCGCAAATAGCCATCGGCGCGGGGGCCCAGCTACTCAAGTGCGGCATCCTCGGGGGAGAAAGGATGAGCAAGCTGGCGGAACTCATCAGGCTCGCCGAGCAGCATCCGAGCCTCAGCCTTGCCCGATTCTGATCCCTCAATGTTCCGGGAGCCCGAGCAAGTGGTCTGGCCTGTGACAGCGCATCTTGCAAGCGGCCCATGTCTGGCCAACTTGAGTGGGAGTTCCGCATCAAGCGACCTCTCTTCATGGTGGGTCTGCAACTATGAGGTCAGGCATAAATATGGAGCACGTCGACGCTATTTCGATTCCAGTTGACGGTCGATATCGTCGTCAGGAAGGAACCCAGCTACAACGTAATAGCGAAGGCACATGTTGGCTCGTATTCGGGGGACGACATGCTACGGGATGAGTTCGACGCTCTCATGAAATGGGCAAGGAAGAATGGGGCGAAGACGGGAAAATGGTTCTTTTACGAGCTGGACGATCTCGATACCCCGGACGAGATTCGAAAGTGGGAGGCATGCATAGAGGTGAAGGCGATGCCGAAGGTCAAGCTCCCGCGGGACATCGTGTCCAAGGAACTCCCTGCGCAGCTCGTCGCCAGCGTAACATTCGATCCTGACAAGGTATCCCCTCGCCTTGTCTACCACGGAGTCGAAGGATGGCTCAAGTGGAGGACGAAGTTTAGGGAGTTCGAAGAAGCAGGTCCCACCAGGGAGGTGTACCTAGGTGATCCTTGGACAAACAAGAAAGCATGGGCCAAGGTCGACATCCAGGTCCCCGTGCGCAAGATCAAACCTACAAAGCTCTAAAGCTGATATTGCCAACGGTCCAGCGCTGCCGTGAAGAACGTCTTCGTCCATCCCTGCATCATGTTGAGCCTCTAGGGGCACCCCTTGGGACTCAGGAAGGCCCCTTCACTCCGCAACTGCACCGGAGGTGGAAGCGGACGAGATAGCAGGCCATGTCAGACGCAGAATCTGATGACGGGTCGGCGGCAATCCAAGTCTGCCCTTCATGCACTGGGGTGCTGCGGTCGATGGCCGGATCGGCGGTAATCCTAGTGCTGGCTGACGTAATCATCAAGAGCTGAGACCTCTGAGCAGCCATCGTAGCCCTGCTAGTCCTATGGGTAGCCTTGACGGTCATGCAGGTCTTCTATCTCTCGAGGGCGATCGGGCGGGCTCCCGGCCAGCAGGGCAGCGAAAGCCGGGGCACTTAGGGGCAGCAGGAAGGTTCACTCGAGGGCGGGTGGCTTCGTAAGCCGAGTCGTCCATTTGCGGCCCTCCAGCAGAGCAAATGTTAAATTTCTTATCATAGATGCTAGTGGACATCGAAAGGAAAGCCAGTGTCTCCATCTTGGGCAACCAATCTCTTGTCAAGGTCGTCGTCGTCGCCCCGAAGAGCGACGCAGAAAAGGTCTTCAGAGAGATGGCCCGCTTCAACTCATTCAGTGTCGTTGAGGACGACGCCTACAGGCAACGTTACGAGCTGGCGGAAGAGATCAAGAAGCTCAGGGATCAGCTGGGCATTCTAGCCGGCTCACTTCTCCTCAAGGAGGAGCCAGGCGTCATCGAGGTACTCACAAAGGGGTATCACATCAAGAAGGAAAAGTTCGAAGCGGATGGCTGGGAAGACTACGTCGCCAAGGTCAAAGCGGAGGCCGACCCCATATTGGCGGCCGCCAGCCAGCTCAACGAAGATATCAGTGCAGTGCGCCGGCGGATAGAGGAGCTGGAGTCCCAGAGAAGCATTCTCGAGTTCGTATCGACCTTTCACGGAGATGTGGGGGCCGTTTCCAGGATTAGTCGCTTCTACGCCCAGATTGCCATAACCAAGACGAGCGACATCAAGGAGCTGACCAAGAGCTTGCCCATGACCTCCTTCTTCAGCCAGGTCGTCAGCAAGAGGGATTCCGTCATCTTGGTCTTCGGGGAGAAGGGAGACGGCCAACGAATCGAGCGGGTCCTGAAGTCTTTTGAGACAAGGCCGATAAGCCTGCCTCGTGAACTCTCTCAGGACCCGATCAAGGCCTACCAAGCCACGCTCAAGGAGATCGATTCTCTTCAAAAGAGGAGGGTAGAGCTGGAGGGAGAGTTTGAGAGGTTCAAGGAGGAAAAAGGCGAACGAATCCTCTATCTTAAGGAGGCCAGCCAGATAGCATGCGGCGTCCTGTCCCACGCTTCGTCCAACCCGTTTTCGCGTTTCATCAAGATTGAGGGTTACATTCCCAGCAGCAGGGTCGAGGAGTTCCGGAGCTCCCTCAAGGGATACATGGTGATAGTGGAGGAAACCGCCCACAAGGGACCGGCAGAAGGGAAGGCGATCCCTACTCTCATGAAGAACCCGAAGCCGGTGGACTCCTTCGAAGCCGTGACGCTCACCCAGGGTTCGCCCAGCTACACAGAGATCGATCCCACCTTCATTATTTCGCTCGTCTTCCCCATATTCTACGGCATTATGTTCGCCGACGCGGGCCAGGGCATCTTGATGCTACTGTTGGGGCTCACGCTGTGGTTTAGGGGCACGGGCTCAATCAAGAAATGGGGCTTCGCCATCACCACCTTCGGCGCCGCGGCCACCGTCGTGGGGCTCCTGGTGGGAGAGGTCTTCGGATTCGAGCTGCACGAGGTTCCCGGCATCGGCCCGCTCCTCTCTCATATCGTGATCGAGAAGCTCCGAGACCCCGTGACGGGGATGCCCACCACCCAGATCATCCTTGGCCTCATGGTCTTCTCCATCATCGTCGGGATATTCCACATCTCCGCCGGCCTCATCCTGGACATAGCGAAATCCTACAGGAGAGGAGAGAAGGTGGAGATGGTCATAATGAAGATCCCCACTCTCATCTTTTACATTTCCGGCGTGATGTTCGCACTCGCTTTCGTCGGAGGCGGATACAGCTTCGGAGGCTTGTCGTCATCTAGCGCCACTCCGCTCATCGGCATCCCTGTCAAGGTCACGACGTCGATAGCTATCCCCCTGATCCTCCTCATGATCGTCCTCATCGCCTTCGGCAGGGCGGCTGCATCCCTCGCTGGGAAGCTCCATTCAGAGGAGTCCCTGGGCATAATGATAATAGAGGGGATCGTGGAAGTGCTACTCAAGATTGTCGAGTTCCTCGCCAACTCTGTGAGCTACGCACGGCTGGGGATACTGTTGATCGTCCATACAATCTTGATGGGCGTCGTGAACATGGCCTGGACCAGCCTGGGCGTGGCAGGCCTCCCCATCCTGATATTCGGCAACATCGGCGTAATGATGCTGGAAGGGCTGATCGTCTACATACAGGACCTGAGGCTCCATCTCTACGAATGGTTCACGAAGTTCTATGAAGGCGACGGTACACCTTTCAAGAATCTCCTCCCCTACGCCCGTAGGGTAGAAGTCGTCTGGAAACCCTAGGATATAATCAGCTTCGCTATTATGGCCGACGGCTGCAGCCCCACTTCGAGGCCGAAGGCTATAGATGAAAGATTCCGAACTTCGACCTCCATGGCCTTCAATGCGCCAAGGAGTACGGGCTCCGACATGGGCGCCGTCGAAAAGGAGCGCCTTGCGGTGTCCAACGTCTTCCTATAAAACGCGTCCTCCACGCCGCTGATCAGCGCCTCAGGCGAGGAAGCACTGGGCACCAGCTTCCTGTAAATGGTATGAGACAGGGCGGCCGCCGCCTGCATAAGGTTGGCCGACAGCATCTCCTCCATGGTGCCGGCATCGATGAAGAAGGCAGGCGTGACAAGGAACTCTCTCGCTTTGGCCGCCGGTATGTCGAGCCACTTGCTCCTGAGGATGGCCAAGATGTCAAAGGAATCCACGTCGGCCGCCACAATGGACCTCACGACGGCGTTCTGCTTCCCGTAGAGGCGACGAAGCCTCCCTTTCTTGGGGGCCAAAGCCTCCGCCAGCTTCCCCATCGTGTACCTGTCTATGTAAAGGTCGAAGGTGCTGACGTCCTTGGTCTGGCGAAACGTCGCCAGGGCCTGGGCCAGGAAGGGCTTGACCTCATAACCGTCCAGGAGGGC
>Ga0187881_10004966_pt1 | contig 10472 bp, 12 predicted proteins | sample June2016WEW_19_1_2_FD_133017 | JGI IMG/M metagenome (GOLD analysis project Ga0187881, IMG submission 133017) | Peatland microbial communities from SPRUCE experiment site at the Marcell Experimental Forest, Minnesota, USA - June2016WEW_19_100 | ecosystem: Environmental > Terrestrial > Soil >...
TCGGCGCAATGACACCGGAGCAGGTCTCCAGGGTCCTCCAGCTCCAGGCAGCGGGGGACAGGCGCAAGTTCGGGGCCATCGCCGAGGAGCTGCGATACATCACCAGCTACGAAAAGATCAGGGACTTTCTTGCCGCTTTGAAAAGATAGACGCATCTTGCGGTCCGGCCGGTGCTGTGTTACCATTTCCCTGCGCGCTGATGCGACCTGGCGTCGAGCAAAACGTGTGACAGCAAAGGGTCGTGCTGCTGGTTGGCTTGAGTATCCACTATGCCAAAAAAACCGGTGATCGACCACGAAGAAAAAGATTCCCTCGTTCCTTCTATCTCCCGGGAGGAAGACAGACTCAAAAGCTATCTGGAAGCAGCCGCCGCTTCCGCCCGACAGCTGGTCACGAACGCCCAGCAGGCGGCGGAGGAGCGGGAGCGCAAAGCCCGTGAGGAGCTGCCGCAGCTCATGGAGCGCCAGCGGGCGGAGAGTCTTGCCGCCAGCCGGACCCGCGCACAGTCCCTGCGGGCTGAGCTTGCCGCGCAGACCGCTGCGCTCCTGAAGAAAGCGGAGGAAAACTGCCAGAAAGCGGCCTCCATCGTCGTCTCCGCGGTCTGGCCGGGAGACCCCCAATGATCGTGCGCATGTCCAGCGTGGAGATCATGGGACCCCTGCCGCTTTTCGATCAGACGGTACAGCTGATCCAGGACGCCGGCGTGCTCCACGTGGAAGAAGTCCCCCTTGCCGCCGTGGACGGGGACAAGCCTCTTCATCGAATCCACCTCACTGATGCCGATCTTGCTGACAAGGACGCCTGTGAAGCGCTTTCCCGCATGCTCCAGGAGTCGCTGTCCCGCGTGCCATCCGTTGTCCTTGGCCGCATTCAGTCCTCCCGAGCGCTGGTGGAGCAGTACAGACGGTGGGACGGCCAGCCCGTCTCCTCCATGAGCGCAACCGCGCGTTCCCTTCACGCCAAGGTGCGCTCCTTTGCCCGCCGCGAAGGCAACATGATGGAAGACATCCAGCTTCTCTCAGCGTATGAGGAGGTGGTCCGGGCGCTTGCCCCGCTCGTTCAGGCGGGAGAGCTCTCAGAAGATCGGGAGCATCTCGGAGTTATCTTTGAAGACAGGAACAAGCTTGCCAGGACCCTGCTGTCCCGGGAGCTTGCCTCCCTCACCGGCGGGAGCTACCTCTACCACTCAGCCGGCATCAGCCGGGGAAGGACCGCAGCCCTGATCGGCATTCCCCGCTCAAGCGGCCCCGGCGTTCGGACCTTTCTTTCTCGGGCGGGAATCGCGGAGATGCTCCTCCCCGGCTACACACGTGACAAACCATTCATGGAGGTGTTCACCGGCATTGCCCGGGAGCTTTCCACGCTGAAGGACCACCTCCTGGATCTGCAGTCGCAGGCAGTAGACTTCTACGAGCAGAACGGCCCGAGCCTCCTTGCCATGCAGTACGCGTGCAATAACCTCCTGGCCCGGTATGACAGTCTCCCCAAGTTCGCCCGCACCACATATGCCTTTGTGATCAGGGGTTGGGTGGCGCGCGGGAGGCTGATGCGCCGAGCTCCCTGCTGGGCTCCACCCTCGGTCCTGCCGTGGTTGCGCGCCCTTTTCGAAGCAAGGAGATGGGCATTCCGCCAGTCCTTCTGGACAATCCCAGGCCGGCCCGGTCCTTCGAGCCGCTCCTGTCCATACTCTCCCTCCCTCAGTATGGAACCATCGACCCCACCATCAGCCTTTCCATATTCTTCCCCCTCATGTTCGGGCTCATGCTGGGAGATGTTGGATATGGATCCGTGCTTCTTGCCGGTTCAGTGCTCCTTTTCTTTCTGGGAAGAAAGACGAAGCTCCTGAGGACCCTCTCGGTCATCCTGGCCTTCTGCGCGCTTTCCACAATCGCCTTCGGCTTCGTGTTCGGTGAGATGTTCGGCACCCTCGGGCACGATATCGGGCTGCGGCCCTTGTGGGAGGAGAGGCTGGTGCTGGGACAGGCAGACATGTCCGGCCCGATCCTGGGCTACCTGTATGTGGCCCTTGGCCTCGGAATCTTCCAGATCATCCTTGGCCTCGTCCTCGGAGTGGTCAGCGCGGCAAGGAAAGGCCGGTCCGGCGATGCCTGGGGCAGCCTTGCGCGAATCCTGGGGATTCTCCTGTTGCTCTTTGCCGTCGGCCGCATGATGGGGTTCCTTCCACCGGCTTTCACAACGGCGACAATCGTCACGGCAGTTCTTTTTGCCGGGGTCCTCGGCTATCAGATTGTGCGAAAGCCATCCCATGGGCTTCTCCTGCCCCTGGAGGTTCTGAGCACCATGGGGAATATCCTTTCTTACGCACGGATAATGGCCATCGGCATGGCTTCCGTCGTGCTTGGGCTCCTGGCCCGGATGTTTGCCGGGATGATCGCCAACATCGCGTTCGCGCTCATGGTCGCGGTTCTGATCCACGCCCTCAACCTTGTACTCGGGATCATCGACCCGACAATCCAGGGTCTTCGCCTGCAATACGTCGAGTTTTTTTCTAAGTTCTACCAGAGCGGCGGGAGAAGATTCTCTCCGCTTCGAAAAATCGGAGGTGAGCTCGCGTGAACACAACACGAAGGATCGTGATCTGCGCCCTGGCGGCGCTGGTCCTGCTGGTCATCAGCGCCGGAGCCACATGGGCGGCTGACGCGACCACCGACCAGGCAAACCAGACGCCAAAGGACAGGACCATTCCGGGGGCCCTGATAGCCATTGCCGCGGCCCTTGCCATTGGCCTGCCGGCTTTCGGCACCGCCATTGCCCAGAGCAGGATCGGCGCTGCGGGCTGCGGAACCATCGCGGAAAAGCCGGATACGGCGGGGACCATCATCCTGCTCATCGCCATCCCTGAGACCATGGTCATCCTGGGGTTCGTGGTGGCCGTTGTACTGATCTTCGCGCTGTGACAGGTGACACCCCGCTGGACGCCGAAGCGGCAGCCCTGGTTGCAGAGATCGATCGGGAAGCTGAGGCGGAGAAACAGAGAATCCTCGGCGAGGCCGGCGACCGTGCGGCCCGGATCCATGCAGATGCCGATGCCAGGATCCGAGCCGCTGCCCAGGAGGCGTCGCAGCTCACGGAGAAGCTTGCGCGCGTGGATGAAGACAGGCTCCAGGGCCAGACGCGCATGGAAGCCCAAGCAGAGCGGCTGACGGGCCTGCACCGGGCGTACCAGCTCGCGATCCAGACGGCACGGGAGCGCATAGATTCTCTTGTTCGCTCTCCCCGCTACCCTGATGCCATGAAGACACTCATAGCCGAAGCACTGGAGATTGTTCGCGACGCTGCCGTGGTCTCGGTTGCCCGCGCGGATCAACAGATGTGCCGCGACATCCTGGCCGAGCTCGGAAAAGGGTGCCAGGTTGCCGGCCAGGACCTGGCCCCCGGCTCGGTCATTGTTTCATCGGCAGACGGCAGGATCAGGGCCGACAACAGCCTCGGGGTCCGGCTGGCGTCCGCGGAAGTCATCCTGGAGACCCAGATCGCGCGTACCCTCAATGGGTGAGTACGATTACCTGAACGCCCGGGTCAGGGCCATGGGAGCCCAGCTGCTCCACAACGAGTTCTTCGAGCAGATCCTCAGCCTGGATTCAGAGGACCTGCCCATGGACGCTCTGCTGGCCTCCCCGTACGGCCCGATGCTGCGGGAAGCCCTTACTGAGCAGGCCGGCATCACCGCGATAGAGTGGGCGCTGCGCCGGGACCTGGCCAGCTCCTTCTCACGGGTGCGCGCCATGGCCCCGCCGGGCGTGCGGGCGCTGCTGGACACGCAGTTTGCCCGCTGGGACCTGCAGAATATCCTGGCCGTGCTCAGGGGAATTGAGGCAAGGGCCCGTCCGCGGGAGATTTCATCCGCGCTGCTCCCGGCGGGCGCATTCCCCGAGGCGCAGCTGGCAGAGCTGGCCCAGTCTCCGGACCCCATCTCCCTTGCGCGCAAGCTTGCCACATGGAACTACCTCTTTGCCTTCGAGCTGCACGACGCTCTCCTGGACAGACGCGCCCCTCCGTTCGACTTGTTCGAGGCGGAGAGAAGGTTGTACGGAGCATATTACCGCTGGGCCCTTTCCTTTGACGATCCTGTCATCCGCTCTCTCCTGCAGGAGCAGGTGGATCTGGCCAACATCAAGGCTGCCCTGGATCTCATCAGGCACAGGGACCCAAAGCAGCCGGTGGAGCCCTCCAAGCCCATCCCCGGAGGGCGACTCTCCGGCAGGTTCCTCTCACGGCTGGTCAGCTCAGCGACTCTGGAAGAGGCATTCGGCGTACTGGATGAGTCGTACTTCGCGTCGGGCATCGAGAAGGGGATCCTTGCCTACGGAGAATCCCGCAGCCTCGGAGTGATGGAGAGGTTCCTCGAAGAGATGGTGATCCAGGCGGGCTGCCGGCTGTACCGGCAGGACCTTCTCAGCATCGCCGTTCCCGTCGGATACCTGTGGAGAAAGCACAACGAGACCGTGAACATGCGGGCCCTCTGCCGGGGAAGGAGCGCCCGCATGCCGGCCAATGCCATTCGCAAGGAGCTGCTGTTTGTCTAGGGTGCTCGCAGTCCTTGCAGAGGGGCTCGGGGCCGGCTTCTCACTTGCCGGTGTCGAGGTGGAAGTGGTGGCTGAGAGGGACTCCGCGCGCGACGCCATCCTGGCCGCAGCGGGCAACAGGGAATGCGGCATCCTCATCATCGATGAGGAATTATTCTCGTGCCTTGGCGAGCGCGAGCGGGAAACCCTGCTGCAGCGCACGGTTCCCCTCCTCGTTCTCCTGCCCGGAGAGCTGCGCTGGGGAGAAGTGGAAGAGATCAAGAGCGATGAGTACGTGGCGGCGCTGATCCGGCGGGCCGTGGGGTACCAGCTCAACATCCGAATGTGAGGCTGACATCATGCGTGAAGCAACAGGGACGATGCGGGGAACAATTGCCAGGATTGCCGGCCCCATGGTTGTCGCCAGGTCGGTGGCCGGAGCGCAGATGCACGAGGTGGTTCGCGTCGGGGAGGCCGGGCTCCTGGGAGAGATCATCCGCCTCGACGCAGACACCGCCTTTGTCCAGACGTACGAAGACACATCGGGGATCTCCGTTGGAGAGCCGGTGACCTGCACTGGTGAGCCAATGTTCATCACTCTGGGGCCCGGTCTGCTGGGAAACGTCTACGACGGGATCCAGCGTCCGCTCAAGGTGCTGGAGCAGCAGAGCGGCCCGTTCATCGCCCGTGGGCTCACCGTGGATGCGCTTCCTTCGGACAGGCGCTGGCCATTCAAGCCAGCGGTCAAACCGGGGGATTCGGTGGAGCCGGGCAGCATACTGGGCACGGTCCAGGAGACTGCGGCGCTTGAGCACAGAGTGCTGGTTCCCCCGGGGGTAAGCGGCGTCGTAGCGGAGATAACCGCGGGAGAGCTCACGGTGAAGGACTGCGTGGCCCGTCTGGTGGACGGAGAGGCCCTGACCATGGCCCAAAGATGGCCCGCCAAGGTCCCCCGCCCCATCAGGACCAAGGTCAGCTCCTCGGAGCCGTTCGTGACGGGACAGCGGATCCTCGACTGCCTGTTTCCTATTGCGCGCGGTGGCATCGCGTGCCTCCCCGGCGGTTTCGGCACTGGCAAGACCGTGCTGGAGCAGTCCTTGGCGAAGTTCTCCGCGGCGGATGTGATCGTCTACGTGGGATGCGGAGAGAGAGGGAACGAGATGACCGATGTGCTCACCGAGTTCCCGCACCTGGAGGACCCCAGGACAGGGGGCCCGCTCATGGACCGCACTGTCCTCATCGTCAACACGTCCAACATGCCGGTGGCGGCGCGGGAAGCCTCCATCTTCGTCGGCGTCACGATTGCCGAATACTTCCGCGACATGGGCTACGCAGTGGCAGTCATGGTGGACTCCTCCTCCCGGTGGGCAGAGGCGCTTCGCGAAATCTCCTCACGTCTTGAGGAAATGCCGGGAGAGGAAGGATACCCCACGTATCTGGCTTCGCGCCTGGCTTCCTTTTACGAGCGCGCCGGAACGGCGCAGTGCCTGGGGCCTGACCTCACGGGATCAGTCACCATCGTGGGCGCGGTTTCCCCGCCCGGCGGTGACTTTTCAGAGCCTGTCACGCAGAGCACCATGCGGGTCACGGGCGCCCTGTGGGCCCTGGACTCCCCGCTTGCGCACCGGCGCCACTACCCTGCCATCAGCTGGCACCACAGCTACACCCTGTATTTCGAGCGGCTCTCGCAGTGGTACCGGCAGAACGTCGGTTCCGAGTGGCCCGACAACAGGGCCCGGCTCATGGAAATCCTCCAGAAGGAGGCCGAGCTGCAGGAAGTCGTCCAGCTGGTCGGCCCTGACGCTCTGCAGGAGAACGACAGGCTCCTGCTGGAGGTAGCGAGGATGCTGCGGGAGGGCTTTCTCCAGCAGAATGCAGTATCGGAGACCGACGCAACCTGCTCCCTGGAGAAGCAGCATGGGATGCTGACGCTGCTGCTGCAGTTCCATGACATGGCCAGGAAAGCAGTCGGAGAGCACGTCCCGCTTGCCAGTATCCTCGCCCTGCCTGAGCGTGAAGAGCTGGCGCGTCTTCGCGAAGCGTCGGAAGCGGATTTTTCGCGCGTGAGAACAGACGTGGAAGCACGGCTGCGACAGGGAATCGAATCCCTTGCGAAGGAGAAGCAGCCATGAGCGGGCCGAGCCTGATGCGGATAGAGACGCGCGGCGCGCGTCGTATCTCGGGGCCGCTCCTGTTCCTGGAGCGGTTAACTGACCTGCCGTATGGCGCAATGGTGGAAGTCAACGCGCCGGACGGCAGCCGCAAGACCGGCCAGGTCATCGAGGTGTCGGAGGAGCTGGCGGTGGTCCAGGTTTTCGAAGACACAATGGGTCTCGACGTTTCGAGCACCTCCGTGTCGTTGAGAGAGCGCGAGGCGCGTCTGGGGGTGAGCGAGGAGCTGATCGGCAGGGTCATGAACGGCGCAGGCCGGCCGCTGGACGGCCTTCCCCCCGTCCTTGCGGTGGACAAGCGGCCCATTTCCGGAACGCCCATGAACCCCGTCTCCCGGGACAAGCCCCGCGATTTCGTGCAGACCGGGCTCTCCGCCATCGATGGATTCAACACGCTGGTGCGCGGCCAGAAGCTGCCCATCTTTTCGGGCGCCGGCCTTCCCGCCAACGAGATTGCAGCCCGCATCCTCCTGCAGGCGCGCGTCCGAGGGGAGCAGGAGCGGTTCGTCACGGTGTTCGCTGCCATTGGAATCACGCAGCGGGAGAAAAGCTTCTTCATGTCCGAGTTCGAAAGAAGCGGAGCCCAGAGCAGGCTGGTCAGCTTTGTGAACCTTGCGGATGACCCGACAATCGAGAGGCTGCTCACTCCCCGATCCGCGCTGACAGCCGCAGAGTACCTTGCCTTTGAGCTGGGCTACGAAGTGCTGGTCCTCCTGACCGACATGACCAGCTACTGCGAAGCGCTGCGGGAGATCGGCACGGCCCGGGAGGAGATACCGGGCAGGCGCGGATACCCGGGCTACATGTACACGGACCTTGCAACGCTCTACGAGCGCGCGGGCCGGTTGCGGCAGCGCAAGGGCTCCATTACCCTGCTCCCCATTCTCACAATGCCGGATGACGATATCACGCATCCCATCCCCGACCTGACCGGCTACATCACGGAAGGCCAGATCGTGCTTTCCCGGCAGCTGCACAGGCGCGGGGTGTTTCCTCCCATCGACGTTCTCTCGTCGCTCTCGCGCTTGATGAACAACGGCATCGGCCGCGGCGTGACGCGGGAAGACCACCGGGAGCTTTCCAACCAGCTCTATTCAAGCTACGCGGAGGGCCAGGACTTCCGACGCCTTGTTGCCATCGTGGGAGAGGAAGCCCTGAGCGACATGGACCGGAAGTACCTGGCCTTTGCCGACGCGTTCGAACGGCAGATGGTGCACCAGGGCGACCAGGAGCGCCCCATCGAGGAGACCCTGGACCTGGGGTGGAAGATCCTCGAAGCCATCCCGCATGCGGAATACCGGCGGATCAGGAAAGAGCTGATCGAGAAGTACGCCGGCAAAGGACAGTGACATGGAGCAGGTCAACCCCACCCGCACGGAGCTTCTCAATCGGCGCGCCCAGATCAAACTGGCAAACCAGGGCGCGGAGCTCCTGCGCGGGAAGCGGGAAGCCCTTGTCCGCGAGTTTCTCTCCGAGCTTTCAGCGTTCAACCAGGCCCGGGATTCGATGCGAAAATCCCTTCTCCGCGCCAAGCGCGCCCTGATCAGGGCGCTTTCGCTGGACGGACCCGAAGCCGTTGCATCAGCCGGCCTGGCCGCGGGGCGCGGCATCATGGTGGGCCTGGAAGAGCGCAACATCTGGGGCGTGCGCGTGGTGAATGTCACCACGGCCTGGCGCGGACGCGAACCGGCTGAACGGCGCTATTCGCCGCTGGACACGAGCGCCAGGATTGACGAGTCAGCTGAGAGGTTCGAGGAAGTCCTTTCCGAGATCGTCCGCGTGGCTCCGCTGGACCGAAAGATGCGCCGCCTGGCGGAGGAGATCAGGAAAACCTCCCGGCGGGTGAACGCTCTGGAGCAGCGGCTGCTCCCCGACCTGCGGGAGCAGGTGAGGTTCATCCGCGCCACGCTGGATCAGCGCGAGCGGGAGGATGTGTTCCGTCTGAAAAGGCTGAAAAGCAAACATGAAAGGTAGACAATGCACCTGTCCGAGTTGCTCCAGGAAGACCTGGTGAAAACTTCCCTCGATGCTGCCACCAAATGGGAGGCAATCGAGGAACTGGTGGACCTTCTGATCTCGGCTCACGAGCTTCGCCTGAACGACCGCGCCGCCGTGCTGGAGGCCGTTGCTACCCGGGAAAAGTCCATGAGCACGGGCCTTGCCCGCGGGCTCGCCGTCCCCCACGGAGCGGCGGACTGCGTGCGAGAGGTGGTAGCCAGCCTGGGAATTTCACGCTCCGGGATTCCCTTCGATTCCGCGGACGGGAAGCCTGCAAAGCTCATCGTCCTCCTCGTCATTCCCGCAGATTCGTTTCAGCGGCACGTGGGGACACTTGCCGGGATCGCCCGCCTGGCCAGGAATGAGGACCTCAGAAACCGCATCTACGCCGCGCAAAGCGCCGCCGAGGTCATGGACGTCATCTTTGAGCTGGAGGCAAGGCAGGGACCGCAGGAGCCGCAAGAGCCCGGAGAGCAGCCGCCCGAGGAGCCGCAGCTGACATAGGGTTAATCAATCGCCGCGCTTGCAAACGGCCGACGGCTCGGATACATTGGCAGCCGAGGTAAAAGGGGGGGCTCGATGATCCGATACATCTTCGATCCGGAAGTGATTCACGAATGCGCCCTGAAGGGGATCGGGCGCCGCAAACCGGAAATGTTCGATGTCATCGCGAGAGAGATCGAAAAGCGCTATCCAGGCCACATCGACCACTCCCAGCCGTGGATCTACAGCATCGCGGGCGGAGCCATGATCGAGATGAAGCTCTACTTCGCTTCGCTTTTTGAATATGTGATGATCTGGGGCACGCCGATAGGCTCGGAAGGGCATTCGGGGCGGCATCGAGTGGCTTTCTGGGACACGGTCATCGACGGGGAGACCTGGTACTTCGCGGAAGGCCAGTTCGAAAAGCGCATCTACCGGCCCGGGGACCGGATCTTTGTCGGCAAAGGCCAGGCGTGCGGGATGAACTTCACGGACGGCGTGTGGGCGGTGGAGTACGCCAGAGGTCCTCTGCCGCTGAGCATGCCTTTCGGCCTGGCGGACGAGCTGCTCAGCACACTGGATTTCTCAACGGCGCTGCAGACCCTGTCCATGTATACGTCGCTGATCGGCCGGCACTGGGCCAACCCGCAGAATTATGATTACCGGCTTCTTGTTCCCATCAAGAAGACAGCGGCCCTGCTCATGAATCTCATCGGACCCGCTCTCACGCGACGGCTCGCCCCTCCGCCGCCGATCGAGATCAATGCACCGAAATCTCGCAAGTCGGCGCCGGTCACCGCGCGCCAGGCCGCCCAGAAACGAAACGGCGGGCGGGCTGCCGCTTCCCGGACTGGTCCGTCCAGGCGGCGCGCCGTCAGATAGTCCGGCCGACTAACCAAGACACCACCGGTGTGTCGTTTTTACACAGTTTCCCAGGAACACATGCCTCAGCAGGGACAGCCTGTTGAACGCCCCTTTGCCAACGGATCCAGCTCAAGTGGGCCAGGCCTTGGCAGAGAGACTCAAGTACGAGCTCCTCTTCTGGGATACATAGCACGGGTCCCGTAGCTTGCCAGGGCAATTGCCATGCGCCGGGGCATCAGATGCCGGGTAACCCAGCTGGAAACGCGATTTCGCCTCCCGGGGATGACAACGGGACGCCGGCCCAGCGCCGCCAGCGTCTCCTTGACCGCGGGGGCGCAATCCATCAGCGGTGAAGCAAGCCAGGCGGGGCGGACGGGATGTCCCTCGAACAGCGTCGGCGTGCGCACCAGCCCCGGGCAGCAGGCCAGCA
>Ga0187881_10004967_pt1 | contig 10472 bp, 9 predicted proteins | sample June2016WEW_19_1_2_FD_133017 | JGI IMG/M metagenome (GOLD analysis project Ga0187881, IMG submission 133017) | Peatland microbial communities from SPRUCE experiment site at the Marcell Experimental Forest, Minnesota, USA - June2016WEW_19_100 | ecosystem: Environmental > Terrestrial > Soil >...
CCGTCAAGTTGGTGGGCATCGCTTCGATTCCAACTATTCGTTCCCTCTTTGAGTTGGTAACCTCGCAGAATAACCTCAGGGTAAGCGGATTTGTCAGCAGTTCGAAGGGAATCTCAGCGTCCGCCGGTCTTATTTTGTAGTACTGAAAGTACTTCCCGATCGCAGCATACGCATCATGTCCAAAGTCAGGCATGTCCAGCCGAGTCGCATTTTCAGGTAGAGTCTCATTGGCAAAGCTCGGCTCCTCGTCGTCCTGAGGGCGGGCGAAAGACTGCAGCCGATAGGCGCTTGTGTGTCTTACGGTGCAGACCACGAGTACGTGCGGATACCTAGATGCTATTTCGATTAGTGCGGCAAGAAGCCCTTTCCATCGGCGTGGATCTTCTGCCTCATTTAGTCCGTCGATAACGACTGGTAGTCTCTTGTGTGATCTCTGGCCTGCAGCGTCCACCGCCGCGAGCAGTGCTTCCATACTCTGAACTGGAACGCCTTGTATCGAGACTTGCCGAGACAAGTCATCTAGGCCATCTCGCGCGCGGAGGTCCTGACCATGCAAAAGAAGCCCTGACGGGCGGTCATCTGCCGAGCTGGTCAATTGGGCCGCTAGCTGGGTTTTGCCTCCCCCTGCGCCAGCAAGGACCGCCACAAGTCTCTTGGAAAGAGCGTTATCAACATCTTCCAAGAGGCTAATGACAAGGCGAATATCTGCGAGTGCGTTCGTTGTTGAAAGACCCAACAACAGCCGCCTCGCGCGGAGTTTACGGGGCAGAATAGCTAGATTCATGGCTACTGCAGTCGGACGACCAATCAACTCCTGCCGTAGCAAGGCAAGGTCACCGCTTTCAAGAAGAGACCCAATGCGTAGCGCGAAGTCTGAAACTAGATTGCCAGTCCTGGCGAAGTCTGCGAGATCAGTGCTCAGCGGTCCCGACACTTTCTTGGAACTGTTTTCAATTCCTCCAATTGCGATCTTGAGCCTATTTGCCAGAGCGGACAGACTATCCCAAGATTTCCTCTCCGCAAGCATTTGCCGAATAGTCCTCTCCGCGTCTACCTCCTGATGCACCTCTGGAATCCATCGCCGACGAATGCGTGCAGCGGACGCTTTGTGTATAGAACTAAGTTCAGCGGGACTCAGCACAAGCTCCCCGAAGTACGTGCGCCGTAGCATCTCTGCATCACCCGTGAGGAGTTGTTCGACGTCGTCAGCGGTCCATAAACGCAGTTTGAACGGAGTCTTCAGGCTGTAGAACCATTTCTGGTCTCCCTTTGTGAGAGGCCGGCGCGTCCAAAGGACCCAGTCCGTCAGCCCGGGCAAATCACGTTCCGTTTTCTCCAGCGCATCCACGACTTTGCTTCGCCTACTAGATCCGATGGCTCGGCCACTAGGAAGGTCGTACCAGCGGCACTGCCACCCAAACCATCTGCCGGGGCCTCCCAAGTTGCAATCGGCATCTATCCTGAGGTGGAATTCAACACCGGGCTGGTTGGCGCGTGCAGCAAACAGGCCGTAGCGGCCGTAGCGATACCAGATAATTGATCGGCTCAAAAGTTCGAAATTGGTCTGCTGACTCCCAGGGAGTTGCTCAAAAATCGTCCAATTTAAGGGTGGCATGAGGCCTGTCTCCTCAACCGCCCCGCCCGTGTCCAGTTCCAGGGTAGTCGTGGGCAGAGTAAATCTCGATACGCGCTCCTTTGTCGATCAGTACTTTAATGAATGCGGACACGTCGACTTCCTCAGTGAGGAGAACGATTTCCTTGTCATGCAGTTCTATCTTTATGTCATAAATGAATTGCTCGATCTCCATTGGACCGATGGCGCCGATATTCAGCTTACCGAGAAGCTTTAGCATTTCATCCGAGTACCGATCCGTTAAGCTGCCCGGAATGCTTTTGCCCTGACGTTCCTCTTCCATGACCTCTTTGATCAAAGTATCAAGGACCTCTTTCGCGGCTTGAGCGTCCTCAATTTCCTTGAATCGACCGATCATTACAAGATTTGCAGAGTGCTCGGACCCTTGCTCATACCAGATCTTCATCTTTCGCTCCTTGCAGGAACTCTTCTCGCGAGCGGCGGCGCTGATGCAACTCTGAATGTATTTGCAACTTCCGTCATGACTCTCCCAGTCTTCGGAGTGCCTCAACTACACCAGTAGAGTCGATTGCTACTCCCTGACTGTGGAAGGAGCTTCTTCTCACCGAACCGGAGGCATCGATGTGCGCATAAGATATCAGTCCGCGTTCATTTGGCAACGGATCGCAGACAGGAAGGCCGTCAATGGGTGGTTCACTGACGCATATATGCAGCGAACCTCGGTATCCGTCGATCCAGCGCCGCAGCGCTTCTGAGGTTTTTAGATCAACGCCATCTGCGCCGCGTGTACGGCGCTCCGGCAGTAGCAAGATCTCTGAAGCGCCTAGCCCACTCGCCAATTCGGCGGCAGCACTCAAATCGGAGATTGTCGCCGAATTGACAAGGTAGTTCACACCAAACCGAAAACGCAAGCTGATCACGCGCAAGCATTCGCAAAGAGTAGTGAATGGTTGCTCCCTAAGCTTCTCATAGGTCTCGCCGACGCCGTCCATGCTAACTCTGGCGAAATGAATATGACCACACAACTTGTCAGCTGGTAGGTGATCAAAGTTCAGACCATGAGTGGTAAGTGTCACTGCGAGTTTGGTCCTGGTAGACAAGTATTCAGCAAGTTCGACCAGAAAGGGATATAGCGTTGGTTCCCCTCCCCCCAGACCCACTCCCAGACAGCCGTTCGCATCCAACTCATCCGCCCAAGCCATGACTCTATCAACGGGCAAAGACGCGTATTCTTTTGGCGCAAAGCAGAAAGCGCAGTGCAGATCGCACGCGTTCGTCAGAGCAAGAGAAACATGCCTGGGGGCCAGCGACCAAAGATTGCGCGGAAGACGGAGCTCGTCGAGAAGCACGTTGAGACCCGTTTCCCTGCTATAGAAGTGGAGTCCACTTTGTCCAAATCTCACTTTCATGAAAGTCTTGCCTGGTTACCGTGCCGAGAGCGCTTTCCAAAGGGCCGCCCGTGGTTGCGCACGGATAGCCGTCCTCTCTGAAATTCAAGAAAAGGCACCGAGGGCACGCCCAGCAATAGTGGTAATCATACTACTACTTCAGCTTGATTTTAATCCCCTCCGGCTCAACAAAATGATCTTTGTTATGCAGCTTTGGATTCCATAAACTGACACCCACAGTTCCGAAACTGAGAAGTCCATCTTACAGTTTTGCTTTGCGACACCTGTCATTTCTATGTTGACTGAACAAATGTTATGGTCATCCATGCGGTTAAACGGGGGCAGTGACGGTGGCCCCTATTCCACTGGTGGCGACATCATTTCGAATCACGCGTGGCTGCCTACCGTCGCCCGTGTTGTCAGTCCGGTATAATCTGTCCCCCCGCCGCCCGCGACTACCAAAGGTCCTCGATGAACCTTCGTACACCGATCATGGACGCTCTCCCCACTTCCCTTATTTTCTGATCTGCAAATGTGGTTTCAACCTCAGTAATTTGATGTATTCGATTCGATCAGCTTGACAAGTAGTTTTTTGCAGAGAACCATTGCAGTTACTCTTAAGGAAAATTCTATGGATCGAGCAAAAGCGAGCAGTTACGCAAAAGCGTTTAGCGGGCACCTCCTAGATCGTTTTCAGATCTCAGATTTGCTGAACTACGGCAACTCTGCCGCCGTGTTTCGCGCAATCTCAGACGGCAAAGAATATGCGGTAAAGATTTTCGATACCGATTTTGATGACGGAATTGAAGGTAAACGAATTGAGCAGGAAATCTCTCTGAAAGGCCACGGCATTCCGAACCTAGTGGAAATCATTGATGGTGGGAAATATGAGCTAGAGGGAGAGTCCTATTACTATATTGTAATGCCTTTGCTGGATGGTAAAAACCTAAAACAATATATTCAGGCCGAACATTACGACCAAGATTTCATCACTAAAGTAGTAGCCACGCTACTTCAAGTGACGGAGCAACTTCTCACTCGATCAATTGCTCACCGGGACATAAAGCCTGAGAACATCCAGGTCACGTTATCTGGCGACCTAGTTGTAATGGATCTGGGCGTCCTAAAATTTGTGGGGACCCAGTCTTTTACTGACAATGACGGTAAACATTTTATTGGAACCCACCGATACGGTCCCCCGGAGTTTATTCAACGTAATGAGGAAGACAATGAAAATGGCTGGAGAGCAGTAAATCTCTATCAAATCGGCGGAGTTCTTCATGATTTGATCATGAAGAAGGAACTATTCGCAGAGGCCGTGCCGCAAGCTAATCTAATTGTTGCTATCCTTGAACAAAAACCAAATATCGAGAATGCCGCCGTTGACCCAAGGCTCATTTCTCTTGCTCACAACCTTCTTGCAAAGGACTGGAAAAAGCGTCTTGAATATTCAACGCCGAATTCAATTAGAGCGGTCCTTGATTCTCTTGTTGTGCCTCTCTCCGAAAGTCAGGCAATTATTGAAGAAGCAAGAGCAATAAAGAATCGAACGAAGGCTTTGCTCGAAGAAGTTGAGTCACTAAGATCCACTACGGAAGAAAAGGAAAAAATGGTTGAGGCACTTCAATCTCAATTGAAAAGAAATTTTTCCGATTCTTTGCACGGGGTTAGCGCCAAGTTTGGCATCACTAGGGTAACAGAAATTGGTCAAGTTCCATTTCAAGTCCTTCAACCTATCCCACATTTTGAAAGGAGATCGACTCCCCTTTTTCGATTGGAAGCAAACATTGGTGAGGGTTTCCTTCGTCCATTTTTGTTGATTGTCCAAACTAAAATTGACTTTGATATGAATTGCTTAATCGGACTCCATGCAATACTCCCTTCCGGACGTATCGACCTGCAAACCGGAATTAGTCATGTTGATCTCGTCTCGCATGACGGCCCTCTTTTGAAGGCGGTGTATGACTATGCAGCTTGGAACTTGATTTGGCATCAGATAGAACGTGAAATTACGCCGATAAGACCCAAGATTGCGGCCGGCCCGCCGCAGGGATCTTCTCATAAGTTTCGGCTTTTTACTGTCTTTAACGGAATTGTCGTTTTCAATGACTTGTTCAAAGAACAACTCGACTCCGCGTTTTCAGCGCTGATACTCAAAATCATGAAGGTATGGGAGCCAAGAGTGACAAAAGCAGCTATGCAGATGAAAAATGACATTCTTCGACCGCAGATTGGAGTTACGATAAGTTTTGTGTCGCCTCAAGATGTAACGATTTTCCTTCCGGCGTCTGAATCTGATACGCTCTAGAAACTCAGTTTTCTTTGCCTCGTCAAGTGTTATGGTCAAATGAAACTTCACTCCGTGATCATGGCAACGCCAGCTGATAGCAAGAAAGCAAGAGGGCGGGAATCCATTCCCAAAGCTATGCAATGTTGAGGTTGGCGGCAACATTTGTGAATTCATGACCGCATGCGCCGAACCATTAGCCCTTCAGGGCGTCCAGCTACGCGGCCGCTTTGTTTCCATACTAGCTCCTTACGAACACTACCCTCCTCCGCTGGCAGGTCACGGCGCTTGCTCACTCCCTACCTCCCTACCAGCAACCTTATGCAAGATTCGCCAGCGTTCAGATAGAATACCGGACAAATGTTTAGGAATTCCGGCAATTGCGAAAACGTGAACCCATTTCTCTCGTGGGAGAAGACATCTGCCCAAAGGTTTTTCATACGTGCTGGCTTGCCCATTTTCATATCTTCCATTTACAGCAAGCAGCAAAAGTTTCCAGTAAATACAGGACAATTCCGTATTAGGGATATTTGCCAAGCGCTGCAGGGTCCATAGCTTCAACACGCGCTCGGAAAAAGGCCTGGAAACTGGAATCGGACAAAATTTTTGAAAGCTCTCGAAACTGTTCGGCGACCTTGTGCGTTGCTACCAGCGCTGAAGAGCGATTGGGTTCCTTTCTGGCGAAATCGTCTGCCGAGAGTTCTATCAACTGAGCAAGATTGTTCAGCCTCTCGGAAGTAATGGGGTGGTTCGCACGCCGCAAGTAATCTTCGTATTCCCCTTCAGTTGAAAAATCGCCACGGTTGCCGCACCAATTCACTGCCGCTAACATATAGATGCCCGCCCCTACTGGCACAACGCCGATGCGTCGCATCATCTCAGTTGCGAAATTGTCGGCCTCCGTCTCATTATCTCTCGCCACAGCTGCCGACACGGCATTATAACTCGGGTGTCTATGATATAAGTGCCCTAATTCGTGCGCCATGATCCAAACAATCGCAGATTTGAGGATCTTCTGTGAGGTATCATTCACGGCAGCATCATTCAAAGCGTCGTTGGGAATGTTCATTGCCTGTAGAGGGGGTAGGTACCGGCCACCGGGGAATTCTGACGGCTTCTTGTATTTAAGCATTGCGATGTAATCCGCGATTCTTCCGTACCCAACACCTTTCGCCTCCAGCCACGCTTCAGCGACGGAAAGGTCGTCCACAAATTTAATAGAAAGAATGGGCATGAAGATGACGCGTCCCAATACATCCGAGTAGAAGTTCAGAGGATCGCCATAAGACCCGACGAGAGGAAAATCAACACGCACAGGACCCAAAACTGAACTTTCATCCGCCGTGAGTTCCGGGAGAACTACCTCTTCGAGGTTATACATGATATTGGGTGCATAGCGCGCCTGCCAGTAACGCAGCGTGCTATCCGGGTAAAGCGTCGACAAGTCTTGTGAACAGATTGTCATGGGCGCGAGGCTTAGAACTGAGAGAAAAAAGACGAAATTTCTCAATCTTGCCATAATTTTATCTCCCGGCGTTGAATATCATCGATGCGTCATGCCAACGAGCCATTTCGGATTTGTCTTGTCCTCCATTCACCCAATTGCGAAAGTCTTTAAAGTCTCCCCACCCAGGGCTCCAGACAAGGGCGATCATTGATAGTTTGATGCGCATGACTCCGTCGTCGACCTTGTTCCTAGTATTCTCATCTTTGTTCACGAGCTTGATAGTTTCCGCGATCTGATTGAGTGTCTGCATATCCGCCGTCAATTGCTTGATCGCGATCTCAGGCGCCAATCCTTCGCCTACCGGATATCCGTGGATTCCAGATTTGTCACTTTCTGCCGTACCGGATTGCACCGGGGGCCTTTCGGGTCTGTCAACGGCGTAATTCAAGTGACCATTCTTGTCGTCAGTCGTTAGACCAAAATAGAATGATGCTGCAACGAGCAGCGCGCCGAATAAGGCGAAAAAAACGCCGGGGCCTACTCGACTTAGATAAATCGAGATTCCTCCAGGAAGTACAACCTTCCCTTTGCTGTCTGTGACTTCGGGGAGGTGCAGAAAAAGTTTGTAGCCGAGGTAAACGCACAGTCCGCCAATACCAACACCGATAATTCTCTCCACTGCGCGGAGCCAGACTGCAGAATCCATAGAGCACCTCCAGACGTGGATTTTTTCCGTATTTAAGCCTGCTAGTGACTAGGGAATTATTTCTCAGGTTTGCCATAGGCCTCTTACAAGCTTTACTTAAAGACCTGGATAGCCAAGTTGTAAATTGTATTTTCCGCTAGGAGCTCTTGCTGCTGAATCATGGCCAAGCCTCCAGGATACTGAGCGTATATCCGGTAAGTTGGCACTTGAGCGATTAATTGTTGTCGAAACGGAGTTGCTGTGGTGTTATAAAGATTATAATCACCATTAGCGGCTGGGGGTAAGACCTGTGAAAGCCATAACAATTCCTGTCCTACCATGATCAGTCCATTAGCCCGACTTCGCATTTGGGCATCGGCCTGTGCCGGCAGGCTCTCAAGTCCTGGTGGCATGAGTCCGCCAAACTTTTTGCTTACTGAAGGGTCGCTGTTGATTTGAGCCCCTGCCGCCACTCCCGCTTGAACCAAAGCAGTGCCCAATGCCTGCATGTAAATAATAGCCCTTCCACCCGCAAGAAAGTCAGTTTTGTTTGCCGCCATCAGCGGAATCAGCTCATTTTCTTCGAATAGCAGCGGCATCGAAAGGGCATATGCGCGCGCCACAAGACGGACTGATGCATCATCAAATGGTAAGGCTTCCGACTTAAAACTGATTGACAGAAGTGTCGCCACCATCAGAACAGGTATTCGCCAACTCAACATGGACCTCCTCCTTTGCCGCAATCGAACAAAGGCATCTCGATCTCTGTGAGAAGTAGCATTTCGACTCCGAACATCGGATCAGAATGCTCTTTCAAGTCCACAAGGGTAATAGACTGGCTGCCGACACAAGAATCAAACCACTTTTGATCGAAGTTTTTGCAAAAAGCATCGAACGCCTTGCCGAGCACGCTTCGGGCAGACATGTTTTTTTCATGTTCCTCTCTGAGAGAGGAGATCCCATTCACTTCTACGCAAGATTATACTCCTTGCGTCAAGAGGAAAAGGACTATTTGCGTTGAAGTGTCGTTTCGGCGAGTCCTCCTCGGTCGCTAAGGGATGTGCCTGGAGGAACAAAGAGGGTTGTGCAGTACCAAACACGCGGAAGTTCGAAAACTTTCGAAAAAAGCTGCCAGAGAAAGTCCCTTTGTTGTGAACAAAGCTACACCGCTACACCGACCTTTTCCGAGCGACCAACTCCATTGCTTTCATGCGGCAGCCATAGAGCCGTCGCGCGAGTATCGCCCTCCCGACTAATTTGCGCTAACTCCGTCAACCGGCCAATGCATACATAACGGTCCTTATGAATACATGGTTTTGGGCAAGAACTTGTGTCAAATCGTGATTCTTGAAGTGTTTACACATAATTTTCAGCAATATAAGGAATTACAAGCGAAATGTTTACAAGGCAATGGGGTGTTTACAGTCTAACTCATTATTGAGCAGAAAAATAAGCGACTCGGTATACGCTTTTTATCTTGCCCTAACGGGGTCACGAGTACGAGTACGTTATGGGGTCTACCGGGTGATTGCCCTATGCGAGCCAGACCGTAGAGCGCACCGAACGCTCGAAGGCCTGACGTTCCTTGTTGCTGACAAGTGCTGGACTGGGTCATTGAATCATGGTCTTTGCGCCGTCTTTCCGGCGGGATCTGCTGGCCACCATTAGCGCCACTTGGCGCTAATGGTAGGAAGCCCGGATTCCCAAATGGTCAGAAGACCAAATGCGACTGGTCGAGGATCGATCCGCTGACGCTTAGCCCTTAAGGCGTGCCGGGCTCGTATCGACAGATGCCCACAGGCGTCAAAAGTCGGCTATTTCGGCTACCATCTGTCGGCACCGGCCTCAGCCCTTGTTGGATGGGATCTCTGAACCGCAGATCCTGTCGACTACTGCCGCGAGTTGATCGCTGCTTGCGAAGCAAAAGCTTACCCTTCCGGATTCGCCCGTTCCATCAAGGGCAAGGGCGACTTCAACTCCGAGCTTGGTGCGTATGCGGTCCACAATGACGTTGAAATCGATCGGCTTGCTGACCGAAAGGCTGGGAGCTGGAGTCGATTTTTCTTTCGGCGCCTCGAGTGCTGGTTCCCCACCGCCGAGGGCTGGTGCGGCTTTTTCCCTCGCGCGAATCGTGTTGTATCCCTTGTTGATCGAAAGATCGCCTCTTTTCACTGCAGCTGCGAGCTCCGGATCGGAGCTGACCTTACGCGCTTTCTCGATCTTTCGCGTCGAGGTCCCTATCTCTTTTGCGGTTCGTTCGGCCGTTTTTGCGGGAGGCTCTCCGCTAGCGTCACTTGGCGCTAGCGGCAAGCTACGCTTGAAGCCTGTCATCTTGGCGTCGATCACGCTAAGAACTGACATGATCTCGGCATCGCTTAGATTTCGCCGGTCTCGTTGAGTGTGAATGGCGTAGTCACGAGCTTCCTTAACACCGGTAAAGGAATGAAGGTAGGCGGTCACGGTCAGCCTTCCGATCTCCTTCGCCGCTCGGATCCGCGTGAAACCGTCCACAAGAACGTACTCGAATCCGTCCTGGGTTGCCCGCTTCCAAACGTCTATAGGCTTTGATTCATCGTACCCGTGCTCCTGCATGTGAGCCTTGATGGCTTCTTTCACTTCCTCGCGGATCGGAAACAGAGACCTGAAAGGCTCCTCCAACAGCAAATCGTCGATGTTGATGTTGAGAGTCTCGATTCGTTTCACCGATGAGTTGTTCCCCGTCTCAGCTTTTGCCGCAAGGGCAGATAGATCGAGCTTCCTTGACATCTTAGTATCTCCCTACTTCGCGGTCGGCTCCAATGAGCCCTGCAAGATCATGGATAGCACCGAACAAAGCGGCCTTGCTCTGGGCGTCGCTCATCTTTTCCTTGGTGTCGATGCTTCTCTGCAACAGTGTTGTCTCGGGGATCTGAACGGGCAGGATTACCCCGTCGAAAGTGCTTCGAAAAAGCGTTTCGTACTGGCTTCGAAGTGATTCAGAACTCACGGTTCTCGGAGCTTTGTAGAAGTTGAAAACTATCCGCCAGGCCGGTAGCCGGTCCGTGTCTTGAGCGATCTGATCCCGGTAGAAA
>Ga0187881_10004968_pt1 | contig 10472 bp, 8 predicted proteins | sample June2016WEW_19_1_2_FD_133017 | JGI IMG/M metagenome (GOLD analysis project Ga0187881, IMG submission 133017) | Peatland microbial communities from SPRUCE experiment site at the Marcell Experimental Forest, Minnesota, USA - June2016WEW_19_100 | ecosystem: Environmental > Terrestrial > Soil >...
CAGGATGGCAGCAATCGTCGCCGCATCCACTTCCACGCGGAAGACCGCGTCGAACCCGATCATGACGAGCGCGTCATGGCAAATACCGATGACTGCGGCAACAGCGTAGATGGGCGGGTGGAAGCGGAAGATCATATAGATGAGGATCAGCGCAACCGCAATGACCACCAGCCAGATGGTCTGTGTAACAAGGCCCTGCGCGAGCCGGGGGCCGACGAAGTTGGAGCTCTTCAGAATGACCTGGTCAGGTCCGTATTTTGCCCCCAGGAGACTCATCACCTTTGCTTCGGTGTCGGTCTGGAAGCTCTGGTTGTCGGACTTGGCTTCTATCCTGACCATGTACTCCTGGTTCGCCGGGCCCCCCACTTCCTGCATGTCGAACTGGCCCAGAGGCGCCAACGTGGAACGCACGTCTGTAAGGGTGGTCAGCACTCCGCGGCCGGGTCCGGGGCTCAAGTTGATCGAGTAGGCCTTGTCCGTGATATCAGCGGGCCGCGGCAACGGCACAAGACGGGTCGGCACTTCATCCATGTTTCCCTTCTGCTGGACTGATATGCCGGGGACCTTCGAGATCGCCTCCGTGAGCGCCTGCACCGTCGGGTAGTCCGTGTAGCGGAAGGCATAGTCCTTTTTCGTGCCGTTCTTCGAGCTGGTGACGGTAATGATGATATTCCCTGCTGACGTCAGCGCCTGCTCGCCTGCCGGGATCGAGATCTCGGCCTTGTCAGGACCCGAGTACTGGATGGAAAAACTTGCAGGCGCCACCTGGAACTGCAGCTCGATTCCAGCCTTGAAATCTACCCCGAGGTTGAACCCGTGGTTGGCGATAAACCCGCCGATGCCGACGAGGATCAGCAGCGCGGAAAAGCCGAAAAAGTAAAAACGCGCCTTGGAGAACTGAATGACTCTCTTCATGCAAGTCTTCTCCAGGAAACCAGGATCTTCTTCACCTTGAGCACCTCGACGTTGAAGTCAAAGATAAGGCGGGAAACGAATACCGCGGAGAAGAGCGTTGCGAGGTTTCCAACGGTAAGAGTGACTGCGAAACCCTGGATGGCGCCTTTCGCAAGCTGGGTCAGGACCAGGGCCGCTATTATCGTAGTTATATTCGAGTCAGCGATGGCCAGAAAGGCCCGTTCAAATCCAGCCTTCACAACCGCGTGGGTCGACTTGCCCAACCGCATCTCCTCCTTCATCCTCTCGAAGATCAGTACGCTTGCATCAACGGCCATGCCGACGTTCAGCACGAGGCCAGCGATTGCAGCCAGGGTCAGGGTGAAGTTGAACACTGAAAGAATAGCCACGATGAAATACAGGTTCAGGACGTTGGCAAGCACCGCGTTCAGGCCTGCCCGGCGGTAGTAGGCAAGCATGAATATGAAGACCAGAGCAAGCCCGAGGGCGCTCGCTCTGATCCCCTGGGTGATGGCATCCTGGCCAAGAGAGGCCCCAATGGCCTGTTGGCTCGTGATTTCAAGAGGCACGGGCAGCGAGCCTGTTCTGAGCACAAGGGCCAGGTCCTGGGCCTCGTCGATCTTGAAGCCGCTGACGCGGACCTGATCCCGGATGGGCTCCTGAATGGTGGCCTGGGCTTTGACCTTGTTGTCCAGCGCAACGGCCAGGACCTTTCCGACGTTGGCGCTGGTGAGCTTGTAGAAAGTCTCCCCGCCCTGGCCGGTGAGAATGAAGTTGACAGTCGGCTCACCCGTTACCGGGTCACGCCCCACCTGTGCGTCCTTTATCTCCGTTCCGTTCAACCCGACTTCTTGACGCAGGACGGTAAAGCCTTTCAGCTCGTCAAGACCGTAGGCATCTTTCTGGAACACGCCGCGCAAAACGTCGCCCGCCGGAAGGACTGAAAGCACGCCGGTGTCCTTGACGTTGCCGGCTGCATCCAGAAGGACGCCGGGGTGCGCCGCCTGGTACTCCCTGACCTTCTGCAGGGCGTCTGTGTCGGCGATATGGAACGTGAGGAGACCCTTGCCCATGATGAAGCGTCGGACCGTCTCAGGATCCGAAGTGCCGGGGATCTCGATGATGATCTGGTCCGAGCCCTGGCGCCTGATCGACGGGTCGGTGAGGCCGAACTGGTCGATCTTGTTCCGCAAGACCTCCAGCGTCGTCTTCATCTTGTCGTCTTTCTGGGAGTCGGTGAGCTTCGTTCCCGAAGTTGCCTCCAGGGCGGCAAAGTCCGCCCTGATGGTGACATACATCCCTCCGCGCAAGTCGAGACCGAGCTGCATTGTCTGCGTCTTCAGGTCCTTGAGCGCGAACATCTGCGAGCGATACCAATCCTCGATATCGGCCGAAAGATCCTCACGGCTCGTGTACGCCGCCAGAACGTCGCGCACAGTCCACTGCGACGGCGGATTCCTCTTGGCGGTGTTGTAGCGTTTGATTGCCTTTGGAACGAGGAACGAGTACTGCGGCGGCAACGGGGCTTGATCCCCCGCGGCCACGAGAGCCTGGATGACCTCGTCAGCTCTTTCCGAGGCATAGACCTTGATCTGGTTGCGGGAGCTTTCCGCTATGTCCTTGTCCGCCTGCGGCGTGAGAAAATACCACTTGATCGAAGGCCAGAGAAAATAAAACGCGATCGCCACGAGCACGACCGTAAGGAGAAACCGGTACCGCTTCTTCATGAAATGTCCTACTCCTTGGTATCTCCCGAATCGTCGCGGCGCTCGAGGACAGTCTGGATGGCGCTCTTGTTGAACTTGAGCTTGACGTTCTCATCCACCTTGAGGACCACCGCGTCGTCCTTGACCGACTCCACGTACCCATGCATCCCGCCAATTGTGACCACGCGGTCGCCCTTGCGGACGCTTTCCAGCATTCTCTTCGCGTCCTTCTGCTTGCGGTTCTGCGGGCGGATCACGAGGAAGTAGAACACGACGATGATCAACCCGAAGGTGACCAGCATCGTGACAAGTTGTGTTCCGCCACCGCCGGGAGCAGCGCTACCGCCTCCCTGCCCTCCCATCCCCATCAGGAGTGGAAAAAGACTCATTATGCCTGTCATATGCTTTCCTTAAGGTGAAGATGAATAACCGCGAAAACATACCATGAAGCCGGAGCGAGCGTCAACCAGGCCTGCGCAAGCGTGTCAACGCTTCCGCAGCCGGGCAGCCCTGGACACTGCCCTGAGGCGCCTGGCAAACACCGATTCGACCCTGGAGGATGCGTCACGCACTTCCCGCATGCGCCCAATGAGGAACTCCAGCGCCCCCTGCATCTTGTCTATCTCCGCCGCGGGGAGCCCCTCCAGATCCGCGTCCGTTGCCCCGAGATCGGGACCAGCCAGTTTGAGGATGTTGCCGATTTCCGCAAGGGTATAGTTGAAGGCCTGCAGGTCCTTGATGAAGGAGAGCCGGACCACTTCCGAAGGGCGGTAGAGCCGAAAACCCCCCTCCGTGCGCCGGTGCGGAGAGATGAGCCCCTTTTCCTCCCAGAACTTGATGGTCCGGACGTTGAGCGCGCATTTCTCTGCGAGCTCGCCGATGGTCAGGAACTCGCTGCGCGATACATAGTGACCTTTTTCGTCCTTGACGGGCAGCCCGACGTTCCGCTTGATCTTCTGAATCTCGGGAAGGGCATACCCGAGGGAGCAGAACTTCTTGATGAGCTCCCCCTCCTCGATTGCCGAAAGGGGGTAGAGGTTGCGATCGTTCTCCAGCGGCGCCATCAGCTCGTTGTCCGTCCACTCATCAAGCTCCCTCGGGGTGATCCGCAGGCGCTGGATAAGCTCTTCCCTGGTCAGGCTGCCCAGGGCGCTGGCCGCGACATCCGGTTCCACCGACACTCAGATCACCGTGACTTTCTTTACCCCCTCGGGCACCCCGGAGGTTCCGAAGATTCTCATAAGCTCTTCCACAGTGCGCACCGGAGTCGCAGTTTTCTGGTTGAAGACGGCGAGGACCTCCTCAAGCTCACCTTGGCGGCCTGTCGGCCCTCCCTGGCCTTGGCCGGCCTCGACGTCACCGTCTACGGACTGCCCGTTCCACAGCGCCGAGCAGATGGCCTGTTTGTACAACCCCGCCTCGGCGAGCTGACGGGTGCCCTGAAAGCGGTGTCTGCGCATCAGCTTGCCGTCCACGATTGCCGTGCTCCCCTCGTACCCGATGCAGAAAATGTAATCTTCCCTGCGCATGCGGCAATCCTGCCAGAAGGGCCATCCTTGTGCAAGGCCGACGCTGTTCGCGTTGAAAAAAACCGCCCCCTGCGGGGCGGTTTCTTGACTCTCTAGCTGGTTCTAGTACTCGGGCATTCCGCCCATTCCACCCATTCCGCCCCCGCCGCCACCGGGCATGGCGGACTCTTTCTTCTCAGGAATGTCGGTCACGATTGCTTCCGTGGTCAGGAGCATTCCAGCAATGGAGGCCGCGTTCTGCAGAGCAGACCGCGTGACCTTGGCCGGGTCAATGATCCCTGCCTTGACGAGGTCCGTCCACTCCATGGCCTGCGCGTCGAACCCGAAGCCCTTCTTCTCGTTCTTGGCGCGGTCAACAATGATGGAGCCTTCCAGGCCCGCGTTGGCGGCGATCTGCCGCAGAGGCTCCTCCAGGGAGCGCTTCACGATCTGGAATCCCACCTTGGCATCCGCGCTGAGGGCCGTGATATCGACCTTCTCCAGGGCTTTGGCAGCCTGCACCAGCGTGACTCCTCCGCCGGGAACAATCCCTTCCTCGATGGCAGCGCGGGTTGCGGAGAGGGCGTCCTCAACGCGGTGCTTCTTCTCCTTGAGCTCGACCTCGGTGGCAGCTCCCACGTTGATGACAGCAACGCCGCCGGCCAGCTTGGCCAGGCGCTCCTGCAGCTTCTCACGATCGTAGTCCGAGGTAGTCTCTTCGATCTGGACCTTGATCTGGGCGATTCGGTCCTTGATGTCCTTCTGCTTGCCGGCGCCCTCGATGATGGTGGTGTTCTCCTTGTCCACCTTCACCTGCTTGGCGCGCCCCAGCTGGGAGATCTCCGTGTTCTCAAGCTTCAGGCCCAGCTCCTCCGCGATGACCTGGCCGCCGGTGAGGATGGCGATGTCTTCCAGCATGGACTTCCTCCGGTCGCCGAAGCCCGGGGCCTTCACGGCGCAGCAGGAGAGCGTGCCCCTCAGGTTGTTCACCACCAGGGTAGCCATGGCGTCGCCTTCGATGTCCTCCGCGATCACCAGGATGGGTTTGCCCGCTTGGGCGATCTTTTCCATGAGCGGAAGGAGGTCCTTCATGCCCGAGATCTTTTTGTCGTGGATCAGGATGTACGGGTTCTCCAGGACCGCGATCTGTGTGTCGCGGTTGGTGACGAAGTAAGCCGAAACAAAGCCGCGATCGAACTGCATTCCCTCGACAACCTCGAGGTTCGTCTCCAGGCTCTTGGACTCTTCAACGGTGATGACCCCGTCCTTGCCGACCTTCTCCATGGCATCTGCGATCAGGTTTCCGATCTCGTGGTCGTTGTTCGCGGAAATGGCTGCCACCTGAGCGATCTCTTCCTTCTCCTTGATGTCCTTGGCGCTCTTCTTGATGTCCTCAACAGCCGACTCAACCGCCTTGGCGATTCCCCTCTTGATGTCCATTGGGTTGATCCCGGCAGCGACCGATTTGAGGCCTTCCTTGATCATCGCATATGCAAGAACGGTAGCCGTCGTGGTTCCGTCGCCTGCCACGTCGTTGGTCTTGGTGGCGACTTCCTTCAGGAGTTGGGCTCCCATGTTCTCAAACGGGTCTTCCAGCTCGATCTCCTTGGCAATGGTCACGCCGTCGTTCGTAACCGTCGGTGCGCCGAACTTCTTGTCCAGGACGACATTCCTGCCCTTCGGACCAAGGGTCACTTTAACGGCCGTCGACATCTTTTCTACGCCGCGGAGCAGCTTCTGCCGTGCGTCTTCGTCGAATCGGAGTTGTTTGGCCATGACTCTCCCCTTTCCTTCTATAAAAAGTTACTTTTCACGCGCGATTGGATTGAGCGTGTTTGCGCTTCTGCCTAAGATACAAAAACATACAAAAATCATCAAGGGTTTTTTTCCAGTTTTTGTCTGATCCTTGACATCCCCCTCCCTTCTGGTAATAAGGATGGAATGGCGAAAAGGGGTGGCCGAAGGGTTTTCCTGGGAGTCCAGTGGGACTGCGGCTCATGGGACAAACTCCCTCCGCTCTGCGACCTGATCATCGAGACAGTCGGCAGGAGGCCTCTCGTCTGGAACTTTCCGGCTCTCCCGCCTGACAGTCCGAAACGGGTCCGGGCATGGCTGGAAAAGACGGTAGGCGGGCGGCTGGATCTGGACCTCGTAGCCGCCATGGGCTTTGCCGGCGCGTGCCATCCAATCCTGACTCTGGATGAGCTGGAAAAAGAGCTCTCCTGGGGCGTCGAAAACCCCTGGGGAACGGGGATCTCCCAGCTTTTGGACCTCCATCCGGATATGCTCATGCCGCGGGTTGCAGACCTGTTGAGAGCTGATGTCCTGAAGATCTACGTGAGACACGGCTACAAGATCCTGGGGATCCCTTGCGGCAGGGGCGTTGCGTGGTTTGCCCAGGACGGGCTGGAATGCTTTACGTGCTCGCGCGTATCGACCCTGGTTTCTTCGGGCCGTCGCCGCGCGCCCAGGCGGGAAAGCGACGTCCTCCTCATGCTCGATCTTTCAGGACCAATCACCCCGGAAGGCCTGAGCCAGGAGCTCCAGCGCTCCGCGCCGTGGCTTGCCCCGGTGGGCGCGCCGTCTCCGCTCGCCGCAGTCCACGCCTCACAGGGTGATCTGGGCGGTCTTGCGGCGGAAATGCTCGACTGGACGCCGTTCCCGGATCCGCTGCTGCGACAGGCCCTGGCGGCCCCTGCAGCCGGCGCACGAAAAAAACGCAGGAAAAACGGGGAATATCGCGCGCGCCTCGCCAGCCTTTCCTTGAACACTGCAAGCGCTTCCCCGGCGGCCGGGGAGACTAATGCCGATTCGCGGGATGGCGACCTGCACAACGGCTCCCGCCTCGTTGCCCAGATGCTCGGGGAAGTGGCCCTGGCGGGAAACGGTTTTGACGTAAAGCTTGCCGGCGGCAGGTTCACCGGCATCATGAAAGCCGGGCGCGACCTGCTTCCGCTGCGCCCGGCCCGCTCCTACCTGCGTGTGGACGGAAAGGCCTGGCACTTCCGCACCAGGAACTCCTTCTCCTTCGAGGGAGACGCGGGAACAGGCCTGCGGGAGGTGCTGGCCATCGACTCCCGGGAAGAGGCATCGCTCAGCATCGAGTACTCCTTCTGCGAGGGCTCCCCCATGCTGGAGATCACGGCAGACATGCGCTGGCCCGTTCTTGCCCCTGGAACGGTCATCGAGGAGCACGCACCCCTTGTCATAGCCCTCCGGGAGCTGGAACGCTCAGAGGAGGCAGTGATAGAGACGGAAACTCCGGACGGCAGCGTCTCCTCCCTGCGGGCCGGCGACGGCAGATGGGCGGTGATGCCCGGCGCGTTCCACAGGGTGGCACTGGCTGCCGGCACTCTTTTCCTTCAGCTTGGGCCGTCGGGGACCCGCGGCTGGAACCTGCCGAGCTTCCGCGTCGCGCGTGAAGGCCGCAAACGAATCCTGGAAGCAAACCCATTCGGCGGCTGGTCTCCCCTGTCAGCTGCCGTCCTGAGCGGCAGGCGGGAGAAGTTCTCGCTCCTGATCGGCATCGAGGCCTGAGCTTGGCCGGCATCGATTTCTTCGACGTCGATCACACCCTCACGCGAAGGTCCTCGGGGGCGCGTTTTGTCTCGCTGGCCATGCGCCGGGGCATCATCCCCCGTCGCATCCTTCTTGTCATGCCGTGGTACTCCTTCGCGTACAGGCTGGGGGTGTTCCGGCTCAAGGACTACAAGGCCGGGTTCCCGTACCTGCGCGGAATCACGCGCTCCACCATGGAGGAGATTGCCCGTGAGAGTTTCGAGTGGAGGCTGAGGGCCGACATCTACAAAGATGCTGTCCGGCTCATAGAAGAAAGAAGACGAAACGGACGCAAGATAGCCCTGGCGTCTTCATCACTCGACTTTATCATCTTGCCGCTGGCGGGATTTCTGGGTATCGAGACGGTCATCGCGACCAGACTGGAGTTCGACCGTGATACTACCTGCACGGGACGGGTGGCGGGAATGCCCATGTTTCGCAGGGAGAAGAAGCGGCGCGTGCTGGAGTACATCAGGGCGCAAGGCGAGGATCCGCGGGAGTGTTCCTTCTACTCCGACAGCATCTTTGACGTGCCCCTCCTGGACGCGGTGGGATATCCTGTTGCCGTGAATCCGGATTTTCGACTCAGGAAAGTTGCCCGCCAGAAGGGCTGGCCGATCATGACGCTCTCCTGAGCTCCCCCGTTGAAAGAACCTGAAGGAAGCCGGCGTCGTCCTGGAGGACCAGACGACCCTGCTGGTCCACCTCCTGCAGGATCCCCTCCAGAGGGCTATTCTCCGGAAGCGTTACGCGGACCCGCTGGCCGCGAAAGGCAAGGCGGGCCAGCAGTTTCTCCCTCCACAGTATGTCGTCCAGGGTGTCTTTGAGCCGGACAAGGATGCGAGGGAGCAGGGAAAGAGGGCTCGCCTCACGCCCGGTGACCTGGTAGATGGAGCAGGCCGAGTCTGCAAGGTCCGGGGGAAAGGCCTTCTGCATGCAGTTCACTCCGAGCCCAACGAGCGCCGAAGGCCCGCACATCTCGCACAGGATGCCGGCAAGCTTTTTTTCATTGGCCACGAGATCGTTAGGCCACTTGATCCCGGGCAGGACCCCGGTATCTTCAACTGCCAGGCAGGCCGCAACTGCGGCACGCAGGGGAAGTTGAGCTAGCGGGAAGCCGAAAGCGTCCGCGTCCAGTACGACTGTCGCCATGAGGCTTTCCCAGGGCGGTGAATGCCAGGACCTGCCAGGCGCCCTGCCCCGTCCCTTCTGCTGGAACCCCGCAACCACCACGGTCCCTTCGGGGCATCCGCTGAGCGCGAGCTCCCGCGCGTCGTCCATCGTGGAGACGGTGCGCTCGCGAATGAAAACAGACGCTCCGCTCCACGGATTGGGCACCCTCAGGCTTGTCTCCATGATGGAGATTATGTACCATTTTTTGCGATGCCAGAGAACGCTGCTGCCGCGACTATGAGCGCTGAAAACCCACTCCTTTTCGGCCTGGGTCTGCCCCGTGAGCCCCAGCCACTGACCCTGTTCATCTTCGGGGCCAGCGGCGACCTGACACGGAGAAAGCTCATCCCCGCCCTTTTCTCGCTCTTCTCCAAGGGGGGGATCTCGCGCGTGCGCATCGTCGGGTTCGCCCGGCGGGAGTGGACAAGCGAAACATTCAGGAAGCTCGCACGGGAAATGCTGGATTCAGAAGACGTCCCGGAAGCTCCGGGTGAACTCAAGGATGCCTTCGTTGAAAATGTCGGGTTCATTCGATCTTCGTTCGAGTCCACAGAAGGTTACGAGGCCATCCGGGACCAGTACGCGGATTCCCCCAACAGGATCTACTACCTCGCCACGCCGCCGGATTCCTACGAAGTCATCATCGGGCGCCTGCACCAGGCCGGCCTGGCGGACCAGTCACGCGGATTTGCCCGTATTATAGTAGAAAAGCCCCTCGGAAGAGACCTGGCAAGCGCACGGGCCCTGAACGACCACATCGCGGACGCCTTTTCCGAGGAGCAGATCTACCGCATCGACCACTACCTGGGCAAGGAAACCGTGCAGAACATCATGTTGATGAGGTTCGGCAATGGGATCTTCGAGCCTGTATGGAACAACGGCTACATTGACCACGTCCAGATCACGATGGCGGAGACCATCGGCATCGGCTCCCGAGGCCGCTACTACGAGCAGGCAGGGGCGCTCCGCGACATGATGCAGAACCACATGCTTCAGCTCCTGTGCCTCGTTGCCATGGAGCCGCCTGTGGACCTGCACCCCGACAGCATCCACGAGGAGAAGGTGAAAGTGCTGAAGTCAATCGTGCCGATCGGCGCGGAGAAAGTGGCCACGGAAACGGTCAGAGGCCAGTACGAGCACGGAATCGTGGACGGAGCCGACGTGCCCGGGTATCGCCAGGAGCAGGATGTCAGCCCAAGTTCCGCCACGGAGACTTTTGCGGCGCTCCGCGTTCGCCTGGATTCCTGGCGGTGGGCCGGCGTGCCTTTCCTCCTGCGCACGGGCAAACGGCTGTCGCGGCGGACCACCGAGATCTCCATCCATTTCAAAAGACCCCCGCTTCTGCTCTTCGCTGATCGCCATCCGGCGGGAACGCCTCCGAACGTGCTTACCTTCCGCATCCAGCCCCAGGAAGGCATCATGATGGGCTTCAACTCCAAGATCCCCGGACCTTCCACGGACATGCGCACGGTGAACATGGATTTCTCCTACGGGTCAGCGTTCGGAGAGGAGCTTCCCGACGCGTATGAAAGGCTCCTGCTGGATGCCATGGTCGGAGACTCGACCCTGTATATGAGAAAGGACGAGGTGGACTCTGCCTGGGCGTTCATCA
>Ga0187881_10004989_pt1 | contig 10422 bp, 9 predicted proteins | sample June2016WEW_19_1_2_FD_133017 | JGI IMG/M metagenome (GOLD analysis project Ga0187881, IMG submission 133017) | Peatland microbial communities from SPRUCE experiment site at the Marcell Experimental Forest, Minnesota, USA - June2016WEW_19_100 | ecosystem: Environmental > Terrestrial > Soil >...
CAGAGAAATGATAGCTACTGCCAAGGAGAGCGGCGTCAAATTCCACGCGTGCTCCCCATCAATGAACATGATGGGCCTGAAGAAGGAAGACTTGATTCCGGAAGTGGACGACATCATCGGCGCAACAACATACCTCGACCTAGCATCAGAAGACGCCATAACACTCTTCGTGTAAACTGAGGAACCCCCATGTCAACACCTGAAACTGCAATCAAAACCCCCATCGTAGTTGACTCACGGGGCACAATGTGCCCCGGCCCCATTACGGACCTATTCAAAGCCTACCGCCACGCAAACATCGGCGACGTAATCGAACTCCTCGCCACCGACCCTGCGGCAAAAAGCGACACTCAGGCTTGGGCAAAACGAAGCGGAAACGAAATTCTGGAAATCGTTGACGAGAAAGACTACGTTCGAATCAAAGTACACATCGTCAAGAAAGGCCGGTAGCAAGAAGTATCTATGATGGCCCAACACCGGATCAACATTGTCATTGTTGGGGGTGGAACGGGAGGAACGTTAGCCGTTAATCTGTTGGCGAGCCACCTTCACCGGGAAATAAGAGCAGAACAGGTGGGGGTGCAGCTCATCTGCGGCCAAAAGACCCACATTTTTCAACCTGGTTACCTACACGTCGCCTTCAAGGGCCTGAACCCGAGCGATATCATCCGCTCCGAAGAAGAGCTCGTCAATTCGGGCGTGAAGCTCATAGCTCAAGATGCGCAACGAATCGAATTGGCAGCGAAGACAGTGACGCTCGTATCCGGAGAGAAGATTAGCTATGACTATTTGGTAGTAGCAACGGGAAGCGTTCCGGACCCATCAGCGATTCCCGGCTTAAGTAAAGCTTCTCTAAACTTTCACACCAGCCCTGAGGAATCAAGAAAAATCTGGAATGCAATCCAGAACTTTGATGGAGGCCACGTCGTCGTCGGAATCGCCGGTGTACCACACAAGTGCCCCCCGTCGCCAAATGAAGCGGCCTTCCTAGTCGACGATTATTTCAGGGAGCAGGGTACACGTGATAAGGTGAAGATAACTTTCGTTACTCCATACCCACGGCCTTACCCTGCCGAGCCCATGTCCAAGGTTATCGAACCGCGTTTTCAGAAGCGCGGGATTGAAGTCGTGACATTCTTCAATGTTGAGTCCGTGGACCCAACAAAGCGTGAGGTCTATTCCCTCGAAGGCGAATCATTACAATACGATTTACTCATAATGGTTCCACCGCATCGTGGCGCTGACGTTGTGATGAAGTCGGGAATCGGAGACGCGGATGGATGGATTCCCACCGACAAGGGCACACTTCGAATTGTAGACTATGAGAACACGTACGCGATTGGGGATGCTACGAACATCCCTGTCTCGAAGACTGGCGTCACCGCACACCTGGAATCAATCGTTGCCGTAGACAACATCATATCCTCTATTCGGAAGAGCGGTAAGCTCTTCAAGTACAACGGGCGAATTAACTGCCCGTTCGAGATGGGTTCGGGGCAAGCTTCGTTTGTCGTCGGATCCTACGACATGCCGGTGAAACAAATTCAGCCCTCACGAATTCGTTATATGATGAAGAAAGCATTTGCCCGATTTTACTGGCGAACGTTGTCCGGAAGTTGGGATTGGTTGCTGAAAGCATATTTCGGGAGAACGTACACCATCGACACGACATAACGGGTGCAAGTGAGATGGCTGCACAAGTTTCATTGAAATTAGAGCGGGTTAAGGATCTTAAGTTCAACGTCAACCTACAGGACGGCCGCAGAATCGAACTGAACTCAGCGGACGAGATGGGACAGGCCTTCACTCCCATGGAGCTCTTCTTGATCGGTTTGGCAGGTTGCACTGCGATGGATGTGCAATGGATTATGGATAAGCAGAGGCAGCAGGTTGACCGGCTAGAGATTTCAGCCCGGGGAACACGGCGCGATGAAGATCCGAGGTATTATGAAACCATAGACCTAGAATACACGCTCGCAGGCCCGAGCATCAGAAAGGATGCCGTTGAAAAGGCAATTAGACTCTCACAGGAAAAATACTGTTCAGTACGGGCCATGGTAACGAATAATGTCAAAATTAACATAACATACAAGATTGCGAACGGAACCGAACCCGAGCAAAAGTACGTCTACACTCCGCCGCAGGCTTCAGATTGAAGAACTTGAGCCACCGCATGGATGACAACGTCGCTTTTATCCCGGTTGGACCTTAACTTACCTAGATGAACATTGGGTAACCCTAAGATGGTTCGTAAGAAAAAGAAAGAACAGGCTAAACCCGCATCTACGGGTCAGACGCCGTCCTCAGGACATTAACCGCCCCCTAGCTAGTTCCGAATCGCCTGCGTCAAAGAACTCGACTTTATGTACGTAAGTCTCTATTGGGCCACAGCGATTCACAACTTCGGCGGACCTGACCAAATGCAGCAAACAGACCCCAAAGAATTCTACCAATACGACCCCGACAAAAGGGCCCTTGCTGCGCGTTACGAAAATGTGAAACTAATTCTAGAGCCCATAACTGGAACCATCGTTCCAGTCGCATTTTCTCTCCTTCTACTATTCTCAGGCACTTCAGTGTGGCTCGTACACTATCTCGCTTCAACGACCGATTCCTATTGGGTGACATTGGGTGTGTACCTTGTCATCTTCGTGAGCCTCCTTCAGCTTGTAGAGGCCCCAATCTCATTCTATTCCGGGTTCGTAGTTGACCACAGATTTCATCTTTCGACACAGAATCTGAAGGGCTGGGCCGTGGACGAGTTAAAGAGCCTAGGAATCGAGGTAGCGTTTGGCGTTCTTGCGGTAACAATCCTCTATTATCTGATAAGGTCGGTGAGTTTGTGGTGGCTCGCGGCAGCAGTCCTATTTGCGATTTTCTCAATCTTGCTTTCAATAATCCTGCCCTACGTCCTCATGCCCATATTTTACAAAGTGATACCGCTCACCGATTCATCATTGAAGGATACTCTTCTTGAAATGTCCAGAAAAGTCGGAGCTAAGAGCGTTGACCGTGTCATAGTGGCAGATGAAAGCAGAAAATCCGTCAGAGCGAACGCATTCTTCTCTGGAATCGGTAAGAGTAAAGCGATCGTACTATTCGATACGTTGTTAAGCAATTTCACACGGAGAGAAGTGATTACCGTGGTTGCTCACGAGCTTGGCCATTACGTGAATAAGGATATTTGGAAGGAGGCGATTCTATCAGGTTTCTTGACTGTACCGCCCTTCTTCATTGCTGACTACGTTCTGAGGTTGGGCGCGGGCAACTTGGGGCTGACTGGAGCAGCTGACCCTGCAGGTGTTCCCGTAATCTTCGCCATCCTAATAGGCGTGAGCTTCGTCCTTCAACCCATCTCCAATGGAATCTCACGAACAATGGAGAGTAAAGCAGATGAGTTTGCTCTCCGAGCCGCGGATGATTCAGAGGCGCAGTCGTCAGCCGAGAGGAGGCTGGCCGACCTGAGCCTTGCAGTCGACAAGCCGAACCGGCTGGTGGAACTCGTCTTCTACTCTCATCCTTCGCCCTCCAAACGCGTGCAATTGGCTGACGGTTGGAGGAAAGAGCATACGAGCGGAAAAAACGTCGGGTAGAATGTGTCTCGAGACCTTATCGGTAGACCTTTCTGATTCGCGAGATTAGGGACGGGCCAATCGCGGCAAGCAATATTGCTGTGGTTAACTCGTGCGCTAGGCCGAAAGGATAAACGCTTGTACCACCCGTGATGAATGGAACGTAGAGGGCAAGGACCGCGCTCACCCAAGGATAGCTGAAAAGTAAGGCATCGATGATAGAGGTCCCAATATCGAAGATCATGGTCAGCAAGTAACCTACCCCCGCCATTTTCCACCGATTAAGCGAGCTGGCATGATACCATAGAAGACCCGCGAATAATCCAACTATGGCCATACAGCTTGAAGTCTCCAGGGTCCATATACCAGCCCCGTATGGGCTGACCAAATCGCTAAGCGTCATGGAAAGCCAACCCACGGCAAACCCGGCCAGGGGGCCGCCGATCACTCCGCCAACGATGACAAGAAAGGCAATTGGCTTGACGTTAGGTGGGCCCCAAGCGAGAGCGAACCTGAAGGCGACGTTCGCCGCGGAGAGTGAGGCTACGAGGGCCAAGAGCCTTGTCTTGCTTGGCAAGCACGATGCTACCTGGATGGATTATCCAGGCCACCACATGTAAATCCTTCCCAAGGCACGAGACGGATTTCCGGAATGAAACACTACCACCACTCGCGCAACCTTGGGAACTCTGCCGGCAGCATCGAGCATTTTGCTGGCTGAATGATTGGACGGATCGTCTATGAAACTTAAATCTAGGCACGAATTCCAAGCTCGAATCTATTGTCTGTAGGAGAAGACTGAGAAAGTTGTCTAAAACAAGAAGCGCGATCTGTCTTGCAATTGTCCTGCTCATGGTCGGTGGGGCGACGATTCCAATTCTAGCTTTCAATGTGAAGGACACGCCTTCCAAGATTCAGCACATCATTTTCATAATCCAAGAAAACCACTCCTTCGACAACTATTTCGGAACCTATCCAGGCGCGAATGGCTTTCCACTTGGAATCACGATTCCAGTCGATCCCAATCAAACGAACCTAGGGGGTGTTCAACCCTTTCATCTGAATGTAACCCAGCCAGTCCTGATTGTGGGGGATGAGTTGCCCCCAGGTGTTTCCGACCCTTCGCAGTTAGGAGATGAAGGAAACGGTTCGATGGCGCCTTTCCCATTTGATAATGAATCGATCAACGGTGATCTTAACCACGCATGGAGGGTTGCACACGTAGACTATGATGGAGGTAAGATGGATGGGTTCGTTGCCGGCGAGGGGAGCACACTAACGATGGGGTACTACGATAGAAGTGACATACCTTACTATTGGGATTACGCTGACAATTATGTATTGGACGATAATTTCTTTTCTTCTCAGATGGGTCCGAGCTTTACGAACCATCTGTACATCGTCTCTGGGACCAACGGCCCAACGAATGGACTGACTTATCGTTGGGTATTGCACAACGGCGTAATCGATAACCCAGGCAATGGGTTTGGTTGGCAGGGAGTCAGCCTCTCGTGGGCCACGCTCGCAGAAGAAATGAGCGACGCGAATGCCCCCTGGACTTGGTACGACGGCGACCTGAAACCTCTAGATCCTTCAATCTGGAACGTCCTCCCCCTCTTCACCTACTTCCAGAACCATCCTGACCAGTTGAAGGAGCATGTGAAGAACACACAACACTTCATCTCAGACGTTCAAAGCGGACAATTGCCTGCTGTTTCTTGGATAATCCCTGGAGGATGGCATCCGCCCGGTTGGCCGACTGTGTGTATTGGACGATCAACGAGCGAGCATCCACCCTCCAGAATTGATTGCGGAATGGATTACGTTGCCTACTTGATCAACCAAGTGATGCAGAGCCAATACTGGGAGTCCACCGCTATCGTGCTGACGTGGGATGATTATGGAGGGTTCTACGACCACGTCCCCCCGCCGCAAGTAGATCAATACGGTGAGGGGTTCCGGGTCCCAACCCTCGTAATCTCGCTTTGGGCAAAACACCATTTCATCGACAACACCCAATACGAATTCGGTTCGTTCTTGAAACTGGCAGAAGAAACATTCAACTTGCCATCACTCGGGACGAGGGATGTAAAAGCGAACGACATGATGAATTCGTTTGATTTCAATCAAGCTCCACAATCAGGACTAAATGAGCCAGCTAATTTTGTGGGGCCTGCCCAGTCATCGACGACAACGCAGCTCTCAACCCAAACGATTGGAACCACAAGTACTGAGTCAGCGATACTCTCGGCGATGGGTTTCTTCTACATCGTTGCGACAGCGGTAGTGGTTACCGCGGCAATCATAGCCGCGATCGTAATTCGACGATGGAACAGTAGGTTACCGCAAGGGTCTCATTAGAACCTCGCCGGCCGTCCTTCGAGGAGTCGGCTTGACACCTGGACCATAGCCTAGGCGTAGGAGAAGCTGCGGAAAGCCCCTCACGCCCAAAATCTCCCGAAGCCTGGGGAGCAGCTCAGGGACTTCGATCGGTTGGTTCAAGAAAGATGCCCAGACCTGTTCAGCGCGGCCGCTTAACAATACTCTTTCCAAGGCTTGGCCCGTTGACAACCAGTTCTCTGGGGCATTGGCGTCTGACCCAAGCACCGCCAAAACCGGGGACCCAGTGGCAAGTTGACGGTCTTTAGCAGCTTGCCCTTTCCCAAAGTCGAAGGTTCGTACGATAATAGGCGCAAGGGTGGAAGTGAGGCCTCCCAAACCAAGAGCGAAGCCGGGCATGCCATCGTGGCTAACGTCCCGATTGCGATGCATCCAAGCGGCGAGTTCACGGCGAAAAGACGCGTTAGCCATTTGAATGTTGTCACCTTCAGCGACCAGGTCGGCAACTTTGTTGCGGTCACTTTCGCCGAGGATGAAATGAAGCCACGCATCTTCTTTGCTTGCCGCCGCCTTCAGCTTTGAGAGGACTTTCTCTGGAACCTCACGAGGTTCGAACGGCATACGGTTTGTGTGGCGTTGGGGGATTGCATGGAAGAGTGAATCATCCTCTGCGGTAGGCTTTCGTTTTTCGCCAAAACCCACGCGTGCCAGAAGGTCGGGTTCATTCTTATCTGGGAAAGTCTTCACTTTGCCCTCATAACCAAAATGTCGGAGGGCCACGCGCAAGTTGAGGAGGGCCGCACCACACGCCATCACTAGTTCTCGGTCTTCAGGGTCACAAACGGCGAGAGCCCGAGTTCGGTCAGCATATAGCTCGACCTCTTCTCCCACGATCTTGAACAGCCAAGGTTGGGAATTGTGTCCTGATGGTGCCAGGGCTGCATAGTTCAAGAGGTAACGCAGCTTGTCTGAGGGCTTTCCCTTTTTCGGAAAGATTCGCTCGGAAATCTCCCACGGATTCCATAATTCTGACATTTCAGAACTCCCCGAATTTCGTGAAATTTCGGAGTCGCCCAGCTATTAAGAGAATTGCCCAGTTCCCTTGCTAGAACACCAAAAGTCTGTTATCGCTCCTTAACCGATTTTCGCTTCGATGGCCTACCATGAAGGAGTACGACGTTATCGCAATCGGTACTGGTTCAGCGATGTATGTTCTCGAAGGTTTGATGCAACGGAATCCGAACATCAAAATCGCTGTCATAGACAAGGATGAGCCTGGCGGAATATGCCTGACTCGAGGATGCATCCCCTCTAAGATTCTACTATACCCAGCAGAAGTCATCCGCACAATTCAACGGGCGAAAGTCTTCGGGATTGAGGTCGACTTGAAGACCGTGAATTTTGCGAAGGTAGTGAAACGGATGAGAACGATAATAGACAAAGATATAGAATCAATAAGGCAAGGCCTATCCAGTTCCCCAAACATCGACTACTACCACGCCACCGCTGAATTTACCGGCCCGTACACGCTCAAGGTTCAAGGTGAGACGATCAGGTCGAACATGATTCTCCTCTCCACGGGCTCACAGACGGCCATACCCCCCATTGATGGCTTGAAGGAAGCAGGATACTACACCAGCGACACCATTCTTTACGAAACGAAACTACCCAGAAGCATTGCAATCGTCGGGGGCGGCTACATAGCGGCCGAATACGGCCATTTCCTATCGGCGATGGGTTCGAAGGTTACGATAATTGGCAGAAACCCGCAGTTCCTCCCACAAGAAGAGCCTGAGGTCTCTGCACTCGCCAAAGAGGAGCTAGGGAAACACATGACTATCCTGACAAATTATGAGGTCATGCAAGTGGGTAAGACGCCCGGCGGCAAGAAGAAACTCGTTGCTGTGGATAGAGAAACTGGGCAGAAAACACCGATTACCGCTGATGAAGTAATGATTGCCACAGGGCGAGGACCTGGCACCGACATTCTTCACCCGGACCGCGCTGGAATTCAGACTGACGCGCACGGGTGGATTGTAGTCGACGAGTATTTGCAAACAACGTCCCCAAACGTCTGGGCGTTCGGCGACGCGAACGGCAAGTACCTCTTCAAACACAAAGCCAACTACGATGCTGAAATAGTCTATTACAACGCTGTCCTGGGGAGGAAGACTCCCTTCGACTACCACGCCGTCCCACACGCCGTCTTCACAGATCCTGAAATTGCGAGCGTCGGGCTGGGGGAGGAAGAAGCGGTAGAACGACTCGGCCCGGGCAGGATTCTGATCGGTTTTGAACGATATGAGGACACGGCCAAAGGAGAAGCCATGGCTGTGAAGAACTTCTTCGTTAAGGTAATCTTGGAAAGGGATAGCCTCCGCATACTGGGCGCTCACCTTATCGGTCCAGAGGCGTCCGTCCTAATCCAGGAAATCATCAACCTCATGTACACGCCGGACCAGAGCGCGCGGCCCCTGATGGCTGCGATGCACATTCACCCCGCGCTGAGCGAGGTAATCCAGCGAGCGTTCGGATCACTAATGACGCCTGAACAGTACCACCACCAACTAGGCCACATGATGGGACACGAAGAGCACGCCTGAAGGATACAACGAGCGCAATGGAACGTTAGAGTATGCATACCATGTCAGCGCCCAAATAGCACCAATGACCAAGTATGCGCTCACAATTTGAAATCTTAATCTGTTATCAGCGTTAACCATCTCGGAGTTTAGATCACAATATGCGCCGAAACGCGATTATGGCCAATAATACCATCATCCCAGTGAAGGTATCCTCTGTAGGCGACAGGACAGTTACCAACATACGTTGGAGAGTTGTCTTACCGGCACCGTTAGGCCCTATGAGTCCGAACACTTCATGCTTGATTTCAAGATCCAAATGATCGACTGCTGTGAAGTCGCCCGAATTTTTTCGTAATGCCAAAAGTCTGCACAGCTAGATCCAGTGGGAGTCGCCATCCGGATTGTTTTCGAGCTCCATGAAGGATGAAGTCTGCCGGTTAGATAACGACCCGTGGGTACAGTTTGGCAGCGATGGCAACGTTTATCGCGGTGGCAACAAGCAGGAATAGTAGGTCGAAGGGCACTCCGTACACGGTGGGTCCGTTGCTGAGCATCAAAGCTCGCAGCGCATCAACCTCATAAGTTAACGGATTAATCTGCGAGATAACCTGCAACCAACTTGGCATTATCGAGATCGGGTAAATTGCATTGCTTGCAAAGAAGAGTGGCATGGTAAGAATTTGGCCTATTCCCATGAATCGCTCGCGTGTTTTCACCAAGCATGCTATGATCAAAGAGAACGTGGAGAATAAGGCAGACCCCAGAATTATGACCACCACAACCGCCAGGAGCGAAATAATGTTCCAACTCAAGCGTACACCGAGGGCAAGAGCGAGGGCGTAGACGATAACTGCTTGAGCTAGGCCTCGTTCTCCCGCGGAAAGCGCTTTTCCGAGAACTAACGCTGATCGAGGAGTCGGTGTGGCCAAGAATTTGTGAACGATACCGAGATCACGCTCCCAAATGATCGCTATGCCGTAGAAGATGGCGATGAAGAGGACGCTTTGTGCTAAGATTCCAGGAGCCATGAAATCAATGTACGGCAGGTTGCCGGTTGGGATGGCCCTGATCTGAGCCAATACCTCGCCGAAAATTAACAGCCAGAGGGCCGGCTGAACCGCACGTGTTATGAGTTCGGTCGAGTCGTGGTGGAGTTTGCGAGCTTCCAGTTCAGCGATTGTCAGGGTTTTCCCTGTGAAATTAGCTATGACGCCGAAATAGTCAATGATTCCGAGCCTTTGCATTAACCCACCCTTCTCGCTACTCGCCTTACTCTCGATGTCTCACGAAAACCTCCAGCTGAGTCAACCTCAGCACCGGAGTAGTACGCAAACACATCATCCAGTGTGGCACCATCTCCGACAGACGACTTCAGTTCGGACGGGCTACCGATCGCAGCGACTTTGCCAAGGTGCATTATTGCAAGGCGAGCACACAGTTGCTCAGCTTCGTCCATGTAATGCGTGGTTAGAAGGAGGGTCGTCCCGTAATCTGCTCGCAGTTGCTGAATGTGTTGCCACACTGCCTTGCGAGCCACCGGGTCCAAGCCTACGGTAGGTTCGTCCAAGAATAGAACCTTGGGTCTATGTAGCATGGCTTGTGCGATTTCCAGCCGCCTAATCATACCGCCGGAATATGTCCGCACAAGCTTGTCTGCGAAGTCTGATATTCCCATGAAGTCGAGAACATCGCTAATCCGTTGCTGGCGTACTTTGCGTGGGATATCGTAGAGTTTAGCGAAGATCAATAGATTCTCGTAGCCCGTTAGGCCGCCGTCGGCTGAGAGAAGCTGTGGAACATATCCGATTACTCTCCTCACTCCCACCGCTTCATGGGTAATACTGTGGCCGTCCACAGAAGCATTTCCAGCGGTTGGAGGCAGTAAAGTTGTAAGCATTTTGATTACAGTAGTCTTACCTGCTCCA
>Ga0187881_10004990_pt1 | contig 10421 bp, 10 predicted proteins | sample June2016WEW_19_1_2_FD_133017 | JGI IMG/M metagenome (GOLD analysis project Ga0187881, IMG submission 133017) | Peatland microbial communities from SPRUCE experiment site at the Marcell Experimental Forest, Minnesota, USA - June2016WEW_19_100 | ecosystem: Environmental > Terrestrial > Soil >...
CGCCGCCGTTACCAGCCGTATCACGAGCGTGCCCGGCGCCAGATCGAGCGCGAGCTGGCGCTCATCGAAAAGCTCAAGCTGCCCGGCTATTTCCTGATCGTCTGGGACATTGTGCGCTTCTGCCAGGAAAACGCCATCCTGGCGCAGGGACGCGGCTCGGCCGCCAATAGCGCGGTGTGCTACTCGCTCGAAATCACCGCCGTCGATCCCGTGGGCATGGACCTGCTATTCGAGCGCTTCCTTTCCGAAGAGCGCGGCGAGTGGCCCGACATCGATATCGACCTCCCCAGCGGCGAAAAGCGCGAGCGCGTCATCCAGTACGTCTACCAGCGGTTCGGAAAGCTCGGCGCCGCCATGACCGCCAACGTCATCACCTATCGCGGACGCTCCGCCGCGCGCGAAGTGGGCAAGGCGCTGGGCTTCGAGATCTCGACTCTCGATCGCCTCTCCGGCCTGGTGCGCGCCTGGGAATGGAAAGACCCCAAGGAGACCACCGAAGCCCAGTTCCGCGACGCCGGCCTGGATCTTGCCCATCCGCGCGTGCGCAAGTTTTTCGAGCTGTACCGCATGGCGCAGGACTTGCCGCGCCACCTGGGCCAGCATTCCGGCGGCATGGTGGTCTGCCAGGGGCAGCTCGATTCCGTGGTTCCGCTCGAACCCGCCAGTATGCCCGGCCGCGTGGTGGTGCAGTGGGACAAGGAAGACTGCGCCGATATGGGGATCATCAAGGTGGACCTGCTCGGCCTGGGCATGATGGCGGTAATCGAAGACTGTCTCGAGATGGTTCCCGAAGTCGATCTCGCGCGCCTGCCTGCGGACGATCCGGCGGTTTTCCAAGCCCTGCAAAAGGCCGACACCATCGGCATGTTCCAGGTGGAGAGCCGCGCGCAGATGTCGGCGCTGCCGCGCATGAAGCCGCGGCGTTTTTACGACATCGTGGTGCAGGTGGCCATCATCCGGCCCGGCCCCATCGTCGGTAAAATGGTGCACCCGTACCTGAACCGGCGGCAGGGCCGGGAACCGCCGGACTATTTGCACCCCTCGCTCGAACCGGTGCTGAAGCGCACGCTGGGAGTGCCGCTATTCCAGGAGCAGTTGCTGCGCATGGCCATGATCGCGGCCGGATTCACGGGCGGCGAAGCCGAGGAGCTGCGGCGCGCCATGGGCTTCAAGCGCTCGGAAAAGCGCATGGCTGAAATCGAAGTAAAGCTGCGCGCGGGCATGGAGCGCAACGGCATCCGCGGCAAGGTGCAGGACGATATCGTCCGCTCCATCACCGCATTCGCGCTTTACGGCTTTCCCGAATCGCACGCCGCCAGCTTCGCGCTGCTGGCCTACGCCAGCGCATATCTGAAGTGCCATTACCTGCCTCAATTCACCTGCGCCATGCTCAACAACCAGCCGATGGGCTTTTATTCACCGGCCATACTGATCAAAGACGCGCAGCGTCACGGGCTGCGCGTGCTGCCGGTGGACGTGACGAAATCCGAATGGCAGTGTACTCTCGATCCCCCCGGCCCCTGGCCCCTGGCCCCCGGCCCCCGTCTACGCCTGGGATTGCGCTACGCCCGCGGTCTCCGCCAGGAAGCCGCCCGCGCCATTCTGCGGGCGCGGCCGTTCAACAGCATCGACGATCTGGCATTTCGCGTCCGCGAGCTGCGCAAAGACGAGCTCAACCGCTTGGCTGAAATCGGCGCGTTGAATTCTCTCCACCAGGCCCATCGCCGCGATGCCCTCTGGCAGGCGCAGCGCGCCATCCTGCCGGTGGGCCCGCTGCTGGCGCCGCTGGAAGAAACCGCCCAGGGCGAGCCTTCCCCGCTCCTCCCCATGAACACGGAAGAGCGCCTCTATGCCGATTACCACGGCACCGGCGTGACCATCGGCCAGCATCCCATGGCCTGGCGCCGCGCCGAAATGAACGCGCTCGGCGTGACGCGCGCCATCGACCTGGCGAAGGTTCCAAACGGCCGCCTGGTGCGCATCGCCGGAGCGGTCATCGTGCGCCAGCGCCCCGGCACAGCCCACGGCTTCGTCTTTATGAGCATGGAAGACGAAACCGGCATCATGAATGCCATCGTCGCTCCCGCCACCTTCGACCGCTACAAGTTCGTGGTGCTGGGCGAACGCTACCTGATCATCGACGGCGTGCTGCAAAACCTGGACGGGGTGATTTCGGTGAAAGCCGGCCGCATCGAACCGCTACGCGCGGGCGCGGCCCCGTCGTCGCACAACTTTCATTGAAGGCTACGGCAATTCATCTCCTGACGTGGCGCACGCTCTCAGCGTGCCGTGTCGGCACTCGTGCCGACACGTTCGGCCGGCGGCGAAACATGCGTCCCCACGAGTGGGGACGCGGCACGCAAAGTGCGTGCGCCACGCTCTTCACACGGCTTTCAGCCGCAACCCGAATTCACCAGTTTTGGGCCCATTGACCCCTTGAAAAATGAAATCATTGTGATATCATTTTGATGTCAAGCAAGGAGGAAAATTCAAATCATGCGGGAAAAGGAAATCAAGGGTCTCTCGGGCTGGCTGATGCTCGTCCTGCTCTCGGCGCTGCTCATCCTGTCCATCGTCATGCTGGTCTCATCGATCCAAGCCGAGGCGGGCTACCAGGTCCTGGCATGGATCGTGGTTCTGATCGTCGATATCGCCTGCCTGTGCGGATTCACGGTCATCAATCCCAATGAGGCCAAGGTGATCCAGTTGTTCGGCGTGTACAAAGGGACGATCAAGCAGCAGGGGCTCTGGTGGGTGAACCCGCTGACGCGCCGCCGCCGGGTCTCCCTGCGCATACGCAATTTCGAGAGCAGCAAGCTGAAGGTCAACGACCAGGACGGCAACCCCATCGAGATTGCCGCGGTGGTGGTATGGCGGGTGGTGGAGACGGCCGAAGCGATCTTTCACGTGGACGACTACGAGCATTTCGTGCACGTGCAGAGCGAGTCCGCCGTGCGCAGCCTGGCTACCACCTATCCCTACGACGCGCACGTGGAAGGGCAGATGTCGCTGCGCATGTCGGTGATGGACATCGCCCACCGCATGCGCGACGAAATCCAGGATCGCCTGTCCAAAGCCGGCGTGGAGGTCATCGAGGCCCGCATCACGCACCTGGCGTACGCTCCCGAAATCGCCAGCGTCATGCTTCGGCGGCAGCAGGCCAGCGCCATCATCGCCGCCCGGCAGAAGATTGTCGAGGGCGCGGTGAGCATGGTGGAGATGGCGCTCGAGCAATTAAGCGTGAAACACATCGTCGAACTCGACGAAGAGCGAAAGGCCAGTATGGTGAGCAACCTGCTCGTCGTACTGTGCAGCGACCGCGACGCGCAGCCCATCGTCAACGCGGGCACGCTCTACCAGTAAGGGGCCATGGCGCAACGGAAAGCATTCCTGCTTCGGCTGGACCCGGCGACGCATGAAGCCCTCGAACGTTGGGCCGATTCCGAACTGCGCAGCCTCAACGCGCAGATCGAGTTTCTGTTGCGCCGCGCCCTGCAGGACGCGGGGCGTTTGCGGAAGGAGAAGAGTAAGTCATGACGAACAACTGGACGCCCCCGGACGGCCTCGGCTATTCCAGCCTGCGCCCGGTTCAGTTGACCGGCGCGGGGATTGCCCTGCTGGTGGTGGCCGCGATGATGTTACTGGGGGCCGTCGCCGCGGGCATCGGCCTTGGAACAACGGCCAGGCGGCAGGCGAAGGATCAACGCCTGCTGCAAGAACAAGGGGTGAATACGGATGCCCAAATCACGCGAGTCTGGCGCAGCACAGGCAAGGACCAGCAGCACCTGGTGTCTTACCGGTTCACCGTCCAGGAGAGCGAGTACGTAGCGCGCAAAGGCGTCCCGCCGCGGATTTGGCAAACGCTCAGAGCCGGTTCGAGCCTACTCGTACGCTTTCTTCCATCCAACCCGAAAGTGAACCATCCGATCGGGTGGGACGATACTCCCATGCCTAACTGGGTCCCGTCCCTGGTTTCCGGGGAACTGGCTGTGATCGCCGTGGTCCTCGCGATGCTCCTTCGCAAGCAGGTGCGGCTGCTGACGGAAGGGCGTCCCGCCCCGGGCATTGTGACCGGCTGGCGGAGGACCAAGGGCGGAACCGTCCTTCGGTACGAGTTCGTCTTGCTGAACGGAGCCACCGCCAAGGGGCGAGGCAAGAGCCGGCGTCCGCCCGCAATCGGCAGTCCGATTTGCGTGCTCTACGACCCCGAAAACCCACGCCGGAATGCGCCTTATCCGCTCTGCCTGGTCAAGTTGACCAAGTCGCTGAACACGCCGTAGGCCGTCTGCTCCACCGTCGGCTCGATCGAGACCGTGCCGAAGGTACCCATCAGGTCCGTGTGGAAAAGGATCAGGTTCGAAGTCCCCGGCGTCGCGGCCAGGATGTCGCAGCGGTCCAGCACCTCCGCGCGCACGCGCAGCGAGACACGCCCTCCGATGCGGCGTGCGCGGCTGATCAGGCGCACGGTCTTGCCCTGGCGCGCGATTTCGGCGACGCGCTCCGGCGTCAACCTCGAAATGCCGCGCGTCGAGACCTGCTGGGGCGTGGTGCGCGCGTCCATCAGCACGTTGGCCAGCGCGGCGGTCTTGGCGGCGGAGTCCCAGCCTTCCACGTCGAACGCGCCGTCGCCTTCGGTGATGCCCATGGCGCGCGCGGCTGCCAGGCCGTCCTCGAGCGAGCCGCCGCGCTCCATGGCTTCCACCACCACTTTCGACGTGGAGTTCAGCGCGCCGGTGAAGCCGAGCACCTTCACGCCCGGCAGGTTGTAGTGCCACAGGTTGAATACCGGCGCGCCATCCATCGCGGCCGATTCGAAGCGAAATCCCACGCCCGCGCTGGTGGCTTCATCGCGCAATTCGGCGTAAGCGTGCGCGATCGGCCCTTTGTTCGCGGTCACCACGTGCATGCGCCGGGCGAAGGCGGCGCGGATGTGCGAAATCGCCGGCTCGCCCGTCGAAGGATTCAGCGTGGTCAGCTCCACCGCGATATCGGCGCGCGCGGCATCCAGGAACTCCTCGATGGAGGCCGCGCGCGGGCCGAACGGCGGATCGTCCGGCAGGCCGCCGGCGGACACCGCCGTGCCGTGGCGCAGCGTGTGGATGCCGGTCACTAAAAACGGAAACTCCTGGCGCTTATGCCGGAGCAGCCGCGCCAACGCGCGGCCCGCGTGGCCGTATCCGATGAGAGCGAGCTTCAAAACGCCAGCGCCTCGATCAGCTTGTTCAACTCGGTTTCGAGCGCCGATTTCTTCTTCTGCAACTCCGCCTGGCGGTCGCGCAAAGCGGCTAGCTGCTGCTCGTGCGCGTCGAGCTGCCGCGCGTAGTTCTGTACCTGCTGCTGCTGCCCGCTCACGTTGTTGAGGCTGCCGATGTTCTGCCGGATGCGCTCTTCGTCGGCGGTCAGGTCGCGCGTCTGCCCCTCGGCTTCTTGCAACGCCCCGTTGTTATCGGCAAGCTGCCGCTTCTGATCCGCGATGCGCTGCAACTCCTTGCGGCCCGCGTCGCTGAGGGTCCGGTTGCTAACGTAACTCAGGATGATATCCGGCGTCAGGCTGGTCACCTGGTAGGTCTGGTCGTAGACGCGCTCTTCGGAAACCGGGAACTCCTCGGTGGCGCCCGGCGCAAGCTGAATCTCGAACCGATAGGTGCTGGCCGTCTTCTCGGCCGTCTTCTGGTTCAGCAATGTGTAGCCCTGTCGCAACGGGTGCTCGATGATCAGGGTCTTGGCCTTCTTGTCCACGTTGCGGACGGTATAAGTTCGCGTCTCTTCCGCGGCCAGTTTGGTGGTCAGCACGCCGCGCGCGGCGTGAATCTCGCGGACCACCGCCTGCTTGCTTCCAAAGGCTTCGGTGATGCGGGTGCCGATATCGACGGCGTAGCTGATCAGCCGTTTGTCGGCGGCTTTCAGCGTCTCCATGAGCGCTTCGCCGCCATACGCGCCGCCGTCGTAGACCGTGATGGGGCCGCCATCGAGGGTCTTACCGCTGGAATTAGTCAGCTCGGCGGCGTTGGTGGGGTGCTGCGAACTGTGGTCCGAATAGATCAGCAGCTTGCGGGCTTCGATGGGCTGCTGCAGGAACGGCAGCATGGCGGATTCGTCCTTACGAATAGTCACCGGCTGGGCGATGCGGTATTCGAAGAGTTCGCCCAATTAGCCCGCGGTAGCGCTGGCCACGATGGAACTCGGCGCAACCTCGATGGACGTGGTTCCCAGCCTTCCGGACATTGCCGTCATCGGCGCCGGTGCGGCCGCCGCCCGCAGTTGTGCCCGCCCCGCGCCCATACCTCCACCCGCACCTCCACCCACGCCACTCCCAATGCCGCCCCCAATGCCGGCGTTGGCATCAAAGCCGCCTTCATGCACCACCGGCCTCGCCGCGCGGTCGTCCGCCAACTCCGCCGTAGGCCTGTCCACATACTTGGGCGCATAGAGCTGGCTCACGAAGGAAATAGGCCGCCCCGAGACCAGCGAGAGCTGCACCTTGGTCCAATCCTCGCCGGTGGTGTTATCCACAATTGCCCAACCCTCCAGCACCGGCTGCCCGCTGGCGCCGAAAATCAGGCGATAGCTCGACTTCCACACCGGCGCCGGGATCATGTAGCTGGCCACCAACTCGCGCTCTTTGGCGTCGGTGGAATCGATATACACGCTACGCTTCTCCTTGGAGCGCGCCGCGGCGGCCAGCGCCGCCAAGTAGTCCCGGAACTGCTGCTGCAACTGCGGGTCGGTAAAGTGAATGCCGGTGGCCGCGCTCAGGTCCAGGGTCCGCAGCTCGCCGCCATCCAGCATCAAGGTGAGCTGCTCGCGCTCCGGCTGCTTGTCGCTCGACGCCACCAGGCGGCCGTTGACGATGGCGCCGGCCACCGTCTCGTTCCCGAACTTCAATTCCAGCCGCGCGCCCTTGAGTTCGTCCAACATGCCGCTGAGCGGCTGCGCGGCGCCGATCTGGAATGGGAAATCGGCCAGCTTGTGGCTCAGCGGGTCCATGGAGTCGTAGCGCAGGCCGGAAATCTTCCCGCCGCCGCGTTCTTCGATGGTGAGCGACTTCAGAACGTCGTTCATCTCCGATGCTTTGAAATCGAAGCGCGCCGATTCGCCCGGCCCGAGCCTTCCCGAACGCTCGAAGAACCCCACGCCGTGCTTGTACAGCACCACCTTTTTAACCGGAAGTTCCGCGGCCGCGGCCAAAACCGCGATCGTAACCAGCAAAACGAATATGCGTTTCATGATCTCTCCGTGTTCACTCGCCCATCACCTTAATGATGACGCGTTTGGAGCGCCGTCCGTCGAATTCGGCGTAATAAACCTGCTGCCACGGGCCGAAGTCAAGCTTGCCTTTGGTCACCGGAACGACCACCTCGTGGTGCACCAGCAGGCTCTTCAGGTGAGAATCGCCGTTGGTTTCGCCGGTGCGGTGATGGCGGTAGTCCTGGCGGAACGGCGCCAGTTTCTCGAGCCATTCGTCGATATCGGCGATCAGCCCGTCTTCCGCGTCGTTGACCCATACGCCCGCCGTGATGTGCATGGCGGATACCAGAATCATGCCCTCCTGGATGTCGCTCTTGCGCAAGGCGCTTTCCACCTGCGAGGTCATGTTGATATACTCTCGGTGTTTCGCCGTCTTGAAAGTGAGATACTCCGTATAGAACCTCATAGGGCGATCATACAACTGCTGGGACATGAATCACGGCGCCGCACGGATACTCATCGTCGACGATGAACCTTCCTTGTTGAAGATGATGGGCGTCTACCTGGGCCGCCTGGGATACTCCGTGACGTTAGCGAACAGCACGGAGAAGGCGTGGGCGGAGGTGGAGGCGGCGCCTTCCGGTTACGCCATCGCCGTATTGGACGGAAGCATGCCCGGGCTGAGCATGGAAGACCTGGCGCTGAAAATGCTGCGCGCCAACCCGTCGCTGTGCGTGGTGGCCGCCAGCGGGTATTCCATGGACACGACCGCCGTGGAAGCCGCGGCTCCGGGACGAGTGGCCGTTCTGCAAAAACCGTTCGCTCCGGAGATGCTGGCGGTGGCGGTGCGGAGGATGCTTGCCACGCAAGAAGAAGAGCTTTGATCTGGCAAAGGAAGTGAAAGCCATCGCGCGCGAGCGCGTGGGCCGGGTGCCCGCCGCGAAAGCCATCGAGCCCAAATCTTCCCGCAAAAAGCCGAAACACAAGCCGCGCTTCGAGGAAGAGGGGTAGGACAGACGATCGCCTTTTGTCGTCTGTCAACTGCCGTGCTTTGGCGAGGCTTGACAGACCACGCAGGGCGATGGTCTGTCCCCCACTCTACGTGAAGTAGTCTTTCACCTTTTCGAACAGCCCCTTTTCGGCGGGGGCGTTGTCCACCGGCAGGGTGTCGCGCAACTGCTCGAGCAACTTCCGCTGTTCGCGCGTGAGCCGCGTGGGCACCTTCACGTCGACGTGAATGTAAAGATCTCCACGGCCGCTGCCGTTCAGGACCGGCACGCCTTTGTTGCGCAGGCGGAATTGCGCTCCAGTCTGCGTGCCCTCCGGGATCTTGAGCTTGTGCGGCTGTTCCAGCGTGGGCACCTCGATTTCCGCGCCCAGCGCGGCCTGCGCGATGCCGATCGGGATGGTGCAGTGCAGGTCGTGCTCGTGGCGCTCGAAGAAGGGGTGCTCCTTTACCTTCAGGAACACGTAGAGATCGCCGGGAGGCCCGCCACTGACGCCCGGCTGGCCTTCGCTCGAAAGCCGCAGGCGAGTGCCGTCGTCCACTCCGGCGGGGATGTTGACCTTGAGCTTCCGCTGCACCTGGCGGTAGCCGCTGCCGCGGCACTGGCCGCACGGGTTCCTGATTACCTTTCCCGATCCCCCGCAAGTGCTGCACGCGCGCCGGATCGAAAGAAAGCTCTGCTGGTAAAGAATCTCCCCGCGGCCGTGGCACGTGGGACAGGCGGTCGGCGAGCTGCCCGGCTCCGATCCCACGCCGTTGCACCGGTCGCAGAGCTCCATCCGCGGCATCTGGATTTCGGCGCTCATGCCGAACATGGCTTCTTCAAAGCCCAGCTCCAGATCGTAGCGGATGTCCTCGCCGCGTTGCGCGCGGCTGCGCCGCCGTCCACCGCCGAAAAGATCTCCGAAGCCGAAGAAATCGCCGAGAATGTCGCCGAAATCGGCGAAAACGTCGGGACTGTAGCCGCCCGCCGCCACTCCCTGCAAACCCGCGTGGCCATAGCGGTCGTACGCCGCGCGCTTTTGGGGGTCGCTCAGAACGCTATAAGCTTCCGAAGCTTCCTTGAACTTTTCCTCGGCGGAAGGGTTCTCGGGATTGCGGTCGGGATGGTGCTGCAGCGCGAGCCTGCGGTAAGCGCCCTTGATCTCCTGCTCGCCGGCCTCTCTGCCGACACCAAGGACTTCGTAATAATCTCTCTTCGACACGGGATTCACTGCGTTACGACCTGACCGCGACCCTGACCCATGCGGGCCGGAGAAGCTTTCCTCTGAAATTATAGCCTCTCTGCAACTCGCCTAGAATCGCCTGGTCTTCGGCCTCTTCGGTCTGGACCCGTTGCACCGCCTCGTGCTGGTTGGGGTCGAACTGCTTTCCCTCCGTTTCGATGGGTTCGAGTCCCATTCTCTTCAATGTCTCGTAAAGTCTCTGATAGATCAGCTCGATGCCTTTGGCGTAGTCGCGATCGGCCGTTTCCAAATTCAGCGCGCGCTCGAAATCGTCCAGCACCGGAAGCATCTCCCGCACCAGGTCCATGGCGGCAAACTGGAGGAAATCCGAGCGCTCGCGCTCGGCCCGGCGCCGCGCATTGTCGAACTCGGCGCGGGCGCGCAGCAGCCGGTCGTAGAGATCGGCCCTCTCCGCCGCCAGCCGATCGCGCTCGGCGGTGACGGCCGCGAGCTGTCCCTCCACGGTGGTGGCGGGAACGTTATCGTCGGCAGACACATCGGAAAGATTCGGGGCGGGCTTCTGCGTGTCCACTATTATTAGCTTACCGTAGCGTCGGCGGTCTTGCCGCCGGTGTGTTCCAGTTCGGCCCCCCACCGGCGGCAAGACCGCCGGCGCTACAACCGCGCGCTTTCCAGCGCCCGGCTGGTCTGCAATACAGCCGCCATCACCCGCTCGTAATGCATGCGCATGGGGCCCAGCACGGCCACCTTGGCGGGCAGCCCGCTCACCATCCGCACTGTCATGCCGATCAGCGCCAGGTCCTTCATGGCCGGGTGGGCTGCCTCCAGGCCGACGTGCACTTCCAGTTCGCCCGGCGGCTGCTCCAGAAACCGGTCGAGCATCTCGATCAAACGCTTCTTTTCCTCCAGCGCGCACAGCAACTCGCGCATCTTCTCGCGCGTCAGGTGCAGGTCCAGGCCGAGCAGGTTGGAAGCGCCTTCCATGTGCACCTCGGGAAGGGTGTCCACCTCCAGCAATCCCTTCTGGCACAACCACTGAA
>Ga0187881_10004999_pt1 | contig 10409 bp, 7 predicted proteins | sample June2016WEW_19_1_2_FD_133017 | JGI IMG/M metagenome (GOLD analysis project Ga0187881, IMG submission 133017) | Peatland microbial communities from SPRUCE experiment site at the Marcell Experimental Forest, Minnesota, USA - June2016WEW_19_100 | ecosystem: Environmental > Terrestrial > Soil >...
CAGGCCTCATTGTCGTTTCCTTCTTCGTCATCATTCTCTTTACCCTTCCATCAACTGGATGGCAATCGAGAAGAACGAGATCAGCGAAATGCTTTCCGGCAGGGAGGCCGGATAGGTCGAAGCGCTGATACTTGCGCATCGCCACGACGCACGTATAATGAACGGCGCCATGCGTCTCCGCCTCCCCGGGTTGCTCGGTTTGAACAAAAAGAGCATCAAGTACCGACTCATCGTCGCCTTCTGCTTCCTCTCCATCCTTCCCATGATCGTCGCCCAACTGGTCTCCTACTACAGCCTCGTCGGCATCCTGCAGCGGAAGATCGACGTGCTCGAGAACGACAACCTGCTGCAGACCCGCAAGATCATCGGTACGAAGCTGGACTTCTACCAGGACCTGCTCTACCAGATGTACACCGACGATCGTATGATCGACCTCATGGAGCGCCTGAACGCGGGGGAGGACGTCGAATTCACCGCGGGGCAGCTGCGCAGAGTGCTCCACACCTACATCTACGCGATGCCCTATGTCCAGTCGATCGCCGTCCTCACCGCCGGCGGCAGGATGGTCTTCGACGACCTCCTCACGGGGTACAATACCAAGTCCTCCTGGTTGGACGCGTCGGGAGACCGACCAGCGCTCCTCTTCCGTTCGGTCGCCGATAGCCGAGGCGCGCGTTTTTTCACGACGGAGCCCACGTCGCTCTACACGGGGAAGAGGCATTACCTGTTCCACCTGGCACACCGCTTCATCGAGACGCGGAACATATGGGCCAAGAGCGGGATCATCATCCTGTCGATCGACGAGCGGATGCTCAGCGAGATCTGCGACGAAAACCTCGGGGCGGAATCGGCGGCGGCGGAGGAGGGCGCGATCTTCATCATGGCCGACGACGGGACTTTGGTCTCGCACCCGAAAGAATCGCTTCTCGGAACGAAGCTCGATCTACCCGCGGACCCCAGGCAGCGCGCCGCCGCCATCGGGCGGACGATCTGGGGCAGGACCTCGGACACCGGTAGGAAGTCGTCGCTCTACGAGATCAGGGAGCCGAAAACAGGCTGGAACGTCATCGCGGTACGCGACCTGAGCGTGACCTACGGGGAAATTTCGAACCTGCAGCGGAGCGCGATCGCGGTCATCTTCGTCACGGTCGCCGTACTGCTCGTGACCATTTTCTACATAACCGGCCGGATGACGAGATCGATAGACTCGGTGGCCGGGGCTATGAACGTGGCGGCGGCCGGCGAACTCTCGGTCCGCATCGCGATCCGCGACGACATGCCGCCCGAGGTGCAGAAGATAGCGAAATCATTCAACTTCATGATCGAGAAAATCGATGGCCTCCTCCGCGAGGTGCAGGCATCCCTGACGCGGCAGCGGAACGCAGAGATCGCCGCACTCGAGGCCCAGGTGAACCCGCATTTCCTCTATAATACGCTCGATACCATCAACTGGATGGCGATCGATCGCGAAGAGTTCGAGATCAGCGACGCGATCGGCGCGCTCGCCGACATCCTTCGCTACGCGATCGACGACAGCAACGGAGAGGTCGCGATCAGCCGAGAGGTCGAGTGGCTGAAGCGCTACGTCGCCCTGCAGCAAACGCGGCTCAAGGGTTCTTTCGATTTCCACCTGGACCTGGACCCTTCGATCCTCGATCTGCGCATCCATAAGCTGCTCTTTCAGCCCTTCGTGGAGAATTCGATCATCCACGGTTTCAAGGCCCCCGGGAAGGCGTACGAGCTCTCATTCTCGATGCGGAGGGAGGGGAGCCGCCTGCTGACAACGATCGCCGATAGCGGGGCCGGTATCGCCGCGGCGACCTTCGCAGACGTACATGCGGGCGCACCCGTCGATACGGGACGCAAGGGGCATATCGGTATACGCACCGCAATCGAGCGCATCAAGATGTACTACGGCGCGGATTCCGAGGTCGACATCGACAGCTCGCCCCGCGACGGCACGAGGATACGTATCGCCTTGCCGCTCTCCGCGCTCGGAAAGGATGGCGCATGAACATAGTCATCGTAGAGGACGAGCCGCGGATCCGCGAAGGGCTGGCGCGGGTTATGGGCAAGATAAAGCCCGGGTACCGGGTCATCGGAGAGGCAAGGGACGGCCTGGAAGGCATGCGCGTCATTCGCGAAACGAGGCCCGACCTCGTGATCACCGACGTCCGCATGCCTGACCTCAGCGGACTCGAGATGCTGGACCGCCTGCGCGTGCAGGGCCTGCGCGTAAAGTCCGTCGTTCTGAGCGCGTTCTCGGAATTCTCCTATGCTCGCGAGGCCATGAAGCTCGGCGTGAGAGAGTACCTGCTCAAGCCGATCAACGTCAGAGACCTCGCTCGCGCCCTCAAGAACATCGAGGATCAGATCGAAAACGAACGGCTCTCCGAGCGGAAGGTTAGCTTTACGCTGGAAGGCGCCTTGTACTCGATCATGATCGGCGGGGCTCACGTAGACGAGGACCTGCTTTCGTCCCTCTCGCGCGACTGTGGTGTGGAGACGGAAGGCCATTTCGCACTCGCGACCGTCTACCTCGGGCGCTCCTATGCCACCCAGGGGCGCCGCGTCGTCCGAATCGCCGAGGCGACCCTATCCGCGAAGACGGGCTTCGATTGGCGGATCGTCGAGTTTCCCCGGAATAACCGCTTTTCCGTATTCGCCTTCAACGTCGCCGACGTCGAGTCGCTGCGCGAATGGTTCGGCGGCCGCTTCCTTGCGCGCATGCGAGAGTCACGAATCCCGGAGCTCTGCCTCGGTTGGGGACGATTCCACGATCTGGGCGAGCTCAGGGCAGCGACGCTGGGCATCGATGAGTCCCTGGACTGGAACATGGCGCTCGGAGTCGGAACGCTCATTGCCTGGCCCGAGGTCGAGCGCACGCGAGCCGCGCCGCTGCATTATCCCGTTGCGCTGGAGAATGAAGTCCGGGCCGCTCTCTGCGCCGTCGACCGCTCCCGCTACGAAACCGGCATCGCCGAATTCATGAAGCATCTGCGTGACGGCAAGGTCCACTCGCCGAGGGAGATCAAGAACTCCTTTATCCGCTTCTTCTGGAGCGTGCTTAATACCGCGAGGGAGATCGACTACGATGGCTATGCCGCCCTGACGCAGCAGGAGATCCTCGAATCGATAGAGTTCGCCGTTTCCTGGACGGAGATGGAGGAGGCCGCGAAGATATTGTTGGGGCTCTTTCCCGAGCGGGAGGGGGCGTCCTGGAACGACGGGTTTCCGGTCGCGCGCGCGAAAAACATAGTCCAGGAACTATACTCGCATGGCATCACGCTCAAAGAGGTTGCCTCGCAAATGGCCGTGACTCCCGAGTACCTGAGCTCGCAGTTCCATCGCGTGACCGGCACGACCTTCAGTTCCTACATCAGGGACTATCGCATCCGAAAGGCGAAGGAACTTCTCATCGGCACCGAGCTCAAACTCTATGAAGTGGGCGACCGGGTAGGCTACAAGGACGCCAAGTATTTCTGCAGGGTCTTCAAGGAGGCGACCGGCTTGAAACCTTCCGCCTTCCGGAAAGCGAATCGATGAATCGGGCTCCGTTCCTAAAGTAGTCCACCTTTCTTAAATATTTCCACGTTGTGCTCGGTCACTTGTGCCGCATAATTCCATACTGCCGACGGGAGACTCGGGTGTCTCCCGAATCACGCAAGACTAAGGAGGTGTCTATGAAGAAGTTCGTCTCGCTCGCGCTCATGGTTCTGGCATGCGCCGTCTTCACCACCGGCGCTTTCGCGCAGAAAAAGACCGTGGTGATCTGGAACTACTGGGAGACCGTGAAGCACCAGGAGACCCTTGCCAGGGTCTGCAAGGACTTCAACGCATCGCAGGACGCGGTCGAGGTCACCACCAAGTACATTCCCTTCACGGACTTCAAGAAGCAGCTATCGATCGGAGCGGCCGCGGCGGAGCTCCCCGACATCGCGATCATCGACAACCCCGACCACGCTGCCTACTCGTCAATGGGGATCTTCGCCGACATCACCGACAAGCTTGCCTCCTGGCCCGATCTGAAGCAATACTACGAGGGCCCGCTGAACTCCTGCAAGCTGAACGGCCGCCTGCACGGCATCCCCTTCGGGAGCAACTGCCTCTCGCTCTACTACAATGAGGACATGCTCAAGGCCGCCAACTGCAAGCCTCCCAAAACCTGGGATGAGCTGAAGAGCGTTGCGCAGAAGACCACGAAGGGCAACGTACACGGCTTCGCGTTCAGCTGTCTGCAGAATGAGGAAGGCACCTTCGGCTTCCTGTGCTTCCTCTGGGGCAGCGGCAACACCTCCTTCCAGATCAACAACGCAAACGGCATCAGGGCCCTCTCTCTAATGCGCGACCTCGTGAAGAGTGGGGCCATGCCCAAGGAGGCCATCAACTGGACCCAGGGTGATGTCATGAACCAGTTCATCTCCGGCAACCTCGCGATGATGATCAACGGCCCCTGGCAGGTGCCCACCATGCGCCAGCAGGCCCCCAACCTGAAATGGAACGTCGTCCTGCTGCCCGTCGGGAAAAAGCCCGCCTCCGACCTCGGCGGCGAGAACTTCGCTGTCGTGAACGGGCCCAATGTCGATCAGGCGCTAGCATTCCTCAAGTTCGCGGCGAGCCCGGCGGAGATGAAGACCTACATCAACGACTTCGGCTACATCGCGTCGCGCAAGGACGTGGCCGCCACGCAGTTCACCGACGACCCGGTCATGAAGGTCTTCGCCGCCCAGATGGCCAACGCCCAGCCCCGCGGACCGCATCCGCGCTGGCCCGAGATCTCGGACGCCTTGTCGCTCGCAATGAACGAGAGCATCACAGGCATCGCTACGCCAGAGGCTGCGGCCGCCAAGGCGCAGAAGACGATCGACACGATCCTCGCCGGCAAGTGATCCCGGGAACGGGAGAGTTTGTCGACTCATCGGTCGTGAGGAGCGCGGCGCAGAGTCGCCGCGCTCCTCTGTATTGATACGCAATCACTCACGAAGCAGGGCTCAGCAATGAAACGCATCAGGCGGTTCTTCAGGAACGGCAATATCGGATACCTCTTCGTGCTTCCGGCGGCGCTCTACATGATCCTGCTCGCCGGATACCCTATTGTCAGCAACATCATCCTCGGCTTTCAGGACGTGAATGTCTCGTCACTCAACAAGCCGGACAAGCCCTTTGTGGGGTTCCATAACTACCGCATTCTGCTCGAGGACCCGGTCTTGCGCACGTCGCTCGTCAACACATTCGTGTTCACGATCGGCTGCCTCGTCCTCCAATTCTCGATCGGCTTCGCCCTCGCGCTCTTCTTCAACCGCGGCTTCCCCGGCGCAAAGCCGATCCGCGGTCTCATGATGATCCCATGGATGATCCCCATGACCGTCACGGCCCTGATATTCAAGTTCATGTTCAGCTCGAACGTGGGGATAATAAACCAGGCGCTGCAGGCGATTGGCCTTGTTGCGCAGCCCATCGATTGGCTCCTGAACCCGATATCGGCGCGCTTCGCCCTTATCGTCGCGAACACATGGATAGGCATCCCCTTCAACATGATCCTGCTATTCGCAGGGCTCACCACGATTCCCGTCGAGCTCACGGAGGCAGCCGCGATCGACGGCGCGACGAGGTGGCACGCATTCCGCAAGATCACCGTCCCGATGCTCAAGCCCGTCATCGAGGCCGTCCTCATGCTCGGCTTCATCTATACCTTCAAGGTCTTCGACCTCGTCTTCGTCATGACGAACGGCGGCCCGGCCAATTCCACCCACCTCCTCTCCACCCTCTCGTACAAGCTCTCCTTCTCGCTCTTCAAGTACAGCCAGGGAGCGGCCGTGGCCAACATTCTCTTCGTGATCCTCCTGACCGTCAGCGTCTTGTACCTGCGGTTCGTCTACGAGGACAAGGAGGCTGCCTGATGAACGGTCGAAAGGTTTCCTCGAAGCGCTCCGCTGTTGGCTTAAGCGTTCTCTCCATCGTGGTTTTCGTCATCCTCATGTTCCCGATCTATTGGATCGTCGTCACGTCGCTCAAGAAGGAGATCGAGATATTCAAGGTCCCGCCCACCCTGGTCCCGCACGAGCTCAACCTCGATTCGTACGTCGCGCAATTGAAGCACGGCGATTTCAACATGTTCGGCTCGTTCAAGAACAGCTTCATCATATCGGCGTCGACAATGCTCATATCGCTTGTTCTGGCCATACCGGCCTCGTACGGGATTGCGCGGTTCAAGTTCAAGGGAAAGAGGGTCTTCCTGCTGAGCTTCCTGGTCACGCAGATGCTTCCGGTCTCGGTGTTGCTCACGCCGATGTTCATCATGTTCAGGAACGCGCACATCCTCAACACCCAGCTCTCTCCCATCCTCGCCGACGCGACGATCGGGATCCCCTTCTCCGTCCTGATTCTGATAGGCTATTTCGCCTCGATACCGAGGGAGCTTGAGGACGCATCGCGCATCGACGGCTGCAATAGATTCTCGGCTTTCCTGTCGGTCTTCCTGCCCATCGCGATGCCGGGCGTGGTCGTCTGCGTGGTCTTCTCCTTCCTCTACGGCTGGGGCGACCTGGCCTACGGCATGACCTTCCTCCAGGACCAAGTCATGCGCCCGATCACGGCGGGAATCTTCAACTTCATGGGACAATATGGGACGAAATGGAGCTACCTGACCGCTTTCGCGGTGGTGACCATCGCTCCGGTCGTCCTTATCTTCGTCTTCATGCAAAATTACATCATCAGCGGGCTCACCAGCGGAGCAATCAAGGGATAGACATGGCCAGGGGGATACAGCGATGGGAGTGAAGGAGCTGAACGGCAGGCTGGTCCGGGTGAATGACGCAGAGGTGCTCTGGATAGAGCCATGGGGGGAAAGCGGTCTGCGCGTGCGCGCAACCTGCCTTTCCGCAGTCAGGGAGGACAGGGATTGGGCCCTGCTAACGCAGAGAAAACTGAGCGCGGCAATCACCGCCCGGGGGGACGAAGGCTCCATCACAAACGGAGACATCGCGGCCCGTATCCATCACGGGGGAAGGATTTCATTTTTCAACAGGAAAGGGGTCGTTGTCCTGGAGGAGCGCTGGCGTTCCCGTCATGGCGGCGGGGCTTTGTACGCCACCGAGGTGAGAGGCAGGGAGCTCAAGCCCGTTGCCGGGGATGTCTTCAGAATAGCCGCCCGCTTCGAGGCCGCCGACGATGAGAAGATTTTCGGCATGGGCCAATACCAGGACGGAAGGCTCGATCTGAAAGGGTCAGTGCTCGAGCTGGCCCACAGGAACTCCCAGGCCAGCGTCCCGTTTTTCCTTTCCAGCAAAGGCTACGGATTTCTCTGGAACAATCCCGCCATCGGCCGCGCCAGCTTTGCCGCGAACATGACCGAGATCGTTGCAGAGCAATCCCCCCAGCTCGACTACTGGGTCACGGCAGGAGACACGCCCGCCGCAATCGAGGAGCGCTACGCGGCGGTGAGCGGCACCGTGCCGATGATGCCGGACTACGCGATGGGGTTCTGGCAGTGCAAGCTGCGCTACAAGACCCAGGAGGAGCTCCTCACCGTCGCCCGTGAATACAAGAGGCGCGGGCTTCCCATTTCCGTCATCGTCTGCGACTTCTTTCACTGGCCCATGCAGGGAGAGTGGAAGTTCGATCCGCGATTCTGGCCTGATCCCGACGGCATGGTGAAGGAGCTGAAGGACATGGGCATCGAGCTCATGGTCTCGATCTGGCCAACGGTGGACAAGCGCAGCTCTCATTACTTCACGATGCTTGATCAGGGGTTCCTGGTCAGGGTGGAGCGAGGGTTACGCACAACCATGGACTTCATGGGCGACACTGTCTTCTTCGACGCCACCAATCCCGGGGCGCGGGAGTTCGTGTGGAACATCGCCAAGACGAACTACTACGACAAGGGCATCCGGACCTTCTGGCTGGACGAGGCCGAGCCGGAATACTCGATCTACGACTTTGACAATTACCGATACCACCTGGGAAGCGTCATGGAAGTCGGCAACGTCTACCCCGTGGGCTACGCGCAGGCATTCTTCGACGGGATGAAAAAGGAAGGACAGAAAGACGTCATCAACCTCCTGCGGTGCGCCTGGGCGGGAAGCCAGCGCTACGGCGCCCTGGTCTGGTCAGGCGACATCGACTGCACTTTCGAAACATTGCGAAGGCAGCTGGCCGCAGGGCTCAACATGGGGATTGCCGGGATCCCCTGGTGGACAACGGACATCGGGGGATTCAGCGGCGGGGACCCCGACGACCCTGCCTATCGGGAGCTGTTCATCCGCTGGTTCCAGTGGGGCGCTTTCTGCCCCGTCTTCCGCCTCCACGGCTTCCGCGTAGACAAATCCCGGCAGTTCACCCCCACTCACCCTGACGGCAGCTCGAGCGACGAGGTATTCTCCGGCGGTCCGAATGAGGTTTGGAGCTACGGGGAAGAAGCGTACGGAATACTGACGAAATACCTCCTGCTCCGCGAGCGTCTCCGCCCGTACCTCAGACTGCTCATGAAGGAGGCCAACCAGAGGGGGACGCCCGTGATGCGTCCTCTCTTCTACGATTTCCCCGATGACGCGCGCTCGTGGCTTCAGCAGGACGAATACATGTTCGGTCCCTACCTCCTTGTAGCGCCCGTCATGCATCCGGGATTACGAAATCGCCCCGTCTATCTTCCCGCCGGAGCGACGTGGAAGAACGCGGAATCCGGCCGGACTCATTCGGGCGGGACGACCGTGGAAGTAGACGCCCCACTGGAGCTCATCCCGCTTTTTCTGCGTGATGGGGCTGATCTCCCTTTGCGATGAACCTTGTCACGCCTTTCGCTGCCATCGGCACAGCTTTCGCTGCAGAAGGTCGATTCCGAAGAAAAGCCCGAGACCCAGCAAACCCAGGCACAGGATCCCCGCGAACATGTCCACGTAGGACATCCTCATCCAGCTCTCCATCACGAACCAGCCAAGGCCCACGGAGGTCCCGAAGGTCTCGGCGAAAAAAAGGACGGCCAGCGCCGTGCCGGTGCCGATCCGCAGGGAGGAAAGCAGCCCCGGAAGGAGCGCGGGCCAGATCACGAAACGCAAAGTCTGGCCGCGGCCTGCTCCGAGCGACCTGAGGGAGAGGAAGTACTGCGGAGCAATCTCTCGCGCACCGTCCCTGCTGGAAACCAGGATCTGAAAGAACAGGACGATGAAAACGACTGTAGCCTTGGACAGGTTGCCCAGGCCGAAGAGCAGCATCACCACCGGCAGGAGCGCAATCTTGGGCACCGGGTAGAGGGCATACGCGACGGGAGAAAAGAGCCTGTCGAGAAATCGAACTCGTCCCAGAGAGATCCCGGCAGGGACGGCGGTGAGGAGAGCTACGGCCAACGCGGCTGCGACCCTCCCGAGGCTTGCGAGGGTATGCAGCCAGAGCACCGTCGGCGCCAGCAGGACGAACCGCACTGACACAGAGAGCGGATCCGGTATGAATCCCCCCGGGATGCACAGGGAAAGGGCCCACCATGCGGCAAGGAGGCCCCCAAGTCCGCACAACCCCAGTTGCCAGCGCGCCCGCATCTCAGATCACCCGATTGCTTTCCATGTGTGCCCGTACCTCGGAGCACAGGCGGAAGAAGGACGGCTCTGTCCTGTAGCCGGGCTTTCCCTGGCCCGGGTTGTCGAAGCACGCACGGATTCGGGCGGGGGACCCTGCCAGCAGCCAGATCGTCCCGCCCAGATACACCGCCTCCTCGATGCTGTGAGTGACCAGGAGCGCAATGATGCCGCGGTCTTCGAGCATCTCCAGCAGGATGTCCTGCAGGGACTCCCGGCTCATGGCGTCCAGAGCGGAGAACGGCTCATCCATTAGCAGGAGCCTCGGGGCAAGCGCCATGCTCCGGGCGATCGCGACCCGCTGCTGCTGTCCGCCGCTCAGCTCGTTGGGATAGCGCGCGGCGCATTCTTCAAGACCCAGCCGGGAAAGCTGACGGGCAACGACTGCCCGGCGAGCCCGCGGTCCGACGCGCCTCACGCGCAGTCCGAGGGCTACGTTGTCCGCAACGGTGAACCAGGGAAACAATCCGTAGTGCTGCAAGATCAGCCCGGCTCGGTCGTCGCCCGGCGCCACCGGCTGCCCGTCCAGGAGTACCTGGCCCGCGTCCGCGCGCTTCAACCCGGCGGCGAGCATCAGAAGGGTGGTCTTCCCGCAACCGCTGGGTCCTATGATGCAGCCTGTCTTTCCTGCGGGTACGGAAAGGGAAACGTCCCGTAGGACGGATTTCCCTTCGTAGCCGGCCGAGCAGCTACGGAGCTCCAGCATCAGCCGCAAACCCCGGGGCCGCGATTTCCTCGTACCGAGGAACGGCCGATACGAGTCCCTTTTCCTCCATCCACCTGGCAACATCGGAAACCAGCGCCGCGTCCGGTGAGAAGGAACGACGAAAACGGGGAATCCTC
>Ga0187881_10005000_pt1 | contig 10407 bp, 4 predicted proteins | sample June2016WEW_19_1_2_FD_133017 | JGI IMG/M metagenome (GOLD analysis project Ga0187881, IMG submission 133017) | Peatland microbial communities from SPRUCE experiment site at the Marcell Experimental Forest, Minnesota, USA - June2016WEW_19_100 | ecosystem: Environmental > Terrestrial > Soil >...
CTGTCCTGTGGTGACATTTGCAGCATCCCCTCTTTCACTGGGCAACCTCACTCTTGGGCTGCCCAGATTCTAGGGGGACATTTCTGCTTTGCTGAAAGGGGACATTACAACTTTGCTACAACAGTCAATGGGCAGGCGCGGTCGGAGCGCCTTTCACTCCCTGGCGCAGCCTGAAAAGGGCCCCTGCGCCGGGCCCGTTTGTCCGTCGATCTTCGGCCCCCGAGGAAACGACATAAAGGTCACGGAGGTCGGTCCCGCCGAACGCAATCCCGCTGAGCAGCTTCGCCGTGAAATAGACCCGTCTTTCTTCCCTGCCGTCAGGAGAGACCCGCAGGGCGCAGCTTCCTCCCCAGACCGGCACCCAGAGAAAGCCCTTGGAGTCCACGGCAAGCCCGCGCGGGATGCCCAGAGACCCAGGCACCTGAAGGACCATCTGCCTGCCTGAAACGGCGCCGCTGTCAGCGTGGTGCGTCAAGCGCAATATTTCACGGCTGACAGCATCACAGCAATAAAGGGACCCGATGTCCTCATCGAATGCAAGGCCATATACGCAGCCGATGCCGGCAACGACATGCTCCGCTTTGCCATCTGCGCCCACCCGGTACAGGCTCCCGGATCTGCTTCCGGCCTCCCGCATTGCGCAGTACACCTTGCCCCGACCGTCTGAGACAGCCGCGTCTATGTGCGCCCTGGGGTCCCACGGCAGCCGGCTGATGGTTTTCGGGGATTCATGGGGGCGATAGACTTTCAGCTCGCCGCTTGCAGTGAACAGGAGGAGGCCGCCGTCCTCAAAGGGCACGATCTGGATGACCTTGTCTCCAAGGGTCACCTGGGCGCTTTTTGCCGCGGCCGGGTCAAAGCTGTACAGGGTGCCGGCGCGCGCATCGATCCAGTACAAGAGTTTCGAAGCCGGATGCCAGACAGGGCCGCTGCCCAACCGGCACGCCCGGTCTGCCACGATCTCAGGGATGGAGGAAGGAGGTCTCACCGTCATGTCGAGGAGTCGGGGGGAATGCCGCTTTCCTCTCCCATGCGCGCTTTCAGGTAGTCGGCGCGGGTAACCATGCCAAGGACCTTCCCGTCTTCAACAATGGGAAGCACAAATATCGTGTGCTCAAAAAAGATATGCTCAAGCTCCCTGAGCGTTGTGCAGGGAGACGCGCTGATCACCTTGCGGGTCATGAACGCGCGCACCGGCGCGCTCATCTTGCCGGCGCTCCGGCCCTTGCTGATGTCGCGAAGGGTGAGGAACCCGCACAGCCGTCCAGTGCCGTCAACAACGGGCGCTCCCGTGCGATCCTCTTTTTCAAGGAACTCAGAGGCTTCCCGCAGGGTCCAGGAGTCGCGCGCCACCTGGACATTGTCCCTCATGATCCCCCGGGCCGTAGCGGCCTCATCCAGCATGGTTTTGAGGTACGCCTGGAGGGCGTGGAAGGTTTTTCTCCCTGGTTCGTTTTTCAGCAGGGCAGAGGAAGCCTGGGAGTGTCCTCCCCCGCCAAAGGTTGCAAGGATCCGCGCAAGGTCTATTCGATGCTGCTGGCTGCGCGCAATGATGAGCGAATCGCCCTCTTTCTGGAAATAGAAGACAGAAAAGATGGCGTCAGGGTTTTCAACCTCAAACACCTTTTCCACCACGGCTGAAAGCCCGCCCACCTGCTGCTCCATCTCCATGTACGTCGTGACGATCTGGTGTCCATGCAGGGTCTGGTATGTGAGTCTGTTGAGGATCTCGTGAAAAAGAGAGATCTGCGTCTCATCCTTCAGCGTCTGGAGGAAGCTCTTCACCAGGGAGACAGAGGCCCCCTGGGAAACGAGATAGCCGGCAACCTCGAAATCGGCAAGGGCCACGTTTTCGTGGGTGAAGCTGCCCGTATCCGCATAGATTCCTGTCAGGGCGATGGTGGCTTCTTCTGGAGCCAGGCGGATTCCGCGCTGCATTACTTCCATGCCAAGGAGAGTGGTGTTGGCGCCCACACTGCCTTCATGGATCACGGCGCCAGGGATGTCTGAAGAGTCCGCGGGATGATGATCGAAGACCTCAATCTGCGGTGGCAGCGGATCGATTACCCCAAGGTATTCCTTGATTCTTCCAAGGGACCGTGTGTCGACCACGATGAGCTGCTCCACGGGTCCTTTGTCGATCTCTTGAATGGTCATCAGGTCCAGGTATTCTCCATAGAGGTTGTACAGGTTGCGCGCAACGGCGTGGATCATGCGGCTGCGCACGCCGCGGGCGCCGGGGAAGAGCCTGCGCGCCAGCGCCATGGAGCCGAGACAATCGAGGTCCATGTTGGAATGCCCGACGATCAGGCGCAGGGGCAACACCTTTCACGACGCTCGGATGCTGATCATCATTCTGCCGAGAATCCGTGTCGGATTCAAGGCTGGAAGGCCACTGAACAAATCCCGCTACTTGGCCATGCGAATGACGTTGTTGTTGCGGTCTGCGATGTAGAGAGTTCCCGCCGAGTCCACTGCCACCCCATAGGGCGCGTTCAGCTCGGCCGATGTCGCCACCCCTCCATCACCTGTATAGCCAGCAGTTCCATTGCCAGCCACCGTTGTTATGGTTCCGACCGTGCTCACTTTCCGGATGACATTGTTACTCGTATCAGCGATGTAGAGGTTGCCCGACGAGTCCACTGCCACTCCATCAGGGTGAGAAAGCTTGGCGGAGGTCGCAGGACCGTTGTCACCCGAGTAGCCCCCGAGTGTGGGGCCTTGCCCCGCCACCGTGGTGATATTTCCACCGGAGACCTTGCGGACGACGTTATTGATGGAATCAGCGATGTAGAAGTTGCCCGACGAGTCCACTGCCACCCCGTAGGGCTGGTTGAGCTGGGCGGAAGTAGCAGGACCGTTGTCACCCGAGTAGCCGGCAGTACCGTTGCCCGCCACCGTAGTAATCGTCCCGGAGCTGACCTTCCTGATGGCGTTGTTCCCTGTGTCCGCGAAATAAAAGATACTCGCCGAATAGGCTGCCACCGACTGTGGATAAGTAAGTCCAGCGTTGGTCGCAGCAGCGTTGTCACCCGAATAATTGCCGGCGTTGGCATTGCTTCCAGCCACGGTGGTGAGGGTCCCCGATGTCACTTCCCGCACCAGGCAGTTGATTCGATCCGCGATATAGAGGTTGCCGCTGGAGTCCAACGTAACGCCATAGGGTTGGTCTAGGTCCACGGACGTTGCAGCTGCAGGCCCGTCACCGTTGTAGCCGGCAGTGCCATTGCCGGCTACCGTGGTGATGGTGCCGCTGGCAACCTCCCGTATGCGTGCATTCGTGGAGTCAGCGATGTACAGGTTGCCTGATTGATCTACTGCGACTCCGGTTGGGTGATAGAGGCTGGCAGAGGTCGCAGGACCGCTGTCGCCCGAATAGCCGCCTGCTACCGGAGGGCCTTGCCCCGCCACCGTGCTGATTGTAAGAGGGCTTGCGGGAGGAGGGCTTCCGGGTTGTGTCTGAGTTGGCGCCGGACAGGCAATCACCAAGAGGCACCCGAACACTGACAGAATCGCTTTCCACTTCAATCTCTTTGTCATAGAGCCCCCTTTATTCTCCTTTTTCCCTCCGCTTTTGAACGTTGATATGGTCACGTCGTATATAGGCAATTCTCATTAACACAGATTTTAGCCCACTTGACGACAAAATGCAAATTTCTCCGGCAGTTGAAAATAGCCTCACGATGCGATAATCTCACTATATAATAGCTGGGAAGTGAGCAGAAGAGGGGCCAGTATCCGCGTTCATCAGAAGAGTATGTATCGGAGCCGAGAAAAGGGAGGCGCCAGAATGAAAAAACTTCTTGTATTCTCCGTTGCTGCTCCCCTCCTTTTTTTTCTGCTTACTTGCTCTATGCCTTCCGGCGGTGTTCCGGCGAAAACTCCTCAATCCTCCCCTCCTGCCTCCCCTCCCGGTACTTCGCCAGGAAACTCGGAAAACCAATCTCCTTCCCTGACCACTGACCCAAGCCGCAACCAGGCCGTCCTGGTGACTCAGAACGGCACACGGCTTGACATCAGCGCGGTTGAGGACGACGGAACTACCGCGAAATGCACGCAGGCGGCAGCGCTCGCGTCTTTTCAGGGATCGGGAACCGGGTCGGGCGACGTCCTCATCATTGGAACGCGGGGAGATGGACAGCCGGGCGCCTGGACATACTCAGCCGGAAAAGTCCAATCCGTCATTGATGAGGACAGCGGAAAGCTGACATCGATGCTCCCTCCTTCGAACGAGCGTGACGGCACTTTCAAGGGCCGGTTCGGCTGGACATACCAGGTTATGGGAATCAGCGAAGACGGGAAAATCATTATCGGCTACGCACTGAACAAGAACGGGTTCTCGTGGGGTAAGTTCACAATTGATCCTGGAACAACAATAGGAGTGTACTGGCGCGTGTCGCGGCATCCATTCAGGCCCTTTTTCCTTGCTTCTCGTGCCCAGATCATAGGCACGCTCGATCTTTCCAAGCTTCCGGGAGCAGGCAAAGGCAGACATCACTGGACCAACATGATATTGAGGCGCCTCCTCGGCGACTTCAAATGGTTCCTCCTGGACTACCTGTCCTCGTATCTCATCATGGTGGATAAAAACGGCGTCCATTTCGACTCGACGAACAACGATTACCTTGTCTCCGGCACCGACCAGGATGATGATCCTGCAATAGCCACAATTGATCTCAAGGGCAACATCACCATTACGCCCCAGACAACCGCTGGAGCTACTATCACCACCGTCGCAGGCACGGGCACTGGGGGTTACGCAGGCGATAACGGTCCCGCGACCTCCGCCAACCTGAATCATCCAACCGGAGTCGCTGTGGATCAGTCAGGCAACCTGTACATCGCTGACTCCACCAACGCACGCATACGGGAGGTTGCCGGGGGCACCATCACCACGGTGGCCGGCAACGGCACTGCCGGCTACAACGGTGACGGGCCTGCAACGACCGCGGAGCTGGACCAACCCTACGGCGTGGCCTTGGACTCCAGCGGCCACCTCTACATCGCTGATCGAATCAACTGCCTGGTGCGGGAAGTGACATCGGGGACCCTCACCACCGTGGCTGGAAGCATTGCCAACGCCGGCAATTATTCGGGTGACAACGCTGCTGCGACCAACGCTGGACTTACCTATCCACAGTTGGTGGCCATCTATTCGGCGAGTGTCTATTACATCGCGGATACAGGGAACAACGCCATCAGAAAGGTCAGCGCCGGGACGATTACCACGGTGGCGGGCAACGGTACTGCCGGCTACAGCGGCAACGGGACGGCAACGACCGCGGAGCTGAACCAACCCTACGGAGTGGCGGTGGACTCTGCAGGCAACCTGTACATTGCTGATTCCATCAACAACGCCGTGCGCAAGGTCTCAGGCGGCACCATCACGACGGTGGCAGGGCAAGGCCCCACACTCGGGGGCTACTCGGGTGACAACGGTCCTGCGACCTCCGCCAAACTTTATCATCCCTACGGGGTGGCAGTGGACTCAGCGGGCAACCTCTACATTGCGGATACGGGCAACAACGCCATCCGGAAGGTAACCACGGGCGGGACCATAACGACGGTAGCCGGCAACGGCACTGCCGGCTACACAGGTGACGGTGGGGTGGCAACATCGGCCGAGCTGAACGCGCCCTATGGGGTGGCAGTGGACTCGGCGGGAACTCTCTACATTGCAGACCGCAACAACAACGTCATTCGCATGGTCAAGTAGAGAAACGGAAGCGCGAGATCGGGACCATCGCGATGGACGTTTCCACTGAGCCCGCGCGAAACGCACCGGAACTCAGCCGACAGCGGAGGCAAACCAACAGGGGAGTAATTGGCATTCGATTCCCCATGCTTCTTGGAATGCTGTTCATGGGCTGCGCAGTCGGCGTCTGGGCGCAAACTACCTACACTTGGGCTGGCGCGACAACACCAGGCGGCGGCATTGCGTATCAGTGGACCCGAACCGGCAATTGGATCGTTGAGACTGGTCCAGGTACGACTTTTCCCGGGGCCGGTGATACGGCGATCTTCGGCGATGGCACCGGAAGCGGCCCTATCGCCGCTGGCACCACTATCACAACTGTCACCGGCGCCACATTAGCAGCGGTTACAATCTGGAATGGAAGCTTTGTCACCCTCCAAGCCGGTACCGCACTCTCTACAAACGTTCTCACAGTCCAAGGGGGAGCTACCCTTGACGGTACGATGACCGTAAGCACCGGTACCGCCGCTATCTCCGGAGCGGTCGGAGGCACGACTGCGCTCACCTCGCTGTCCGTCACAAGTACGTCAAGCATAGCGGCCAATGTAACTACGGCTGCCGGAGGCCAGACCTACAGCGGCGCGGTGACCCTCGGGGCCGGGGTGAACTTCACCGGCGCCGCGGCCAGCCTGGTGTGGTTCAAGAGCACCGTGGACGGCAGCGGCGCAGCCCGCTCACTCACGGTGACCACGGCCAACGCGGAGTTCGACGGGATTGTGGGCGGCACCAACCTCATCGCCTCGGTGTCGGTGGGAGGCACCACCCTGATCAACGGCGCCTCGGTGACCACCACGGCCGCCGGCGGCCAGACCTACACCGGGGCTGTCACCCTGGGCAACAACGTGAACTTCACCGGCGCCGCGGCCAGCCTCGTGTGGTTCAAGAACACCGTGGACGGCGTCACCTCAGCGCGCACCCTCACGGTGACCACCGCCAACGCGGAGTTCGACAACACCGTGGGCGCGGGCAACCTTATCGCCTCGGTGTCGGTGACAGCGGGCACCACCCAGATCAACACTACCGCCATCACCAACACGGGGGCCGGCGGCCAGACCTACGGTGGGGCGGTGACATTAGGAGCGAATGTCGTACTAACCAGCGCCAATGGGAACGTGCTTTTCAGCTCCACGGCAAATGGAACGGTCGCAGGCAACCAGAGTCTTTCTATCGGAGCTGGAACGGGAACTGTGACGTTCAGCCTTGCGGTGGGAAATCTACAGTCTCTTTCGTCACTCACGGTAAGTTCTACGTCTGATTTCACGAACAATGGTGCGATCACCGTTGCGGGTGCCGGACCCATCTCGATCACCGCGGATGCGGTTTCGATTAACGCCGTCATACAGACCACCAGCGGTCCCATCACTATTCAGCCTGTGACAGCGACTGAAACCATCGGTTTGAGCGCTCCTGGGGCGCTGAGTATTCCTGCTTCGGTCTTGCAGAATGATTTGGTTACGACAGGAACAGTGACAATCGGCTTGACAACGGGCACAGGATCAATCGCCATCGGTAATTCCGGAACCATAAGCGGCCCGGCGCTCAACTATAACCTCACCATCAGGTCCGCAAGCGGAAACTTGACATTCGGTTTCCCTGCTCCTGGAGCTACACTGGCCCTTGTTGCAGGTAAGAACTTGATGTTCAGCCTCGGCAGTGGATCGATCACTCACGCAGGATCCGCGACAGTCGATATCACCATGGGTGCACCGGGCACGCTTGCGTTCAATACAACAGGCGCTGTCGGCTCGCCCCTTCCCCTCAGCGTGCCTATTCTCGCGACTTCCACGATCGGTGGAGCGGGAACACTGAATCTGACAGATACTGTTTCCCTTAATGTGTCCGGGATTGTTACAGCCCCCAGTACTATTCAAATCGCTTTATCCGCAGGACAGACTCTCACTGTCAGCGCCGGGACAATCACAAACGGCGGCACGGCGGCGTCGATGGCCTTCATTGCGGACACGATGACGCTCGTAGGGGGGACAATCACCGCGGGAAGCGGGGCAGTGAATCTGACTTCCGCGGCGCCTGCTCGGCAGATTACCCTCGGCAATGGTGGAAGCTTTCTGGGCCTATCCAACGCGGCCCTGAGCACGATCTCAACAACAGGCACGCTCACCATCGGCGACACGGCCCACACAGGGATCATCACTACAGACGCGCCTGTGGCTATCAACCCGCCCAGTGGGCCCGTGGTTCTTCAGACATCTGGCGGAAATATCACTTTGGGCGCCAACAGTTTCTCGACGCAAAGCAACCTGACACTGTCAACAACAGGGAGCGGAGCGACAACAGGTGGAGTCAGCGGCACAGGCGCGCTCTCAGTGGGTGGCGGGGCCGGCTCCTTGACGGTGAGCGCCTCCACGGGTATCTCTCTCACAAATGTCGCCAATGCGGCCAACGCCGTCAGCCTGACCAACGGTCCGACGAGCGGCAACGTTCAGTATAAAAACAACGCGGCCATGACGTTGCTCGCCTCGAACTCAGCGGGCAACGGCACAATTACCGTTGTCAACGCTTCCGGGACTCTTCAAACGGCAGGGGCCATAACCGCAAACGGAGGCGGCACCGCGGGCATAAGCCTTCAGACAGCGGGTCTTCTCACAATTAGCAATGCCATGACCACGAACGGCTCAGGCGGTGTCTCCTTGACCGGCGGCGGCGTGACTGTCGGCGCCGTCACGGTGAATGGCGGCTCCGGACCAATTCTCGTGGATGGGGGCGGCTTGGCGCTGACGCTTGGAACAAGTACGTTGACCACCACTAATAACAGCGCCACAGCGGTTACACTTCGAAACGCTACAACTGCAGCCCTTGGCGACATTACGGCCTCCTCGGGAACAGTGGTGCTAGGGACCGCGGCATTGCCCGTGAGCGGCGCAATATCGCAGACCGGCGTCACCACGATAAACGCTGCAACCTTGACAGTCGACAGCAGCGCGGTGGTTATGGTCACGCTGACAAACGCCAACTCCATCGCGAATCTCGGTACAGTGACGCACGGCGGCGCCTTCAGCCTCACCGACTCCGCCTCTTTGACGGTTGTTGGGGCCGTCGGTTCGGGTGGAGCTTCAGACTCAGTGACCATCAACACCACAGGAGCCACAAGCCTGACAGTGAACGCCGCCATCGGTGCGTCCGCGGGCGGCATCAGCCTGACCTCCGGGTCCGCCGGGCTGACGGTAGCGGCCGGGCCGCTTGTCATAGGGGGTGGTTCAGGAACGATCCTGGTGGACGGGGGTGGAGGTCCGCTTCAGTTCAACACAAGCACTCTCAGCACCTCCAACGCCACGGCCACTGCCGTGACCATCCGAAACGGCACCACGGCGGCGTTAGGCAACGTGACCGCAACAAGCGGGACCCTGAACCTCGGTGTGGCCGGCTCGACTTTGAGCGGAGCAATCACCGACAATGCCGCAACCAATTTAAACGTCCTGAACCTCAGCATTGCGGGGGGCACGTACACCATTCCTACCGGCTACAACCTTGCCGGGACGCTGACTGTTGTCTCGGGCACCATCACGGCCGGAGGACCAATAACGATTGCCAATATTTCTATTCTGGCGGGCGGCACTCTCAGCTCCGCCAACCAGATAATTACCGTTGGCGTGAGCTGGTCCAATAGTGGCACTTTCAACCAGGGAACGGGCACAGTGACGTTCCACAACGCCACTGCCGGCTCGACTTTCACCGTTTCGGGAACGACCACATTCTATAATTTCTCCTGCACGGCCGCGGATGCGGGAGCAACGATCCTGTTCCAACCCGGAATGACGCAATCTATTGCTCCCTCGGGCAACTTTGGCATAACCGGCACGGCGGGAAACTATATTACCCTCAATACCAATCCAGCTGGCGGACCTACGCACTGGATGCTGGCGCTGTCAAGCACCGCGACAGTGGCGCCGCCCACGGCATATGTCGACGTCTACTGGTGCGATGCTTCCGCAAACCCTCTCATCGTGCCGGCGAATGTCAACGCTGGCACAGGGAATCCCTACAACGACATTGGCTGGCTGTTTATCATCAACATAACGGGGAGCGCTACCGCGGATCTCAATTACAATGGGAAGCTTGACACGATCATCGCTTCCACCGCGCCGATAGTACTGAATGACAATTTCGGTGATATCAAGGTGACTGTTACTGGTCCGGGCGGGGTCAACTACCCGGTAATCGGGATCGATGATCCGACTCCGGGCGCGCCACACACGTATTTCTACATCCACCTCCAGGAGCAGAACTTCCTGGACACAGGTGCCACCTTGACGTGGAAGATCACGCAGAACTCGCTGCTGCGCGATAAGGCGACGAACAACGCGCTCGTGGTCATTCCACCTTCCATTACATATCCCACGGTAACAACTAACGCCACTGACGGTGCGCCGCCCATCATCGGCTACACGCTGGCGGAGATCGGGAACAACCAGATCTTCGTGCAGTTCTCGGAGCCGGTCTTTGGTAGTGGCCCCGGCGGTTCCCTGGCCCCGGCCGACTTCACCACTTTCACAACGGGTGTGCTGCCGGCCATGGCTGTCAACACCGTGACTCCCCTGGGCAACGGACGGTTTGTGCTGGCGGTGAACAGGAACATCACGGCAGAGGATCTCCTGTTGCCCGTCACCATGACAGTGGCCCAAACAGTCAAGGAC
>Ga0187881_10005004_pt1 | contig 10401 bp, 6 predicted proteins | sample June2016WEW_19_1_2_FD_133017 | JGI IMG/M metagenome (GOLD analysis project Ga0187881, IMG submission 133017) | Peatland microbial communities from SPRUCE experiment site at the Marcell Experimental Forest, Minnesota, USA - June2016WEW_19_100 | ecosystem: Environmental > Terrestrial > Soil >...
AAAGAAATGGTAGGCACGAGGAGACTCGAACTCCTGACCTCTACCGTGTCAAGGTAGCGCTCTAACCAACTGAGCTACGCGCCTACGTGAACCGTTTCAGCAGTTTACCAAACTTTGGTTGACGTGAAACGACGCTTTACACCTGTAAAACGTCACCTGTAAATTCAGTTTACCGCGTTCGAATCGTTCCGCCAAATCGCCTTCGACATCGACTCATGCGCAACGGCATTGCTGCTTGCTGCCCATCCAACCATGCAACCGTTGCAAGTTTCCGTGCAACTAATTTACTAGTTGACAATCAAATACCCCGTACGTCTAATGCAACAGGTCGATATTCCAAGAAGGAGGATGGCGTTTTGCCCCCCAGAAAGTCTCCCACTCTTACAGAAGCTGAATTGCGGCTGATGGAAGTGCTGTGGCAGAAGGGCCCGGCAACCGTCCAGCAAATGCTGGAGGTTCTCCCCGAGAAGGAACCGCTGGCGTACAACTCCGTGCTGACCACGATCCGGATCCTCGAGAAGAAGGGTTACGTGAAGCACATAAAGGATGGTCGGGCCTTCGTTTACTCGCCGCTGGTGGAGCGCAAAGAGGCCACCCGCTCGGAGATCCGCCGTCTGGTCAACCGCTTCTTTGGGAACTCTCACGAATTGCTCGTTCTCAACATTCTTGAAGATCAGGGTATGAATGCGGCTGAACTAAAGCGTCTGCGGGAGATGCTGGAAGGGAGCGAGTGATCCGATGGCAATAGCAGATCACTGGCAGGCCTTTGCACAGATTTTCGCCGACAGGATGCTGAACAGTACGGTTGAGGGGATTGTCATCGCAGTGTTCATCTGGATCATGCTGCGGGCCCTGAGACGCCAAAACTCGAGCACTCGCTTTGCGATGTGGTTTTCAGCCTTAGCGGCCATAGCGGTGCTGCCTATTGTGGAAAGCATGGGATCAAACGCCGCCGGTACAGCCGCGAGGGCCTCCCGTTCTGCGTTCCGGCTACCCGGTTACTGGGCGGTTGACGTCTTGGTTGTGTGGGGCGTCATTGCCGGTATCGGCTTGGCGAAAATTGGCGTTAGTTTTTGGCAACTGAGCAGGCTACGTCAGAGCTGCAAGCAGATCGACACCGCCAGCCTGCATCCGGTTCTGCGCGAAACTCTGAGCGAATTCGGCTCCAGTCGGCGCGTGATTCTCTGTACTTCCGACCGCGTGCGCGTGCCCACGGCAATCGGTTTTCTGAAGGCGGCGATCGTCATTCCGCCGTGGGTGATAAAGGAACTCTCTCCACTCGAACTCAACGCCATTCTGTTGCACGAGTTGGCCCACCTGCGACGCTGGGACGATTGGACCAACCTCGCTCAGAGAGTCTTAAGCGCGTTTCTGTTTTTTCATCCCGCGGTTTGGTGGATCGGCGAGGGCCTGTCTCGTGAGCGGGAGATGGCTTGCGACGACTTCGTATTGGCCGCTACTTCGAATCCGCGAGCGTATGCGCAATGTCTGGTCACGGTTGCGGAGAAGAGCTTTTTGCGCCGCGGCCTCGCGTTGGCCCAGGCTGCGGTCGGAAAAATGCAACAGACCGCCCACCGCATCGCGCGAATTCTTGATGTTGAGCGCCCGGCTGCCACCAAGGTTTGGAAGCCAGCTCTGGGTTTGGTTGCGGCGGTTTCAGTGGCTTGTTTGATTTCAATGCCACATGCGCCCAAACTCGTCGCATTTGACGGGACAGTTCCTGGCCTTTCAGAATCTGATGCCAAAATGACGTCGGCAATGGCGGTCGACTCTGCAGGTGTTGTCGGAGCGAAAATGATTCCAGCGGCACTTCATAGCCGAGTTTCCAGCACAAGTATTCGCAGAAAAGACGTTCTCGCACGAACTGTGAAACTACAACGTCGAAATGACACAGAGTTCCCAGTGGCCACCGTGGCGGCCGCGCAGTTCGTGCAACAAACAAGGGTGGTCAATGTAAGCTCTGACAGCTCCAGCGATAACGTCAGCTGGCCCAGTTCCGTGTTGCTCGTCCTGCAGACGGAGCAAGTCGACGAATACGGCCGGGTCTGGAGCATCTGCGTGTGGCACTTGACTGTATTTCATCCTGTCGATCGCGAAGTTCACAAAGGAATCACTCCGAAATCTACTTAACCAAGTTTTTGATGAAGTAAGAGTGTTTGTGTGTCTTTAGAAACTAAATAATTAGTTGTAACACAAGGAGAAAACTCGAATGAAAACCTGGGTTACTAAAACCCTCCTGACACGCCGCCTGATTGTGCCCGTAGTCGCAGTCGCGCTGGCGTTGTCGTTAACCACTTACGAATTCATCAAACCGGCGTACGCTCGGGGACCGGTTGCGTCTCCCACTGCGACGCCGCTCGATGACAACAGTGTCGGCGCTCTGCTATCGCTCGACCAGGCAATGGAAACTCTGGCCGCGCGAGTCACGCCCGCAGTCGTGAACGTTGCGGTCACGTCGCATGCCAAGTCTGAAATGGCGGACGGTCAAATGCCTCAGTTGCCAGAGGGCGTGCCGCCAATGTTCGGACCGTTCTTCAACCGTCCAATGAAGCCGCAGTCGCAGATTGAGCACGGCATCGGCAGCGGCGTGTTGATCTCACCAGACGGATACATTGTCACCAATAACCATGTGATCGATGGCGCCGTCGATATTCGCGTCACGCTGAAGGATCGGAGAATTCTGACGGCAAAGCTGATTGGAGCTGATCCGCTCACCGATCTCGCAGTGATCAAGGTGGACGGAACGAATCTTCCGAACGCACCTTGGGGTAACTCGACTGCCATGCGCCCGGGACAGACCGTGCTTGCGTTCGGCAATCCTTTCGGTTTCCGCTTCACCGTGACACGTGGAATCGTCAGCGGCCTGAACCGTCCAAATCCGTTCTCACGGAATGGCCGCTCGCCGGGAAGTTTTATTCAGACTGACGCAGCGATCAATCCCGGAAACTCTGGTGGTCCGCTCGTGGACGCGCGTGGTGAGGTGATTGGCATCAATACCTTCCTCGTCTCGAGCTCAGACAGTTTTTCGGGGATGGGTTTTGCGATTCCTACCCAGATCGTTCGTCCCACCGTGGAAGCCCTGATTCGAGACGGTAAGGTGCATCACGGTTACATGGGGATCGGGATCAGCGACGTGACGCCGGAGAATGCGAAGTTCTTCCACATCGATAACAATGAAGGAGCGATCATTACTCAGGTTGAACCTGATTCTCCGGCAGCCAAGGCCGGTTTGAAAGTCGGGGACGTAATTACCGAGCTCGATGGACAAAAAGTGAGCGATGCCAGCCAGCTTCAGATCGAAGTCGGGCAGAAGGACCCTGGTTCGAGCATCAAGCTGGAAGTTCTGCGTGACGGCAGGAACGTAAACGTGCCTGTAACGCTGGAAGAAATGGGCAGCCGTGACCACGAAGGCAAAGAAAGTGCCAGCAACAGCAATGGAAAGCCGCGCTGGGGCCTCGGTCTCACAGACATGACTCCTGAGCTGCGCGAGCAACTGCAGGCGTCGAGTGACGTCCATGGCGCTATCGTGGAACAAGTACAACCCGGCAGCGCCGGCGACAACGCTGGCCTTCGACGCGGGGACGTGATTGTTGAAGTGGATCGCCACCCCGTGCAGAATGCTGCTGATGTTCAGAAAGCCTTGTCCTCGGTTCCCAAGGGACAAGACGCTCTGGTTCTGGTCTGGTCCAGCGGCGGAAGCACTTTCCGCGTGCTGCATGCCACCACTGCAAACCAAGACGCGCCGGGGATGTAGGTGCTTCGATCAAACGGCACGGCGGGTGCCCCATTTCTCGCGCGTTCTTTGCGCGAGAAGTGGGGCCTTGCTCGTGTGGAGCGGGCACTCCTGCCCGCTGCCTTTGACGCTGACTTTGATTTTGACCTCACTGGCGAGCCAGGTCGTGTATCTTGTAAAGTGAGAAGCGGGCTTTTGCCGCAACGAAGAATCAAACTCACCTCCGGAATCCACAACCCTCGTGTGACATCTCACCTTGCCCTCGATCAAAAATCAGCCCATTATTGTCGAAGCACTGACGGTATATTCAGCCAGGCGGAGATCGAGTGTAAGTCCTTTGTTCTCTGGATTTTGACCTGTAACTTCTCTGCCATCTAGATTTTGCAGACACTTTTTGTGAACCCCGCGCCCGGCAAGACTTTCAGGAGAGGAAGGGGATCTCTCGGACCACAGAGAATCTGACCTCCCAAGCCTTGGCGAAACCGGATGTCGCCAATATTTTTCTCGGCAGATTTGCACAGGCTTGAATGTCCGTCGATTTCACCGGACAACGCACCCGAATCATGACAGCGCTCGATGTTATCCTAGTTGAGATCTATCCCCGATGAGGCTGTAAACCTTTCATGTCGAATCCAACAATTCCCAACCAAGCGCTTCCTGAATCGTCCGCTGCCGAACCCAGCGAATCGTTTAGCGACATGCTCTCGCAGTACGAGAAGAGCCACGCGCGCAAGCGCGAAGATGGCGGGAAACAGCTCGAAGGCACAGTAATTGCCGTCTCCGCCGATTCGGTATTCCTCGATATCGGCTTCAAGAGCGAAGGCATCCTCCCGCTCACGGATTTCCAGAACGCGGGGGAAACTCCAAAGCCCGGCGACAAGATGCCAGTTTCGGTGAAGGGGCGCGATCCGGAAGGCTATTACCAACTCACCCGCGCGAAAGTCGAGCGGCCGAAAGACTGGTCCGCTTTAGCGAAGGCATTCGCTGAGAAGGCGACGATCGTTGGCACGGTGACGGGCGTAATCAAAGGCGGACTCAGTGTGGACGTGGGAGTGCGCGCGTTCATGCCTGCCTCGCGCAGCGGAGCGCACGACGCCGCCGAGATGGAGAAGTTGGTCGAGCAGGAAATTCTCTGCCGCATCATCAAACTCGACGTCGCCGATGAGGATGTTGTGGTCGACCGCCGCGCCGTCATAGAAGAAGAAGAGCGCTCGGTGAAGGAGCGCCGCTACTCGGAAATGAAAGAAGGCGACACGGTGAGCGGCACGGTTCGCAGCCTCACCGACTACGGCGCTTTTGTCGATCTCGGCGGAGTGGATGCCTTGCTGCATGTCAGTGACATCGCGTGGAGCCGTGTCAGCAAGCCAGCCGACATGCTCTCCGTAGGCCAGCAGATCGACGCGAAAGTGCTTAAGATTTCGACCGACGCAGGCAAGCGCCGCATTTCTGTGGGCGTGAAGCAGTTGCTCCCGCATCCCTGGGATGCAGTGCCCGAAAAGTATAGAGTCGGCGAGCGCGTTCGCGGCACGGTAACGCGCGTTGCCGAGTTTGGCGCATTCGTGGAACTTGAGCCGGGGATTGAAGGCCTGATTCACGTTTCAGAGATGTCGTGGGGAAAGAAGTTGAGAAGTGCTAGCACGCTCGTAAAGCCAGGCGAGACCGTGGACGCGGTAATCCTGGGAGTGAACGCGGGTGAGCGCCGGATGTCGCTGGGCTTAAAGCAGGCGCTCGGAGATCCATGGGCTGACGTGGCGCAGAAATTTTCCGCAGGTTCGGTGATCGATGGCCCGGTCGTCAGCATCACCAAATTCGGAGCGTTCGTACGGCTTGCCGAAGGTGTGGAGGGCATGATTCACATTAGTGACATGAGCACGGAAAAGCGCATTAATCATCCGCAAGAAATTGTGAAGGTCGGGCAGCTGGTCAAGGCGCAGGTGCTGGCCGTGGATACGGAGAAGCGGCAGTTGCGATTGGGAATAAAGCAACTGGTTCCCAGCGGCTTGGACGAATACATTGCCGAGCACAAAGAAGGGGATGTAGTCACAGGCCGCATGATGGAGGTTTCGGATGGACACGCGCGCGTGGAGTTAGGGGAAGGCATTCAGGCAAGGTGCCGAATGGATGGATCCGGGGCAGAGGAAGAAAAGGACAATGGTGTTGCATCGGATTCTGCCTTATCGAAGCTCAATTCGAAGCCTGATTTGTCTTCGCTAAGTTCCATGTTGCAGGCGCGCTGGAAGGGCGCAACACCAGGCGGTGACGCGAGACCGGAACGGGTGCGCACCGGACAGATTCGTAAGTTCCGGATCGCAAGGCTAGATCCAGCTACGAAGAAAATTGAATTGGAATTGGCGTAGTTCCGACTAAGAATCTAAAGTGCGACGCTTTCGGCGCTAATCCATTTCCCGCGTCTGTCCTTCTGCCGCCCGCATCCCCGCGCCCGCAGCCGCCGAAGATTCTTCTTTGTTCTTCTGCCAGTCTCCTTCGGCCAGCACGCTGATCCCTTCCAGTTTCTTCTTCTTCAATCCGGCATTGATCCCCGCCAGGTTTTTCTGCGTAAGTTTCTGGAAGTCGTCGATCACATCTTGCAATTCATGACCCAGCGACTCGGTCCGCGCCAACTGGTAGTCCGTTGGCTTACCGTCGTATCCGGTCACTGCGCCGTAGAGTTGTCCCAGCAGTTCGCGGATCCGTTCCTCGCCCGTGATCATCCCGCCTTCTTTCGTGGCCACAATCTTCGAGCGGAGCGCGTCGCAATCCGCCGCCAGTTGCTGGAGTTGCTTGCGCAGAGGATCCTTCTCCGTCAGCTTAGCTGCACGCGCATTCGCCGCATCGCGCACTCCTTCAATCGCCGCGACCCCGTACGTCATATGTTCCAGTTCCTTGTAAAGCTTCATCGAGAGAGCAAACTGCGCCTTGCGGTCCGCAAGCGAATACTTTGCTCGCGGATCCATCGCAACGTCCAGTTGCTCGGCGTAAGTCTGATCTCCCTTGGTGAGCTTTACCGTATACTTCCCGGGCAAAACTCGCGGCCCCTGCGCCGCCTCAAACAGCGCCGAAGCAGCCGGAGCAACCGCCGGCGGCTTCACGCGCATGCCCCACCCAGCGCGGTTCAATCCCCGATGCTTGCTGCCAGCCACTGTGTCCACCAGTTTGCCGTCCTGATCAAGGATCTCGATCTTCAAATCGCCGAAGATGTGGCGTCCTTTCTGGTAATAGGTTATTTGCGCATCCGCAGGCCGGCTCCGTCCGTTAAAAGTTTCGTCCCCCTCTGCCCAGCCTCCGAACGTATCGAAGTACTGGATCGACGGCCGCCCGGGCAGAAGCGTCGCCTCCTTCTTCATCACCTCGGGGGTCAGCGCGCGCAGAGGTGAGATGTCATCCACGATCCAGATGCCGCGCCCATGCGTCGCCAGCACCAAGTCAGATTCCCGCGCCTGCACCGCGATGTCATCTATCGGAGCAGAAGGGAAGTCCGTCCCCTTGTATTGCGCCCAGCGCTGTCCACCATCCACCGAAATCCAGAGTCCGAATTCAGTACCGAGAAAGAGCACGTTGCGGTCGACCGTATCTTCCTTGATCACATGAGCAAACCCACGCACGCCGCTCTCCTGCGTTGGAAGCGATGTCCACGTCTGTCCGTAGTCGGTGGTCTTGTACACATACGGCTTCATATCGCCGAAGGTGTGCCGGTCGAATGTGGCGTACGCTGTTCCTTCATCGAAGCGGCTGGCCTCGATGGTGGACACCCACGAATTCTTCCCCAACCCGCTGACGTTTTCCACCACATTCGTCCAACTCCTCGCCCCGTCGCGTGTGACTTGCACATTGCCGTCATCGGTGCCCACCCAGATAATCTGCCCATTCTTCGGCGACTCCGAAATGGAGTAGATCGTGGTGTGCATCTCCGCAGAAGAATTGTCGACGGTCACGCCGCCAGATTCTTCCTGTTTCTGCTTTTCCGGATCGTTCGTCGTCAGGTCGGGAGAAATGCGATCCCAGGATTGGCCGTGGTCGCGCGAACGGAACAGGAACTGCGCCCCGATGTAAATCGTTCCCTTCTCATTGGGGCTCATATGAATCGGAGTGTTCCAGTTGAAACGCAATTTTTTCTCGCCGTAATTCGGCCACGGCTTGAGGCTGCGAATCTCGTGCGTATACCGGTTCACTCGTCCGATCTCGCCACCCTGTGCCTCGGCGTAAAGGTAGTCTGGATCCGAAGTGTCCTCGAACATCCAGAAGCCATCGCCACCGTACATGTTTTCCCAGCGCGAATTGGTCACCCCGCCTGGGTACGATGAATCGCCCACCCACGAACTGTTGTCCTGCAAACCGCCATACACGTGGTATGGGTCCGCATTGTCGGCACTCACGTGATAGAACTGCGAAACCGGCAGGTTCATCTGATGCTTCCAGCGATTGCCGCCGTCTTCACTGCGCCACAGGCCGCCATCGTCGCCAGCCATGACGATGTTCGTGTTTTTCGGATTGATCCACACGTCGTGGAAGTCACCATGCGCCGCGCTGGAAACTACGTTAAAGGTCTTTCCTCCATCGTTGCTGAGCAGGAGAATGAGATCAGGTTTGAAAATCTTGTTTTCATCCTTGGGATCGACAATCAAATTGCCGAAGTAAAACGGACGCCACACCATGTAGTTGCTCGCGTCCAGCTTGGTCCACATCGCGCCACCGTCGTCAGACCGGTACAGTCCTCTGCCTTTTTCCGCTTCGATATTGGCGTACACAACTTTCGGCTTCGATTCCGCCACCTGCACAGCGACGCGGCCCCACGGCTTCGCCGGCAGTCCCTCGGCGTTGCTGTCACTCACTTCGCTCCAGTGGGCTCCGCCATCGGTCGACTTGAACAGTCCACTGCCCGGACCTCCCGACCGAAACGTCCAACCCTGCCGCCGGAAATCCCACATCGCCGCATAAATTGTTTTCGGTTCCTGTTTACTTCGAGCGATCATGGCGCAGCCGCTCGAACCGTTTGCGCCCGCCAGAACTTTCTTCCACGTCTTTCCGCCGTCGGTAGTCTGGTAGACTCCGCGTTCGTCGTTGTCATCCCACAGATGCCCGGTGGCGCAGGCCAGAACGTCATTGCTGTCGCCAGGATTCACCAGAATCTTTGCGATGTGCTCGCTATCTTTGAGGCCAACATTGGTCCAGTTTTCCCCGCCATCCGTCGACTTGTACACGCCATCGCCCACCGACACGCTGTTCCGTACCCAGGCTTCGCCAGTGCCCACCCAAACGATCTTCGAGTTCGAAGGATCAATCGCCACCGCGCCAATGGATTGCACGTCTTCGCGATCAAACACCGGCTTGTACGTCGTGCCGCCATTCACCGACTTCCACACTCCGCCGCTGGCAGCGCCGACGAATACGGTGATGCGGCCGTTCTCCTCTACCGCATCCAGCGCGGCAATACGTCCGCTCATGGTGGCCGAGCCGATATTCCGCGCGGGCAATCCAGATACGGTCGCGGAGTCGAAGCGGTACGGTGCCTGCGCCCCAGCCTGCACCGCGGCGAGAGTCAACGCCGCCCCGGCTAACCCTGCACTCAACAGGGTTACGAATCCCGACTTACGAGCGGATGCTTTCATGTTTGCGAATCCCTTTCCCCACGGATGATTTTTCGTTGCGACCTTCATCAGGAGCGGATCATTGAATCCCGACGATGCCGGACTTCTTCTCCTCAGTTTTCAGCGAAGACGGAAGCGCGAAATCCGCGGGGTCGATGGTTACGTTCGCTTCCAGCTTTTGCACCGTGTTCGTCTGTGCGTCAGGGTGATTCTTTGTTCCCTGCGAAATCGAGAACGGGAACATCACCCCCGCTACCGGCTTGTAGGAACCGAGGCCCACCACTCGATCCCGCACCGAGCCTCGAATAAACTGCTGAATCTCCTTGCGAATCTCGATAAAGGTATCTGGATCGAGGTAGTAATAAATGATGTCGCCATTCTTCAGCGTCACCTTCAACCGCAAAGCGTCATCCCCGTCCACCACGTCGTGCCCCAGATATTCAACTGTGTTGCCCTTTTCTTTGTAGTCCACCAGCGGTCCGTCGAAATCCGCGTCCAGCAACAGGTCGCGCAGGTCGTCCTCGCCCATCAACTCTGGGTCTTTCTTGCCCCCAAAGGGCTGGATCTGCCAGCCCGACGTGCCGTCATAAGCTTGCACTGCCGTCATCCCCTGCAGCGAAAACGTCTCGCGGATCAGGTTCGGCCGCTCGTTTTCCTGAGTCACGGCGGCGGTGAACCCACCGCCGCCTTCGAAGGTGCCAGTCATACGGAGGGTTTTAATAGCCTTGATTTTATCCATCCCACCCTTGGCCTGGATGTTCTTGGCAATCAGTTCGTCCGCAGTTTGCGAAAAGGAAAACTTACCGAGGCAGCAGGCAGCAATCAGCACTATCACGGCGTGACGCATCGAGCAGACTCCTGTTGGTGAGGGACTTAAAGAACCCGGGAAACGGGAAACAGTACTGTACCCGGTAGTAGACGTGTTGTTCAAGTCTTGGTGAGCAGGGCCGCAGGAATTGCCTTCCCCATTTTCGGTCTGGCGACTCGCACTCAGTGCGTGAACGAAAAATTCAGCCCGGTCGTCAGCACCACGTCATTCTGCTTGGTGCCTTCTGGCGGGTTCGACACGTAAATATCGCTGAA
>Ga0187881_10005006_pt1 | contig 10398 bp, 6 predicted proteins | sample June2016WEW_19_1_2_FD_133017 | JGI IMG/M metagenome (GOLD analysis project Ga0187881, IMG submission 133017) | Peatland microbial communities from SPRUCE experiment site at the Marcell Experimental Forest, Minnesota, USA - June2016WEW_19_100 | ecosystem: Environmental > Terrestrial > Soil >...
ACTCCCGGGGAAGGCCGTCCATGCCGCGGGAGTAGAACAACGGGATGATCTCCCGCTCCAGCAGGTCGTACAGCGCCTTGCCCTCGACCTCGTCCTGGAGGGCTTCGTCCTCGTATTCCTCCCCCCTGCCCACAGCCCAGCCGATCTGCGTGGAGTACGCCTCGTCCCACCAGCCGTCAAGGATTGAGACGTTCAACGCGCCGTTCATGGCCGCCTTCATCCCGCTTGTTCCGCTGGCCTCCAGGGGCCTGCGCGGCGTGTTCAGCCACACGTCGCTGCCCGACACCAGGTAGCGGGACGTCGTCATGTCGTAGTCCTCCAGGAACACGATGCGGTTTGCCACTCTGGGATCGCTTGCGAAATGGATGATTTTCTTGATGATCTCCTTGCCTGCAAGGTCATGCGGGTGCGCCTTGCCGGCAAAGATGAGCTGGATGGGCCGCTCGTTGTCCGTGAGCAGCCGTAGGAGCCTCTCGGGATCCGAGAGCAGGAGATCCGCCCGCTTGTACGTGGCGAATCTTCGGGCAAAGCTGATGGTCAGGGTGTACGGGGAAAGGGCGTTGGTCCCCCGGGAGAGCTCGGAATTGTTCATGCCGCGGCGCACAAGCTGTTCCTTGAGCCTCCCGCGCGCAAAAGCAACCATGCGCTCCCTGCGCCTCTCGTGCGTTCGCCAGATCTCCTCGTCTGAGATCCTGTCGATGCGGTCCCAGATGTCAAGATTGGTCGGCGTGTCCAGGAACTCCGGGCCGAAGTAGCGATCGAGAAGGTCGATCACGTCGTGTGTGATCCAGGACCGTGGATGAACGCCATTCGTGATGTGCGTTATAGGGACCTCATCGAGGGGAAGTGAGGGCCATATGTGCTGCCACATTGCGCGGGAAACCCTTCCATGCAGCCTGCTGACGCCATTGTTGTACGCCGACAAGCGCAGGGCAAGCACAGTGAGGCAGAACTCCTCTCCGTCATTGCCGGGGTCCTCGCGGCCAAGGCCAAGGAAATCTTTCCAGGGGAGCCCGAGCTCCGATGCCATGGAGCCAAGGTATTTCTCCATCAGCGAAGGCGCAAATCGCTCGTTGCCAGCCGGCACCGGCGTGTGCGTCGTGAAGACGTTCGTTGCCCAGACCGCTTCCCATGCCTGTTCGAAAGAGAGCTTTTTTTCGGACATCAGGAGTCGGATTCTTTCCAGCCCCAGGAACGCGGAATGGCCTTCGTTCATATGCATGCAGGAAGCGTTGACGCCCAGTGCCCTAAGCGCCCTGATTCCGCCGATCCCCAGGAGGATCTCCTGCTGGATCCTCGTCTCCCGGTCTCCTCCGTAGAGGGACGCGGTAACAAGACGCAGATGGGCCGGGTTGGCATCGATGTTGGTGTCCAGAAGGTACAGGGAGTTCTTCCCGACCTTCACTTCCCAGATCCACGCGGAAGCCTTCTCCTTCCCCATCTCCACTGTGACGGAAAGGGCATCTCCCTTCGCATCCCGGCAGAGCGTCACGGGCATATTGTACCAGTCATTCTCCGGATACGACTCCTGCTGGAAGCCGTCCGGGTTCAGGTATTGCTGGAAGTACCCCTGGCGGTAGAGGAGCCCCACTCCCACGAGGGGAAGACCGAGGTCGGAGGAGGATTTCAAGTGATCCCCGGAAAGCATTCCCAGGCCGCCCGAATACACAGGCAGCGCGACATCGAGCCCGTATTCCATGGAAAAGTAGGCGATGAATCGGTTTGCAGGGCCCTTGTACCATCTCTCAGCGGAGTTGTACCTCAGGAACTTCGCATAGACCGCGTCCAGCGCTGCCAGGAAGGAGTCATCCGCTGCCGCGGCTTCCAGCCGGGCCTGCGACACGAGGCCGAGCATCCGGACAGGGTTCATGCGGGAGGCAGTCCACGCATCGTAGTCGATGCGCATGAAGAGCATGATGGCCTCATAGTTCCAGCTGATCCATAGATTGTGAGCGAGCTCTTCGAGGGGCAGAAGGCGGCTCGGAATGTTCGGCTTGATCGTGAAGGTCAAAAGTCCCATTCGGTGCTCCTCCGGGGCTCAGATCGTAGTGAAAATGGCCGCTGGTGTACAGGGTCACCAAATCTGGCTAAAGTCGAGCCATGGGCGTGTTCAAGTCCTACGACATCCGCGGCATCTACGGGAAGGAGTGGGATGCCAACCTTGCGTACCGAATCGGCGTCCGTCTCCCGGCGCTGCTGGAAGCACGGCGCATCGGCGTGGGCCGCGACGTGCGGCTCTCCTCTGAGGAGATCTTCGGCGCGCTTTGCCGGGGCATTACCGATGCGGGGTGCGACGTGGAGGACATCGGGCTGTGTGACACGCCCGCCGTCTATTTTGCAACGGCTTTCTATGGATTGGACGGAAGCGTGATGATCACCGCATCGCACAATCCTCCGCAGTACAACGGGATGAAAGTCTCACGGAAGGAGGCGGTCCCCGTGGGGTTTGACACAGGGCTGGCGGAGCTGGAGAAGTCCCTGCTCACGGCCGACCCGGCACCGGCGGGAACCGGTCACGGAGAGGTACGGCCGCTCGATATCCGCAGGGACTACCTCGTGCACCTGGGAAGGTTCCGCTCGGACCTTGCGGGGCTGCGCGTTGCCATCGACTGCTCCAACGGAATGGCGGGGGTTTTTCTGCGCGACCTCCTGGCACCGACCGGCGGGGACTTCCGCTACATGTTCATCGATCCTGACGGCAGGTTCCCCAACCATGCTCCCAACCCCCTGGAGGAGAAGAATCTGGAAGCGCTGAAGGCGGAGGTTGTCCGCGCAGGGGCCGCTCTGGGGATCTGCTTCGACGGAGACGCCGACCGCGTGATGTTTGTCGATGAGAACGGGAAGTTCGTTTCTCCCGATCTCGTCATTGGACTGCTGGGAGACTATTACTTTCGCGAGCATCCGGAAAGGCTGGCCGGCGGATCCCGGGTGGCTACCTACGATGTGCGCAGCTCGCGCGCAGTGGTGGAGCATCTCCGCGAGCTGGGGGCTGATCCTCGGATCTGCAGAGTCGGGCATTCCTACGCAAAGAAACTCCTGCGGGAGACACAGGGAATCCTGGGCGGGGAGCTGGCCGGTCACTACTACTTCCGGGAGAACTACTACTGCGATTCCGGGATGATCGCAGCCCTGATCGTGCTGGAGGTTCTTGCCCGCAGCGCGAAGCCGTTCTCACAGCTGCTGGCCGGAATCCGCAAGTACTTTTTTTCAGGGGAAATCAACTTCACAGTTCCCAACGGGAGCCAGATCGTGGAGGGAGTCAGGAAAGACTTTGCGGCCGGCCAGCTCACGGACCTGGACGGCATCAGGATTGACTTCCCTGACTGGTGGTTCAACCTCCGGGTATCCAACACGGAGCCTCTTCTGCGGCTTGTCGTGGAGGCAACCACAGCGGATGGCCTGACACGCCGCACGGAGGAGCTCTCAGGGAAGATCAGGCGCTACGCTGGGTGAGGGATTTCCCCCTAGGACGGCAGGCATTTCGTAGAAATGCCGGGAGTCCCCTGGGGCCCCCCGTTAAAACGGCCAAAGGCCGTTTTAACGGGGCGGTATGACCAGCTGCCACCCCGGCAAGATCAGGTCCGGGTTCTGGATGAGCTTGCGGTTTCGCCGCCAGATCTTGGGCCACTGGAACGGGTCCCCGTAGATGTCCTGGTACTCTGCAATGCGCCACAGGCAGTCGCGCCGCTCGGGAATCAGGCGGACCGTGTAGACCCCTTTGACCGCGTACGACTTGTAGACGTCGAGATACCGCAGAGCTTCGTCGAAGTAGTCCTGCGCTTTTCCGTAATTGCCTGCCAGCTTTTCCTTCAGCCCGAGGCTCCACAGCTGCCTGGCCTGGTTGAGCAGGTCCTCCGCTGTCTCCTCAGCAAGCACGGCGGTGCCGCCTCCACCGGGGATGAGCATTGATCCACCGCCCGGGGCAGCGTTCTTCTTCTGCTCTTCTTCCTTCTGCATCTGATCGATTTCCCTGAGGAAATCATCCTCAGTCCAGTTCTTCGGCTCGACCACCGTGCCGTCTTCCGTGACGACGGTCAGCCTAGACGCCTCCTCAAGGGCCTTCATGACCTGCGCCTGCTTTTCCTCTGCCTTCTGCTTCTCATCCGCAAGCTGCGCATCTCGGGCAGCCTTGGCCATCCTCAGCACTTCCTTGGCCGCCTCCAGGGCGGCGCCGAAGCTCTCCTCCGCATGATCCAGCGTGTACTCCTGCTGGGCCTGGAGCCCCTGCAGATACATGCCCGTGACCTTGTCCTTCTGCGCGGGGGCATACGAGTATGCGTTGGTGGATTCTGCTTCCTTCATGGACTGTTCCAGGTTGTACCTGAGGGACTGCAGCGCCGAAAGCCGGTTCTCCAGACGGTTTCGAAGATCAGCCATCTCCCTCAGCGCCTGCCATGCCCGCGCGCGGCCGCCAGAGTAGTCCTTCTTTGCATACAGATCTTTTGCCTCGTCGATCCCCGCCGTCGAGCTCTGGAAGTCATCCGGGGCGTATTTGTCGGCGCCCATATCGAGGAGCTTCTGTTTGAGGGATTCCATCCGGGCAGCCAGGTCTTCCGCGGACCGGGCGACGGAGTTGTCGAAAGAGAGGTCCGCCTTTGCCTTGCAATCTGCAAGCTGGGCACGGGCTGTTGCCGGGTCTGATGTGCGCACGGCAAGGGCGGAATCCAGAAGGCGCCGGGCGGCGTCGAAGTTGTCAGGGTCATAGTAGTCCGCGTCCACTTCGCGGGCCCGGGCAACGGCGTTCTGGGCCGCCAACACCTCGTCATCCGTCACGGGAGCCACCGCCGGTGTCTGTCCTGTTGTAGCCGGCGTGGCGGCCTGGATGGTGAAGGTGGCTGTGACCACCTCCGAATCCTTGAAGCCCTTCTTTGAGGCAATGGCCTTGATGGTTGTGGTGGAGGAGACGGAGATGGGAGCCGAATAGACAGCGCCCGTGACGGCCGTGGGCTCCGAGGAGTCCGTGGTATAGCGGATCTCTGCCCCTTCGGTGGAGGAGGAGATGGCCACCGTCTGCGTCTCCGAATAGGTGCCCCCTGCGGGGCTGAAAGTGGGAGCCGCGACCGCGTTCTCAGGAGGTTTTGGAGCGGACGGGCATGCGACGAGCAGGATGGCAACGCCGCCGATGGAAAGCAGACGCAGCGAACGAGACATTTTGTGCCTCCTCCCGACAGATCCCCTCCCGCACAACAGCCCGTGCAACGGGAAGGGTCATCGTCGCGTGGACGAAGTGTAGCAGCGCCACAACCGGGTTGTCAACTCGCGCAGGATGTGTGTAGAATGCCTTGTGATTGCTTTTCCCTCGTGAGGAGGCGTCGCATGAGAAACAAGTTCGTCGTCTCTGCCATCTTGCTTCTGTTGGCTTCAACCGGCCTTTGGGCCCAGTTCTGGAAAAACTACAGCGAAAAGGACCGCCAGATCATTGCCCAGGCATATTGGCTGGCCGGCAAGCAGTACCAGACCGTTGGCAAAACGGACAAGGGGAAAGAGTTCATGCAGCTTGCGCGGATCATGGATCCCCAGCTGGATCCATCCACCATCAAAGACCAGGCCATGCCGTCCGCCGCCGAGCTCCTGGCGCGCGGAAACGTCCCTGCCATAGGAGGGGAGGCGGCGCAGGCGCCCGTCCAGTCCCTCAACTCGTTCTTTTTCAGGTTCCTCGGCGCGCTGCTGGCCACGGACTCGGCCGCAGCATCGGGGTTCCTGGACGGCTCGGTCTACATTTCGAAGATACCCACGGAGGTTTCGCAGGCTGACGAAATATCCGCCTTTGACCAGTTCTTCTCATCAGCTCCGCTGGCTGGCAAGACACCGTCGGATCTGTACAATCTTGACAGCGTCGTTGTTGCGCGCGTCTCCCCGGCCATGCGCGCCGCATGGGGGGATGCCTACACCTTGCGCGTTGACGCAAATGCGGACTACTCCCCGTACCTTAATTTCTGGGAAAAGCAGCAGCAGTTCTTTGTGCACAGCGTGGACGGAGATTGGCATATCTTCGCCATCGGGCAGAGCCCTCCCCCGCCCGAATGGAGGCCTGCACACGCGGCGCCGGCGGCGGGAGCCGCGCCCCCGACAACGGTTGCGACGGAGGCGGAGGCGAGCAAGGCAATTGTCGATGCTTTCAGCGCATGCCTCGGGTCGCTCCTGAAAAAGGACGCCGACGGGGCGCTGGGATTCATGGCCGACAATGTCACCTTCCTGCGGCTGCGCCAGACGGTGACCAGGGACGAGCTGAAGACCTCGCTGGAAGGCTCGTTCGAGAACGCAGACTTCGGAGCCACCCAGATTGCGGACGCAGTGGACCTGAACAGCATCTTTGTCGAGCGCGTGCAGAGCCCGGTGAGCGGGGTTGCGGGGACGGTCTATTCGCTCAGCGTCCAGGCCAGGATGGACTTGTCGAAGACCATGCCTTTCTGGACGACGTATCAACGCTACTACTTCGTGAACGACAACGGGCAGTGGAAGATATTTGCCCTCGTATAGCGAAGCCGAAGGCTTCGCGATAGACGCCTGAGACGAAGAAGGCCGGCCCTCGGGCCGGCCTTTTCATTCCCAGGGAACTGCGGCTAGAAAATTGCCTTTTCCGTCTCCAGGTCGAAGAAATGGATCTTCTGGAGGTCAGGCCGAAGGTTCGCCGTATCACCGACGTGGAAAACGAATCTGGGGGGAACGCGCGCAACGATCTGGTTGTTCGGCGTGCTCACCCAGAGGTGGATCTCCGCTCCCAGGGGCTCGATGACCTCGACCTTGGTGGGGATGTTGTTGGAGCTGTCCGGCGTCTCAGTGTATACCAGGTCCTCAGGCCGGATCCCGAAGATGGCGTCCTTGCCAGCGTAGTTCCTGAGGGTCTCTGCCTGCTGGGGAAGGAGCTGCATCCGGAAGCTTCCCTCATCCGCATGCATCTTGCCGCCTTCCGACTTCAGGCTGACCTTGATGAAGTTCATGGGGGGGGACCCGATGAAACCTGCAACGAACCTGTTGACCGGCGTGTTGTACAACCCCAGCGGCGTGCCGATCTGCTGGATGATCCCGTCCTTGAGCACCACGATGCGGTCCCCCATGGTCATGGCTTCCACCTGATCATGGGTGACATAGATCATGGTGGCCTGGAGCCGGTGATGGAGGGCAGAGAGCTCTGCCCTCATCTGGACTCTCAGCTTCGCGTCCAGGTTCGACAGGGGCTCGTCAAAGAGAAACACCTTGGGCTTTCTCACGATGGCGCGGCCTACCGCGACGCGCTGTCTCTGACCGCCTGACAGGGCCTTGGGCTTTCGGTCAAGCAGTTCCTCGATATCGAGGATCTGCGCAGCCTCGTGAACGCGCGAGTTGATCTCCGCCTTGGGATACTTGCGTATCTTGAGGCCGAAAGCCATGTTGTCATAGACGGTCATGTGCGGGTACAAGGCGTAGTTCTGGAAGACCATGGCTATGTCCCTGTCCTTGGGCGCCACGTCGTTCATCAGCTTTCCGTCGATGTACAGCTCGCCGGAGGATATCTCCTCCAGGCCGGCGACCATCCGCAGGGTGGTCGTTTTGCCGCAGCCCGAAGGCCCGACCAGAACAACAAACTCCTTGTCGTTGATGGTCAGGTTGGCGCTGTCAACCGCCTTCACTCCTCCCTCATAGACCTTTGTGATGTTCCGTAACTCTACTGTCGCCATTGGCAACCTCCCGGTTGGATTATCCTATGAATGAGATGATAAATGACCGCTGTCGGTATTGTCAATGAATATTTGGCGCCCGGGACTGTTCCGGGTCACTTTTTCATTTTCTTCATCCAGTCGTCAAGCCTTCTTTCCAGGGATTGATCCTCCGTTGCGGAGGCGGTCCGGCGAATCCAGGGCAGGATGACCTGATCACGCACCGCCAGCCAGTTGTCGGGGAGCGTCTCGGGGAAAGTCAGGAAGCTCTCAGTGGGAATATGGCCAAGGAGAAAGGGGTATCTTTGGGGCAGTTCCCGCTCGTTGATGCTCTTGAAGGCGGAAAAACCGTCGGTCACGCCGAAAACTCCGATCCTTTTTGACTGATTGACATCGAGAAGCGTCCGCTGGACGGAGGGGTTGCAGAACCACTCGAGGAAAGCCTGTGCGCCCCTCTTGTTCCGCGAGGACTTCAGGACGCCGGCAAGCAGCACGTCCGGCCGGACAGGAATGGAGTTTCCCTGCGACAACCAGCGGAAGTCGAGGTCTCTTCGCTTCTCCTCAGGGAGAGCAAAGTAGTCCGTGAAGGATCGAAGCGCGAAGAGTATCCTCTTTCCGGTCAGGAGCTTGTACCAGGGTTGAACACGGTATCTTGCGGAGAATGCCTCGTCTGCCGAGGCTCCGCCGTTTACTTCGGCAAGCCATGCCTGGGCGAAGTCAACGGTCTTGGAGAGACCTTCCTGGTCCCAGGCCGGAAGCCCGTTCCTGCCGGGTCGAAACCGGGCGCCGAAGAGAAGCTCCGCAGCGTCAAAGAAATCCGCGTTCCAGAAAGGGGAAAAACCCATTGCATCGAAGCCGCCTGATTTCACCGGTTTGTTGAAGCCCCGCGAGAGGCTGCGAAGGGTATCCAGGGGAATAAACATGCTGGAAAGCTCGGCCTGCATACCCGGTTTGAAAAACACCACGGCAGGCAGGCTGAATGAGATCGGAACCAGAACGGGCCGGTTGTCACGGGAGCTCATGGCGACCAGACCTGCGTAGAACCATGACGGATCGATCCTCCCCGGCTTCACGATGTCTCCCAGGGAGTCGAACCGGTCCAGCACGGCCGGGCTGGAAAGCCATTCACCGACAACAAGATCGCCCTGGATTCCGTCCAGCACCGACTGGAAAGGGGTTTCGTGGTATGAGAGCTCGACCCTGACGTCGGACTGGAGGGCATTGAAGCGATCAACGTAGGCGGCCATCTCCGCCCTGTCGGTGATCATCCTGACGCTCGGTTCGGGAATAAGGCCGCACCCGGTGAGCCAAATGCACAGCGCCGCGATGAGAAGCGACAATCGACGGGTCTGACGCAGTGTGTCCATGCGGCAAAACTGTAGGGACGGGAGCCGGCATTGTCAACACGCGCCATCCTCTGCTACCATGCGTCCGGGATTCTTTCGTGGTCGAACCTCCGTACCTCACCTATTCCCGCTACCTGCGCCAGCGCCATGGCGGTACCGTGTACCGCGTAGCAGTCGATGCAGGCTTCTCGTGTCCCAACAGGAAAGGCGGCCGCTCTTCCGGCGGCTGCACCTACTGCGCGGTCGAGGGCTCCCGGGCACCCTATCTGAATGTCTGCGGCGCCGCGGTTCCTGGCTGCCGCGGCCAGGGAGCGCCCGGCAGCAGGGAAAGCCTTGCATCGCAGGTCCAGGCCGGGATCGCGTTCCTGCGAAGGCGCTACGCGCCGGAGGGGTTCATTCTTTTCTTCCAGGCATACTCCAACACGAATGCCCCAGTGGCGGAGCTGGCGCGGGTCTACGACGCCGGGCTCTCCCTGGCCCCGTTCTGCGGATTGAATGTGGCAACCCGCCCCGACTGCCTCGACGAGGAAAAGGCCCGGCTCCTGGCCTCCTACCGCGAGCGCGGGCTGGAGGTCTGGGTGGAGCTGGGGCTTCAGACCGCCAACGATGCGACGCTTCGTCTGATCAGGCGAGGCCACACATCGGAGGACTTCCTGCGCGCCTTCCGGATGCTGAAGGACAACGGGCTGAAAGTGGGCGTGCACCTCATCTTCGGCCTGCCGGGGGAGGATTGGTCGGATATCATGAGAACGGTGGAGTTTGTCGCCCGGCTGGCGCCCCACGGGGTCAAGATCCACAATCTCCTGATCCCAAAGGACACTCTTCTTGCCAGAGAGTTCCTCATGGGTGAAGTGGCGGCCCCGGCGCCCCAGCGCCACCTCGAATACACTCTGTCAGCCATCGAGAGGCTTCCCGCGGACACTGTCATCATGCGAGTCACGTGTGACGCCCTGCCGCGAGACGTGGTGAGTCCGCGGACTTTCTGGTCCAAGGGGGACTTCACCTCCAGTCTGATCCAGCAGATGCGCATTCGCGGAGCCCTGCAGGGGCGGCTTTTTTCTGCAGCGCGCGGCGAGGAGCAGCATTCCCTCGTCCCTTGACCTCGTTCCACCCATCAGCTACCCTTGAAAACCAGAGGGCCGGCGCGTGAATATCAAGGATCCTGAGATTTTCAAGATCATCGAGCGGATCGGGGATCATTACCAGAACAACATTTCCAACAGGTTCATCCGCAAGGTGCTGGTGGTGCTCGACCTTCCGCAGTCGGAATGGGATCGCCTGGACAGCCTTACCACGAAATCCGAATACTACAAGAACCAGGGTTTCCAGTTCGAGGAGCTCTACGAGATGGTGATCGCGGCGGCTCACTTCATCTATCAGGCCCGGACAAAGATGCTCCCCAATCTCAAGAACAT